>JACXTT010006371.1_pt1 | contig 16847 bp, 18 predicted proteins | sample 9270951 | NCBI WGS metagenome assembly JACXTT01 (sample SAMN15532306, study PRJNA645909) | rock metagenome | isolation source: weathered quartz diorite | place: Puerto Rico | collected 2017-06-21 | reverse complement strand
GGGTGCGCTCCTTGCGTGCGATCATGCTGAGTGTCCCCGCTCCCCTCGGGGTCCCGGGGGGGGACGGCTGGTTCCGCTCGGCCCGGTGGGCGGGCAGGTACGCGCGCGACCGACCGATCGGCTGAACGCGGCGGCCCGGCCGGCGACGAGCTCGCGCCACGCCGGGCGCGAGTCGTCGGGAAGCGGCGCGCGGATGCTGAGCGCCTCCGTGAGCTCGACCGCGTCGCCCCGCAACATCGGCGTATCGGCCGGCGCCGAGCCGTCGTGCACGCGGACGCACCGTCCGTCGACGTCGAGCCAGAACTGTGCGTCGGGATCGCGGGCGTCGACCGCGAATCGGCCTTCGCACCCCGGCCCGTCGTTGATGAGGAACCCCGGGCTCAAGGCCGCCGCGTAGCGCAGCGACGCGGCAACCTCGTCGGCCTCGACCGGCGGCGTGCGCCCGAGTGGCAGCGCGATATCGCGCTCGTGGACCCAGCAGTCCCAGAGCGCGTGGTGTGCCAGCAGCCGGACCGGCAAGTACCCGGGAGGCGTCTCGGCCGGCGCCGCCCAGCCCGAGTCGTCGAGCCCGGCGAACACCTCGAGCAGGCGGTCGTGCGACGCGACGAGCTGCTCGAGCACCGCGTCCGGCGGGAGGGCGCGCATCGGCTCGATGAGCATCGCCGGGGTCGTGGCCGGGTCGAAGTTGGTGAGCACGCGCGTGGGCTCGCCCGCCAGGCCCGCCGTGATCGACATCTGCCAGAACGCGTTGACCCCCACGAGGTGCGACGCGACGTCCTGGACGTTCCAGCCGTCGCAGCGGGTCGGCGAACGCCACTCGTCGTCGTCGAGCGAGGCGAGCATCGCCTCGAAGCGGCGTCGCTGGCGGGTAACCGGGACCAGCTGGTCGCCGCGCGCGCCGTCGATCCCGGGGAGTACCGGACCGTCGTAGCGCGGCGTCACCCGCATGCGGCTGCTCCCGTTCCCGCGCGAGGCTGCCCCGCGCCGCTGAGGGCGGCGATGCTACCGGTCGAAGGGAACGACACGAATGGCGCACCGCCGGGACGAAGTCGAGGCAACGATCCAGCGCTATCTCGCGGTACGCGACAACATCGACGCGGGGAACGGCACGTGGGCCGACCTCGCGCAGTTCTTCACCGACGACGCGGTCTTCATCGATCCCGCGTGGGGTCGCGTCGAGGGCCTCGACGAGATGCGGGCGACGGTGTTCGGCGCCGCGATGGTCGGGCTCGAGACCTGGAAGTTCCCGACCGACTTCTACATGATCGACGGCGACACGGTTGTCGTGAAATGGCAGGAGGTGCTTCCCGGCACGCGCGCCGACGGCCGCCCGTACGCGCAGTCGGGATACTCGACGCTGATCTACGCGGGCGACGGCAAGTTCTGCTACGAGGAAGACCTGCTCAACATGGCGCACGTGATGGAGGATGTGCGCGAGAGCGGCTTCCGGTTCGCTCCGAACACCGGGGCGCCCCCTGAGCGCCCGAACCGCGACTACTCGCGACCCGACCGCGGCTGACGACCTACTGCGCGAGCGACCAGCCCGGGAGCAGGCCCCGCTCGCTGCACAGCGGTTGCGCGGCGATGCACTGGCCGTTGAGGTCGTCGGCCTCCCGTGACTCGAGCAGCCACACGCAGGTCTTGCCGATCACGGCCGCGGGTGCGCCCTGCGCGGCGTCGAATCCGAACGCAGCCATGTCCTGCTGGATGCGCTCGGTAGCGATGAACCCGGGCTGCACGCTGAACGCGCGGATCCCGCGGTCACCGAGCTCCACCGCCAACATGCCCGCGATGCGGTGCAGCGCACCCTTGCTGAACGCGTAGCCCAGTCCCCAGCCGCCCTGGCCCGCGGGGGCGGGCGGGTCTTCGAACGCAACCGACGACGTGATGTTGATGATCGTTCCGGCTCCCCGGTCGAGCATCCCGGGCAGCACCGCCTTGATCAGCACGACCGGCGCGAGCGCGTTGGCCTCGAGGTGGTCGCGCAGCAGTTGCACCGGCGTGTCGACGATGTGGTCCATGTGCCCGGGGCCGACGTAGCGGCCGTTGTTGACCAGCACGTCGACGCGTCCCCATTCGGCGAGCACGCGCGCGATAGCGGCGTCGAGCGACGGATGGTCGAGCAGATCGGCGGGCAGCGCGACGCAGCCGCGGCCCTCGGCGCGCACCAGCGCGGCCGTCGATTCGAGCGACCCGGGGAGCGGCGACGTGTCGGAGCGTTGGAGCGTGGAGCTGTGCTCGCGTTCCTCACCTTCGTGCACGGTGCGCGCCAGTACTGCGACGTCGTACCCGGCGCGCGCGAGCTCGATCGCGATCGCCTTGCCGATGCCGCGACTCGCGCCGGTGACGACGGCGACGCGCGCGGCGGAGTCGGGCACGCGCCGCACGCTAACCGGCGCCGCCGCTCGTAGGATCGCAGCGAGGCGCAGATCCGGAGGCCCGGGAAGTCGCGAAGCAATAACCGGAGTTGGAGGGCCGGAGGTCGCAGTCGCATAGTGGTGCGTGCCGAGGGTCCGCGGTGCCGAGCTCGTCGTGGCCGATTCGGGGAGCGGCCCGGCGTTGTTCTGGGGTCACGGCTTCGCGTCGAGCAGCACGCAGGAGGCTCGCGGTTCGCTGATCGACTTCGGTGAGCTCGCGCGCCGGAATCGCGTCGTGCGATGGGACGCGCGCGGGCACGGCGAGTCGGAGGGCGGTCTCGATCCGGCCGAGTACACGTGGGACGAGCTCGGCGGCGACCTCCTCGCGCTCGCCTCCGCGCTCGGCGTCGATCGCTTCGTCGCAGGCGGTGTGTCGATGGGCGCGGCCACTGCGTTGCACGCCGCGGTGTCGGCGCCCGAACGGATCCGCGGGCTCGTGCTGGTGCTGCCGCCGACCGCGTACGAGACCCGGGCCGAGCAGGCGCACGAGTACCGCGCCGGCGCCGATCTCGTGGAGCGCGAAGGCGCCGTCCGCTACGTGGAGCGCGCCAGCACTCAGCCGGTGCCGGAGATCCTGCGTGCGTTCGCGCCGGGGTTCGAATTCACCCCCGCGGTCGCATCCGAACGGCTGCCGGCCGTGCTGCGGGGTGCCGGCGCGAGCGATCTTCCCCCGCGCGACGCCGTGCGCACCGTCACCGTGCCCGCGCTGATCCTCGCGTGGGACACGGATCCCGGGCACCCGCTGCGCACCGCCGAGACGCTGGCCGAGCTGCTCCCCGACGCCGAGCTGCACGTCGCCCGGCGGTTGCGTGACGTGACGACTTGGACACGGCTCGTCGACGGCTTCGTGACAGGCCGAGCCGGCCCGGGTTGACGGGCCCGTCCGCGGATTTCGACCGGGCGGGGTGACGGGACACGTATGGTGCGCGTGCGCAAGCATTGGGTTCGACGGCTACGTGACAGCGCTTGGGGCTCGCATGACGCTGTACGACGACGGGGGAGAAGGCACACGATGACGCGTCGGCGCGCGCTCTTCGTCAGCCACGACGCGGGCGGCACGATCCCTCCCGTGCTGGCGCTGGCCGAGGCATTCGTCGCGCGCGGCGACGACGTCGTCGTGCTGAGTCAGCCGTCCGTGCGCACGCGCGTCGAGGCCGCCGGCTGCGCGTTCGTGCCCGCGAGCGATCTGCCCGATTACGAGCGGAGGCGCGCGATCGAGGACCAGATCGAGCTCGTCGCCCGTGCGATGACCGGCAAGACGCTCGGCGACGACGTGATCGCCCTGGCCAAGGACCGCTCGGTCGACGTGGTCGTCGTCGACGCCAACCTCGGGGGAGCGCTCGCGGCGGCCGAGAACCTCGCGCAGCCGTCGGCCGTGCTGCTGCACAGCATGTACACGACGTACGTAACGAGCTGGTTCGCCGACTACTGGGCCTTCCTCGAGCCCGCCATCAACGAGACGCGCGCCGCGTTCGGGCTCGCGCCCGCGCACGACTGGCCCTCGGTGTTCGCCGGTCACGACCGGCTGCTCTCGGTGGTCCCGGCCGGGTTCGACGCACCAGTGCCCGACGTTCCCGACTCCATGCGCCACCACGGGTTCCTCGTGCCGCTCGGTGGCGCGCAGGCGGCGCCGGCCGCGTTCCCGCGCGGCGACGATCCCGCGGTGCTCGTCGGCCTGAGCACGACGTACCAGCGGCAGGACGAGCTTCTCGAGGTCATCCTCGACGCGCTCGCCGACCTCCCTGTGCGCGGCCTGGTCACGACCGCCGGTCAGGTCGACGCGGCCGCGCTGCCGCAGCCGAAGAACGTCACGATCACCGATTACGTGCCGCACCGCGTGGTGCTCGGTGCGACCGACGTGATGGTCACGCACGCCGGCCTGGGCAGCATCGCGAGCGCGCTCACGGCGGGCGTGCCGCTCGTGTGCACGCCGGTGAGCCGAGACCAGTTCGTGAACGGCGAGCGGGTCTCGGAGGTCGGTGCGGGCGTCGCGCTCGCGGCCGCGCCCACCTCGTACGACGTGGCCACGGCGATCCAGAAGGTGCTGACCGACGCGAGCTACCGCGACGGCGCCCGGGCTATGGCCGACGTCAGCCGCGCGGGCGGCGGCGCCGCGGCGGCCGTCGAGGAGCTCGTCGCGCTGCTCGGCTGACACCGGTCGCCGAGCGTCGTTGGCTCAGTCGCCGAACAGGTCGACGTAGCCGTCGTTGACGCGCTGCGGGAACTCAGCCGGGCGTTTGTCGAGGAACGCCGCGACGCCCTCACGCGCATCGGCCGAACGGGCGCGCTCCGCCAGCCCGCGCGACTCGGCATCGTGCGCATCGAGCGGGTCGGTCGCATGGAGCATGTGCGCGAGCAGCTGCCGCGTCATCGCGGCGGAGACGGGCGCCGCGTTGTCGGCGATCTCGCGCGCCAGCGCGTACGCGGCGGGGAGGAGCTCGTCGGGCGCGTACAGCGACCGAACGAGCCCGGCGGCCAGCGCTTCCTGTGCATCCACCATGCGGCCGGTGAGCATCCACTCGCTCGCGCGGCCGATGCCGACGACGCGTGGGAGGAACCAGCTGCTGCAGCCCTCGGGAATGATGCCCCGCCGCGTGAACACGAAGCCGAACCGGGCGTCGGCCGATGCGAGCCGTACGTCCATCGGCAGCGTCATCGTGGCACCCATCCCGACCGAAGCTCCGTTGACGGCGGCGATGATGGGCTTCCGCAGCGCGTGGATGCGCAGTGCCAGCATCCCGCCGCCGTCGCGCGGCGGTTCGCCGCCGCCCGACGGCGCACGCGTCGGCTCGAAGGCCGCGGCCCCGCCCGACAGGTCGGCACCCGCGCAGAACGCCCGGCCCTCGCCGGTCACGACGACCGCGCGCACGTCGTCGTCGGCATCGATCCGGTCGAGCACGGCGAGGAGCTCGCGCAGCGTCCGCGCCCGGAAGGCGTTGAGCTGGTCGGGCCGCGCAAAGGTGACGGTGGCGACGTGGTCGTCGACCACGTAGCGGATGTCTTCCAGCGAGTCGTTCGCGCCGATCGTCATGCGGCTACGACCTCCGGCTCTCGAGCACGCGTGCGGAACACCGCTGACCGTCCGAGCCTCCGGTCTGCGCCTGGCTACCCGCGCACGCTCGCGCCGGGCCGCGCGCGGCCGCAACTCGCGCACGGTGCGTCCGGTAGGTTGCGGCCGTGCCGACCTACCCGCAGCAAGCGTCCGCGTCGATCGACGTCGACGCGCCGCCCGACGCCGTCTGGAACCTCGTCGCCGACATCAGCCGCATGGGCGAGTGGAGCCCCGAGTGCGTGCGCGCCCACTGGGAGGACGGTGCAACCGGCCCCGAGCCCGGCGCGCACTTCCACGGCTACAACCGGGCGGGCACGTTCGAATGGGACGCGCCGTGCGTCGTGACCGACTGCGAGCCCGGGAAGGTGTTCGCGTTCGCGGTGCCGCGCGGCGGTGAGCCACTCAACCGGTGGCGGTTCGAGTTCGCGCCGAACGGCGCGGGGACCACCCTCACCGAGTCGTTCGATGCTCCGCTCATCAACGTCGACGGCTCGCCGGCCAACTTCGAGGGCCGCTTCGAGATGCTCGCCGCCGCGATCAAGACGACGATCGCCAACATCAAGGCCGCGGCCGAAGCCTCGTAGGCCGAGCCGAGAGTCGCAGATCCGATCGCTCTCCTGGCGCGGGAACGCGCGCGCTCGTCCCGCTCGTGAGCCGATACCCGGTGCCGGAGACGGCGCTCGTCGAGTAGCGCTACGTCCCGAGGATCTTGGCCTTCTGAGCCTCGAACTCCGCGTCGGTGAGGATGCCCTGCGCCTTCAGCTGACCGAGCTTCTCGAGCTGCTCGATCGGGTCGGCCGCGGGGGCGGCGGGCGCGGGCGGCGGCGCGGCCGCGGCCATCTGCTGTTGCTGCTGGTAGTACTGCTCCTCTTCCTGCTGCGACCAGCGGTTCGCCTGCCGGCGCGACACCCGGTTCGACACCGCGGTCGCCGTGCCGGCAACCACCGCGGTGCGCGCTACGCCTCGGAGAAGTCCCATCTCGATCCGTCCTTTCTGGCGATCAGAGACCGGCCGCGTCGGCCGACGCGACGAGGTCGTCGTGGGGGATGAACCCGGCGGCCACGACCTGGCCGCCGCTGCTGCGAATGCCCTCCATGAACGGGATCGCCCAGCGGTTCTCGTACACGAGGATCGCCGCCGACGAGCCCGGCTCGAGGGCCGACGCGGCCTCGGCGTGATCGGATTCGGCCAGGAGCCCGGACCCGGCGCCCTCGAACACGGTCAGGTCGAGCTCACCGTCGCCGTCGACGTCGCTCAGGTCGATCGCGTGGACGGACCCGTCGCCCTCGACCATGACGAACGCAAGGTCGAGGACCCGGATCAGGCCCAGGTCCACGAGGTCGACCAGGGCGGCGAGCCCGTTGCCGGTCAACTTGTTGCCCGGGAACTCGGCGACCAAGAAGCCGACCGGTCCCAGCGCTGCGGAATCTTCTGCCATTCGCCATCACCTTCTCGAAAGGGGGTGCGCGCCGACAGGGCCGCACCTCGCGTGCCGGTCAACTCCGCCGATCGTGGCGCGCCTGGAGACGCGCGTCCTCATCCGAATCGGGTTAGTCGGGCCGGTCCGCGCTCGCGCCCCGCCCGGCGCTCCCGCCCCGGGCGGCGCCGAAGATCAGCCGGACCACCACCGCGATCACGATCAGGTCGGCGACCATCTGGACTGTGACCACGAGCCGTGCCGGGTCGGTCCGCGGCGCGATGTCGCCCAGCCCGACGGTCGAGAAGAGCGTGACCGCGAAGTACAGGGCGGAAACCCGGTCGAGCGGCTGGGTGAAGGCGTTCGGCGTGGAGCGGGCCATCGTGAGGTACGTCCAGGCGAACACCACGATGAACACGGGGATCACGAGCGCCATCGCGTCGGCCGCGCGCAGCAAGGGCCGCGCCGAGCGGAGGATGGCGCGCACCTCGTACGTGAGCACGGCCACGAACAGGGCGAGGCCGACCGTCAAGCGGAGCAGCACCGACGCGTGCGGCTTGTTGCTGATCGGCACCGTGAAGTACACAACCAGCACCAGCGCGCCGGTCGCCGTCGCGCGCAGTCCAGTGAGGAAGAGGTGGCGGCGCTCGAACTCCTCCAGACCGGCCACCACCATTACGAAAACGGTAGTTGTGACGATCGCAAGAGCCGAGGACCCGGCGGCATGACCGCGGCGGCCGAGCCGCGGTCGCTGCTCAGCGCGCGGTCACCCGAACACGCGGAGATCCTGCGCGAGGCCGTGACCATGGTGTTGTACGTGTCGGTGGTGGAGATCGCCGAGCTGGCGGCGCTGCCCGAGACACACTTCGCCAACGGGCACGTCCCGGGACCGGTCGGTTCGCAGCTGCCCGCGACCCTCTGGGGCACCGCGGTCGGACTGGCCATCGCGCACTGGTTCGCGTTCCGTCTCGCCGCGAGCGCGTTCCGCGGCGACCGGGTCACCGGGCTCGACACGAAGATCGGTCTGGCGCAGATCGCGGCGGCGATGTTCGTCGCCGCGGTTTCGAGCCTGCCGGTTCTGCTGCTCGGCGACGTGCGCGCGCAGGAGTTCACCGGTGTGGTGCCGGCAATCCTCATCGGCATCGTCGGCTACCTGATCGCGCGGGAATCCGGGAGGAGCCGGATCGCGGCGGCCCTCTACGGCGGTACCGCGCTGGCCGTCGGCCTCCTGGTCGCGACGGTCAAAGGCGCGCTCGCCGCGCACTGATTGGTCGGCCTCCGGCTCGCCGGGATACCCGGCTCGCGGATGTCGGCCTCCGTTCGCTCCGGCTTCGCCTTCGCTCCCGCGCAGCATCGAACGCTGGGTGGGTCCCGGCTAGGGGGTCGGCTCGAGTGGCGCGACCGGAACCGAGATCGACGGGGACTCGGTGCCGCCGTCGATCTGGAAGATCTTGCCGGTGACCCAGCTCGACGCGGGCGACGCCAGGTAGAGCGCAGCGCACGCGATATCTTCTGGCTCGCCGGGACGCCGCATCGGTGTGCCGGCCTCGAACTGCGCGCGCAGGTCGTCGTTGGTGAGCACGACCTCGAGCGACTGCGTCGCCACGCCGCCGACGGAGATCGCGTTGATGCGCACGCGCGGTGCGAGCTCGGCCGCGAGGTTGCGCGTCATCATGTTGAGCGCAGCCTTTCCCGCGCCGTACGCGACGAACGCCGTCTGCACCATGTCGCTGGACCGCGACGAGATGTTCACGATGGAGCCCTCGCCCGAAGTGTCGACCATCGCGCGCGCCGCCCGCTGGGAGAGGAGGAATGCAGTCGTCACGTTGAAGCGCAACGCCGTTTCGAAGTAGCGCTCGTCGGTGTCCATCGCGGCGCGCGGCATCGTTCCGCCGGCATTGTTGACGAGGACGTCGAGGCGGCCGAACTCGGCGACGGCGGTGGAGACGAGCTGATCGAGCTGCTCGATCTTCATGACGTCAGTCGGCACCGCGAGCGCGCGCCGGCCCATGGACTCGACCTCGCCGGCGACCGACTCGATGTCGGAGGCGGTGCGCGCGGCGCACACGACGTCGGCGCCCGCCTCCGCGAAGCCGATCGCGATGCCGCGGCCGATGCCCTTGCCCGCGCCCGAGACGATCGCGACCTTGCCGTCGAGGCGGAAACGGTCGAGGATCATCGGGGCTTCCGCGTGGCCGCGCGGCCCGCGATCAGGGGCAGGTCGAGGTACGTCTTGATGCCCGGGCCCGCCTCGCACACGTAGGGCACGGCGTTGACGCAGTGCATCGCCGTCGCCACGATCCCGCGGTTGCGCGCCAGGCCGCTCGCGATGTCGTCCGGGTGGAAGCCGTGGAAGATCGCGGTCACCGGCGGGTCACCCTCGATGTGCACTTCGAAGCGCTCACGCTCGGGGCCGAACGACCAGGCGGGGTCGAGGTGTGCTTCACCCATCAGCCAGTTGACCGCTGCGGTGATCACCGGTTCGCCGTCGACCAACCCTTCCCACCGGAACCGCTGCGCGGCGACCTGCCCGGGCTCGATCACGCCGATCGGCGACTCGATCGGCGCGGTCGCGACCGCCATCTCGTGCGTGGTGCGAAGCTCGGGGTCGAGCGCGAACCCGAGCTCGTCGGCGACCATGTGCACCGACTGGCGGAAACCCGCGCCGAGCACGTCGGCCATGATGCTCTTGCGAGCCACGTCGGGCTCGGTGCCGAACAGCATCACGTGACGGACGACGTCGGGCGCGTCGTAGGTGCGGATGTCGGAGAACTCCTCCGCGCGCACGTGGGTGATCGACGCCGACATCGCCGACAGCATCAGGGGGAAGCGTTCGGTGATTCCGCCCGGATGGATGCCCGTGCCGTGCAGGGTTGTGTTGCCCGCGGCGCAGGCGGCTTCCAGGTCGGCGGTCTTCGAGCGGTCCGGGTAGACCCAGCCCACCGGGGTCGACACGCTCTTGCCCGAGCGGAGGACGCGCGTCACGACGTCGGGGTCGGCGAGGAGCGGCGCGTACACCACGCAATCGGCGTCGATCGCGAGCACCGCGTCGACGTCGTTCGACGCGAGCACGCCGACCGGGGCGCGGCCGACCAGCTCGCCGACGTCTTTCCCCGCCTTCTCGTCCGAATGCACCCAGCAGCCGACGAGCTCGAGGTCGGGGTGGTCGAGGATGCCCTCGATCGCGGCGCGGCCGACACCGCCGGTGGCCCACTGGATCACGCGGTATTGCTTGGTTTGCATTCCGCGTTATTACTCGATGCGGCTACGACCTCCGGCTCTCGAGCGCCCGTGCGGCTCGGGACCACTGACCGAGCCTCCGTATCTGCGCCTGGCTAGTCCGAAGCACCGACCATGCGCATGTGCCGCATGCGCCAGTTGGCGAGGGCGAGCGCGACGATCGTCACGAGCGCCAACCGGACGATGGCAGCTCCGCCGTGCGGGATCCCGCTCCGGACGAGCCGGAGCGGCGCGTCCTGTATCCAGGCGACGAAGATCGCCCGCGACTCCCACGTCGGCGAGAGCTGCGCGACGCCGGTGAGCGCGGCGCCGAGGAGCCGTTCGACGAAGAACACGAACGCGAGCGACCACACCGCGGCGCGTCGGGTCAGGCATCCGATCGCGATGAAGATCGCGATGTAGCTGACGCTGCCCACCGCGGACGCGATGAGCGCCGGCCGCGCGCTCTCGGGGGTGCCGGCGACGTACGCCGCGAGCGTGCACGCGGGCGCGATCGTGACGAGGGCGACCAGCGAACCGCCGAGCCAGCGGCCGACCACGATCTGCCAGGTGCGGACGGGCGACAGCCACGTGAAATGGAACGTGCCCGCGCGCACCTCTGCGCCCAGCACCGAGTCGCCGATGATGAGCGCGGCGATCGGCACGACGAGGCCGAAGATTCCTTCGGCGGCCACGTTCGCGAAGGCTCGGGGCGGCGTGTCGCTGACCGTGTGCGCGATCAATCCGAACAGCAGCGCGCCCACGCACGGCAGGATCACGGCCGCCCACCGCTTGCGCGGGAAGCACGATTGCAGCGTGTACAGGAGGATCGCCAGGAACGGAGCACGCGCCCGGCGGTGTCGCACCGGTGCCGTGGCGGTCATCGGACGAGCTCCCGGAACAGGCTCTCGAGGGAGTCGTCGAGCGCGCGAACCTCGAGGAGACGGACCGACGCGTCGCGTGCGAGCCGTGGGAGCGCGGTCGCGAGCTCGCGAGCCTGCAGGGTCTGGATCACGATGCCGGCCCGCAGTGGGTCGAACGTCAGCCCGCCGACCGATTCGAGCTCGATGAGCGACGACGCGAGCCGGCGGGCGTTGCTCGAACGCACGAGCACGTGACGGGGCCGGTCGTCCATCGCGTCGCGGATCGCATGGTGGCCGCCCGCGGCCGCGAGCCGGCCGTGCATGAGCACGATGAGCCGTTCGGCCATGCGCTCGACCTCGCCGAGCACGTGCGAGCTGACGATGACGGTCCGCCCCTGAGCACCGAGCTGCTTGAACAGCGCGATGAGGTTCACGCGCTGCACCGGGTCGGCGCCGTTGAGGGGCTCGTCGAGCACGAGCACGTGCGGGTTCTTCACGAGCGCGGCCGCGACCTTGGTGCGCTGGCGCATGCCCTTGCTGAACGTGTCGACCCGCCGGTCGGCCGTGTCGAGCATCCCGACGGTGGCCAACGCGGCGTCGGCCGCATCTCGCTCGGGTACCGCGTGCAGGTCGGCGACGTAGCGAACGAACTGGCGGGCGGTGAGGCCCGCGGGCACCGCCTCGTCTTCGGGAACGAGCGCGATGCGGCGGTGCACGCCGCGGCTGCGGCGCGGGTCGCGGCCTTCGACGGTCACCGTCCCCTGGTTGACCGATACCAGACCCGTCATCGCGCGCATGAGGGTCGTCTTGCCCGCGCCGTTCGGTCCGAGCAGTCCGGTCACCCCCGCGCCGAACGAGCAGCTCAGCTCCGACAGCGCGACCTTCTGCCCGAACCACACCGACACGTCGGTCACGACGACGGTCGCGTCGTCGGCGAACGCCGGGTCGTCGGCGCGCGTCGGGTCGGGCACGACGACCATCAGCGTTCCACCCAGCGGTACCGGCGGAGCAGGATCGCGGTACCGACCGCGAGCACCGCGACGTAGGTGACGATCGCCAAGGCGCCGGCTCCCTTCACGCCGTTGAGCGGCGAGCTGGAATCGATGTGCCCGAGGAACACGAGGTCGCGCAGCTCGAGCGGGATCCGGAGGATGTTGACGAGCCCGGCAGCGCTGCCGCCGCCGCCCTCGTAGTCGTGTCGCTCGCCGACCATGACCCCGGATGCGATCGACGTGATCAGGAACAAGCCGATGATCGACGCACCCGCGACGATCCGCCGGTCGGACAGCGACGAGATCGCGACACCGATCAGCGCGTAGTAGACGGCCAGCAGCGCGACCGCGATCGGCACCTTCCACAGGACGTCGAGGTGGGCGGTGAAGTAGTCGAGCGCGCGATTACTGACGAACATGTTGCCGAGGAACAGCACGACCTGCGGCAAGAACGAGAACGCGAAGACGATCGACGTGATCGCCGCGAGCTTCGCGCCGACGTAATCGACCCCGGTCATCGGACGGGCGAAGAGCAACGGGAGCACGTGCTGCCGCCGGTCGGGACAGATCACGTCGGGTGCAACCAGCGCGACGAACAGGAGGAGCGCGGCGGACACGCCGACGTACTCACGATACGTGATGATCGTGATCCGCTCATGTGGGTTGGTGAACACGTCGTTGCGCGTGACGTACGCGATCCCGACGTTGACGATCGCGGGGATGGTCACGATCCCGAGCAGCACGAACGGCGCGACCTTTTGCCGCCAGGGTCGGCGCAGTCCCAACGCGCGTCGGATCGACGCCTTGTACAGCGCGAAGAACGCGGCGCCCCGCCGGCCGCGGTGCCCCTCGTAGGGCCGGTAGCCGCGGTCGTAGACCGCGCCGCCGGTCGTCTCGATGACACTCACGCGGCCCTCACAACGCGTGCTCCGCGCGCTGCAGGAACACCTCGTCGAGGGAGGTGAGCCGAGTCGTCAGGCGGTAGAGCGGCAGCGCGAGGTCGGCGATGACGTCGCGCAGCGCGTCCATGTCCTCGTCGCGCTCGATCGTGACCTCGACGACGCCCTCCGTGGCCTTGGCGGACAGGGGGACGGCGCGTAACGCGGCCACGAGCTCTTCCCGACGCGGTCCGACGTCGACGGTGACCGTGCCGGTTCGTTCGAGCAGCGCGTCGGTCGCGCCGCTGACCACCAGCCGGCCGGCGTCGATCATCACCACGTGATCGCACACGCGTTGGACGTCGTCGAGGAGATGAGTCGCCATCACCACGGAGATCCCGAACTCGCCCAAGCGCCCGACGAGCGTCAGCATGTCCTCCCGCCCCAGCGGGTCGAGCCCGGCGGTCGGCTCGTCGAGCAGCACCAGCTCCGGGTCGCCGACGATCGCCTGCGCGAGCTTCGTGCGCTGCCGCATGCCGGTGGAGAAACCCCCGATCGGGCGGAAGCGCGCCTCATCGATGCCGACGAGGTCGAGGATGTCGGACGCCCGCTGGCGGGCCGCGCGCGCGGGCAGCCCACTGAGCTCGCCGAAGGTCGACACCACGTCGGCGGCGGTCTGGTCGAGCGGCAGGCAGTCGTGTTCGGGCATGTAGCCGAGGCGGGCGCGCACGCCGATCGGATCGCGCGCGACGTCGATGCCGCACACCTCGATGCGACCTTTCGTCGGGTGCGCGAGGCCGAGCAGCAGACGGAACGTCGTGGTCTTGCCGGCGCCGTTCGCGCCGACCAGCCCGATGCGGCCGCGCGGGAGCTCGACGGTCAGGTCGTCGAGCGCGGTCGTGCCGGGATAGCGCTTGCTGACGTGATCGATGCGAATCAGGCGCCCTGCATCCACGGCGCCGCGAGTTTGTCAGGAACTCGTCCGCGAGTCCGAGCGGTCGGCGCCCGGGGCGTTGGATCGACGCGCGGCGCGTCGCCTACCGTGTCGGCCCAACCGGGGGCGAACGGAGGCGGCCATCAACGACGACGCGGAGCGGGCGGCGCCGCAGTTCGAGGCACTACGGAACCTCGAGTTCGAGGACACCGCGTGCCCGGTGTGCGGCGCGCGCGAGGTCGGCAAGCGACTGCACAAGACGTTCCAGGGCATCGACCTGCACTACGGCACGTGCAGTCGGTGCGGAACGATCTACACCAACCCGCGGCTGACGGTCGACTCGCTGCGGAACATCTACGCCGCGCAGGAATTTTTCGAAGGGCAGCAGAAGAGCCTCAACTACTACTCGTTCCTCAGCGGCGAGGAGTTCCTGCGGCGCACCGCCCGCGGGCGCATCCGACGCTTCGAGAAGTACGCCCGCGGAAAGCGGCTGCTCGAGGTCGCGTCGGCCGCCGGGTTCTTCCTCGCTGAGGCGAAGGCCGCGGGGTACGACGCCGAGGGCGTCGAGTTCTCCGCGCCGATGGCGCACTACGCGTCAGAGCGCTGGGGCGTGCCGGTCACGGCCGCGTCGATCGAGGAGACCGAGCTCGACGACGAGACCTACGACGTCATCGCGTCGTGGGGCGTGATGACGATCATCCGCGATCCGAAGACCCTGATCGCGAAGTTCCACCGCGCGTTGAAACCGGGCGGCGTCTGGGCGTTCAACACGTACTACGCCCGTTCGCTGTGGGGCCGGTTGTTCGGCGCGCACTGGTACATCCTCGTCGCGAACACCAGCCAGATCCACAACGACCCGACGTTGTGCCGTCTGATCGACGAAGCCGGCTTCGACCTCGTCGAGAAGATCCACGACCGGCCCTATGCGAGCATCGAGCGGCTGATCTTCGTGCTGCTGCAGCACAGCCCGAACGTCATCCGCGACTCGTTCTTCGAGAAGATCCACGTCCTCAACAAGATCGTGGTTCCCGCTCGAGCGCCCGACGCACTCGAATACGTCTTCGTCAAGCGCTGAACGCTCGGCTACCTCGCGCCGATCCTGTTGTCCACGAACGTCCGATTCAACGGATCGGCCAGCCTGCGCACCCACTGCGCCGAGAGATGCGAAAGGTCGAACCAGACGACCGTGTTGTTCAGGAACGGGTCGCAGATCGGGAAGTAGGGACATGCCAGCCTGTCGATGTCGATCGACCAGATGTGCGAGTCCGAGCTCGCCAGCTTGCGATAGTGCAGCTCGAGGGCCGACGGCTGGACGTTGGCGACGAACCGGCACTGCTCGAGGTACTTCGCCTTCGAGAGGCACGCGAGGGGGTCGTAGCCCTGGGGTGCCTGCGGGATGGGCTCGATGAGTACGACGTCACGGCCGGCGCGCCGGTACCGCGCGACGGTCTTGTCGGTCTCCCGCTCGATCTCCGTCTCGGCCGCGGCGGAGCCGGTCTGCAACGGACCGGTCGGTCCGGCGAGGTGCAGGCCTTTCACGCCCTCGTGGTCGAGGGGCGCAGCCATCAGGACCACGATGTCGGGATTGAGCGCGGGAATGACGCGGTTCTCCCAGTCGGCCTTGTGCGCGAGGCATGTGTCACGCACGAAGCCTGTGAAGCGGTAGAGGCCGTCCTGCCAGGGACATGCGTCGACGATCAACACGGCAAGTGTCCAGTTGTGGAGTCTCGCCATGGCCGCCAGCGGGGGCATCAACATACGCGCGTGGCTGTCGCCGATGAGCACGACGGTCTTGCCAGTGCCCCGCACGACGACGCACGCCTGTGGTGACTGGTTCAGACAGTCCGGAGAGAAGGCAACGGGCGCGACCGCCTGCCAATCGACGTTTGCCGGGACGGGCGTACCCTCGCCCGACAGCTGCGCCGCCGCGTCGACTCTGCTCGTGTGCGACGTGTCGAGGAAGATCGGCGCGATGACGAACGCGCAGATGACACTCATCGTAAGACCGAGCGCGACAACCGGGGCGCGGTAGCGATCCAAGAAGGCCGAGATGCGTACCGGCCGCTCGAGCACCTGGTAGCTGAGCGATGCGATGCTGGTCGCCAGCGTTGCGCTGAGGAGGAACAGCGTCCAAGGGCCCGAATGAAATTCCCGAACCGCGACGACGATGATCAACCAGTGCCAGAGATAGGTGCCGTACGAGATTCGACCGAGGAAGCTCGTGGTCGGGCGCGACAGCCCGCGCTGTACGAGGCCCCGCTCACCGTGATCGAGACCGAAGAGCACTGCGCCGGTAGCCAACGTCACCGTGAGACCGCGCTGGATCGGGCCGAGATGGATCAGCGAGGTTGCGAGCGCGAGGATCGCGACGAAGCCGACGGTTGCAAGTCTGCCCGCCCAGCGTCGCACTCGGTCGTCGGCCGCGAGGCGCTCGGCTGAGATTGCGAGCAGTGCACCGGCGAGGAGCTGGTAGGCGCGCGTGTCGGTGCCATAGTACGCGCGGTTCAGATTGGAGCGCGACACGATGAGGGCAGCGAAAAGTGACGCGCTGGCAAGACCGAAGACGGCGACGCGGATCGCGTTCCACTGCCGTGCGCCCAGCCGCTTGGTCGCGGAGAAGAGGCCGAACAGCATGAGCGGCCACACCAGGTAGAACTGCTCTTCGATCGCGAGCGACCAGAAGTGCATGACGGGCGACGCGGTGATGTCAGCCGCGAAGTAGTTGCTCGATTGCCGGATGAAGAACCAGTTGGCAACGTAGAGGCAGGCCGCCCGGATCCCGTTCAGAGCGCTCGGGAACTCCGAAGGGGCCGCGATCGCCCCGAACACGATCGACGTGACCACGAGGGTCACCAGCGCGGCGGGCAGGAGGCGCCGGACTCGCCGCGCGTAGAAGTTGGAGAGCCGGATGCGTCCAATCCGACTGATGTCCCGCATGAGGAGTTGCGTGACGAGGTATCCCGAAAGGACGAAGAAGACGTCGACCCCGAAGAATCCGCCGCTCAAGTGCGTGATTCCCGCGTGAAACGCAACGCCAAGGTAAAAGGCTACCGCGCGAAAGCCGTACAGATGCGG
>JACXTT010006370.1_pt1 | contig 16848 bp, 16 predicted proteins | sample 9270951 | NCBI WGS metagenome assembly JACXTT01 (sample SAMN15532306, study PRJNA645909) | rock metagenome | isolation source: weathered quartz diorite | place: Puerto Rico | collected 2017-06-21 | reverse complement strand
TTCGGTGAGTTGCAACAGGCGTTCACTGCGTGCCGCCGCCAGCTCGTCGGTGAGCTGGGCGACGCGATTTTCAAGGACAAGATAAGAGGCGCTAAGCTGTTCCGAGACCTGGGTAAAAACATGGAAGGCATCTTCCAGGCCTTGGGCTTGGTGAATCGGCGCGTGCTTCATGTCGTTGCTCTCGCTAGTGAATCAGCTAGAAATGGTCTCTGTACCATTCCCGAAGAGCAAAAACTATGCCCGCGCTACTTATTCTATATAAAACAAACTCTTATAAAATTTACCCTAAAATGAGCGTCAATATTCCGCCGGTTCGTCGGCACGCTGTAGGCCGTATTTACGCAGCTTTTCCACCAGCGTGGTGCGGCGCATCTTGAGCCGGGTCGCGGCCCGCGTGACCACCCCATCGGTCTCCTCAAGGGCCTGCTGAATCAGATTAATTTCCATATTCTTGAGGTGTTCGCGCAGGTCTAAACCATCGCGCGGCAAGCGCGCGGACTGCTGTAGCGCCGCCGGCAGCACCTCGTCCTCGCCGGTGTGCAGGGCTAGCGCCACCGCGGCGCGGAATTTCTCGGGCAGATTTTGCAGGTCCACCAGCCCGTATGGATAAAGGATGGCGAGCCGCTCTATGAGATTGGCGAGCTCGCGCACGTTGCCGGGCCACGGATACTGACAGAGCGCCAGCACCGCCGTGGGCGTAAGCCGCACCGAACCGCGCTTTTCATGCTCAATGCGCAGAATCAGCTCGTTGATGAGCAACGGGATATCTTCTACCCGCTCGCGCAGCGGGGGCATTTGAATCGGGAACACATTCAGTCGGTAGTAAAGATCCTCGCGGAATTTACCGGACTTGATGGCTTCCTCCAGATTGATGTGAGTCGCCGCGATGATGCGTACATCCACGGCGATGCTCTTGTTGCTGCCGACCCGCTCGAAGGTGCGTTCCTGCAGTACCCGCAACAGTTTGACCTGCATGGCGAGGCTCATGTCGCCGATCTCATCGAGGAACAGGGTGCCGCCCTCGGCCATCTCAAAGCGTCCCTGGCGCGTGCTGATGGCGCCGGTGAAGGCACCCTTTTCATGACCAAACAACTCGCTCTCCAACAAATCGGATGGGATAGCGCCGCAGTTGACGGGGACGAAATTGCGGTCGCGCCGCGCCGACTGATAGTGCAGGTTGCGCGCCACCACCTCCTTGCCCGTCCCCGACTCGCCCAGGATCAACACGTTGGCGTCCGACTGCGCGACCTGTTCCATCTGCTGGCGCACCTCGCGGATCGCCCGGCTGTTGCCGACCAGGCTGCGAAACATTTCCAGCGGCCGTTTCAGGCTGGCGCCCTCTTTGCTTTCTTTGTAGATCTGTGCTTGATTCAGAACATGGTTGAGCTGGGTATACTTGATCGGAAAATCCACCGTTGCTAAAAAACCGCCGCTGAGATCCAAGGGGATCTGCTGCGGCACATTGGCATCTTTCAGCAACAGAATAGGTAGGTTGGGCGCCCATTCGCTTATGGTGCGATAGGCATCTAATAAGGTATCGTTCGATCCGCAGTTGCCGAACAGGGCGACATGAATGGAATCGGGTTTGTCAAGAGCGTCACGCCACTTTTTAGGATCGGCGACCAGAATGGGCGTGTGGTCTATACATTCCAGCAGCGTCTTCAACAAATCGCGCCGTTGCGCATCCGCCTCTATTACTAATACTGTCATTGGCGTGGACATTTATCTCATCTCCCAATGCAACCGTTGAACGAGGGGTTAATTTACTAATGGATAGCACACATAGCAATTACCGCCATCCATATAAATTTAATTATATCCAACAGTTAATCACTAAAACGGCAAGATGTCAAAAACACGCCGGGATTAGGGTCTGGGGTGGGGTGAGGGGTGTCAGGCCGCCGCGCGGCCTGGCCTAATGTTTTTACGCCTAACTCCTCACAGTCTTTCGTGAATAAGCCACTTGACGGCGATGGTGCAGGAAGATGATTTTTTCGAGCCACTCCTGGGCTTGTTCGCTCAGGGGGTCGAAGGCAACCAAACAGCGATTGCCCTGCGCGAGAGGGGAAACGGCTTGCACCTTACCCGGCAACACCACCGGGTGGGGGTAGTTGTGATGCAGATAGATCTCCATAGCGACCGCGCTGCCCAGCGGCGGCGCCTGCCCGGATTCCCACTCGACGGCCTGTGCTGCCAGGCGTGCCGGGACAGCGGGCGGCAGGTCATGGTAATAGGCGACTATCTCGCCGACCAAGTCCAACACCAGATTGAGTTTAAAGTCGAGATGGGCAAGCTCGGGCGAGACGCCCGGGTGTTCATCGGCGAACTCGTCGAGAGTGGCGATAATACGCAGCAGCTCGGCGTTATGATACTCGCGCGAAGCGTTCTCAATGGCGCTGGGCGGCGACTCCAGCAGCCTCCAGCGTAAAGCGATGAGATCCTGGTAGACCAGGCCGCTGAGCTGATTAGAGGGTGAGTTATCCGTCATAGCCGGTTAGGGGCTAGGGGATGTGAGGGGTAAGGAGAAATTAACTTTACGCCTCACGCTTCACCCCTAACTCCTCACAGTCTTTCGCGCCTCATGTCTAATCCCTAGCCCGTAACCCCTAGATCCTAGTCCCTACCTTCCCCATACGCCTGCCGGGCACGCCGGCCGAGGCTGATTCCGGCAAGTTGTTCCTGGCAGGCAGGCTGCGCCACTTCCAGTATCCCCGTGATCTGTTGATTGACGGCGAAGGTCTGGGTCAGCACCGGTATTAGCGCTGCGTCATCCAGCGCGTAAAATGAATTCGCAAACAGTTCCTCAAGCAACTCGGCGCGCTGTTGTTCCAGTTTCGCCAAACCATCCCAGCGCCGGCCTTCGGCGGCGGCGAGCATCTCCCGGTTAAGCTCGGTCAACGCCACCAGGCGCTCTGCCTGGGTAGCATAGCGCGGCGCCGGCGCGAGGGCGTGGACGTTCATGAGACGGCGCGCACCAACGGAGCGGTGGACGCGGCGCTGCCGCTGTCGGCAATGGCGTCCCAGGCGCTCTTGATCTCGCCAAGCAGCGTAGAAACCTCATCCAGCGGCGGCGCGGCATTTTCATAATTAGCCCGCAGCAATTGCCGCTCCATATAATCATACAGATCATCCAGATTCTGCGCGATCTCCCCGGCGGACTTGTCCAGGCTGATGCGCAATCCGTCGAGTATCGCCATCGCCGCACTGATCTGACCCGCCTTTTGCGCCAGTTCGCCACGCAGCAGGTGGCCCTTGGCGCTGGCAATTTTATCGAGCGCGCCTTGTAACAGCATTTGGATCAAGCGGTGCGGAGTGGCATAGGCGGCGCCACTGTGCGCCTTGATCTCGCCATACTGACTCAAGGCCGGATTTGGTCTGTTATAGCTCATACTTTCTCATCCCTTATGCTTGTCATGGTTCAGTCGTGCCCGCCCCCTCAGCGCGAAGACGTGGACAGGCGCGACAACTGTTGCGTCAGAAAATCGTTGGTGCTTTTCAACTTGCTTACCAAATTGTCCAGCGTAGTGAATTGGCTACGCAAGTGCCGTTCCACATCCACCAGCCGCCGGTTCAGGGCGTCGCGCCGGTCACCGATATCCTCGATGCTCTTGTTGATCCCAACTGTGCGGCTGCTGATGGGACCCGACGCGCCTAACAAGTTATCGGCCAATTTATCCAATTGATAAGCGTATCCTTGAGAATAATTTAGGGTGCCGCGCGCTCCGGTCGCGCCGCCGCCGATCTGGAGTCGCAAGCCTTCCGCTGCGTTGCCGGTGGCGCCGGTCAGAAATTGGCCGCTGCCGGTCGCGGTCACGCCGTTGATAGAGCCGGCCACATCTACTCCGGCGGGGCCTGCGCCCAGACTGAACCCGAAGGACGCCGCCGTGTTGCTATCAACGCCGGTCACTTCTACCGTGGAAGTCGAGCCATATCGGTTGGAGGTGATTTTCAGCCTGTCGGTAGGGCTGTCGAAGCTCACCGTCACCACTACACCGGCCGCCTTCAGAGCGCTGTCGCCGTTGATCCGGGATTGCAGCTCGGCGGTCAACGCCGCCGCTGTGGCGTAGCTGCCTTGGGTTAATGTGATAGCGCCCGATTGCACACCATCTATCTTCAAGGTGAAGTTGTCGTTATTGGCATCCACCGTAAACGGGGCAGTAAAGGTACCGGTCCCCGGTGCCCCGTCGGCGAGCGCCGCGGTGGCCGCACTCTGTAGATAACCTTGCGTGGCTAACTGCGTAACCGCTACGGCGTAACTGCCGGGTTTAGTATTGGCGGCGGCGCCGAGGTAGCTCACCAGGCTGTCCGTAGCCTTGCCCACCGCCGCGAACAGACTCGCGATGTCGTTAAAATTATTGTCTATCGCTGTTTGCAGCTTGGCTGAATCGAGCTTCAATGTGGCGTCGTTTTGAAAGCTCACCCCGATCTGCGTAAGCAGCGTGTAATTCCCGCCGGCGAATTGCAGCGCATTGGTCAAGGTGGAGCGGATCTGCCTTTGGATGGAGAGCGCCGAGGAATCGCCTTGCAGGAGCGCGGCTTGTTTTGTGGAGGCATTGTAGGCAGTCAAATCCTTTACCGTTTTGTTGATGTCGTTGTACGCCTTTACAAAGGCCTCGACATTAGCTTTCACCGAGGCCGTGTCCTTTACGATTGTAAGATTCACCGTGGTGCCGGGCGCCGGCTTCAGCAGATTGAGCGTTACCCCCTGGATAACATCGTTGACGGTGTTGCTCGCCTTGCTGATACCGGTGATGCCGTTGACATTAAGCAGAGCGTTTTGCGCGGCAGCTGTCTGCACCAGATTTTTACCGCTGCCCACACCGGCATTGGGGTCATACGCCAATTGCGACAAACCGCTGGTGTCGGTGTGCGTGGTATCCGCGTCAGTCACGGTGACCTTGAGGCTGTTGTTGACGCCGGTGTCTTTGGAGGTAAATATCAGCTTGTAGGGCGTCCCGGCGGCGCCGTCATTGACGATACTCGCCGTCACGCCGATATTCGCCGTGTTGACGGCGTCGCGTATCCCGCTTAGCGTGTTTTGCGAGGCGCTGATGGTCACGCTCTGCGCCGCTTTGTCCGTATTCAGGGTAAAAGGATTGCTGCCCAAGGTGCCGTATTGAAAGGTCAAGGTGCCTGAACCGACTACGTCCGTCAGGTTGGCAAAACCGCCGGAGCGCAAGGTGTGCGCCTGCGCCAACTGGGTAACCTCCACGGCGTAATTGCCCGGTACGGCGGAACTGCTCGCGCTGGCGGTGTATACAGTGGTATCGGCGGAGGTCGCCTTGAGAATTTGAAACTTGGAGATATCGCTCAATCCGCGCACCGCGCTCTGAAATGAGGACAGCGCGCTTTTAATACTGCCGTAGGCGCTGATCTTGGCCTGGAAATTGGCCTCTTTTTGATCCAGCGCGATCAACGGCTGGCGCTCTATGGCCAACAGCTGGGTGACGATGCCGTTGACATCCAGATTAGAGCCAATGCCAGGTGCTGAGAGAGCCATGTTGGTATACCCTGAAACCTAAACTGAGCCGGGCTTACACCCGCTTTGCCGGGGGTGAATCTTGACCGGCGCCTAGCACTTAAACTTGCTAAGCACTAAGCAATTTTGATGCCAGCTAAGCTTGGGCGCGTAAGATAATGCCCTGGTTTTTTTCCAGGCTGCGCGCCAAGGCCAGCACCTCATCCGACGGAATCTGCCGGATGACTTCTTGCGTCTCCGAATCTATCACCCTGACGATGACCCGATCGGTGTCTTCATCCACAGTAAATTGCAGATCACGGCGCAGGTTCTGGATATAGGCGTTGATGGACTGCACCGCCTTGCCGACTTCCGCGGCGTCAACCTGTGTCGCCACCGGCACATTTTGTCCCTCGGCAGTCAAACCTTGCCGCGACTCAAGCTTGGCTGCCGGCTTCGGGGCGGGCGTCTGCGCCAGCGACGCCGTGGTTAAATTGGTAGGCATAGTCATTACCTTCGTCTGGCTGTTACATAAAAGGCGTCCGGGACGATCTCATCCCGGACGCTTTCTTCAACTTGTACTGCTTACTCCTTGACCGCTTACCGTAACAGAGACAAAACCTGTTGCGGCAGGGCGTTGGCCTGCGACAGAATCGCCACACCGGCCTGTTGCAGCACCTGGTTACGGGTGAGCGAGGCGGTTTCCGCGGCGAAGTCGGCGTCCTGAATGCGGCTACGTGATGCACTCAGGTTTTCCGAGGTTGTCTGCAGGCTGGCGATCGCCGAGCTGAAGCGATTCTGATACGCGCCGAGGTCGCCACGCGAGACGTTGACCTGGCTCAGCGCCGCGTCAACCACCGCCAAGGCCAGTTGGGCATTCGCGGCCGTGGTCAGGTTTGTGCCAGCCACGGACGAAAACGTGCTGGTCGCCGTGTTGAAGACATCCGCGTTATGACCCGCCAAGGTGATAGCTCCCTTGGTGCTGTTGACGGTTACCGAACCGATCTTGATGGATGAATCGTTACCGCCTTCGGTGAGCGTTACTCCCGAGAAGGCAAGCGTGTCGCCAACCACGGCAGACGTATTGGCGTAATTCAAGATACTGATATCGCTGCCATCGGAACTGGTCAAGGTAATGCTGTCTTTGGATGACGTACTGGTGAACGTTGCGGTGATCTTGGTAGTGCCCGCCGCACCATTGATGGCGCCGACCAGTGCCGTGAGATCGGTCGGATCCGTGACGACTGCCGAAATCGCGGCGCTTGCGGTGCCGCCCAAGGTGAAGCTGACGGTGCCCGCTGCTGAAAGGCCGCTCAAGGTGGCGCTGTTCGATGCGGTGGCGCTCACGCCAACGGAGGCCGCATTCGTATTGATAGCAGCGGCGATAGCTTTGGCATCGGCAAGGGCAGCATAGCCGAAGGCAGCGGTAGTACCGCCATTGACCGTGTTGATCGTCAGACCGGCTTCGACGCCGATGAGGTTGCCACCGGTGAGGTCGGCCGCGGCTGCCTTGGTGGTTCCCATGAGTGTTCCGGCAGCCACCAGGACATTGCTACCCAGCGCGGTCGAACGGGAATCGGCAATCGAGCTGACCGAAATCGTCTGATTGGCGTTAGCGCCGACCTGGAAGTTCTGGGAGGTAAAAGTACCGTCGAGCAGATTGAGGCCGTTGAATGAGGTCTGGCTGGAAACGCGGGTGATTTCCGCAATCAACTGGGTCGCTTCCGCATCCAGCGAAGCACGGTCGCTGGCGCTGTTGGTGCCGTTGGCCGACTGCACCGCCAGTTCGCGAATACGCTGCAGGTTGTTGCCGATTTCGGCGAGTGCTCCTTCAGCCGTCTGCGCCAGCGAGATGCCGTCGTTGGCGTTGCGGGCGGCCTGGTTGAGGCCGCGAATCTGCGCGGTAAACCGCTCGCTGATGGCAAGACCTGCCGCGTCGTCCTTGGCGCTGTTGATGCGCAGGCCCGAAGACAAGCGTTGCAGAGAGGTGGCCAACTGTGTTTGTGACGTATTAAGGTTACGCTGCGCATTCAGCGAAGCGATGTTGGTATTGATAATTTGAGCCATTTTAGTTTCTCCTATTTGGGCTTAGCGCAGTGTCTGGGCTGGGCTATATGGCCGGTTGACCCGTCTGCTAACTAAGTTAAGTTAGTAAGACCTTCTTTAATAAAGTGATCCGGTCAAGCCGGACTATTTCACGTTAATTAAAACGTTTCCGACAAGGTTATCGGGTAGGGGGAGGGAAACTTTAGTGGGTCTGCGCCGTCTTTTTGGCGCTTTTCTTGGCACGGCTTATGCTAGGACAACATTAGGATCTGTGCTAGAGGATATATTTATGCATACAGAACAAATAGATGCGTTGATAGTGGAAAGCGTCCGCGAAGATGGTCGCGTATTCCGCCCCAGCGACTGGGCGGAACGCATCTCGTCTCAACTAGCCAGCTATGGCCGCGACCACCGGCTCCACTACTCCGATCTCGTGCAGCCCTGCCTGATTCAAGGCGTGAACTGCCTGGTAATAAAGAAGACGCTGCAGGAAGAAAATCCCGCGGCCTACCAATTCATCCTGAAATTCGCCACCGACAACCAGCTGCGCGTCCAGGAAGACCGCCGCAGCCAGTCCCGGGGAGTGCCCACTGAGCGGCGCTCCCCCGCGCCGGGTTAAGGGATCGAATTGTCGCCTGCGCCACGGACAAATCATGCTTGGGGTAAAAAAGCCGCCAGTCAAGCATCTCTATACCTCTGCCAAATCTCCTTTACTTTCCAGCCAGGCCTTGCGGTCTGTGGCGCGTTTTTTGGCGAGCAACATATCCAGGAGACTTTGCGTCTCATCGCCATCGGCGATGGTCAGTTGAATCAGGCGGCGGGTGTCGGGGGCGATGGTGGTCTCGCGCAACTGTTGGGGATTCATCTCGCCCAGCCCCTTGAAGCGCTGCACGTTGACCTTACCCCTGATCTTTTCGGCGGCGATGCGGTCCAGCACGCCGCGCCTCTCGGATTCGTCCAGGGCGTAAAAGACATCTTTGCCGGCGTCAATGCGGTACAGCGGCGGCATCGCCACATGCACATGGCCGTTTATCACCAATGACCTGAAGTGACGCATGAATAAGGCGCATAACAGGGTGGCGATGTGCGCGCCGTCGGAGTCGGCATCGGCGAGTATGCAGATCTTGCCGTAGCGCAAGCCTTCGAGATTTTCGGAGCCGGGGTCCACCCCGATCGCCACGGCAATGTCGTGCACCTCCTGCGAGGCCAGCACCTCGGCCGATTCCACTTCCCAGGTATTTAGAATCTTGCCGCGCAACGGCATGATGGCCTGGAATACCCGATCGCGTGCTTGCTTGGCCGAGCCACCCGCCGAGTCGCCCTCCACCAGAAATAGCTCGGTGCGCGCCGGATCTTGCAGGGTGCAGTCGGCGAGCTTGCCGGGCAACGCCGGGCCGCTGGTGATCTTCTTGCGCGCCACACTCTTCGCGGCGCGCAAACGGCCTTGGGCACTGACGATAGCCAGCATGGCCAGACGCTCGCCGGTCTCGGTATGCTGGTTGAGCCACAGGCTGAAGGCGTCCTTGGCGACGCCGGCCACAAACACCGCGCACTCGCGCGAGGAGAGACGCTCTTTGGTCTGGCCGGAGAATTGCGGCTCCTGCAACTTCACCGAGAGAATGTAGCAGCAGGTGTCCCACACGTCTTCGGGGATAAGTTTGACTCCGCGCGGCAACAGATTACGAAACTCGCAGAATTCGCGCACCGCTTCGGTCAAGCCGCTGCGCAGCCCGTTGACATGGGTGCCGCCGAGCGGCGTGGGGATCAGATTGACGTAACTTTCGGCGATCACCTCGCCGCCCTCCGGAAGCCATACCACCGCCCAGTCGGCCGCCTCGCTGTTGCCTTGCAGACTGCCGATAAACGGTTCGCCGGGCACGGTTTCGGCGCCTTGCAGCGCCTCTATCAAATAGGCCTTTAGCCCGTCTTGATAACACCACGCTTGTTGCTCGCCGCTCGCCGCATCGGTAAAGTCGACATGCAGGCCGGGGCACAACACCGCCTTGGCCCGCAATACATGCTTGAGCCGCGACAGCGAAAATTTCGGAGAATCGAAAAATTTCGGATCGGGCCAGAAACGCACCGTGGTGCCGGTGTTGTGTTTTCCTACCGTGCCGACCTCCTTCAGCTTCGAGGTCTTTTCCCCCGAGGCGAAGGCCATGTGATATTCCTTCCCCGCGCGCCGCACCCACACTTCCAGTTTTTTGGAGAGCGCGTTCACCACCGACACACCCACGCCGTGCAGGCCGCCCGAAAACTGGTAATTCTTGTGCGAGAATTTGCCGCCGGCGTGCAAACGGGTAAGAATCAGCTCGACGCCGCTGATCTTTTCTTCAGGGTGGATGTCCACCGGCATACCACGGCCGTCGTCGCACACCTCCAGCGAGCCGTCCTTGTGCAGGGTAACCTTAATATGTTTGGCATGGCCGGCGATGGCCTCGTCCACGCTGTTGTCCACCACCTCCTGGGCGAGGTGGTTGGGGCGCGTGGTATCGGTGTACATCCCCGGCCGCCGCCGCACCGGATCGAGACCGGTCAATACCTCTATGGCAGAGGCGTCGTAGGCGGTGGCCATTCTAATAGCGGGAATTAGGGGATGAAAAGTCGGGAGGGTGTTGTAAACGTTTTAGGATCTGAGCCGGTTGCAGCGCGATACGCAGGCTGTCGCATAGATAATAGTTCAACAGCTCGCTGCGAAAATGGGCGGGACCCACGCTGGAGATCTTGCGCCATTCGGTTTGCTCCAGCGCCGCCAAGGTCCGCTCCGCTGTCCCGTAGCCATAGGTCTTGTATTGCTTGGTGGAACAGCGCAGCCCCTCGCGCAGCACATTGCTAATGCCGGTGCGGGTGGTCAGTACCAGTGTATAGTGCACCACGCCATCCTCACTCACCAGCACGGATTTTGAATCTATGCGATATTCGAAAGCGGAGTCCGCCCCGTCGGGCTTGAATTCCAGCAGATCGGTGTCTTGAGGGTAAGACGGCAGCGCCTGCTGACTCTCCTTCCAGGGCGCGGACTCATCAAACTCAATCTCGGGTGCGGCAACCAGCGGCCTGCTCAGACTGAGTGCGCCGAATATTATCAAACAGAGTGTTTGCTTCACCGCGCTCGCCGGCTAATCTAGATCATGAGCCAGGGAGTTGCGTAGCGCGTCAGGAATGGGGTCCACCTGATGGCAATACGCCTCATGCTCTATGCCCACTCCGATAGCCGCTCCCGCCTTGACCGCCGCCGCCATCTCGGGGCCGAGTTGAAAACGCAGAAAATGCACGGAGGAGGTCTTTTCTTCATTCGAGCGCTCAAGATCCTCGTCGGCGATTGCCCACACATGCTCGAATCCCTCCACCTTGACCCATATCCGGTCTTCCAGCCTTATCATCTTCGTCAGCGCCGCGCGGCGTTCCGCGACGTCGTCATACTCCAGCATGAAGGTCGCCTTCCAATTGCTGCCGTCAGGAATCAGCGGATTATACGCATCCAGTTCCTCGGCGATGCCCTCGGGCTCGAAGATGCGCTCGGCGCGCAGCATCTCCTGCACTTGATATTGCATGGTCAGCCGATCCTCAAAATACAAGCGGGCGTGCGGGCCTACCTGCACCTGACGGTTCTTTTTATGCTCCATGACCTTGGCGCGGAAGTCACTGCGGATGCGGGCGTAGTGCTCCAATGAGTAGAGTTTGTCGGGAGATAGTTTTTCCATTTTTAACCCTGCTGTATTGATTCGCAACAGCCGAACTACCTGTGTTTCTCCTCCAAGTCCACCAGCGGTTTATCCGTAAACAAATAATCCCGCAACTCCTTGTCGAACTTCGGATCGTGGCGGCGTATCCACTCCAGCACCATCGCCGCATGCTCCTTCTCTTCATCACGATTGTGCGCGAGGACGGCGCGCAATTCTTTATCCTTGCAGGCATCCACCCGCTGGCTGTACCAGTCCACGGCCTCCAGCTCTTCCATCAACGAGACGATGGCGCGATGCATGTCGCGCGTCGCGTCGCTGAGTTCCGTTATTGCTTCGTGATAGCCTTCGTTCGACATATCCGCTCCTTGTGTCAGATCCCGTAAGCCATACGCAACAGCGTCAGCGGATGCGTCGGCGGCTTGCCGCTGTGCAGACCTTCTTCCAGATGATGACCCGCTATCGGGCAGTCGCTGGTGTAGTAATCCGGCGCGGCCTTGGCGATGCGATCCATGACCGGTCTGCCGATCTTCATGGCAATTTCGTGATATTCACGTTTCACCGCATAGGTGCCATTGTGCCCCGAGCAGCGTTCGATCGGTTCCACCTGGGTATCGGGTACCAGCTCCAGCGCTTCACGGGTTTTCAGGCCGATGTTCTGCACCCGCAAGTGGCAGGCGACGTGATAACTCACTTTACCGAGCGCACGCTTGAAGTTCCTGTTGAGCATCCCGTCCTTGTGGCGCAGCATCAGGTATTCGAACGGATCGAAGATCGCATCGCGCACCTTAGCGACTTGCGGGTCGTCAGGAAATATCAGCGGCAACTCCTGCTTGAACATCAACACGCAGGACGGGACCGGCGCGACGATGTCCCAGCCTTCGTCCACCAGCCTGGCCAGCACCGGGATGTTGGCGTCTTTGGCGCGCGCGACCGCGTCGAGATCACCGAGCTCAAGTTTGGGCATACCGCAGCATTGTTCCTTTTCGGCGAGCCGCACCGGGATGCCGTTGTGCTCGAAAATCGCTATAAGGTCCTGACCCAGTTGCGGCTCGTTGTAATTGCCGTAACAGGTGGCGAACAGCGCCACCTTGCCGCGCGTGCCGGCGCAGGGGGTAGCCGTGAGCGTGCCCTCTCCGCTCCTACGCGCGCGCTCGCGTTTGCGCAGCGTGTCGCTGTGGTATTCGGGAATAATGGCGTCGGGATGCACGCCCAGTGTCTTGTCCAGAATTTTGCGCGCGGCTTTGTTTTTATTCGCGGCATTCACCGCTTGCACCACCACCGGTATGCCAGCAAGTTTGCCGACCGCATCGGTGCTGGTGAGGATCTTGTCGCGCGTCTTGACCTCGCCTTGCTTAAACTTCAGCGCCTTGCCGCGCAACATGAGGTGCGGAAAATCCACGTTCCAGGGGTGCGGCGGCACATAAGGACACTTGGTCATGTAGCACATATCGCAGAGATAGCAGTTGTCCACCACTTCCCAATAGACCTTCTTGTCCACGCCGTCCACTTCCATGGTGGGCGACTCGTCAATCGCGTCGAACAGCACCGGAAAGGAATTGCACAGATTAAAACAGCGCCGGCAACCGTGGCAGATGTCGAATACCCGCTCCAACTCCTGGAACAGCGATGTTTCGTTGTAGAACTCCGAATTTTTCCAATCCAGCGGGTGCCGGATGGGCGCCTCCAGACTGCCTTCGCGTTGACCTTCAATGGGTGCGGACATATAACCTCAGGGAAAAGGTACAAGAGCAAGGATACAAGCTACATACTACCCTGGCTTGGTCTCTTGTAAGCATCTTTAACAAATACGGGGCCGTACAAGACGGCCCCGCTTTTACTCAGGAGTCACAAAGTAAGACTACACCGCTAATGCCTGGCATTCGGGCGCTTCGCGGCCTCACCCCTGCATAGGGGGCGGGGACATGGCGGGAAGTGTAGTTATACTTATTGACTTATGAGTAACTTACTTGCCTAACGTATCCAGCGCCTTCTGGAAACGGTTGGCATGGGAGCGCTCAGCCTTGGCCAGCGTCTCGAACCAGTCGGCGATTTCGTTGAAGCCTTCCTGGCGCGCGGCCTTGGCCATGCCGGGGTACATATCGGTATATTCATGGGTCTCACCGGCGATCGCCGCCTTGAGATTGTCCGCCGTGGCGCCGATGGGCAGATCGGTGGCCGGATCACCGCAGGCCTCCATATACTCCAAGTGACCATGCGCGTGGCCGGTTTCGCCTTCGGCCGTCGAGCGGAACACTGCCGAGACATCGTTGTAGCCTTCCACATCGGCCTTGGCGGCGAAATACAGATAACGGCGGTTAGCTTGAGACTCGCCGGCAAAGGCATATTTCAGGTTTTCGTGGGTTTTGCTTCCTTTAAGTTCCATAGGTAAATTCCTCATCAATGGTTAAGTCAAGACCTTAAATGTTAAGACCAATGAAAATTTAGACTATGTCTAAATTTATTTCATCTTACAAGCCCCCGCCAAGCCGTGTCAAGCATCTCAGCAGGCTGTCGAAAAACAGCCTGCATGCGCTGCGGGGATGCGCCGCCATTTTTCAAGCACGCTGTAGGTGCTTGAAAAATGGCGCCCAGTAAAAATCGCACTTTTTGCTGGGCGAGTTGAAAAAGCCCATGGATGGGCTTTTTCAACAAGTTACCGGATCACACACCTTAAAGTGCATGACAAGAAAATAAACTTGGTATTATTGGCACCCACTCTTTAGCCTACTTATCCAGGATCGGTCCTGCAAGCGAATGTTAAACGAAACCAAAACGGCGGACAGCGCAAGCTCCGATGAACACTATCTGGACCACCTCGCCGCCATCAATAAGGATCGCGATGTGGTGGCCACCCAGGACATCTACAATATCAGCGGGGCGCTGCTGGTGCGGCAGGGGGCGCGAATTGATTATGCCACCGCCCGGCGTCTTACACAGCACAAATCGGCCAAACCCGTAGAACACCAGCTCCAAATCGAAGGGAGCTTAACCACCGATGGTGTGAACCAGCAGCTACGGAAATTCCTGGAACAGCATGAGGATTTGGCAACTGTCCAGCGTAACCTCGAGGCGGATGACGACCTCGCCTTGATGTTTGATAAACAGCTTAGCCCCACTCTGCTACAGAAGCTCACGGTGATGACCTTGCAACAGCCTCTACTCATAGAGCAGGCGTTGTTTGGCGGCTGGCTGGCCGTGCTGCTGGCGAAAGAACTCGGCCTACGCGCGGCGGAAATCAGAAAGGCGGGCATCGCCGCCCTCGCTCGCGATACAGGCCTGCTCCACCTTCCGCCGGTACTCATTGAGCAAGGCCGCGAGTTTACGACTGAGGAGTGGCGCGCCATGCAGAGCCACACAGTGGTGGGACAAATTATTCTGAACGATACGGCCGGAATGGATCCCGAAATCGGCCGCGCGGTGCTGGAGCACCATGAGGCCCTGGACGGTTCCGGCTACCCCGCCGGCAAGGAAGGGCCGGCGCTCGGTCTGCTCGGCCGGGTGGTTAACCTGGTTGACACGCTGTGCGCCGTCCATCTCAAAAATTTCAAGGACAGCGGTCGTAATCTTCGCGACACCCAGCCTTTTTTGCTAATGAACAGCCATGCCTATGAGCGTAACGTGCATAATGCGATCTGTTCAATTTTGCGCAAATCGGGCCTCGAGCGTACTTCTATAAATCCGTTTGCCAGCCAGGCCGAATTACTTGCACAACTCGTGGCGCAGGGCAACAGCATGCGTGGCGCCCTTCCCGTTGTGAAGGAATTGAGTAACCTGCATGAGCGGAGCGAGCCCACCGCGAAAAGGCTCGGCAAAATTGCCCTCCAGACCTACTCCCTGTTAACCTCGTCGGGACTCGTCAATGACGAGATCATCAAGTGGTTAGAGAGCTTGCAGCGAGAAACGCCGGCCGATGAAATCGTTTTTCTCAGCGAGATCGAGCTGCTGCAAAAGGAGTTGCGCTGGCATCTTACTCACCTGCAACGCGCCTTGGCAGCCTATCTTAACGAAGCCGGCCCGAATGATCCGTCTTACGGAAGGCTCAAAGAGTTGGCCACAGGGTTATTATAACGGTAAGGGGTGAGGCGAATTACGCCTCACGCCTCACTTTATTTAATGCGGCGGCTTTACCTCCACCAGCAAGGCGCCGGTGAGGATTACGAAGGCGCGCACCCAGAGAATCGCCTTGCCTTGGCCGCGATGCTCCGCGCGGGCCGTTTCATCGCCGCGCACCAGCCGCCGCCCCGCTTGAATCTGCATAACGTAGAGCATATAGAGCGAAAGCAGCAGCAAAAAATGCGTCCACAGCAGAAAAGAGGTAAGCTCGCCTTCCACGATCAGGCGGCGGTGCCAGTCCTTGTTCATATAAAGATAGAAGGGCATAGCGACATCGAACAGCATGATCGCCACCATGACCGGTATGTGCACGGAACGCCGTTTGGCCCAGACAAACGCCGCCAGCATCACCAGATAAGTGAGAAAGGCAACCAGCACGGTAGCGGCAATCATGGCGCCATGCTAACAGAGGTGAAGGGTGAGGAGTGAGTCATGCCGCTTCGCGGCATGAGTGCGTTTTACGTCTCACCCCTAACTCCTCACGCCTCACCGGTTTTCATGCCAGCCTTGTCGAATTCAACGCAATTCTGTTACAGTGCTTTAGTTTGCATTTGATGGAAACGCACACCATGGTCAGTACCCAATCGCCGGCGGCAATCCCCCAAGCCAAGCCCTCCAGCACATTTATTTTGATAGGCATAGCAATACTGGCCTGCTTGCTCACGGCTTATCAATGGATAGAGCTGGTGCAATTACGCAGCGGCGGCGCGGCGCCGCTCTGCTCGTTCAGCGCCAACCTCGACTGCACGGGTGTATGGAATTCCAAACTCTCCGCACTGGTGCATGAATCCACCAATATCCCGATTGCCGGCTGGGGCTTGGCCTGGAGTCTGGTGGTGCTGGCCTTGTCCGTGTGGACTTGGCTGCAACAACGCCGCATCCAGCCCAGCGATGATGCGGTATGGGCGTTGCGACTGGTGGTCGGCGCAGGCACGCTGGTCTCGCTGTTATTACTGGCCTACAGCGCCTATCTCAAGGTTTTCTGCCCGACCTGCCTGCTGTTTTATCTGTTGGTGTGGATCACGGCGTATCTGGTTTTTGTACCGATCAAGGCGCGTGGGGCGGACTGGTTGCAGTCGGCATTGCTGAGCGGTGGATTGCTGGTGGCCGCGCTCGCCATCCTGATCTACCCGGGGTTGCACACCCCGCGTGAAAATCTCATCACCGCCAAGCTCTCCGATGTAGCTAATGTGAAGCAGGTCAAGACCCCTGCGAGTCCGCTGGAAGAGTTTCTCAATTCACTGCCGGTCGCCGTGCAACAGGCCAGCAGCGATTCCTTAGCGGTCTACCGCAAATCGCCGTTTATTGCCACCCCGCCCGACCCCAAGCGTATCACCTTCGGCACGCTCAACGCCCCCGTGCACATGATCGAGTGGACCGACATCCGCTGCCCGCACTGCAAGCATCTGGAAGAGGCGCTGACCGAGCTGCGTGGGATTACTCCAGCCGGTTCCTGGAGCCAGGAATCCCGGCACTTCCCGCTCGACAGCGAGTGCAATCCGAAGGTGGGTCGCTCCGGCGGCGGGATCAGTTGCCTGGCCGCCAAGC
>JACXTT010006369.1_pt1 | contig 16852 bp, 11 predicted proteins | sample 9270951 | NCBI WGS metagenome assembly JACXTT01 (sample SAMN15532306, study PRJNA645909) | rock metagenome | isolation source: weathered quartz diorite | place: Puerto Rico | collected 2017-06-21 | reverse complement strand
GGTTTGGCAGATCGCACGCTATTTACCAACACTCGCAGCCCGCGGGCATTGAACGATAAATTTCTGAGATCGCACTACAGCCGTATGCGGGTCGAATTTGCTTCCGTAGGTCCGGTGAGGATTCGGTCACATCTCACCCCGCAGATGGAAACACGTTCTTCAGCACCTCTACGAGGCTTCGATCTGCCGTCGGACTTACGAGATGGCCATCTCGAATTCTTGCTTCAAAAAACCTGCTGCACATGACCGGATGGTCCTTGCACAATCTGGCCGTTCACGGCTGAGCCGTACAGACAGGCTTGCTTGTCTGGACACCTCCCAATCATTTGGTCCACACGCACGGGCGCTGAAGTCATGAAGCCACTGTTCTGAAGCGCGCCTGATCCTTTGCGAATCTGTTAATTAATCCGGCCAAAGCTAGCGCGGTCTGAAAACCGTTCTTAACCCATCGCCGACCAACGTAAATCCCGCCCAATATATCGGCAGTGCTTGCTCACCGAATTCCTTCAGGAGATCGAGTTTTGCCTGCCGTAATGAGGAACCAATGTCGGCGCCACCCGCGAGATGTTGATAAAGTCGCCGCATCAGAGCTATCGAGTACGTGTCGTCTGCGGTCCAAAGGCTGGCGATGACTGCTTTTGTGCCGGCTAATAGGAATGCACGTTCCAAACTCGCGACTCCTTCCTCGCCAAGCAACCGTCCATTTCCAGTATCGCAGGCAGAAAGGGTAACGAGGTCGGCGCGCAGCGGTAGGTCCCGGATCTCACGGACCTGCAACAGCCCGTCTTCATGTTGCGCTGGCGAACTACCCAACACGAGCGCGGCTCGGTCCGGGTATTGAGAATTACCGAGTCCATGGACTGCCAGGTGCATGACGCTAAACTCAGAAAGTGGCAGCGCTTTGAAGGTCGCCTCTGTGGCATCAGGTCCGAGTAGGAGCCGCTTGGTTCCTTTCACAGTGCCCGCTACAGTTGCTATTTCCTGCCCGCTTCCTGGTAAATCCGGAAACGTGATCACACCAACACTAAAGAAATCCGGCGCTCCACTCGCGCTCGATACAGAGTTGATGCTCGCATGCGAAGTCTTGACTAAAGGGCGAGGATAGATCACATCTCCGACACCAAGAAAGTTTGGGGCCGGGTGACTGCCAGCCCGAGCCCGACGGAGAAGATGGAGAACGGTTGCAGATGGCGCGTATGTTACAACGTGCGATTCCAGAACGTATTTTCCGTCCCGTGTTTTCAGGCCATCGAACGGTAACAGGTGGAGTCTGCCGTCCGGAACAACGATGATCCTCGGCGGGACGCTTTTCGCCATTACCGGTTTAAGGAGTAAGGTAAAGAGTTCCTCACTAGGAAGAATCTCGCTCTTTCTTGAGCGGACGGCTGATTCATAATCTGTAACCAGCGTTTCAACACGCTTGCGTCCCGCCGGAAGAACAATGAGCTTTGCGTCAGTGCGACTGATTCGCAAGCAATACGACTGCGAGTCGCCAAGCACGTACTCTAAGAGGATTTCATCCCGATCGAGCGACGCCTGCACCGTTCGAAGCGGGAACGGCTTGCCGCGATCCCCAATGGGCTTTGCAGGCGAGCGCGTCTTAAGCACAGGTGAGAGGAGTTGTTCCTGGGCAAATAGTTGGTCAAGCAACAACTGCCGCTCTTGTGGATTCCTCTCATGTAAGAGCGCAAGTTGAATCCGGTTTATCTCCTGCTGCGCTTCAGTGCTGATTTCATCCGACGATGACGATAGACTTTCGGATTCTCCTCGAAGCGTATCCGCCACAACTCGACCGCGAGCCTCTTCAATAATTCTGTATGCCTTATCGATATCGCCGAATTTCGTCGCGGCTAATTCAAAATGCTTCACGTAAGCATCGCTAACAGTAGCAATCAGGGAGCTTTTGAGTTGTCTTCTTGTAACATTCACCAACAGACCATCGATAACATCGGTTGCCTCGCTGTAAAGTTCATCGCCTCGCTCAAAATTTCCCTTCTTAGCCTCAAGTTCGGCGAGCAGGCTGAGATCCTCCGGCAAATGACTCCGGTCTTCGAGGTCGCGCACTACTTGGATGGCCTTCGAAGCCAGCGTCTCGGCGCGGTCCAGATCACCAGTATCCCGATACATTCGTGCCAGTGCGAAAGCGCTCCAGGCAAAGACATGCTGGAACCCTTTTTTCTCGCTGAGATCGCTGGCTTCTAAGAAATAGTCGATTGAACGGGCCGGGGTCGCCGAAACAGCCGCCGTACCGGCTACGATGTATAGCTGACTCAGCGCAAAGTTATTGTGCTCTTTTCGCGCACGGGCCAAAGCTTCATCCAGGACGCTCGTCGTCTCTTTACTGAGGTGCAGCGCAAGCAGTGCACGAGCTTTTCCTTGGTAGGCAAGAAATGGAAATCCGACACCTGGGACGATATGGCTTGCTCGTAATGCAATGTTGCAGTACTGAAGTCCCGCCTCCGGCTGACCTGCCTCGACAAACCCGTTCCCAACCATGGCTGTGTAGTGGATCGCTGCGCCGAAATCGAAATGGAGATACTGAGAAAGGATCGCCTCACGCAGCATCGCCACGGCCGATTTGATGTCGCCCTCGAGGTAGAGGACTTGGCCGATTTCCGCTTTCGCCCGCGCCATCCACCGTTCATCACCAAGGGTCGTGGCGAGTTTCAAAATCTGCTCCCACAGTTCTCGCGCGGCCGATTCATTTGTGTTGCGGTCGAGGACAGCCTTCGCGACAAGTGTGCGCAGCATCAGCTTCCGGTCAACCTGGACGCGCGGATCTTGGAGGTACGCCGAAACCTCTTTCACAACCGCTGAGTTCACGGCAGCGTCGGCTGTCGCCCACACGTAACCAAGTCTCGCGGAAAGAGCGTTCTTCTGATCTCCAGATTGCGCAAAGAGAGATTCAGCCTGAGCATACAAGGCAGCGGCTTCGGGCCAGTTGTAAAGCATCGCAAGCCGATCGGCGCGCTCCAATACACTCAGCGGACCTTGAAAATTCGAGTCGCCGTGAAGAACCAGCGGAAGAAGAAAAGGGATGAAAAGGGCGAGCTTTTGCCTACACACAAGGCGTCTCCAACAAAATCCAATCCTGACACGCTCTGCAGCGCAAACAGCAACCCGCCTCTTGCCGGCTCAGGCAATTAAGATTCTGTCATAAAGACGTCAGCTATGCGAAGCATGGGGCCTTCAAGACGACGTCAAGCGCTTTCGAAAGATCGTGCATGGCTCGCTTGTTGGCCGCGAGCATTCTTGCAGTTCGTAGCGGCGACCCCAACATAACCTTAAGGGCCTTCCAGCCATCGAGAGTGCCGTCATCCCTCAATGCGCGATTGAAGTCCGGCAATTCGCGGTAAAAAGAATCAGATACAACCCGGAGAGCCGCGGCGGAAATACCAGCGTCCGCAGCCGTCTCCATTATGACGTACGTCTCCATGTCGACGACGGCGGCGCCATGTTGCGCGAGAGTGCGCCGCTTATCCGGCGTGGTCGCAATCTGCGGTGCGGTAATTCCAACAACGCGGTCACAAGAAATGCTGGATTCCTTCAGGAGCTCGATCAGGGAATCAACGATCGGCCCCGAACACCGCAGCAACGGCTTTTTCGCATCGGTCACTTGACACTCCGTGTACGCGACAATTCTCCGTTCCGGCAACGACGGAATTAGCCCACCGGACAGGCCGATGATCAGGACCGCGTCGGGTTTGGGACCGGCAGGAGGGCGGACAGACGATATCAACGCAGCCTCGGCATGCTTCTTCGCATTCACCGGTCCCATCCCGCTTGTAATGAGAACCAAATCGTTTGATCCGCAGCGGAGGCCTGAATTTGAACGCGACGGGACGCCAATCCTTCGAACGGGCTGGCCCTCCATGCCAGAGGCGGCGAAGACATAAAGGAGACTCATCTTACATTCCGTTTTGAACGGCTGATGCGGCATCCGGGTCCATATTCCAGGTAATGCGGCCCTCTTCGACCCACTGCTCGCCTGCACCAGACACCGGCCGAACCAGCAGCAGTGTTCTACCGTAACTTCGCTTCGCGTCTGCGACCGTGACCTCAATGGACAAGTATTCACACCTCAGCAAACCGGTTTTACCGATATAGAGAGCGAGCGAACTGGCGTTTTGATCGGCCGTCCTCATGAATGCGTCATCACCTCGAATCAAAAATACAGTTTCAGCGCGAACTGGATGATTCTGCCATTGCTGGCAGTGAGAATCTGTCCAAATGTCGTCGCTTCCCGCCGAATGTCGGGTGGACCGAAATTCGGATGATTGAAAGCGTTGAACATCTCGGTCCGGAACTGAAAATAACGACTCTCGTCCACGTTTATGTTCTTCGCAATCGAGAAATCGAAGTCGGCGAAGCCTGCTCCGCGCATAATGCCGACACCGGCATTGCCGAACGCTTGCGGTGCCGGACTCAATGCCGTGAAGGCATCTGTGTTGAACCATCGCTCCACAGTTCTTTGCGATTGTGGCAGCTCTGGATCCCCGACGAGATTTGGGCGAGCGACCCGATCGCTGCCGAGATTCAGCACAGTGTTGCCGCCGAGAATGGCCGTCAGTGGTAGTCCACCCTGCACAACATGTATGCCGGAAACTTGCCAATTTCCGAGGATCAAGTTCAAGGGTCGTCCCCACGACTGGCCCCAACGCCGGTCGTGCCCCCAAGGCAGTTCGTAGATGTAACTAATCGCCAGACGGTGCGTGAGATCGAATTCCGTTGGGCCGCGCTCGGCGCGGAGATTCTTCGGATCTTGCGGGACACTATAGACGCCGATATCGATACCGGGACCAACAGGGCTTGTGGATAAGTGATCGGCTCCATCGCTTAGAGTCTTTCCCCACGTATAGCTCGCCAGTGCAGATAAACCCGACGAGAATCTCTTCTCCAGACGAAGCTGCAGCGAGTTGTAGCTGGATGCGACACGGTTCTCCATGAATTGAATGTCCCCGAATCCGGAATACGGGCGTGGACCAGCGGACTGCGTCCCGCTTGGATTCGTTATGACTGCCGGCGCATTGATGTTCCGTAGCCCCGGCAACTTCGTCCCTTTGTTGCCGACGTAAGCGACATCGAGCAGAAGATTCGGGGCGAGTTCCCGCTCGATGCCTAGATTGAATTGCTGGACGTACGGCGTCCTTTGCTGGGCGTCTTGCGCGCGGCGGTACACGAACGGGGAGAGCCGAGCCGGATCTAACAATCCTTGCGGATAACCATCCGCAAGCCGGAAAAGCGCCGCGGATGCGACAGCCGTCGGTCCAAACACGTTCGCGACAAGCAGATTGTCCACAAGGAAGGGTGGATTGAATCCCAGCATGCCCTCTCGGCCCTGCCGGACGGTATGACTGTAGAACACTCCATAAGCTCCTCGAATCACCCAACCGGATCGCGGTGAATAGGAGAAACCAGCGCGAGGCGCCCAATTGTTTCGATCCGGATGAACCAGCGTCCGATCGAATGTGCTTCCATCTTTGGCGAACTCCATCACGTCCTTCGAAGGATCGAAATTCGCGATCCGGTTCTCCTGTTCGATTGGAGGGGTCGAGTATTCGTAGCGGATACCCAAATTCAGAGTCAGCGCCGGCGAGACTCTGTAGTCATCCTGCAAGAACGAGAAATACATGCGCTGGCTCTGATCGATGACCGTATGTGAAGTCAGAGCGAAAACCGAAGGAAGGCCCAACAGGAAGTCCCCAACAGCCCTTCCTGTGAACAGGTTCGCAAAGTTCATCGCGCCAATGGGTGCGGTGACATCATTGATCTTGGTCTGGGTCTGCAGGAACTCGAATCCAGCCTTCAGGAAATGCCTGCCTTGGTGTAGAGAAAAAGTCGAGCGCGGATTCCACGTCCGCGGCGTCTGAAATTGCGGCGTCGACGTGTGCCGGCCGATCGCGTCGTACCCTTGAAGACCGATTTTCGGCAGACCGCCGATCAGCGCCGGATCGTTGGGCACGTTCTTCAACCCTACCAACGCGGGCGCATCGACACCGGCGTTGGGAGGTTTGCTGAAGTAATCGCCGCGGTTCCAGCCCAGCCGGAAATCTCCGACCAGAGAGTTCGTAAAAACGTGAGTTACGCCGATCGCGATGCCTTGCGATCGATTGTCGTTCGAGCCGAAGGCGTCACTGTATGAACCTTCCGCCAAACCAGGCAGCGGCGGTGGCCGGAAGACATTTGAATCGACAAAGCTATACCTTCCGAAGAGCTGCGTGTTTGAAGACGCGTGGTAATCCATGCGGATATCGAACTGATCTGTGCGGGTTCGGGTGATTGGTGTAGACGCGTAGATGCTCGTGCCCGGGACATTGGGATCGGGAATCAACTTCACAATGTTTGCGGCAACGGGATCCCACCGATTTTGTGGAATAACCCACAGTCCCGAAGTATTGCGGCCAAACTCTGGCTTGCCCGGAACAAATGGATCAAACACTGGCGTGGTGAACAGTCCCGCCTTCTCAAGAGCACCTGGCACGGCACGAGTTTGCGGAACCCCTTCCCGTTCTCTTAAGCCTTCGTAATCTCCAAACCAGAAGAGCTTGTCCTTCACCAGAGGCCCGCCGAGTACGCCGCCGAACTGGTTCCGCTTTCTCGCAGGTTTTGGCGACCCGAATTTATTTGAAAAGAAGTTATTAGCGTCGAGCGCATCGTTGCGGAGAAACTCGTACACACTTCCGTGCAATGAATTCGATCCGGAACGGATCGCCGCATTTATCACTGCGCCAGAGTTGCGGCCGAATTCAGCCGAATACGCGTTTGTCTGAATTTTGAATTCCTGCAGCGCTTCGACAGATGGCTGCACAATCTGAACGTTTTCGCCGCGGTACGAACTCGAGTAAGAAATATTGTCGACGCCGTCGAGGAGAAACGTGTTGTTGAACACGCGATTTCCATTTACGTTAATCGCGCCTTTGAAATTCAGGGCGCCCAGTCTTGGAGTCGATGGCGCGGCGCCAGGCGCCAGAAGCGCGAGCTGATTGTAGTCGCGGCCGTTCAGCGGAAGTTCGAGGATCTTGCGCCGGTCGATGACGGTGCCCCTGCTCGACGTTTCCGTTTCAAGCAGCGGCGCGGCTGCTTTGACTTCAATGGTTTCGTCGATTGAACCCACCTCCAGACGAATGTCGATGCGATAAGCCTGGTTCAATTCGACCACGACGCCCTCTCGCATAAATCTCTTGAAGCCGGGTAATTCTGCAGTGACCGAGTAATTGCCCGGACTCAAGGCCGGAAGTACGTAGCTGCCCGTTTCATTGGTCCTGGTGGATTGAATTGTGTTTCGATCGATGTTCTTGATCGAGACAGTGACGTTCGGCAGGACAGCGCCGGTGGAATCTTGAACCATACCGGCCAACGTGCCAGTCGGGGTTTGACTGAAACTGGTATTGGCAACGACCGATAAACAACTGACTGATAGCAAGGCAAACAGACATCGGACCGGATTTGTGGAAAACATATGGTGACCCGTTGTGCTGCGCTGAAGGGAAACGAAGCGCCAGCCGTCAGTCGCGTAGAGTAATTCCTGTTACAAAACGCGGCGGGTAAATTCCACAAGAGTCTTTCTTGGCATGGTGATTCCGCATCATCGAGTTGCACACCTCGGCGAGTAAGCGTCTGAAACCACGCGTTCAAGCGATCAACGGTCGATTCAGCAGAAAGGGACGAAAAAGCCCCCTATCTACATTGAGGGTTTTTGGGGGAAAAATCTGACAGACTTTTTTCTCTACTCAGCATTTTTTTAAGCCAAGAGGACCAATGTAGGTTGTCAGAGTTCGTGACAATTCTAGCCACGGTTAATGACAAAGCCTGTTGAGGCGTCGCAACATCTGCTCAACAGGCGGCTTTTATAGCGCGGCTCGCGGCAAGAGGGGTGTGCAAGCGGTAGGATTTTGCCAATAACAGTGACAAAAACATAGGATCTTGCCACTAATCGTGACGAGGATTGTCAGCATCTCTGGCAACGAACCACGTGTTCTCCTTTGTTATCAATACCGGTCTTGTCACGTTCTCTGACAACCTACAACCAATGTCGGCCGATCGAGTAAAATGGATTCAGTTATGGGGACTGCAATTGAAACTTTACTGAGCCGGTCACCGGCTGTCTGCGGGGGACGCATGCGCATCGACGGCACACGTGTCACGGTTCATCAGATTGCCGCTTGTTATCAGCAAGGCTGGACGCCGGAGGAAATCGCGGACCAATATCCGCACATCACCCTGGCTCAGGTTTACGCGGCGCTCGCTTATTACCATGCCAACAGGGACGAGATCGACCGGGAGCTCGAATCCGAGGCGGCTGATTTTCTACGATTGCAAGACGAATTCGCCAATCCGAAAGAGTGAAGCTTTCCCTTTATCTCGATGAAGACACCATGGCGCGATCCCTGATAGCCGGTCTTCGCGCCCGTGGCGCTGACGTACAGACCGTGATCGATGCCGGATTACGCGGGCAAGGATGACAGGATTCAGTTGCAGTGGGCAGCATCCCACGGGCGGGCAATTTACACGTTCAATGTTTCGGACTACTGCCCGCCTTCACAAGGAATTTCTCGAAGGTGGAATCAATCACGCCGGCATCATTGTCGTGCCGCGCCAGCGTTACCCAATCAAGCAGCAGATTCGGCTTCTGCTGAATCTGATCAAGACGACTTCCGCCGAAGATATGCGGAATCGTCTACGCTTTTTGTAGATCCGAAAGCCTTATCGGCCCTCTTGTATTCCACATTGAGTGTTTTTCTCCAAGAAATCTGACAAAGAATCTTCGCTGAAAAAATTTTGTTGACAGGGTATTGAATCGCGCCAAACGACGTGCCAGTATGCATTCCACCGATCGCTTCCCAAGAAGGCAGCAGGATGTTTTGCCTGAAGACTGATGTGAGAGTCTTATGGCGCGCTACCGTTTTTGGTTCTACAACAAAGACCGAGAGGGTCAACCGCTCGACGAGAATGTTCTGAAGACTGCCGAAAAGATTGCTCCGATTCTTAGCCGGTATCGTTACCAGGAAATCGACTCCGAATCGAAATGCAACGATCTGCTGCAGCAGGCCGCGGAAGCGGCTTCGCGGGCGAGCCGAAAAAATCCCATCGCCAACCTGGCCGGATATATCGCGAGAATATACAAACATATCGTCGACGACAATCTTGAGCATGAAGGCAGGGTGGTCCCCGTCAGTGATGAAGCACTCGAGTCTTTGGCCAATACGCAGCGCGTCCCGTCATTCGAGGAGTGGGTCAACGGCAAGCTTGATCTGCACAAACTGATGGACTCCTTCGAAGGAGAAGCGCAGCAAATCTGGAAGTGGAGAATAGAGGGGTATAGCCATTCGGAAATCGCGAAGAGACTCGGTATGAGTGCGAACACCGTTTCGATGAAAGCCACGCGCGCTTTCAAGGAGGCTGTCGCCGGTCTTCAGTCGAAGCGAAACCCTAAGAGGAACGATGCGCGATAAGCTCTCCAGACGCGAAGATCGAGCGCTGCTTAAGGCAATGCGGGCTATAGTCCTGACGCAGTATCCAAATCCGGACAGGAAGGACTGCCCCGGAACTCAGGTACTCCACGCTATCGCGACAAAGCGGATCGACATGATGGATCCCGCTCATGAGCATGTTGTGGCGTGTTCTCCGTGCTTCAAGGAACTCACCGACATGCGGCGAACCCTTCAACGCCGGAAGATATTCCTGTGGGCGATCGCAGCGACGGGAACCGCAGTCGTTGTTTTTGCGGTCTGGACCACCTATTTTCCCCTCGAGCGACTGCAAAGTCCGGTCCCGGCGCAGACAGCTCAAACAGAAAGATCGAGCGAATCAAGTCCCGGTATTCAATCGCAAGGGGAGCCTCAAAAAACACCGGCCATTACGCCATTGTCAGAACCAAAGTACGAGATGGCGCTGCTTGACCTGCGCAACGCGTCGGCAACGCGCACTGTAGAATCCGCCGATGCGAATCCAAACGCGCACCGCGCCGAGGTTCGGCGCGGTCTGCTGGCGCTCACAATCCAATTACCGGTCGGCGCAGATGTTGGATCATATGAGGTGCAGATCAGAGACTCCAATCAACAACCGATCCGCACTTCCAGCGGACAGGCGACAATCGAAAACCGCATAACGCAATTGCGGATAAATTTGGACACCCGTTCGATCCAGCCCGGGGAATACCAGTTCGCCTGGCGGCTGGACAATTTCAACTGGAGGCATTACCCAATCTCGATTCGCTGATTGGCAGCGATAGCGACGACACGAAGCGCCGCAAAAAATGTTAGGACGATTAACGGAGGCGCGCCGTGTTTCTCCGACGCATCACTTACATCACACTCTGTTCAACCTTCCTCGTTCTTTCCGGCACCGGATCTCTTACCCTTTCCCAAACAGAGGAAGATCCGTCTACGATCATCAAACAGGCGGATCATTTCGCCTGGCTTAGAAATTGGTCTCGGGCAGAACCATTGTTTGCTAGAGCCGAAGAACTGTTTCGCAACCGTGGCGACCAACGCAACGCTCTATACGCAATGGCAGGCAAGCTTCGTGGACAGCTTCCCCGGCTTGCGATCCAACAAACGTCGAATCAGCTGGCCGAATTGCTGGACGATCCATTGGCCCAGAACGACTCGCAGCTTCGATTGCGAGTTTTGACCGTAAAAGGCGATACGGACCTCGACATGGATATCGATCTCGCACAGCGAGATTGGTCCGAGGCTCTGAACGTGGCCAAGACACTCGGCGACAAAGGCTGGGAGGCGAGAGCAACCGGAGAACTGGGCATCATCGACTTCATGCAAGGCAATGCCGCCGGTGCGCTGCTTAAAGTATCATCGGCGATTCGTTCTGCAGAGGAATTGGGCGACGTGGCTTCCCAAGTCCGCTACATGACCCTCGGCGGAAGCGCGATGATGGAGAGCGGAAACGCGACCATCGCGCTGAACATGCTCGACTCTGCACTTGCGATCGCTGAACAGAATCTCGACATCGGAACTCCGGTGATGACGTACTCGCGAAAGGCCGAAGCTTTGGCCGTACTCAACCGTGTGCCCGAAGCCCAACAGCTGCTGGACCGCGCGCTTGAAAAGGCGCGAGAAGCCGCCAGCTTGGGATATCAGGCGGAATTGCTCGCCGAAATGGCGGCGATGGCCAATAAAGCAGGTAATTCAGCGCTGGCGATCAAGCATCTCAAAGAGGCTCTCGATCTTGCGGAACGTGCTGACGGACACGGCATGGTTGCGCAAACTGGCGCGGAACTCGCGAAGATTTATGTTACAGCCGGAGATCTCGAGCCCGCTGAAGAGGCAGCGCAGACGGCCCTGAATGCCGCGCGGCGAGCCGGCGACAAATTTCATCTGCCAACAAATCTGACCCGACTCGGAGACGTCAAGACCGCCCGAGGCAAATACGCCGAAGCCGCGGCACTTTACGAAGAAGCTGTTGACCTTTTGAACGCACAATTGATGCACGCATCCAGCCCCTCAAACAAGGCAGCGAGAATTGCGACGATGGACGCCGTATATCTCGGTTATTTCCGGCTCGCCGCCACAAAGCTGAATGACTTGAGCAGAGCGTTTACCGTCGTGGAACAGGCGCGCGGCCGCGCTCTCGCCGATCTGATCGCCTCACGCGACAATATCCCCACCCAACAGTCCGCACAGATGACTGAATTCGACAAACGAATATCCTCTTTGCAAATGCGCCTGATGACTCCAGGATCTCGCGACCAGAGGAAACAGATCCTCGAGGAATTGCTCATGACGGAGTTGTTCCTCGCTCCAGTAGCCGCCGCGAATAGCCGTACCTGGATGGAAATGCAGATCCAGCCTATTGCACTTCGCGATTTGCAGAAGACGCTCCGGCAGGACGAACTCCTCCTCGAATACGTACTCGATGTCCCAACGTCCTTCTGTATGGTTATCTCTCGCGATGATGCGCGGCTGCAGCAACTCGGTACTGGAACAGACATCGGACGGCAAGTGGACGCTCTACTTTCAGCCATCCACAATAGAACAGCTATTGAAACGCCCGCGAAAGATCTCTATGCCTCCCTTATCGCGCCTATCCGTGAGGCCCGCACAAAATCGAATCTGATTGTCGTGCCCGATGGTGTGCTGCACCGCCTGCCTTTAGAGGTTCTGATCGATGCTTCCGGCAAGACGCTCCTTGAAACTCACGTCTTGTCGTACATTCCTTCCAGCAACGTCCTCGCTCTGCTCCGGCGCCCACGCCAACGCATAACCGATCCACTGCCTCTGTTGGCGGTCAGTGCCTCGGCGGAGGCTGAGCGAAAGGAAACCAATTTAGGTCGAATTCAGCGTGGCGTCTTCGATCTGGACAACGTGCAACTTCCGCCTCTCCCGGGCGCAAACGACGAGGTGAAGTCCGTTGGCCAAATCTTCGGGAACCGGAGCATTGTGCTGGTTGGGGAGCACTCCAAAGAGAGCGACGTCAAGGCGCAGCCTCTGGATCGATTCCATATTCTGCATTTTGCGGTGCACGGCCTTCTCAGCACAACCTATCCAGAGCGCTCTGCTCTCGTGTTTCAAACGGACCCCGCATCCGGCGAGGATGGCCTCCTTCAGGCGCGTGAAATCACGCAGCTCCGTCTGAATGCGGATCTGGTCACGCTTTCGGCGTGCGACACGGGCGCCGGAAAAATCAGAGGCCAGGAAGGCGTCGCCGCCTTGGTTCGACCATTTCTCGTCGCAGGCACTCAGTCCGTTGTGGCGAACCTATGGCAAGCAGACGATGAGTTCACTTTGGCATTGATGCGGGAGTTTTATCGGCGTCTCGCCGCCGGTGCTCTTAAAGCGGTTGCGCTGAGAGATGCAAAAATCGCGCTCATCAAAAGGTTCGGATCGGAAGCTCCACCCGTACTGTGGGCCGGCTTCGTCATTGTCGGCGATGGCTCGAATGCTGTGATATCGGCTGGAGGCAGCAGACCATGATCGAACTGAGCGAAAGGCAACGAATCACTATTCTCAACCGGGTCGGAATCACTGTCGCAAAGCGATTTTATGACCCAATGCTCAATGGAGTCGAACTGGAGAGTCTCATCGCAGCCAAACGCGACAGCGTTGCTCACTCCCGGTCGAGGGAGGAGTTCGAGAAAGAAATCAACGATCTCCTCAAGGCTCTTGGCACAAGCCATGTTGGATTCTTTCACCAATCTGTTCCACGAGGATCTGGTCGCCAAGCAATCGCAGCAACGTTCTGCAAGGCCGAAACGAAATACGGCAATCGTTGGGTCTTTCAGGATGTCCATTCCCAAGGTCCCGCGTCTCTTGCCGGTATCCAGCCCGGAGATGTTTTGCTCCAGGTAGGAGAGCAAGAGGTTGTACCGCCCGGGTCCCCATGGTTCGCCATTGGATCAGCAAATTCCGTAACCATTGGGAGGCCGGATGGCCGCACAGCAACTTTCATTTTATCCGTTCCAATGCCGAAATCGCTGAAGCCGCCGGTTGTTGTGCCGCAAACTGTGTCGTTCCGACGCTTGGAGCAAGGCATCGGCCTCATCAAAGTCGCCATGTTCCCCGGCATTGTTGGAATCGATGTCGCGAAGGAAATGACCGAAGCCGTCCGTGCCCTCGACTGCGATCATCTCATCATCGATTTGCGCGGAAATACCGGCGGCGGGATCGGCTGCCTCCGCCTGATGGGACTTTTATGCCCCGACAAGAGGCCTGTCGGCTACAGCCTCAGCCGGCGAGGTGCCGAACGCGGATACAAGCCCGAACACCTCCCCAAATTCAATCGAATCCCATCCGAGAAATGGGAACTCATCCCGCTCCTATTTCGATTCGCCTTGCGCGACCGCTCCGTCGCGCTGATCACAGAAGGACTCGGCTCGCAAAAATTCCACGGAAAAATCGCAATTCTCGTCAATGAACATTCTGCCAGCGCGAGCGAGATGGTCGCCGCGTTCGCGGCGGAAAATGGCCTCGCAACAATCGTGGGCACCAAGACCGCTGGCCGTTTGATGGCTGCGAATGCATTTAAAGTCGGCTATGGATATCGAGTCGTCTTACCAATCGCCGCTTACAAAACCTGGCAAGGCAAGATGCTGGAAGGGATCGGCGTCTCTCCCAACGTCGAGGTTGCCTTCAACGCCGAAACTCATGTTCAGGCAGGTGATCCACAGCTGGCCGCCGGGGCTGCGGCACTCCGGTGATTTAAGCTGGTACTCGGACCCTTCGACGTACGGCTGAGATCCACATCATATTGCAAGTCCGTTCGGCGGGGACCGCATTCAGCGGAATTTCGATCCGCTCCGCCAGCAGGTCGAGTCCTGGCGCTCGAAGCAGGACACAGACGACGAGGCGATGCTCGTCATCTACTGGGCGTTCATTGAAGGCGACCTGAGCGTTCCTCGCACCCTTGCCCGGGACGTTCTTAGGAATTATCATTTCGAGCCGACGCATCCGGATTTCGCGCCACGGGTCCCTCTCCAACGCGTTCACTTCAGCTCTGAAATCGCTCGATCCGATTACGTTTTTGCAGGCAACCGCGAAGCTCGGAATCTTCTTCCAGTCCAAGAACTAGTCGCTCAGCTGGCTTCGAATTTCTTCGGGGGGATGCGTGGCGGACGTCCCGTCGTGGAGGACTGCGCTATGGGCCGGGGTTCCATCTGTGGCTCGTCATACCAGCAGTCCCCCGAGAGATGTCGGGCGAAATTTCCTAGGCCAAACGTTGAGGAGTACTCCGTTTGGGACTAGGACGCCCTTTTTTTGGAGGAGTCTTTTCAAACGTATGCACAACCAGACTCTCCGGGCCGGTCCAGACTTGTCCTGGTGGCAAGTATAAAGCTCATAGATCTTTTCTATTTCGGGGTTCGCCAATGCCAGCTACACAACCGTCGGAGCTTGTCTCTGCGGTTCTCAACGCTCTGCAGGATTGCCGCATGTCGGGCGTCCTGCTTTCCCCGATCAAGCAACATCCGCGTAAGTTTGCGATAACCGAACCAGACGGGACGGAGACCTTGGTATGGGTATACATCTGGACCTTGACTCCCGGCGGTCGGCCGGCACTGGAACATGAATACAGAATTCAGATGACCACTGTGACATCGCCACTTGCGCTGAATCCTTTCGGCCCCACGCTTCTGATAGGGTATGAACCACACCGGAAGATGTTTGCAGGCTTTGACCTGAATTTGCACAGGACGTTCACGATGGGTTCGCCGTCGGTTCAAATTGATATTCGCGTTATCGAGCAGGCACTCCAGGACGGCTTGGCGTTTGATCGAAAGGGTAACAGCGAAATTGCCGTCGCCATTCGGCCCGATCAGTTCGCAGTTTATATGCATCATGCGGCAGAGCTTCACAAATTCGGCAAGGAAGCGGCCACGCTTGGCCTCCTAAGAAAGGCAACGAGTCTGGACGAAATAACCGAAGAGGAAATTACGTATCTGACCGGAGAGCGAAAACGAATTGTGTCCGTCGTCAGTAGACTGTCACGACTGGCTAATTTTCGCCAGCAGGTGTTATACGCTTATGGCAATCGATGCGCCGTTACGAAAGCTCAGTTACGTCTTGTTGAAGCCGCACACATCTTGCCCGTCGGTGCCCCTGGGAGTTCCGACGATGTGCGCAATGGGATTGCCTTGGCGCCGACCTATCACCGTGCGTACGACAACGGTCTAATCTATCTGGACGAACAATTTGTCATGCGTATCAATCCGCGAAAGGTTTCCGATCTCGCTACACTTGGGCTCCATGCGGGCTTACAGACGTTCCAAGCTTCGCTCGGCAAGATATATCTTCCGCAAGATAAACAGCAGTGGCCAAGTCCTTCGGTAATTCGTAAAGCCAATCGGTTTCGTCAAATCAATTGACCGCTTCAACGACAACGGAGTTCGGTAACTGGTCGGCTGGGCCAGCTATCCTTCTCCATCACTGCCGTCGGCGCCGGTCTTTTATCGAACACCTCCACGCCGCTCGCACGTCCGCATAGCTGACAAAGGCTGAGGTTCCTTTGGACGCAAGTCGCCTCATCACCTCCGCGTGAACACCTTGCAGCCCTCGAGCGACAACGGCGGCGTCGCAAGCGATTGACATGATCAATTCGTTCAGATCGGCTGTGGGGCTCGCCAATCCAGCGGATTTCAACTTACGCCGCGTTGCCGCGACTGGTTTGCGAAGGTTCAGGACTACATCGAAGTGCGCAACGTCTTCAGATCCAGAGCGCCCTTTGTAGCCTTTATGGCTCTGCTGCCGGCGATCGAGAGAAGCGGCATCGTGAAATTCGAACCCAGCCGCTGTGGCCGCCATCTGGATTGCCTGCCAAACGGCGGCATCGGTGTTATGAAAGACGACGGTAGCCCATGCACCGGGTTTTAGCACGCGAGCCATCTCGTACATGGCGTCGGTCATCAGTTTCGCGTACTGTTCAAGCGTTTTGCCGCCGTTGGTGGCGGTAAGGGAACGATTGACTACCGCCTCTTCTTCGGTTCGAGTAAGTTGCCCCAACCATGATTCCCATATCAAGTTGCAATCAGCATAGAAAATGTTCGATCCGAAGGGTGGATCGGTAAAGACGTAGTCCACAGAGGCGTCGGCAACTGACTCCAGGCCGCCAGCACTCCCGAGGACTATCGATGGCAGTTCACTTGTTGCCGGTCTATAGTTTCTAAAATATCGCTGCAGTTGACCGATCTTATGCCGCATGACCTCCAGCACATTTATCTCAGACGACAGCTGAGGAATATACAATGTGCCGGTCAGCGGTCGTTGGCCTCCGCGCGCATTGAACCGCCGCATTCGTGTGCCATGCCATGCCGTATTTGTGAACGCAAAGGCCAGAGCACCCTTAACGCGGTCGTCTGAAACCATCCCGATCTCCCGCCACAACAGTGCGAGCGCCCTCAGATTCC
>JACXTT010006368.1_pt1 | contig 16854 bp, 13 predicted proteins | sample 9270951 | NCBI WGS metagenome assembly JACXTT01 (sample SAMN15532306, study PRJNA645909) | rock metagenome | isolation source: weathered quartz diorite | place: Puerto Rico | collected 2017-06-21 | reverse complement strand
TCCACAAACAAGCCGCTCAACGCGGCTACAAACTTGTACCGATTGAGTCAGCCGCGTAACCCACTGATTCGAAACTCCCCAGCATTCGGTTCCTTAGAAGCCTGCGCAGGGCCGGACGGGCCCACTAATGGAACAGAAACTCGACTTCGCTGCGTCGTCCGGCTCCGTTGCGCAGGCGAGTTCCTTGGAAGTATTCGCGCGAACGAAGCAGCGTTCGCGTCTCGATGAAGCGGGACTTGCAGCAAGCCGCCCTCGAGGTGTCGGATCAAGGCATGGGAATTTCACCCGAGGATGTTCCACATATCTTCGACCGCTTTTGGCGCGCCGACAAAGCCCGATCGCGTGGCATGGGCGGTGCGGGACTCGGGCTTTCCATCGCGAAATGGATCGCGGACAGGCACGCCGGAACAATCCACGTTATCAGTCAACCGGGCAGCGGATCCACATTTGAGATCCGCCTGCCAATGGAACCAACAGGAGTGTATTTATGAACCTTTTAGCAATCGCTGCTCTCGGAGCTGCTGGCCTTCTCGCTCAACAATCTGCCTCGCCGAAGCCCAAGGTTGTGTTCGTCTGCGAACACGGCGCTGCAAAGAGCGTATTGGCCGCGGCGGAGTTCGAACGCATGGCCAAGGACCGCGGCCTTGATTTCCAGGTCCTGGCCCGTGGGACGAATATCGATCCGGAACTCTCGCCAAGCGTCGTAAAGGGCCTCAACGCCGATGGCCTGACGCCGGCGGTGTCCAAGCCCGTAAAGGTGGACGCGAAAGACCTCGCTGGCGCAGTGAAGGTCGTCACGTTCGGTCCGGACCTTTCAGGCCTGCTGCCGAAAGGCTCGCAGGCCCTGGATTGGAGCGCAACGCCGTCCACCGGACAAGACTACAAGTCCGCACGCGACTACATCCGCAATGAATTAGGAAAGATGCTCTCCCAGTTGGAGGCAGAGAGACGATCCAAATAGCCCGTAATTTTAGTTAAGTTAGGTCCGCAAAACAGAGGAGATATTTACCATGCTGCAGCGGCTTACCAATGCCCCGGAGTCCGTGGAAGTCCAGGAAACGGCGTTCAGCGTCGATGTCCTGGGCCGGTATCTTTGCAACACCTACGATGAGGCCGTGAACAACGGCGGATTCCCGTTCGACGCCATTGTCATTGGCGCGGGCATGTTCGGCGCGTACGCCGCCGAAAAGATCTACCGGAAAGGCGCAGGCAATCTGCGCGTGCTCGTTCTTGAAGCGGGTCCTTTTCTTGTCTCGGAACATGTACAGAATCTCAGCCGCGTGGGATTGAACGCCGCCGGGCCGGTTACCGTCGATCCAGGTGTACCTCGCGAGCGGGTTTGGGGATTGCCGTGGCGCGGCAACATTGGATTTCCGGGCCTGGCTTATTGTGTTGGCGGCCGGTCGCTCTATTGGGGCGGATGGTCTCCGCGATTGACAGCAGCAGACCTTGCACGATGGCCGGCGGATATTCGCGATTACCTGAACGCAAACTACGCTGCATCGGAAGAGGAGATGGGCGTCGATCAGAAGGCCGATTTCATCAATGGTCCGCTGTTTGACGTCTTGTTTGCCGCCTTCAAAAATGTTGCGGGCCAGGTAGCCTCTGTCGATGCGATTGAAGAAGCGCCGCTGGCCGTTCAGGGACAAGCGCCCGCGCCGGGATTGTTCAGCTTCGACAAGTTCAGCAGTGCGCCGATCCTTTGTGATGCCATTCGCGAGGCGGCAGCGGACCCGGATTCCGTGCGCCGCTTGTTCCTTGTCCCCCGCACACATGTCATGCGGCTGGTGAGCAACGGCCGCCTCATCACAGCGCTGGAACTCTTCACGAACGGGCAGTTTCGCTCACTGCCCGTTTCGCCGGACTGTGCCGTAGTTCTGGCATCGGGCACAATTGAATCGACCCGGCTGGCGATGGAATCCTTTCCGGCGGCAGGGATGGGCGCCAACCTGATGGGTCACCTGCGCAGCAATACGGTCGTGCGAATCAAGCGCAGCGCCTTTGCTGCGTTGCCGCTCGCGCTGTCGCCCGCAGCGATGCTGGTGCGCGGATCGACTCCGCAGGGGCGTTATCACTTCCAGGTGACCGCCGCTGCCGTGCAGGCCTCGAACTCGGAGGCCGCGATGTGGCGCATGGTCCCGGACCTCGATCAACTCCACAACCTGCAAAACTCGCAGCAAGCGGACAAGATCACCATTACGCTGCGCGGAATCGGCGAGATGGTGGGCGATCCGGGCTCGGGACCAGCGAAGGCTAACAGTAGCTGGCAGGATCTGAGCCCATTCGAGCGCGACGAATTCGGAATGCGCCGCGCCTATGTCAACCTGACCGCAACCGCCGCGGATACGGCGCTGTGGAATGTCATGGATCAGGCCGCCATTGACTTGGCGCAGCGCCTGGCCGGTAGCCCGGCGAACATTGAATACTTCTACGACAACGCTTGGCAGGCCGCCCCTCCCCCTGCGGGAAAGGTTCGCGACGGGCTGGGTACAACGCATCACGAAGCGGGCACGTTGGCAATGGGTAGCGTCACAGATGCCAACGGCAGGTTTCGAAACATCGACAACGCCTATGCCGCCGGCCCCGCCGTCTTTCCGCATCTGGGTTCCGCGAATCCCTCGCTGACCGCGATCTCCCTCGCCAGGCGCACCGCCTCCGCTATCGTGGGAGCGGCCATTCCCGTACCCGAAGCCGGCGTTACATCTCTCTTGAGCGCCGGGCTTGATGGATGGCAGATGGCCGGCAGCGGGCGGTTCATCGCCGTCGGCGCCAACGCTGTCGAAAGTCAGGATGGCATCGGACTGCTGTGGTACACGAAAGAACAGTTCAGCGACTTCGTTCTCACGGTGGACTGGCGGTCCATGAATACTTTCGACAATTCCGGCGTGTTCATCCGGTTCCCGGCGCTGGGCAGTGGCGATCCAGCCAATGACTGGAAGCCTGCAGTGGATCAGGGCTACGAGATCCAGATCGACGACCGCGGCTTCGATCCGGCTACTGGCGCCACCGGGAGTCCTTTGCATCGCACGGGCGCGGTTTATAAAGTGGCGCCGGCGAATGTGCAGAACTCTAAACCGCTCGGCGAATGGAACCGCTTCGAGATCACCGCCCATGGCGGCAACATCGAGGTGAAGCTCAACGGCGTTGAGATGAGCCGATTGACCGGCGACGCGTCGCGCCCGCTGCGCGGCCACATCGGCCTCCAAAACCATCACCCCGGATCGCGCGTTCAGTTTCGCAATCTATTCGTGAGAAGCACTGCGGCCGTGCTTGCGGCCGGCGGCCAGCCGTGACGGAAGGGACTGGGGCGAGGTTGGAGGATCGCCCCGCTGAAGTCACTTTCTGGGATGCGTTTCGCTTTTGGCTCGAGCTCGGGTTCATCAGCTTCGGTGGACCCGCGGGCCAGATCGCCATCATGCATCAGGAATTGGTGGAGCGCCGCCGATGGATTTCGGAGCGGCGCTTCCTCCATGCGCTGAATTACTGCATGGTGCTCCCCGGTCCGGAAGCCCAGCAGCTTGCAACGTATATAGGTTGGCTGATGCATCGGACCCTCGGCGGCATCGTCGCAGGCGGACTCTTCGTGCTGCCATCGTTGTTTATCCTGATCGGCCTGTCCTGGGTGTACGTCGCGTTCGGTAAGACCCTGCTCATTTCCGGCCTTTTTTACGGCATCAAACCGGCTGTGACGGCGATTGTGATGCAGGCTGCTCATCGGATCGGCTCGCGCGCTCTGCGGAGTTCCGTACTCTGGGCAATTGCTATCGCTGCCTTCTTCGCGATTTTTGTCTTCAACGCTCCGTTCCCCGCGATCGTGCTCGTGGCTGCGGCCATCGGTCACTTTGGTGGCCGCATCCTGCCGGGTTTGTTCCAGGTGGGCGGAGGAGGTCATGGGAAATCGGGTACGGAGGAAGTCGCGGTTCCAGCGCTGATCGACGATGACACGCCGGCCCCCGCGCACGCCCTCGCATCCTGGTCCCGGCTGGTTCGCACGGTTGTGGCCGGAGTTTTGCTGTGGGTGGTTCCGGCAGCAGGGTTGACCGCCGTCTACGGGTGGAATGGAACCCCGGTTCAGATGGGCTGGTTCTTCACTAAGGCCGCCCTGCTGACGTTCGGCGGCGCTTACGCCGTTCTACCCTATGTCTATCAAGGAGCAGTTGGGCACTATGGATGGCTCACATCCGCGCAGATGATCGACGGCCTTGCGCTTGGAGAGACCACTCCCGGCCCGCTGATTATGGTGGTCGCGTTTGTCGGGTTTGTTGGCGGCTACGGCAAGGCGTTCCTCGGACCTGATGCTCCAATTGCTGCAGGAATCGCCGCGGCTGTACTCGTCACCTGGTTCACCTTCCTTCCGTCGTTCATCTTCATCCTGGCGGGAGGACCGATGGTGGAGGCAACGCGTGACGACTTGAAGTTCACGGCGCCGCTCACCGCAATCACCGCGGCAGTGGTCGGCGTGATCCTCAATCTGGCTCTGTTCTTTGGCTTTCACATCCTCTGGCCAGCGGGGGGATTCCAGGGCGCGTTTGACGTCTGGGCCGCCGTGATCGCCGCGGCCGCAGCTACTGCGTTGTTTCGATTCAAGCGAAGTGTGATGGAAGTGATCGGCGCAAGCGCCGTTGTGGGCCTTGTTGTGAAGAGTGTTGGTTTGTGAGGTGTGCATATGAAGTGGATCACGCGAGAACGTCCGAAGATCGACAGGATCGCCTGCCCTTGGCTCATTCGAAAGTTCATCGACCGGGAAGCCGAGTTTCTCTACGTGCCGGCCAGCGAGGTCATCGACAGGGCGGCCTCAACGGGAGCGATTCCGTACGATATCCCCGGCGTCGAGCTGTCACACGATCGCGATCTGTGCAGCTTCGACGCCTTCCTGAAGAAGTACGAATTGAAGGACCCGGCCCTTCATCAACTTGCAGTCATCGTGCGCGGAGCCGATACGTCACGACTGGAACTGACACCGCAGTCCGCGGGTCTCTATGCGATTTCGCTCGGGCTGTCGCACAACTTTGCTGACGACCACGCCATGCTGGAACAAGGCATGGTGATGTACGACGCGCTCTATGCGTGGTGCCAGCACTGTCAGGGCTGAAACACATAACTGGCCGCCAAAGACGTAAGCGCCAGGACTGCATGGCACACGCACCCGCTGGGGCAGACTCTGATCTTGACAGTTGGGAACAGGCCGGGTACAACGATGGGGCGAGGCGGTGGACGAGATCCGCAGGAGGACTGGTCTGGATACTCCCAATCGCATTCATCGCGCTTTGGTGCTCCCAGCCATCCTTGCTACGTCATTAGGATGCGCACGAAATCAAAATGAGCGTGGACCAGTTCACGTCGATGCTGTTCTGCTAGGTGGGAAATGCACAATCGCTGCGGGAGATCAAATCCTGGCCCGTCTGATCGATGCTCCGCCGCTACGTCCTCAAACTCCGATCGTGGAATGAACGGCAACAGCTACCTTGCTAGACTCTGCGAAGAGGTTACAATGGCGAATAGAAAGCGAAAATGCTGAGCTTGGGTGACGCTGCGACGCAGGATTCTTCGCTTTACAACGCACGGCTCGATGCAGGTATAATGCAGTACACGAAAGAGAACAGAAGATGCCGCGACACGGAAGACCTAAAACCAAGACTTCCATGATGACGTTAAGGGTTTCGCCAGAGATCAAGGCTGCAGCCGAACTGGCCGCAGAGCGAGATCATCGGAGCGTAACGAGTCTCATCGAGGTCCTCATTCTGAACCACTGCAAGTCCATGGACATTAAGCCCTCAACCATCGAGCCCAAGGAGATTACGAATGAAAGCAGGTAACTCGCGTCGCGCCCCATCCACCAAAGAAGACGATACGAGCGGCTGCGAGGCTGCCGAGATTCGTTTCTATCGGGCCAATGAGAAGCCGTATGGGGTCTTCAGCAATCTGTTTCCGAGGGGAATCACATTTGAGGGCGAGGTCTTCGCCACCGCCGAGCATGCGTATCAAGCGGGGAAAGCAAGAAAGAAGCAGGTTAAGGATTGGATCTTAAGCGCCCCTTCTCCTGGCCTCGTGGCCATGGCTGCGCATGGACTCTACACGTGGGATATCGTTCCCGACTGGTCCAAGATTAAGTACGAGCGAATGCGCGCGGTATTACGAGCGAAATTCACCCAGCATGCCGATCTTCGCGAGGTGCTACTTTCAACGGGCACTGCCAGACTGGTAGAGGCGGGCACTGTCGCCAACGTTGTGAACCGCACCTGGGGCGAGGTGAACGGCAAAGGGAAAAACATGCTTGGGATCATGCTGATGGAATTGCGCACAGAGTTTCAGGCGGGGCTTTCAGGAACGCCAACAAAACGAGAGGGCAACAAAAAGGAGTCCGGCAGCCTGTCGGCCAAGGTCCAACTTAACGGCTGGCACAAGGGCGCTGGTGTTATTAGGGCATGACCCCAAGTCATTACGAGAATGAGTTGCTTCAACTCGGAGAGACGTATCGTCTCGCACTTGCGGCAGACATCACCCGCGTCAAGGCGGCTGTCGCTGGCGCGAGCGAGTCGAGCATCATCGGAGTGGGCTCCGGAGGTTCATTTACGGTGGCCTCATTGTTGTGCAATCTTCACGAAACGTATACAGGACGCGTTTCGCGTCCATCAACCCCACTGGAAATAATCTGTAACCCAACGATCGCATCGTCGAGCCCAATCTTCCTTATTTCTGCAGAGGGTAAGAATCCTGATATCATCGAATCCCTGCAGAGAGCACGAATGCATAGCGCAAGGCCGGTCCACGTTCTTACGAACCGGAAACAGAGTCCGTTGGCGGAATGTTCGTCGCAGCTAACCGACATCAGTATGCACGTGTTCGAGATGGCGCACAAAGACGGTTATTTGGCGACCAACAGCCTTCTGATGGATGCAACGCTGATCGCGCGTGCATATGGCGAGTTGGATGATGACAGAAACCAGATGCCGGAGTCTATTGATGAACTGGGACTCGGTGATGTGCGAATTGGCGACTGGCTGGCATCCGCAGAGTCGTTCATCGCTCAGGCGTCGCGGAGGCAGGGCCTGATCGTCACTTTCTCGCCGCTGCTTAGGGCAGTTGCTTCGGATCTTGAATCCAAGCTGGCAGAAAGCGCTCTCTTGCATTGCCAAATCGCCGATCTTCGCTCCTTCGCGCATGGCCGGCATCTCTGGCTCGCAGAACGTCCAGATGACTGCGCGATTTTGGCATTGGTCGAACCCTCGCTTGAAAACTTATGGGCAGGAATGCGCGAGCTGCTTCCCACGGAGGTTCCAACGCTTACGATGCCATGCGGAGGAGCCAGGCCACGCGACTTGTTGGCGGGACTAGTGGCACAAATGCGCCTTGTTTCCGCCATTGCAAGGCACAAAGGCAGTGACCCAGGTCGTCCCGAAGTGCCCCAATTCGGCCGCGATCTCCATTACATCAAAATATCGGATCTGATCCCCGCGCCGCCGGAACAACCTGGCAGCTCGGAACAGTCCAAATACGAAGTTCTCGGTGCTCATTGGCCGTCCGTCGAGAGACAAGCGTCAATGCGCCGGTCAAAAGATGACTTTGTAGAAAGTCTCGAACGTCAGGCGTTTCGTGCGGTTGTTTTTGACTACGACGGGACCCTTTGCAGTTCTCAACGATCCGACCGTCCTCCCCCCGAGCGGATCGTTACGCACCTGAAAGGTCTTATTAACGCGGGCATCATAGTCGCGATCGCGTCAGGCCGCGGCGGCTCGATTCAGGAGGAAATCCAAAAGTGTCTTCCTGAGGGCCATTGGAGCAAGGTTCAGGTTGGCCTCTACAACGCCGGATACATCTCAGATCTCGCCACTCCTCCGGGGGATGAGCGCCCGACGAGTGAGTTTTTGAGCCATGTCACTCGCATTACTCGCCGACTGGCGGCACTGGGTGTGCCGATTGAAACTATCCGTACCACCCATCCTTATCAAGTGAGCGTTCGCTTCCGCACTGGTGTTGACACCGGCAGCAATTGGTTTGTGATTGCGGATGCTCTTCGGCAAGCTGGGCTTGACATGTCGCGAGTGGTGCGAAGCAAGCATTCGGTGGACATACTAGCTCCCGGTATCGACAAATCTCATCTCGTCGCGCACATCATCCAGAACTTTAAAATCGATCCGTACGAAATCCTGACGATGGGTGACCAAGGTGCCTGGCCAGGCAATGACGCATCACTCCTTGAGCATAAGTACTCGCTCAGCGTAGACGTCCCATCTCGACGCCTCGATCGGGGCTGGAAACTAGCGCCTAACCACAAACGCGATGTGGATGCAACGCTCTGGTATCTGGAACGAATTCAACTCCTGGACGGCAACCGGTTTGAGATGAGGCTTTCTGAGTCGCCAAAAGTGGCGGGGGTGGCGAGGCAATGAGAGACGAAACCGCAAGGCAACTCCTCGCCAAGGTTATGAACTGGCAGGACGACGCAGATGTGAACAAGTATGTCCCGTCAATCCAACTACTTGCGGATTTCAAATACGATCACTACCAACGATTCGGACCCGGAAAGCGGTTCGTTGAGAGCTTGGCCTTGTGGCTAAATCAATTCGATCCGGCCGACCGGCCGGCTGCGCTCGATTTTGTCCATGAGCGATTGATCTACTTCTCCGATTCCGAATTCCAGCATCTCGTGCAGACTGCCTACCCTGACCTGATCGTACAGGAACGCCTCCAACTCGTCGCTGAAGAACAGAATCTGGCGACACACAGGATTACGAAGATCCGTCGGCACTGCAGGTTCAAGGAACTTCAACTGAAATCGTTGTATTTGGGCTTAAGCGACGGAGCGAGAACAAACGAGGTTAGGCGCTCGAGTGCAGGCGAGATCGGTAATGAACAGATTTGGCAGGCCTACGAACTGGGCTCAGAGAAAGCGGAAGATATGGTTTCTGAGCTCGGAAGTTCGCTCAAGAAAGAAGGCTTCACCCATCAAGATCCTCGATTTAACCTAATTTGGCTGCTTGACGACTTCTCGGGCAGTGGAAACACCTACATTCGCTTCGACAGCGGACAAAACAGATACAAAGGGAAGATCAAGAAGGTTTATGAGCGCCTCCACATGGGAGATCTCGTGGATACCTCACATTATGAAGTCTACCTATTACTTTATGTCGCGACGAGAAAAGCCATTGATCACATTGAGTATTGGTCGGAGCGTTTCACATCGGAGAAGGGGTACAAGCCGCTTCAAGTCAGGGTACTGTGTACCATCGAAGACAAGGAATCGCTTACGAATCCCAGGGCTCCCGAGCTGCAACTGCTATTGAAGAACCCAGCCTACTACGACGCGCGGGCGTCAGATAAACACATCGCAGTAGGAGGGACTACGGACGCCCAGCACGGATTTGCTGGCTGCGCTCTTCCTGTCGTCCTGTCACATAATACGCCAAACAACTCGGTCTACCTTCTTTGGGGTCCCGAAACGTTCAAGTTCTTTGGGCTGTTTCCGAGAGTAAGCCGTCATCGAGAGTTTTAGATGGCCTATCGTGCTAACCCGTTTCTTGACCGAATGTCCGAACGCATTACGTCGGACCAAGAGTTTGTGCGCTTATTCTCGCCAAAGATTCTGGAGCGATTACAGGAAGATGCTTTTGAAGGTGCAGTGCATATCTTCCGAAGCCCGCCTGGCGGTGGCAAGACGACGCTGCTAAGAGCGTTCACCCCTACCGCCCTGCGAGCATTCTGGAATGCCCGTCGCGTCCAGGAGATGAGCGAGTCCTATCACCGGCTCAACGCCCGACAAATCCTCGATGAGGAAGCGGGCCCGCAGATGCTGGGCGTCTTTCTGACGTGTGCTTCCGGGTATGCTGATCTTCCCCCAGGCGCGACTATCGCGCAGGAAGGCCTCTTTCGCGCTCTGCTGGATTGCCGTGTCGTACTTCGGGCCTTGCGGAGCTTGGCTACTCTGGTTGGATTTTCCTCACCAGAGCAGCTAGAAAAGGTAAGGCTTGACTATGACGTCTTGGGCGCGGACTTAAAATCGATTCCGCTCGTTTCGTCACCTGTTGAACTGGCGCGATGGGCCGATCAGAGGGAACGCGCTGTGTATGCGGAGTTAGATGCCATGGGAGGCAGCAACGCAATTGACCTTTCCGTCCACGTGCGTTTCGAGAGCGTTCTGTGGCTCCAAGCCGTTAAGTTTCTCTCGGAAGGCCGAGAGGTTATCCCGCGACGCATGTTAATGATCGATGACCTGCACAAATTGCGGCGCAGGCAAAGAGCAATGCTTATCGAAGAGATGACGGAAATCCGGCCAAGCATCCCGGTATGGCTGGCTGAGCGGAGCAGTGCGCTTGGTGAACAACTGCTCTCGCAGGGGACCAGGGAGGGCCGCGAACTTCGCCACTACGCACTGGAAGATATTTGGAATACTGGACGGGGGCAGTTCAACATGTTTGCTCAAAGCATTTTGGATCGCCGTCTGGATGCTCAGACGGAAATCCCGCAAGGCCCTTTCGAGCAGTATCTGAGACCGACCCTCCGCCAAGAAGATGTGAATGAGCAAATCGCCCGCGGCCTGCCGTCGCTGCAAGCCGACATTGCCCACTATTCCAAGATTCCACGTTACGCTGAGTGGGTGGCAAGAGCTGAAACCTATCTCGCCAATTCCAGATTGGAGTCCCTGCAAGAGCTTTTCGTAACGCGGATTTTGCTAGCGAGGGACGACAATAAGCGACAGATGAGTCTTGAGTTGGCTCCCCTCCCCGCAGAAGAGTTGGAGGAGCGTGACAATTCGCAGGTGTCAGCAGCAGCCGAGATTTTTCTCCACGAAGAATTGCGGATTCCGTACTTTTTCGGCATAGATCGCTTGTGCATATTGGCGACAAATAATGTGGAAGAGCTCCTAGCACTTGCCGCCGCTCTCTATGATGGTCTCCGGGCAAAACAGATACTCGGACGTCCCGAACTGCTACTGTCTCCACATGAGCAGGAGAAGCTCCTGAAAGAAGTCGCAAGAAAGAAACGAGACTTCATTCCCAAGAACCACACCGAAGGGACTCGCGCACAACGTTTAGTGGATTCGATAGGTTCGTTCTGCAGGGATAGGACATTTGTGGCCAACGCGCCAATCGCCCCCGGAGTGACCGGCATTCGCCTTTCCCAAGGCGAGATACTCAATCTCCAGACCGGTGCTCAAAAAACGTTTAGAGCCATCCTCCGCCGAGTACTTGCCGAATGTGTTGCTGAGAATCTCTTGGTGGCGCGCCAAAGTTCAGCCAGCACGGGGAGGGAGAGTGGCACCATGTTCTATCTGAACCGAACCCTGTGTGCGCTTTACGACCTACCCCTTCAAATGGGTGGATGGCAGGACGTGACGGTCGATAACCTTATCGACTGGATGGAGCGAGGTCGTGTCCCAGTTCGCCGCACGTTGTTGGAGGCCCGTTGAATGTTGTGGCGTCAGTATGTCTTCCGTCGTGGCCGTGGGGTTCACAGCACTTGGGATCAGCTCTTTGAAGGGCGCGGAATTCGGCTGCTATTCATCGCTGGGCGCGGATTCGACCTGCGTGCTCAGAAAGTCCTAAATGCCTTGATTGAGAATATCCGTGAGTCGCGCCATCAAATAGTCGAAGCAAAGCTCCTGCTCGTTAGTTTTTCCGGTTACGAACTCAGTGACGAGCTACAGAAGCAGACTGAGGACAACGCCAAGGCGCTTCAAGCTGCATTCGCAGAGATTGGCTTAACGGAAACCGTTGGAGTTGGCCCGACCACGCAGGATGAAGATGAAATCAGTGCCTCTACCCTCCTGCGGATAGGTACAGAAGCCGTACTGGCGCATGTAACCAATCAGACCGATATTATCCTTGATGTCAGTTCCTTACCCAGAGTGGTCTATCTAGCGCTGCTGACCGGCCTGCTGCACCGTCTCGTTCCAGACAAGGCGAAGTCAAACGCCCTGTTTGCTCAGGGTGTCAACTTTCAAGTACTCGTCGCGGAAGATGCCGCCCTCGATTCGCTCATTCGCTCGGAAGATCCGAGCAATGATCTCATCTTCATCCCTGGCTATTCCATCGCCCTTCATGCTGAGAGCTTTCAGGAAAAACCTCTGGTATGGTTCCCTGTGCTCGGAGAGAACAGAGTCAGTCAGCTGCAAAAAATAATGACTTCTGCAATACCTACAAATGCCGAGATTTGCCCTATCCTCCCCCATCCATCAGGCGACCCGCGCCGCGCGGATAGGCTGCTGATAGAATACCGGCAGCCGCTCTTCGACGCTAGGGAGACACCCACTGCGAATGTCCTGTATGCGCACGAGGCCCATCCGTTTGAAGCCTATCGTCAATTGTTGGGTGCGATGACACGCTATCGAGACAGTCTAAAGATCATGGGAGGGTGCAGACTGGTAGTGACGCCCTTGGGCAGCAAGCTCATCACGCTGGGTGTCGGACTAGCCTGTTTTGAAATGCGGCCGATAGAGATGACGGCCGAATATGGCATTGCCATTCCCTATTCGGAACCGACTCGCTATGACGTAGAGGGGGCCACACTCAAGGGATCTAATCCAGACATTTGTTGCTTATTATTGTCCGGTGACGCTTATGATACTGGAGAAAGCGGTGATGCATAGTTGGATTGCAGGGAGACAGCCTTCTCGCGACACTTCCGATTCCAAACCGCCCGCAAATGGCGCCCCGTCCGACGCATACAAATCCCATAGTTCTGCAATCCGGCGCGGTTTAGCTCAACCTATGTTTACTGCACCTTGCGGTGCCAGCGATTCCGTGTTTCTCAACCGAGACTGCGCCGCAAGCCGAAGTGAACTCATACGTTCACAACCCCTTAAAATATCGCTAAGGAACTGAAACTGCACAACTTCTCGGACGACACCCTTCCGCCGGTTTGGACCCGCCGTGCTACTCTGAGAATGGAAGTAGGAGAATTTCGAACCCACAAACGACCCGGCGCCGCCCGGGTCTTTTTCATTTTCCGGCAACGTGACAAAGGAGACCAACCCCCAATGGCTACGCTCAAACAAATCGCCGCCAACCGCGCCAACTCCGCGCGCTCTACAGGACCCAAGTCCTCTCGAGGCAAAGCGGCATCCTCCCAAAACGCGACCTCCCACGGTATCTGCGCGTCCGTACTCACCGTCTTTCACTGGGAGTCCCCCGCCGAGTTCGAGGAGCTCCGCGAGCAATACATGACCCGCTTCCGTCCCATCGATCGCGTGGAGCGTGACCTCGTGGACCGTCTCGTCGATTCCACCTGGCGGCGCAATCGGGTCCTCTCGATCGAAACGACGCTCTTCGATATTGAAATCGAAGGCATGGACTCCAAGATTCGCGAATCCTACGATGAAATCGACAATGGACTCTTGCGCATCAGCCTCGCCTTCCGCGAGAGGCACGGCGAGCGCACCTCGGACTCGATCCAGCGCTATCTCGCGGGCGCCGAACGTTCCTATCAACGCGCGCTCCGGGAACTCGAAACCTTGCAAGCAGAGCGCTTCAACCAGATGCCGCCGCCGCTATCCATCCCGGATGCCGATGAAGCAGCCGATCCTCGCGAAAACGTCCAGCAGCCTCAACGCCCTCCAGGCAAAATTCATGTTGTGACAGAACGAAGCCAATCGCCAACAGATCCACTAGAAACTGCCCCTTTCAACAAGGAGCCTGCAAACCCCAATGAAGCGCCCACCGAACCCGATACCGCCGTCTAGGGATTGGTTCCGCTTTCACCGCGCATCGAGTGTGTCCACGGGCGCGAACAGCCGGGTCGGCGGAACAAACTTGCAAGGAGCTTCATTCGTAGAAGTCCTCGACCAACTGTTCGCCGGGCTCAGGGATGATAGGGCAACCCGCGAGAAGCTCTGCAAAGTTCTCGTCGCCATTGAAGAAAACAGCAAGCCGCCTCGCTGTCCCACGTGCGGGCGAGCAGATTGAAGTGGCTGGCGCCTGCAAACAATATCGGGCATCCCTGCGAAGGTGCATAATGCCCGGCGGATCTTTGAAATTCGACTGTTCTTCCTACCCCGGACCCGACGATCCCTTGCCGGTTTCCGGCCGCTCGGACCACGCCGCGCGGATGAAGTCCCAGTTCGTGCGCGCGATCACTTCGAGCGGAATCTCCTTCGGACACGCCGCTTCGCATTCGCCGATGTTGGTGCAACTCCCGAACCCTTCGGCGTTCATCGCCGAAACCATGTTCAACACACGCCGCGCGCGCTCCGGCTGGCCCTGCGGCAACAGCCCGAGGTGCGTGATTTTCGCGCCCATGAACAGAGCCGCGGACGCGTTGGGGCAGGCCGCCACGCAGGCGCCGCAGCCGATGCAGGTCGCCGCGTCCATCGCGCGATCCGCGTCGTCTTTGGGGATCGGAATCGCGTTGCCGTCCGGAGCGCTGCCGGTCGAAACCGACACGAACCCGCCCGCCTGAATGATGCGGTCGAACGCGTTGCGGTCCACCACCAGGTCCTTGATGATCGGGAACGCCGTGGCGCGCCACGGTTCGATGTATAACTCGTCGCCGTCCTTGAAGTGGCGCATGGAAAGCTGGCAAGTGGTAGTCGCCCGCGTCGGGCCGTGCGGAACTCCGTTGATCATGACGCCGCACGAACCGCAGATGCCTTCGCGGCAATCGTGTTCGAACGCGACCGGTTCCTCGCCCTTTTCGATCAGTTGTTCGTTGAGAACGTCAAGGGCTTCGAGCATCGACATTTCCGGGTCGGCATTCGGCAATTCATAGCGAACCATCCGCCCGTCGGTCATCGGCCCTTTCTGCCGCCAGATGTGCAGGGTGAGTTTCATCTACTTGTAACTCCGTTGCGAGGGCTTCACGTAATCGAAGGTCAAAGGTTCCTTGTGCAGTTCGGGGGCGGTGTCGCGGCCCTTGTATTCCCAGGCCGCCGCGTATTGGTACTTCTCGTCGTCGCGCCTAGCCTCGCCCTCGTCGGTCTGGTATTCCTCGCGGAAATGACCGCCGCAGCTTTCGTTGCGGTCGAGCGCATCGCGGCACATCAGTTCGCCGAGTTCCATGAAGTCGGCGACCCGGCCGGCTTTTTCGAGAGATTGATTGAGTTCGTTCGCCTCGCCGGGCACGGTCACGTTCTGCCAGAACTCTTCGCGCAGCGCCTGCACTTGGGTGATCGCCTGCTGCAGTCCGGCGGCGTTGCGGGACATGCCGCAATGATCCCAGATGATCTTGCCGAGTTCGCGATGGAAGCTGTCGACCGACCGTTTGCCCTTGATGGCGAGAAACTTCCGGGTCTGTTCGTTGATTTCCGCGATCGCCTGTTTGGCTTCCGGCGCATCGGCGCCCACCTTCTCGAGCTTGGTCGAGGCGAGGTAGTTGCCGATCGTGTACGGGATCACGAAGTAGCCGTCGGACAGGCCCTGCATCAGCGCGCTCGCGCCCAGGCGGTTCGCTCCGTGGTCGGAAAAGTTGGCTTCGCCGATCGCGAATAGGCCGGGGATGGTGGTCTGCAGGTTGTAGTCGACCCAGAGTCCGCCCATCGTGTAATGGATGGCTGGATAGATGCGCATCGGAACCTGGTACGGGTTCTCGCCGGTGATGCGTTCGTACATGTCGAACAGGTTGCCGTAGCGCTCGCGGATGGTGCTTTCGCCCAGGCGCTGTATGGATTGCGCAAAGTCGAGGTACACGCCGAGGCCGGTTTCGCCGGCGCCGCGGCCCTCGTCGCAGACATGCTTGGCGTTGCGCGAGGCGACGTCGCGAGGCACGAGGTTGCCGAAGCTCGGATAGCGGCGTTCGAGGTAGTAATCGCGCTCGTCTTCGGGAATCGATTCGGGCGCGCGCTTGTCGCCAACCGTCTTGGGGACCCAGATGCGTCCGTCGTTGCGCAGCGATTCCGACATGAGCGTCAGCTTCGACTGGTAGTCGCCCGAGACGGGAATGCAGGTCGGGTGGATCTGCGTGAAACAGGGGTTGCCGAACAACGCGCCGCGGCGGTGAGCCCGCCAGATCGCCGTGCAGTTGGATCCCTTGGCGTTGGTGGACAGATAGTAAACGTTGCCATAGCCGCCGGTGCCGAGGATCACCGCGTCGGCGATGTGCGTGGCGACCTGCCCCGTCACGAGGTCGCGCGTCACGATGCCGCGGGCCCGGCCGTCGATGACGATGAGATCGAGCATCTCCGTGCGCGGAAACATGGTGACCTTGCCTGCGCCGATCTGGCGGCTCAAAGCCTGGTAGGCGCCGAGCAGCAGTTGCTGGCCCGTCTGGCCTCGGGCATAGAAGGTTCGCGAAACCTGGGCGCCGCCGAACGAACGGTTGGAAAGCAATCCGCCGTATTCACGGGCGAACGGCACGCCTTGCGCGACGCACTGGTCGATGATGTTGACGCTGATCTGCGCGAGGCGGTAGACGTTCGATTCGCGGGCGCGGAAGTCGCCGCCCTTGACCGTGTCATAAAAGAGGCGGTAGATGGAATCGCCGTCGTTCTGGTAGTTTTTCGCGGCGTTGATTCCGCCCTGCGCGGCGATCGAATGCGCGCGCCGGGGGGAATCCTGAAAGCAGAAACATTTGACGTTGTAGCCGAGTTCGCCGAGGGTGGCGGCTGCGGCGCCGCCGGCGAGTCCGGAGCCGACGACGATGAGCTCGAATTTACGTTTGTTGGCCGGATTGACCAGCTTGTATTCGAACTTGGAGCGATCCCAACGGGTCTCGATGGGCCCGGTGGGAGCTTTGGAGTCTAGCTTGATCGTAGACATGATGATGGGTCAGATTCTCGACAAAACCGGCTTCACAAGGCCCGTGAGTACGGCGACGGGAATGGATGCAAAACCCAGAAAAAGGGCCACCGAAACGACTTTCGCGGCGCTGCGGATGCGCGGCGTGTGCCTGGGATGGCTGAAGCCGATGGTTTGCATCATGCTC
>JACXTT010006367.1_pt1 | contig 16854 bp, 16 predicted proteins | sample 9270951 | NCBI WGS metagenome assembly JACXTT01 (sample SAMN15532306, study PRJNA645909) | rock metagenome | isolation source: weathered quartz diorite | place: Puerto Rico | collected 2017-06-21 | reverse complement strand
CGGGCCAGTCCAGAATCCGTGTCCAGTCTGAGTCTTTCAAAACTCCTTCAGGCTACAACATGCCCTTCCGCGAAACCACTGCCAATTCGTGCAGGTGTCGGATTCCTGCGCAGAGCCGAAGAACAAAGCCGTGATGGCAAGGTACAGCCGGATCGGATTCACGAACGGCTGGCGTTGCCCTGACAGATACAGCCGAGTCAGATCTCCAGGTTGGAACAGCAGGAGCTTGAGGGTCTTGAAGATCTTGGAATCGAGATGGACCGTTTCATGCCAGAGTTCGTGTAAGAAATGGCTCAACGCCCAGGAGTCGTGATGCAGCGCTTTTTGGCCGCAATTCTGACAATACTCGCCCGCCAATTCCGTCTGGCAATTATTGCAAATGGGTAACTCTGCAATCGCGGGCGCGTGATCCATAGCGCGCAGGGTATCAGCTATACTCGTGGATAAGCAAGCCAAGCAATTGCAGTGGAATGACCTACTACGAAGAACTGGGCATTTCTGCTGACGCTACCGAAGAGCAAATCCGGCAAGCGCACCGGCGGCTGGTCAAGCTGCTGCACCCCGATCAACAACAGGATCCCGAAGTCCGCCGTGTGGCCGAACGGCAAATGACCCGCGTGAATCTGATGGTCGAGCAACTGCTCGATCCCTCGCTGAGGCTCGGTTACGACGTGAGCCTCCGCACGTCTGCCTCCATGTCGTCTCATGTCATGGCGAACGCCTGGAAGTTCGCGGCGCTCGGGGTCTGCGTGGTCTGCATTCTGGCGATGCTTTCCGTTTCCTCCCCCACCGATGCGGTGCGATCGGCGGGTGGCGGTGTGGTGTCCGCGGCGCCGCCGCCACCTCCCGGTCCTGCGGTTCCCGCGTCTGTTCCCAACGGCCGCCAAAGCGGGCGAAAGGCGGCGGAAGCAGAACGTTCTTCGCCTGAATATGGTTCGCTGTCAACTACGCCAGAGGTGCGAGAAACAGCGCCCGCGGTAAGTCAGGCGGAGGGGAAATCACAAGGGTCGAATGCGCCGCCGCAATCTGAAGTTCCGTCACAGAGGACAAACGCTGAACGCGCCGAACCCGCGCCATCGCTGCGTGGCGTGTGGCTGTACGCCGGAGGAAAACCGTCCGAGAGGGATAAGGGCTTGTACCGGCCCGAGTACATCGAGATGCGAATCTCGGAAGAAGGTGGTTCGGTCAAGGGTGACTATCGTAGCCGCTATGCGGTGACGAACCTTGCGATCTCGCCATCGGTGAACTTCACGTTTGAAGGCAAGGCCGACGTGGGGTCGATCCTCAACTGGCGAGGCGCGAAGGGCGCGATGGGCACTCTCACCATCCAGCTACTGAACCGAAACGCCATTCAGGTGGACTGGAAAGTTACCGACGCCGGCGAGAGTGGCATGGGCCTCGAGTTCGGCACCGCCACTCTCGTGCGGCGGCTTTAGATATAGGCGATCACGTCGATTTCGACGAGCGAATTGCCAGGAATGCCTCCAGCCGCGGCGATCGTCGTGCGAACCGGAGGCTCCTCACCGAACCGGCCCTTGAACATTTCGTTCATCTCCGCATAATCCTTCAGATCGTGAAGGTAGACGTTGCACTTGAGCACCTTGTCCATCGAAGAGCCCGCGGCTTCGAGTTCAGCCTGGATGTCGTCCAGCACCTTCTTCGTGTGGGACTTGATGTCGCCCTCGAAATGCGCGCCTTTGCCGGCGATGAACAAAAGGTTGCCATAGGAAACGGCGCCGTTGAACAACGGCGGTTTCGCGGGCTTTGGCCCCTTGCGATGCACCTTCTTGACTGGCGCGGCTGGAGTCTGCGCGTCCGCGGTGACGGTGGTAGCAGCGGCTGCGCCGGCTGCGGCGACTGAACCTTTGAGGAATTTGCGTCTCGGGTGGGTCATGTTGTCATCTTACAATTGACTTATGCTCCACTTCCCGATCTTGCGCAAGGGCGAACCCTACAAGAGCGTTGACGTGATCCGCACGCCGCATCACCGCACGCGAGAAATGTTCGTTGAAATCAGCCAGGCGAACACCGGTCTCATCCGCCGCGACCTGCTAGATCAACGCACCGCGCGTCTTGCCCTCGCAAAGTTCACGGTGGAAGAACTGATCGCCATCTGCAAAAATGCTGGCGAAGAGTTTCTGCACGGCGCGCTGCCTCTTGGCGACTCGATGCAGGGGCCCGAAGATTATGTGCAGCAGCTATCGGCGACGACCGGCATGCCGTACGTCATGGTGCGCCGCAATATGCGCAAGATCTACGGCGTGATGGCGGAAATGCGGCCTGTGCTGAACGGATTGTCCCGTTGTCTCGACCTCGGCGTGCTCGATCGCGGTTATGGTTCTGACGAGGGGCAGGCGGTCAGCTATTTTCCCCGCACCGATTCGCTCGGTGTGGTGCTGCCAAACAATTCGCCCGGGGTGCACTCGCTTTGGATTCCCTCGTTCGCGTTGAAGATTCCGCTGGTGTTGAAGCCGGGTTCCGCGGAACCGTGGACGCCGTATCGCATTGTGCAGGCGCTCATTCGAGCGGGCGCTCCGAAAGAAGCCTTCAGCCTGTATCCGGCAGATCACTCGGGAGGCAGCGAGATTCTGCGCCGGTGCGGCCGCGGCATGGTGTTTGGCGACGTCACGTCCACCAAGGTGTGGGCTAACGATTCCCGCGTGGAGGTCCACGGGCCGGGATACAGCAAGATCGTGTTCGGCGAGGATGAAGCCGACAATTGGGAAAAGTATCTCGACATCATGGCCGCTTCGATCTGCGAGAATGGCGGACGGTCGTGCGTGAACGCGTCGGGCGTTTGGACGCCGCGGCACGCAGCGAAGATCGCCGAGGCGCTCGCGTCGCGGCTTGCCTCCGTGCGTCCGCTGCCTGCGGATGACGACAGCGCTCAGATCGCACCTTTCGCCGACGGCGGCGTCGGCAAGCGCATTTCCGCGATGGTGGACAATGATCTCGAGAGCGAACCGGGAGCAGTGGATGTGAGCGCGAAGTTCCGAGGCGCCGAGCGTGTCGCCGAGTTGGACGGTTGCACGTATCTGCTGCCGACGATCGTGCATTGCGGTCCTGAGCACCCGATGGCGAACCGCGAGTTCCTGTTCCCGTTCGCGTCTGTGGTGGAAACCTCTGAATCGTCGATGCCGGAGATTCTCGGGCCGACGCTCGTGGTGACGGCGATCACCAACAACCCTGCGTTCCGGCAGCGGCTGCTCACCTCTCCGCATGTGGGACGTCTCAACTTTGGCGCGATTCAGACCAACGTGATCAGTTGGGACCAGCCGCACGAAGGCAATCTCTTCGATCACCTGTACGCGCGGCGAGCCTTTCAAATGGCGGTGTAAATGCGAATTCTGCAGATTACGGCCGGCGCTGCGAACATGTATTGCGGCAGTTGCATCCGGGACAACAACCTGGCTCGTGAACTGATGCGGTTGGGCCACGATGTCACGCTGGTGCCGCTCTATACGCCGACGCTCACCGATGAGGAGAATGTCTCTTCAAACCGCGTGTTCTTTGGAGGCATCAGCGTCTATCTGCAGGAAAAGTCCGCGCTGTTTCGCATGACGCCCCGGTTTCTCGACCGGCTTTGGGACTCGTCGGCCGCGATCAAGCTTGCGACGCGCGGTTCGATCCAGACGTCACCGCAAGACCTCGGCGAGCTGACCGCATCGACGCTGCGCGGCACGGAAGGCAATCTGCGCAAGGAGTTTTCGAAGTTCCTCGAGTGGGTCGAGAACGAACCCCGGCCGGATGTTGTCGTGCTGCCGTACACGCTGCTGATCGCGCTGGCCAAACCATTGCGCGAGTCGCTCGGCCGGCCGATTGTGTGCGCGCTGCAAGGCGAGGACTTGTTTCTAGAGGGACTGCAGGAACCGTGGCGCACGGAATGCCTTGATTTGGTTCGTTCGCAGATCCGCGACGTAGATCTGTTTCTGCCTATCAGCGAGTTCTACGAGCGGCTCATGTCGCCGTACCTCGGCATTCCGCATGACCGCATGGAGGTGTTGCCGCTTGGCATCACGCTCGACGGCTACGAACCTCGCGAAAAAGCTCTGGAAGGGCGATTTCGTATTGGATACTTCGCCCGCGTAGCGCCGGAAAAAGGCTTGCATGTGCTGGCCGAGGCGTTTCGATTGGTGAAGCGCGAGGCGCCCGAGGCGGTGCTGGAGGCGGCCGGATACATGGCGCCGGAACATCGCGACTACCTCACGGAATGCCAGAAGATCGCGCCGTTCCAGTATCTCGGCACGCTGGATCGCTCCGGAAAGCAGAAGTTTCTCGCAAGTCTCGACGTGCTGAGCGTTCCGAGCCCGTACGCCGATCCGAAAGGGACTTATCTGCTCGAAGCGATGGCCGCAGGCACTCCGTTTGTTCAGCCCCGGCATGGCGCGTTTCCTGAGATCGCGGCGAAGACCGGCGGCGGGTTGCTCGCCGATTCCGCGGAACCCGAGGCGATTGCTCGAGTGCTGTTGGATCTGGTGCGCGATCGCTCGAAAGTCCGGCAACTGGCTGCTGACGGGCTGGCGGGAGTGCATCGCGAATATGGCCTGACCAAGTCCGCGGAACGGGCGCTGCAGATCTATTCACGCGTAGCCGATTCGCAGCGGGTTGGCGTCTTGGCATGAGCCCGCGCCGCTACTGCTGGCATTCGCGGTTGCGCCGGAATGGACGCAGTGGGGCGGCCCGAATCGGGATGGCGTGGTTCCTATCGCGCAATCGCCGGTATCGTGGCCCAAAGATCTCAAAGCCAAATGGAAAGTAGCGGCAGGCGCAAGTTATTCGAGCCCGGTCGTGCCGCAAGGTTTCGCTTATGTATTCGCGCGGGAAGGCAAGCAGGAGACCGTTTCAAAGCAAATCCTCTCGACCGGGCAAATGGAATGGCGCAAAAGTCATGCCGCGCCGTTTCAGAAGAATTCCTGCGCGAAAGAGATGAGCAAGGGCTCGTTTTCCACGCCTCTGCTTCGCGACGGTAAGCTTGCCAAGCTGGACGTCGCCGGTTCGAACCCGGTCTCCCGCTCCATTTCGTTTCAATCCGTTACGGCTTCTCTACAAACTTAAAATCCCATTTCGACCCCAAAGCGCGCGGCTTTCTAATTGGAAACAGTTATTCGGCCAAACAAGAGATGGTCGCGGGCCGATCCCGTTGCGGAATTACAGAAACTCGGCGGCGTGCGCATCATTTTGGCGACCGCGCCCAGCGCGGCGGCGATTTCTTCGCTCGCCGAGGGATTGGGAGCTAATGGGAACCTGCTGATCGTCGCAGGACCCAGCGAGCCGTTGAACGTGAGTGTCTGTCCGCTGATTCAGGGACGCCGCCAGATATCCGGCTGGTATTGCGGCACGGCTTGGGACTCACAAGACACGCTCAGGTTCAGCGCGCTGAGCGGCATGCACGCCATCATTGAAAAGTTTCCGCTTACCGAAGTCGCGGCGGCGTACGAACAAATGCACAGTGGAAGAGCGCGGTTTCGCGCAGTTTTGACAATGGGCAATTAAGTCAAAGACGCAACCCTGGCATCTCTCAATGTTTTCACGTCCCGGCTCGGCGGCTGTCCGAAGTACCGGCTGTATTCCCTGCTGAATTGGCTCACGCTCTCGTATCCGACCTCATATGCTGCGTTGGTCGCGTCGATGCCGTGCATCAGCATCCGGCGCCGCGCCGCCTGCAGCCTTAGTTGCTTCTGATATTGGAGCGGACTCATGGCCGTCAACGCCCGGAACTGGTGATGCAGCGTGGAGACGGCCATGCGTGCGATGCCCGCCAGTTCCTCCATGCGGAGCGGTTTGGTGTAGTTTGCTTTCAGCCAGGCGATCGCGCGCGCGGTCTTATGGCTCAGGTCACCTCGTGTGGCGATGGCGCGGAGCCGCGCACCTTGCCGGGTTCTGAGTACGCGATAGATGATTTCGCGCTGAATCAATGGCGCCAGGAACGGGATGTCCTCGGGAGTATCAAGCGTTTCGACTAACCTCACGCACGCTGCCAACATGCCAGTCGTCGTTTCACCAATGGACAGCGCATGACCGTGCGGCGGTCCATCGCGTTCCGGAAGATCCTCCCGGCTCAGCAGTTCACCGACCACCGGCATGTCGAGCCGCAGGAGCATTGACAGGAGCGGAACGTCTTCAGAGGCTTCGACGATTTGGCTTTGAAGGGGCACATCGATCGATGTGAGCAGGAATGACGATCCGTCGCACAGGTATTCCTTCCCTCCGAAATGAATCAGCTTCCGCCCCTGGACAAACACGCCAAGGCTCGGTTCGAAGGTGGCCCGATAGCAGGGGCTCGGCGCTGTCTGCCGGAAGAGTATCAGGCCGGGTATCGCCGTTGGATGCTCGCCCACCGATTGCGCCAGCGCGGCGATCCTGCCGGCCAGGATCTTCCTGAGCCCGGCCACGGTCGGCTTCGGATCTCCCTCCTCTTGTTTTTGCTTCGCCATCTCGCTCACCTCTCTCCGTCAGCGTACCGCCGCGAGCAGTCCTTGGATACATAAAAAGCGTGTATTGGGCAGGATTAGGCAAAGATTCGGCAGGATCGGGAAAGCGAAGGCAGCGCGGTCCGGGTACTGTGAATTGGAGGCTTGAATTCGCCCGGCGCGGGCGCTCTCCGTCCACCAAAAATGAGCACCTTATGAAAGCTATTGTCTATCGCCACAACGGTGAGCCGTCCGAAGTTCTGGCGCTCGAAGACGTTGCCAGCCCGCCCAAACCCGGCGCTAACGAGGTTGCGGTGCGGATCGTCAAGCGCATGGTTCATCCGATTGACGATCTGACGATTCGCGGCGTTGTGCCCGTGCCGATCCCGCCCGCTGGGGCAATTCCGGGAGGCGACGGGGTAAGCGTTGTCGAACAGGTCGGCAGGGACGTGGACCCGTCGAGTGGCATCGTCCCCGGCAAGCGTGTCGCCCTCTTCCATGTGTATGGCACATGGGCGGAACGCCTGGTGGCCCCCGTCGCTTCGATCATTCCGCTCCCGGATGACGTGAGCGATGCGATTGCCTGCCAGGTCGTCATCAACGGCATCACTGCAATCATGTTGATGCGCGCGGCCGTCGCCGCCGACAGCCGCGCTGGCATCGCGTCGCCCATCCTTGTCACGGCCGCCGGTTCCAGTGTAGGCCGTAACGTAATCGCGCTGGCTCGCATGCGCGGGGCCAGGGTTGTCGCCGTCGTTCGCAGCGATGCCGGAGCAGCGGTGCTGTCGCGTAGCTTCGAGGGCTTGTCTGTCGTGAGCACCGAGCGCGAGGGGTGGCCTGCCGCAGTGCTGGCCGCCTACGGTGATGCGCCATCTGTGGCGATGGACCCGGTCGGCGGAGACATGACCCCGCAGTTCTTGCAGCTGTTGGCCCAACGCGGCACATTGCTCACCTACGGTGGCCTCGTTGCGCGGCCATCGATGATCTCGACAATCGCGATGACGGCACGCGAACTGACGATCAAGGGGGTTGCGGCCCCGACATGGTTGACGAGCACTTCATCCGAACAGCGTGCTGCCGACGTTGCGGATCTGTTCGAGATAACCCGGCGAGCGCCGCAGAGTATAGCCGAGTACCGCGAGTTCGCGCTCGCCGATGCGGTCAATGCGCTATCCGCGTCGCAGGCAACGCCGCGGCGCGGTGCGACGATCCTGACTTCCGGCGGCTGACGCGGGCTTCGCAAAAACAGGAGTCAACAAATGAAGCAAATTTACCCCGATCTCTGGCAGACGCGGGCGGAGCATCCATTTTTTGGAGTGACCAGCCATGCTTACCTACTGGTGCGAGACACGGGCAACATCTTGTTCTACAGTTCCGGTCTGCGCGAGGAGTACGAGCACATTCAGGAACTGGGAGGCATCACGCACCAGTATCTGAGCCACAGCGATGAGGCGGGCCCCGCACTTGCGGAGATCAAGAAAGTATTCGGCTCTAAGCTTTGTTGCCACCGGCTCGAAGAGCCGGTCGTGAGCAAAGCGGCGCCCGTTGACTGCATATTCGACAAGAGGGAAACGATGCCGGGCAACGTCGAGGTCATCCCCACACCGGGTCACACCCCTGGCAGCGTATGTTTCCTGGCCGAGTCAACGGATGGAAAGAAATATCTGTTCACCGGAGACACCCTCTTTCTGGATAAGGGGGCGTGGGACACCCGCGTCAATGCAGGCGGCTCCAAATCGGACCTCAAGAACAGCCTTATGTTCCTTCGCGACCTGAAACCTGACGTTGTCATCTCGAGTGCATCGGTGGGTTCCGTTCCGTTCAAGGAGTTTTCATCAGCTCAGGAGTGGCAGGCGGACATCGACAAGGTACTTCATGGACTGTCCAAGGGCCTTTTTCGTTCATAGCCGATAACCAGGATGACGGCTACTCGGCGGCATTGTAGGGACGTGGTCTTCCACTCCATTTCCACTCCGTTAAGCGGCGGTTTGATCGCCATGAACGACTTGGTGTTGTATTTTCAATCGAAACGAATATTTACACGCTGGGCGTCACCGCGATCCTCACCGCATGGGATGCAAAAAGCGGCGCCGTGATCTCGCGGCGGGATTCTTCGGCGGCCGTCGATACATCGAAGCTCTTCACAGGCTCCGCGATGTCGCCGATTTTCGACTCGGGGCTGCTCATCGTGCACACCGGCGATGACCGGGGCAGCACCCTGCAGGCTCTCGAGCCTTCGTCGCTGCCGTGGATTGATGAATGGCTCGAAAACATTGTGACGCCCACGCGTGTGGCGGACCTGTCCGCTGCAGGTGTGGGTCAACCCGGAAGTCGCGTTCCATATGAGTTCGCCTGTGCTCGAGGGCGGCTACCTGTACGGCCTCGGTTCAAGGAAGAAGGGGCAGTTCCTTTGCCTGGATGCGAAGACCGGCAAGACGTTTGGGCGACGAGTGGCCGGGAGGCGTTTCACGCGGCCGTGTTGAATGCCGGCGCGCATCCCGTGTGGCTGACGAATGAAGGCGATATGGCCGTCTCGAAAAAGAGCGCGCAGGCGTTTGAACAGGTAACGCGTTATTCTGTTTCGGACGCCCCTGTTTGGACGCATCCAGTCTTATTGGGGCGGCAGATTCTCATCAAGAGCGACAATGCTCTTGCCCTATGGAGCCTGGATTAGTCTTGCTCGAAGCGAAGTCGATTAGCAAAGAATACCCGACGCCATCCGGCCCATTGCGGATCCTGTCGAATGTGAACCTGTCGTTGCAACGGGGCGATTCCACCGCGGTGATCGGCCCGTCGGGAAGCGGCAAGAGCACGCTGCTCTATGTGCTCGGCGCGCTCGAACCGCCGACGGCTGGCAACGTCACGCTCGATGGCAAAGACCCCTATTCGCTGGCAGACAAGGAATTGTCGGCCTTTCGCAATCGCTGCGTCGGGTTCGTGTTTCAGGACCACTTGCTCTTGCCGCAGTGTTCGGTGCTCGAGAATGTTCTGGTTCCCGCCCTTGCGGCGGGCGGCAAGACGACCTCGGAGACTGAAGAGCGCGCGAAACAACTGCTCGATCGCGTGGGCTTGGGTTCGCGTTTGGACCATCGCCCCGGTGAGCTTTCAGGTGGCGAGAAACAGCGTTGCGCGATTGCTCGCGCCCTCATTCATCAACCCCTGCTGCTGTTGTGCGATGAGCCCACTGGCAATCTGGACCGAACGACCGCGGAGACTGTCGCCGATTTGTTGTTTGAACTGCACGGGGAACAAAAGACCATTCTAATTACGGTCACGCATAGCTCCGAACTGGCGTCGCGCTTCGCGGTGCGGTACGAAATGACTGAGCAAACGCTGCAACGGCTATGAAGATCAACGGCATTGTCGAAACGTCGCTTCCCGCGTCCGATGTCGACGCTTCCACACGATTTTATGAGGACTTGTTCGGGTTCGAAGTCATGGTGCGGGATCCTCGCATCTGCGCCCTCAACGTCGCGCCGGGCCACGTGCTGCTGATTTTTCAGCTCGGCGGGAGTTCGAATTCGTTCATGACCCCGGGCGGGATGATTCCAGGGCACGATGCCAGCGGCACGACCCATTTCGCTTTCTCGATCGCATCGGACGATTTCGACCCGTGGTGTGAACGTTTGCGTGAAAAAGGCATCGAGATCGAGAGCATCGTGAACTGGCCTCTCGGCGGCCGCAGCATTTATTTCCGCGATCCCGATCAGCACGCCGTGGAACTCGCCACGCCCGGTGTGTGGAAGAACTACTAGTCTCATGGACCGCCGTACTTTTGCTCGAAGCGGTTTTCGTTACTACGCGCGCACCAACCTCGCCGTAATCGCCGGCGTGGCGATAGCCGTCGCTGTTCTCACGGGCGCTATCATCACCGGGGATTCGGTGCGCTCGAGCCTTCGCGAACTCGCGTTGCAGCGGTTGGGCCGGACGTCGCAGGTGCTCACCAGCTCGCAGTTCTTTCGCGATGAACTTGCCGGGGAGATGAACGCGGCGCCGTTGATCGCGCTCGAGGGCGTGGTGTCGAAGCAGGAAGATCACCAGAGGGCGGGCGGCGTGCAGGTGTACGGCGTCGACGAACGATTCTGGAAATTTCATGGAATGGCCGATCGTGCGATTGCGGATCGTGACGCGCTGGTGAGTCCCGGACTGGCGGCTGAGCTATCCGCGAAGGCGGACGACAATCTGTTGTTGCGGATCGAGAAACCGTCGGCGATTCCACGCGAGTCCTTGCACGGCCGTAAAGACGACACCGGCAAGACGATCCGCTTCAAATTAGGAGCTGTGCTAGCGCGCGCCGAAATGGGCGAGTTTTCGCTGAAGCCAGGGCAGGGCGCCGTGAAAGCGGTCTTCATTCGATTGAAGCGGCTGCAGAAGGATCTCGAACAGAATGGCCGCGTGAACACGCTGCTGTTTGCCGAGGGTGCGAAGGCGGATCTCGCGAAGGTGCAGTTACGGGATCTTGGAGTGAAGTTGGTTCCGGTTGGAGACTCGCAGGTCTCGGTAGAAAGCGAGAGCGCCGTGTTGAGTGAAAGCCTCGAGGCGCAAGCGCTGTCGCTCGGCGGACCTTCTGCGCAGCGGTTTTTCACCTACCTTGTGAACTCGATCCGGCTCGATGACGGACGCGAGGTTCCCTATTCGCTCGTCACTGCCGTGTCCCCGAACTTTGTCGAAGTGCAACCGGGCGAGATTGTGCTGAACGATTGGGCGGCCAAAAATCTTGGCGCGAAGGTTGGCGCCGATGTGACGCTCGAATACTACTGGTGGGATCCGGCTGGGTCGCTGTTGACCAAACAGGCGAAATTCAAGCTCGTGCGAGTGGTCCCGACCAGGGACGATCGCACGATGGCGCCTTCGTATCCAGGCATTACCGAATCGAGCACGCTGGCCGACTGGGATCCACCGTTTCCGATGGATCTGAAGAAGGTCCGGCCGGTCGATGAGGCGTATTGGAATCAGTACCGCACGACGCCGAAGGCGTTCCTCAACATTGAGGATGGGCGCAAAATGTGGGGAACTCGCTTTGGCCATGCAACCTCGGTTCGCGTTCCGGCGACGCCTGATTTTGCCGCAAAACTGCGCGCCGCGGTGCGGCCCGAAGCCTTGGGCATGGCGCTTGTCGACGCTCGCGCGTTGACCGTCGATGCGTCGAGAGGCTCCACGGACTTTGGAGAGTACTTCCTCTACTTCAGCTTCTTTCTTGTTGTTTCCGCGCTTCTGCTCACGGTGGTGTTCTTTCAGCTGAATATCGAACAACGCTTGCGCGAGGTGGGATTGTTGCGTGCCCTGGGCTTCAGCCAACGCGACGTGCAGCAGCACTTCTTTCGCGAAGGCTTGCCGCTGGCAGCGCTTGGCTCGCTGCTTGGCGTGATACTGGGCATCGCTTATTCGGCGTTCATCATGTTCGGGCTCCGTACGTGGTGGCGTGGAGCGGTTGGAACTTCGGATCTCACGCTGCACATCAAGCCCGCGGCCCTACAGGCCGGCATGATCCTGGGCCTGATTACTTCGTTTCTGACCATCTTCCTGGCGCTTCGGGGCCTTCGGAAGGCGTCGCCTCGCGATCTGCTTTCCGGGTCGCGAGCCGAACAGACGATCGCGCATCCATCCAAAACGCTGGCCATTGCGGCTTTCGTCGCCATCGCGCTGGCGTTCGCGCTGACCGGCGCCGGGATCGCGAAGACGATTCCCGCGGCAGGAGCGTTTTTTGGAGCGGGGTTCCTGTTGCTTGCGGGCGGGGTCTTGTGGATCCGCAACCGGCTGCGGGAAAGCAACAGTGCTGTGGCGGACCTGCGCTCGCTTGGGCTTCGCAATGCGACGTGGAAGCCGAATCGCAGTGCGCTGTGCATCACGCTGATTGCGTTCGCGGTGTTTCTGCTGCTGTCGCTCGAGTCGTTCCGGAAGGGCGATTCGGAGCAGGGTTCCGGCGGGTTTTCGCTGATTGCCGAGTCGCAGCTGCCGATTGTGTACGATCTCGATTCTGCTGCTGGCCGGGATGCCTTGGGGATCAAGAACGATCAAAACAAATTCTTCTCGTTTCGGTTGAAGCCTGGCGATGACGCAAGTTGCCTGAACCTGTATGAACCGCGTAATCCCCGGGTGCTCGGTGCGCCCGCGGCGTTTCTCGCCGCAAAACGGTTTGGCGATACGCCATGGCAGTTGCTGGATGAGCCGCTGCCCAATGGCGTGGCGCCGGCGATTGCGGATGCGAATTCCATGGAATACGCATTGCACAAGCAGGTTGGCGACCGGCTCACGTTGCCGAATGGCGCCACGCTGCAGTTTGTCGCATCCCTGAATGGATCGGTGTTGCAGGGCGAGATTCTCATTGCGGAAAAACAGTTCATCCGGTTGTTCCCGCAGGAACAGGGCTACCGGTTCTTTTTGATCGACGGACCTGCTACGAACCTCGCGGCGCTCGAGGATACGCTGAGCGACTTTGGGTTCGATGGCGTGACCGTGCGCGCGAAGCTCGCCGCGTTTCATGAGGTTGAAAACACCTATTTATCCACGTTTCAGGCGTTGGGCGCCTTGGGACTGTTGCTCGGCATTGCTGGACTATCGGCAGTGCTGATGCGGAACGTGTTCGAGCGACGCAAAGAACTGGGCCTGCTGCGCGCGATTGGTTTTCAGGGCGGAGATTTGTCGAAGTTAATCGTTGCCGAGAATGTTTATATCGTGTTGACGGGCGTGATTCTTGGGGCCGGATGCGCGCTGATCGCGATCCTTCCCACGATGTTCCAACGCGGTTTCAGCGGGCTGCCGGTCGTCGCCATGATGACGCTGGCAGGCGGGGTTGCCGCCGCCGGCTTGCTGGCTTCGATTGCAGCGGTGCGGTTTGTCCGTGGGCTGCCGCTGCTCGCTTCGCTGCGTTCCGATTCTTGAAACATATGCGCCGTCGCGATCTTTTGAAGTCCACTGCCGCCGCCGCGCTGGTGATTCCGGTTGAGAATCGCAAGCGAGGAACCGAAGAGTGGCAGATGACGTATTCCTGGCCCAACGCGAAGGGCGCCCTTCGCAGCGCACTCATTGAGGGCTACTGCCGCAAGCAGAGCGTGCTCGCAGGCGACAAGCTCGAGATCTGCGTGAGCACGAATCCAGCGCGCCGATTCACGCTCGATATCTTTCGCATGGGTTACTACGGCGGGGCGGGCGCGCGCTCGATGCAAAAGTTCGGTCCTCTGCAGGGCGCGACGCAGCCCGATCCTCCAGTTGGCGAACGCCGTTTGCGCGAATGCCGGTGGGACGCCTCGATCACGCTCGAGGTTCCGGGCGATTGGCCAAGCGGCGTGTATCTCGGCAAGCTGCAGACCGTGCCCGAGGCGAACGAACATCCGTGGCAGAACTACATCGTGTTCGTCATTCGCGACCGGCGCAAAGCCGACATCATCTTTCAGGTGAGCGACAACACCTGGCAGGCGTACAACAAGTGGCCGGACGAATGGTCGCTGTACACCGATCCGCGGCACTCGTGGGCGTCGGGCGTCGCCGTGAGCTTCGACCGGCCGTACGGCAAGTATCCGCAAGTCGTGGAAGCTCCGCTTTCATTGGGGTCCGGCGAGTTTCTGCTGTGGGAGTTCCCGCTTGCGTACTGGCTCGAACAACATGGTTACGACGTCACGTACACAAGCAATTCGGACATGTTGAGCGCGGACGAATTCACGCGCGGCAAGGTGTTTCTGAGCATAGGCCATGACGAGTATTGGGATCTGCGGCAATATCATGCGGCGCTCGATTCGGTGCAGAAGGGCGTGACGCATCTGTATCTGAGCGGCAATTCGATCATGGGCGTGACGCCGTTTCAGAATTCGGTGGACGGACGCGCGAAGCGGGTGATCAGCCGCGATGGCGTGTACGGCGGCGTATATGGGCGCTTTCCGGAGTTCTTCAAGACGGACTTTCCGTCGCATGGCCCCAAGGCGAATCTGCTGATGGGCGCGCACTCGGTGTATCCTCCGAATGGCGCGGGCGATTGGATTTGCACGAAGCCCGACCACTGGATCTTCGATGGCACGGGCATGCAGAAGGGGGAGCGAATTCCGGGACTCGTGGGATGGGAATTTCATGGCGATCCCGCTGCGATTCCAGGGCTCGAGATTGTGGCGCAAGGCACTGCGTTGTCGAGCGGCATCGCGCCTTCGGATTGGACGGCGACCATTTATCCGGGTCCCAAGGGGAACTTCGTCTTCAACGCAGCGACGATCTACTGGGCGCAGGGATTGAGTTCGCCGCCGGGACATGTGCTGCCGTTTTCACACTGGGCGCGTCCGCATGGGCCGGATCCTCGCGTGCAACGAATCACCACGAACCTGCTGAAACGTGCGCTGGCGTCGCGACGGCGCAGCAACGCTTAGCGCATCAAGTGGCGATTGAGAAATTCTGCTGTCGCTCTGTAGGCTTTCAGAAAATGATCGTGGGTGAGAAAGTCGTGCACGTCGTCGGGAAAGATGAGTTGCTCGAACTGCACTCCTTGCTTCCGTAAGGCTTCAGCGAGGCGGACGGTTTCGCCGAACGGCACGTTGCGATCGTCATCGCCGTGAATGAGCAGCACGGGCGACCGCCAACCTTTGATGGACGACATCGGCGAGGAATCGTAGGCGAGTTTAGCGGCATCGGACTGCGACTGCGGGTTGTAGGCCGGCACGAAGTTGCGAATGACGTTGTTCCAGTCGTGGACACCGTGGATATCCACGCCAGCCGCGAACAGGTCAGAGGCGCGAGACAATCCCATGGCAGTGAGATAGCCGCCGTAGGATCCTCCCCAGAGGCCGATTCGCGCGGGGTCGACGTCGTTGCGGGATCGCAGGTAGAGGCCTGCCCCAAGCACATCCTGGAATTCGCTTGCGCCTGTGGCGCCGTAGTTTTCCGCCTCGCGAAAGTTCAGTCCATACCCGACGCCGGAGCGGTAGTTGATCGCAAGCACGATGTAGCCGATGGACGCCAGGTATTGGTTCAAGGCGTAGGCGTTCGAATAATAGCTCTTGTAGTGAAAGCCGAGGAGCATCTGCCTGCGCGAGCCGCCGTGAATGAAGATTGCCGCCGGACGCTTGCCGGTGAATGTGGCAGGAGGCATGAAGACCTGCGCGTGAATCGACAGGCCATCGGCGGCCTGATAGATGACCTGCTTCGGTTCCGCGAGCTTGGGGAAGCCTTCCACGAATGAGGCCCCAACGTGCTGCAGCATGGCGGCGCTCGATGCAGGCTTGAGCGCGAAGTGAGAGGGAGTCTGGTGGTTCGACGCGAGCATTGCGACCGATCCGTTTTCGAGAGGTTCAGGGGACCACTCGTTGCCGCTGCCGCTGGTCAATGCTTCGAGGCGTCCATTCGCGACTTCGACACGCCAGGCGTGGCGGCGGTCGATGTCGTTTTTGTTGCCTGAAAAGTACATCCACTTGCGCGCGTCGTCCATCGAGACATGCTCCACTTCGAACGCGCCAGGCGTCAGCAGGCGCGGCTTGTCGCCGGCTCTGACGGCGTAGAGAAGGCGCCATCCGGACTTTTCCCAGGCGAACACCACGCTGCCGTCCGCCGCGAAGTGCAACTGGCTTTCGGAGGTGATCGCGCTGTAAGCGCTGCCCGGGCCGGGGTCCGATCGAAAGAGGGTAGCGGCTTTGCCGGAGGTTAAATCGACTGAGACGATCGACCATGGATCGGCGCTGCGAATGGGGCCGAACATGAAGGCACGGGTGAACGCCGCATTGCGAATGAACGCGACCTTCGAACCGTCGGGCGACCATGCTGGCGCCGCGTCGCGATCCACGCTGGGATCGAGGTATTGGATGCGATCGCCGCTCGTGACGCCGATGAGCGCGTGTGTGCCGCGATTGCTGACGAAGGCGATGCGCGAGCCGTCCGGCGACCATGCGAGCTGGCCTGCGCCTCGCGTGGTAAACCATTTCTTGCCGTCTTTGTAGACGTCGCCGCCGCGGATGTAGGCGATCTCGCCCTTTGACGAAACCACCGGCGAATGTCCGTCTGCGACCTTGACCGGATCTTGCGCATCGTCAACGTTCACCTTCCAGACTGCCTGGCCGGGACGATCGAGAAGGCTCCCCGGGTTGGGGATTTCGCGGCCCATTTCGAGGTCCCCGCCGCGGGTGTAAACGATCGATTTGACATCGGGCGTGAAGGACATTTGGCCGATCTCCTGGCCGTCGTCGGCAGTGTAATTCGTCAACTTGACCGGCTTACCGCCCCGTAACGCGTAGATGTTGCGCCGGCCCTGCTCGTATTGCACCCAGGCAGCGCTGTTGCCTTTGGCGATGAGTTCCGAAGAAAACGGAGCGGACATCGCTTGCTCGATCGTGAACGACTGCGCGATGGTGAACAGCGCGGGCAGGAGCATCATCATCATCATTTCCATATGATAAGTCCGCACTGGCAGCGGAACGGATCGTTACAATTGGACGGAAAACCTATATGCGACGCCTCCTGTCTTTGACTCCAG
>JACXTT010006366.1_pt1 | contig 16859 bp, 16 predicted proteins | sample 9270951 | NCBI WGS metagenome assembly JACXTT01 (sample SAMN15532306, study PRJNA645909) | rock metagenome | isolation source: weathered quartz diorite | place: Puerto Rico | collected 2017-06-21 | reverse complement strand
GAGGTGGCCGCTGGCGCTTTCGCCTGCGGCTTGCCGCTCTCGCTGGCGGCGGCGGGCGGCGCACTCGCCGCGGGGGCAGGCGGCGCGCTCTCGCTGGGAGCAGCCGGCGCGGCGTGTCCGAGCGAAACGCCGATACCAAACACGCGCCATTGGCCGTTCACCGGCGCATAGGTCAGGTCGAACTGGACCTGGGTCGGCACCGACGGAAAGAAACCCGCCATATGCATCAGGCCGTTCGCTTCGATCTGCGGCAGTAAGCTCAGCTGCGGCTCCAGCGCGGCGACGCCCGAAAGATCGAGATTGTCCTTACGTTGTGCGGCAAAAATCTCGCCCAGCCGCGCCGCCGTGTTGGCAGCCTGGAAGGCTGGCGCGGCAAGGTCGCGCAAAACCGTATAATTCCCAGTCTTGTTGGCCTGATCGAGCGCCAGCAAGGTTGAGCGAACAAGAATCAAAACGCCGTTCTTGTCGATCGGGTTTTGGCGCTTGCGCCAAACCCATCACCGGCATGCAACTCGCGCCTGCGAGGGCCGCCGCGTACAGCAGGGCCCGGACTCCCGCCATCATTTGTCACCACGCCACGGTCAAACCGGCCCGTCCGCCGACGCCGCCCTCGTGGAAGCCCGCGCCGACGCCCCCGTCCACTACCATCCATTCATAGAGGCGCAACTGAGCCGAGACGCCACCGGCGTTTTCGCCGCGGAACGTGCCCCAATGCGCGCTGACCGCATAGGTCTTGTTGTCCGGCAGCGCGGACGCGCCGAGGGCGATGGCGATGGCCGTCCCCTCATAGGCACGCCGCACGGAATGCTGCAACGCGGTAACATCGCCCTGCAACGCCGTGGCTTCTTGCTGAAGGATCGAAACCTGGCTGTTCAGGCCCGCGATGCTCGCCGGATTGAGGGGCGAGGCCGCGAGATCCCCCGCGGCGTCGGTCGTCACAAAGAAGGTTTTTCCGGTTTGCGCCGCCAAGCTCGCGGCCGAGTTGATGCCCGCCGCGGTATAGGTCGAGGCCGCCGTGCCGAGTGCGATCTGGTTCGCGCGGGTTGTGACCGCGCCGGCGCCGATCGCCGTCGAACCGACAAAAGCCGCGTTCGCCCCCGTGCCCAGGGCGGTGCTGTTGGCTCCGGTTGCCGGCCGCTTGGCCGACCGAAGTAGCGCCGGTCGCGCTTGCGACCGACGCCTGACCAATGGCGGTGGTCATGTCCCCTGTTGCAGTGGCGCCCTGGCCGAAGGCCGAGGCCGTCGCGCCGCTAGCAACGCTGCCCTGGCCCGTGGCTGTGGCGGCCACGCCGTTGGCTATGCTGAACTGCCCTGTGGCGGTGGCAGCAGCGCCGTTGGCCACACTGGCCTGCCCCGTGGCAGTGGCACTCGCGCCGTTGGCTATGCTGAACTGCCCTGTGGCGGTGGCAGAGGCGCCGTTAGCCATGCTGGCCTGCCCCGTGGCGGTGGCACTGGCACCGTTGGCGGTGCTGCCGCCGCCCGTGGCGGTGGCGCCGAGGCCGTTGGCCATGCTGCCCTGCCCCGTGGCGGTGGCGTTGGCGCCGGTCGCATTGGCGCCCTGGCCGAAGGCCGAGGCCGCTGCACCGTTGGCGACGCTGCCCTGGCCCTCGGCGGTGGCGGCGGCGCCGTTGGCAAAGCTGCCCTGCCCCGTTGCGGTGGCATTGGCGCCGTTGGCGGTGCTGAACTGCCCGGTGGCGGTGGCGAGGGCGCCGTTGGCCGTGCTGAACGCGCCGGTGGCGGTGGCATTGACGCCGTTGGCGACGCTGACCTGGCCCGTGGCGCTGGCGTCGACGCCGTTGGCGACGCTGCCCGCGCCCGTGGCGGTGGCCTGAGCGCCGTTGGCGAGGCTGAGAGAGCCCGTGGCGGTGGCGGCGGCGCCGTTGGCCATGCTGGACTGCCCCATGGCGGTGGCATTGAGCCCGATGGCGATGGCGCCGGCGCCGCATGCCTGGGCAAAAGGCCCGGTCGCGGTCGCGTCCGCGCCACTTTGCGGCTCGCCGCCGGTACTGCTAAGGCCGCAAACTTCCTGCGCCGCGGCATTTTTCGGGGGAAGCGTCAACCCCGTCACGCCGACCGCCGCCGCGAGCACCAGCGCCGATCGGGCCGCCGGCGAGGGCGCTGGTCGCCAGGAGGCGAGCCCGCGCGGGCAAGCGCTGCAGGTGAGCGGCTTGCGGTTTGCTTCGCGCCTTCATGGCCCCCTTAAGTTCCCGTGTTGTCGGGTCAAGCTACCGGACTGGGATCCGGGGACCGGCCAGGTCAGTGGCAGGATCTATGAGTTCTGCACCCGAGAATTTGTTTAAGCGGCACAGTATTCAAAACACCAAGACTCAGCCAACGGGAACATAAACCTTGCGGCCGGAATTCTGTTATATGTGGCAAAATCGCCACTAAGCGCGCGGATCTTGGCGCGTAATGTTGATTGCCGGCTTGGCGCCCTCTTCGCTAATCAATGCCATCATGCACCGATTCACAGTTGCCACCATTTGGCAATCTCCCGCAAGTCAGCTTCTCGGGCGGCTGGTAATGCATCAGTTCGCCGCTTACCACGGCGCCTTCGCCCGGCCATGACGAGCGTGGTCCATGCGTCGTTCTATTTTCGGTGAATCTTACATCAGGGAGGTGTTTTGGCTCTGGGGCTCGGCCATCGGCGCGCCACCCCGCCCGATCCCAATCGTACCAAAAATGCTTCCGATCTTACTCGATCGAGGGGCATCCACCGTCCTACGGCATGTAAGGTTTTTGGCCTCAATCGGACCAAAAAGTTTCACGTGAAACATTTTTAGAATGATTCTAGATGGAGGAGCGAGCCCCGCTTGTGGAATTATGCTGCCTCTCTCACAGGTATCTTATTATCTCGCCCGCCTTCGTGCTCAGCGTCTTGCGCGAACGAATATTGTTGCTCGGCAAAAAAGATTATATCTTACTTCGATCAGCGACAATGTTTGTTGTCCTCAGATTCTCGGAGCGCGGCTGACAGCATGAATGCAAACAAATTGGCTCTCGTCCTCGGCGCCGGAGGTTTCATTGGGGGTCATCTGGTAAAGAGGCTAAAGCGGGAAGGGTTTTGGGTCCGGGGCGTCGACCTCAAATTTAATCCCTTCGCCGAGACCGAAGCCGATGACTTTGTCATCGGCGACCTGCGCGACCCCTCTTTATGCCGCCAGGTCATCGATCGCCGGTTTGACGAGGTCTATCAGCTGGCAGCCGATATGGGGGGCGCGGGCTACATTTTTACCGGCGAAAATGACGCCGATGTCATGCACAATTCCGCGGCGATCAATCTCAATGTTCTCGACGCCTGCCACAAGCGCAACATCCGGCGCATCTTCTATTCTTCCTCGGCTTGCATGTATGCGGAGCATAATCAGACCGACCCCGATAATCCAAATTGCGCCGAGGATAGTGCCTACCCCGCGGCGCCCGATAGCGAATATGGCTGGGAAAAGCTGTTTAGCGAGCGGCTTTACCTCGCCTATCAACGCAACCATGGGATCGAGGCCCGAGTCGCGCGGTATCACAATATATTCGGACCGGAAGGAACCTGGACCGGTGGAAAGGAGAAGGCCCCCGCTGCGATATGCCGGAAAGTTGCCGAGGCAAGGCAAGGGGGCGAGATCGAGATCTGGGGCGATGGCCAGCAAACACGCTCGTTTCTTTATATTGACGAATGCCTTGAAGGTACGGCCAGGCTCATGCGTTCCAAATTTTCAGGGCCGGTGAACGTCGGCTCCGACGAAATGGTCACCATTAATCAACTCGTTCGTCTCGTAACCAATATCGCCGGAAAGAAACTGACCGTCGTCCACAAAGACGGTCCCTTGGGTGTGCGCGGCCGCAATTCCGACAACCGTCTCATCAAGGAAAAGCTTGGCTGGTCCCCGTCGCAAAGCCTGCGCATAGGGTTGGAACGGACCTATGCATGGGTCGAACAGCAAGTTCACCGTAATGCAACTTAACACGGTGGGCAAAGTCGAGCTTATCAAAGAGGGTCCATTTGCTATAGCATGATACTGAAATGAAGTAAGGGCTGGAGTCTGCGGCGTGACCACCGGTATCGCCCCTAGCGTGATGCCCCTAACCGGCGATGATTTGGCCGCCGGGGGCAGCCATGGGTTGACATTTCCCTGCTCGGCCGCGCAAAGGCGCGCCTGGTTCGTTTATACCCTTCAGCCGGGCAATCCGGCGCTCAATATAGCATTGCGTTGGGAACTCCGGGGCACGGTCGAACCTGCGACAATCGAGCAAGCTTTTCAGCTCTGCACGGACCGGCACGAAATCCTGCGAACGACGTTTTCGGAAAATGACGGCGAACTTGTTCAAACGGTTGCCGGCAGGTATAAGGTCAAGCTAGCGGTTGTAGACCTCACCGCCGAAAACGAGAAGACGCGCCTCGAAAAGTCTGCAGAGCTCGGTCAAGAGGAGGCCCGCCGGCCCTTCGACATCGGCCAATTGCCGTTGCTGCGGCTCACCTTGCTCCGCCTTGCCGCCGATCGGGCATATTTGCTCGTCACTGCGCATCAAATGATTTTCGATGGCTGGTCGATCCGTCTGCTTGCCCATGAACTCGGCACAATTGCGGAGGGGCTTGCGGCCAATCGGCCCTATCATGTCCCTGAACTCCCCTTGCAATACGGCGACTATTGTCTTTGGCAAAAGGAATATTTGGCGAGCAAGGTCCTCGACCGGGAGATCGCCCATTGGAGAAGCAAGCTCGCAGGAGCGGCTTATTTCGAGGTATTTCCGGATCACGAGCGGCCTCCAAGGTTGGGCCACCGCGGCGAATTGGCCGCAATCGTCCTTCCGCCGGAAACTGGCGATGGATTGGAGCAAGCAAGCCGGCGCCTCAATATGACTTTGTTCAGCTTTGCCTGCGGAGTGACCGCGGCCGTGCTGCAACGTTGCACCGGAAATTCCGATGTGATTTTCGGGACCCAGATCGCAGGCCGCGACGATCCGGATCTCGAAAATCTGATCGGCGTTTTTATCAACAATCTGGTCTTGCGTTTTGACCTTTCCGGAGATCCGAAATTCAAAGAATTGTTCGTCAAGTCCAATGAGACCGTCCAAGACGCGCTGATTCACCAGCGCATGCCGTTCGATAAATTAGTCGAGATTTTAAACCCGCCGCGCGACCCTGCGCGCACGCCCCTCATCTCGGTCAATTTTACCGTGTTGAACGACGACCGGGAGCCGAAGAAATACGGCAGCTTCTACCTCTCGAGACAACCGTCCCACCCCGCAGGTTCCATTTATGATTTGAACTTTTCGCTCTTGCGTTGGCCTGACGGATGGCGGCTCGCTTTGGAATATAAACCCGAACTTTTTGAAAAGGCGACCGCCGAACGGCTGCTTGATTTCTTCAACACCGCGTTTGCTCTTGCCGTTTCAAACCCTGATGCAAGTGTGTCCTCGCTCGTTCCTCCCCGTCGCGACAAAATTGTTTTTTCCGGGTTCCGTGATAATTTGGCTGTGGCAGAGATCCCGCCTTTCCGCCCTGAAGATCCGGGAACGCCCGCAGAAGAGTCACCTTGTGGCATAGAACAGACGCTCGCGGAAATCTGGCGCGATGTCCTCGGTATCGCGGAGATCGGACCTCAGTCAAACTTCTTTACGCTGGGGGGCCACTCGTTTTCGGCGTTGCGCCTTTTTGCCCGCGTCGGCAAAACCCTTGGTATCAAAGCCGATGTCTCCATGCTTTTCGAGGCGCCCACCTTGCGCGAGTTTGCAGCCCGCATATCGAATGCCGATGCGCCAAGGCAGCCATGGAATATTGTTCAGATTCAACCCAAGGGGTCGAAAATACCGGTTATCTCGATCAACAACACCGCGATCTATTACAATCTTGCAAGGGCGATCGGGTTCGACCGCCCCTTTATCGGGGTCCAGTTGTTTGATCCTGACGCGCCGCGGCAGCTCGCGTCCCGCAGCATGGAGGACATTGCGGCAGACTATGTGCAGCTTGTACGCCAAGTACGGCCGCACGGCCCCTATATCTTGCTTGGGCATTGCCTCGCGGGCATCATCGCCTATGAAGTAGCGCACCAGCTGCAAGAGGCGGGCGAAACAGTGCAGCTCCTTATCATGTCCGACGCATGGCTGCCCGGCTACGCAAGGCGCTTAGGCCCTTTGAGGCAGCCGTTATTCCGCTTGAGTTGCAAAATTCACGACAAATTGCATTACGGAATTGGCCAAGGTTTTGGCGAATTCCTCAAAGGCAAGAAGTCTCTTCCGCAGTATCTTGTCACGGTGCGGATCATACGAAATTCGGGGATTTTGAAATTAGCCGCCTTTCTGCGCCTCATCAAGGAACCAACAATGCCAGACGAAGAGGACTGGGAAAACCGGTGGTTTCTGCCCCATCTGGAAGAGGCCAAAAAGGGCTATTCCGCGCCCGAATCGAGCTGCGATGTGATGCTATTGCAAAGCGACGGAACAATCACCCTTTTTGCCAAAAAAGACATGGCTTGGTCAACCGCCGTCAAGGGCCGGTTGTTCGTTCACCGGATTCCGGGCTGGCTAAACGATATGTATCAAGGTGCGGGCGGGCGTCTAATTGCGGACCATCTTCGTCCGCTGCTCGAGGGCCGAGAGCGCAACCTGCGAACGATAGCTCGCTGACCGAGACATCGTCTCCTAGTCGAAATGCTCCGGGCAACGCACAATGGTATTGTACTTCTCGAAGACTTCTTTATCGTGACGGATTTTTAGGCGCCACCGGATTCCTGTCCCGGCCGAATGTATTCCTTTGCGAAGCCGAGCAGAGGCTCCGCCGAGCGAAGCGTGGACTCGGGATTCGATTGACTGAGATCTCGTAGGTCAAGATGAGTTTATATTTCCTCTTTTATAATACATCATCCGATCGCGATCCTCTGTGTCAGGCCAAAATGAGGTTGCTTAAGATCTCCTTTGACCAGTCTTCTAACTCATCGTTTTCCGCATCAATTGACTCAGGCGGCAAAAAAGTTCCACGTAAAGATGTGCCGGCCTTTTCCATAAATTCTGCGTTGCATAGTGCAATTTCAACATCGTCCCTATCAGCTCGCCATTCATAGACGAATGCCATATGCTTTTTTGTGCTCGCAGCGGACGGCACGTAGACAGCTCCTAACAACGACAAGCTATTTGGTTTTGGATAAATTCGTAGTTCCTCCTGTAGCTCCCTTATGGCGCCGTTGATAATCGAACCAACCCCTGTCCGGGCGTCCGCTTTGCGAACGTGACCTCCAGCCCATATCGTTATTTTTTTATGTAATTGATTGGTAGGTTCGCGTTCTTTTCGAACCAATCTTAGAATTTGACCTGACTGATTTCTAACAACAACAACAGGAAGAGGCTGGATTCGAGATAGATCGGCCTCAACCTTTCTCCTTGGTTGAAAATCACCCTTTGTTTCGAAAGTGTCGATTAACTTCTGCGCTTCAATCGGCGGAACGACAAACTTTTCCTGCAAAGCAGGTAACGCCGCCTTTGCTGCAGATAGTATCTTCTCCTCAATCGACTCAGTTATCCAATCCAGAATCTTGTCGACGACGGCCTCGCATGTCTGCTTTGGTTTATTAGCATAGGGTGTGGCAGAGGTGTCGACATCAAAAATTCGGAATTTCTCGTTTAACTCAATCGTCCGTTCTTTGAGCACATCCCTCATTTGCTTGAGTACGGTCGGATTCATGATAGATCCTCCTGGACCCTCTACGGGCAGCAAGCCCTGTTCTCGATTCAAGACATCTTCCGGCATTGTGGACATTGCGATCACACCCGAAACTCGCGTTATCCAATCGTCGATTAAAAGGAACTCTTCCGCTTTTTTTCGATCCTCCGGAGTTATTCGTCCCAATTTCTCCAAAAGAGCTAACCAGCAGATCGCGTCAAAAACTCCACGGTCGAGAAACAATATTTCAGGATCGTTTTCACGGGGAGGGTTTTGCGTTTTTTCAAGCAATTGCGACAGTGTGGTAGTTGCTGTCCAAATGTTGAAATTGAAATGCTTCTTGTCCTTAATAGGACACGCAGATGCACGTTCAACTACTACTTCACATCTGAAACCACATCTCCGCAGGAATGCATATGCGTGATTCAATGTGCTCGTTTTTCCAGCCTTGGGTACGCCGGCAAATTCAACTACCAAATTGGGACGCCCAGATGTGCGAAACTCCGCGGACAATGTCTCAGCACGAATTTGGATTGCGGATTTGGCCACTGCTGCACATCGCGAAATGATTCATCGGTAACGAAGCTGTAAATTGGCGATAAGTACTTGGGCAACCTCCTGTGAGTAGAACATACAGGGAACATTTTGTCAACTCAGAATTGTTTGCTTATCTATATGGTTTTCCTACTCTTAACCCCTATTTCGTCGATTTTTCGATTGGCCTTCGTGTCGCTTCAACATTATCGGATCCATTGGATCTAAGAAGTTTAAGCGCATCGCGCTCTGGAGCCGCAGGACATTGCTCATGACAGAAAAGGTGATCACCCGATTCGCACCCTCCCCGACCGGGTTTTTGCATATTGGCGGCGCCCGCACGGCGCTGTTCAACTGGCTCTACGCCCGCCACACCGGCGGCAAGATGCTGCTGCGGATCGAGGACACCGACCGCGAGCGCTCGACGCAAGCGGCGATGTCCGCCATCCTCGATGGGCTTTCCTGGCTCGGCCTCGATTGGCACGGCGATGTGACCTACCAATCGCAGCGCGCAGCGCGCCACCGCGAGGTCGCCTTGAGCCTCCTCGCCTCGGGCGGCGCCTATCATTGCTACGCCACGCCGCAAGAGCTTGGGGACATGCGCGACAAAGCCCGGAGCGAGGGAAGGCCGCCGCGCTATGACGGGCGATGGCGGGACCGCCCGGCCTCGGATGCGCCGGAAGGCATCAAGCCGGTCATCCGGCTCAAGGCCCCAGGTGAAGGTGAAACCGTTCTTTTTGACCTCGTTCAGGGGCGGGTAGCCTGGCCCAATAAGGATCTCGATGACCTCGTGCTTTTGCGCTCGGACGGCACGCCGACCTATATGCTCGCTGTGGTTGTCGACGATCATGACATGGGTATCACCCACATCATTCGCGGCGACGATCATCTGACGAATGCCGCGCGCCAGCTGCAGATCTATCACGCGCTCGCCTGGGAGGCACCGGCAATGGCCCATGTTCCGCTGATCCATGGTCAGGATGGCGCCAAATTGTCGAAGCGGCATGGCGCGCTCGGGGTCGATGCGTATCGCGCAATGGGTTATCTGCCGGAGGCGCTGCGCAACTACCTTGTGCGTCTTGGATGGAGCCAGGGAGACAAGGAATTGTTTACGACGGAAGAAATGGTCGAGGCATTCGACCTGCCGCAAATCGGCCGTTCGCCTGCCCGCTTCGATTTCGTCAAGCTCGAAAATATGAACGGGCATTACATTCGCGCAACGGGCGGCGAGGAGTTGCTGGCGGCGTTTGAGGCGGCCTTGCCCTTTATGGCGGACGGCAATGCGCTTCTTAGCAAACTCGATTCTACGATGCGGGAGAAATTGCGCGCCGCTATGCCGGGTCTCAAAGAGCGCGCCAAAACCTTGGTCGAACTCTTGGAGGGAGCGAAGTTTCTGTTTATGGAGCGTCCGCTTGCGCTCGATACCAAGGCCGCGAGTCTCCTTGACGCCACGGCGCGAAAAAATATCGCGGCGCTTATCCCGCGCTTCGCGGTTCTGGCCGATTGGAAGGCCGAAAGACTGGAGGGAATCGTGCGTGACTACGTTGCCGAAAACAAAATAAAGCTTGGCGACGCCGCGCAGCCGCTGCGCGCCGCGCTCACCGGAAAAGCGACATCGCCTGGAATTTTCGATGTTTTGGAAGTGCTGGGCCAGGAAGAGAGCATCGCGCGCTTGCAAGACCAAGCAGGGTGAATGCCGGTCCCCCGCCTATTGTTAAAAAATCTCTCGCCGATTGTATCCTTGATCCCCGCATCAGTAGCAGACGCGGCTTTGGCCGATGCGGTTATAGTAAGGCCCGCGCTCCTGCTGAAGTTCGTCGGTGCAATTTGGCATCGGCGCCGGATAGGGCTGGGGATAATAGCCCCCCGGCGGCACAGAGCCCAGAAGCGCTTGGCCTGCAACGCTGCCGGCGACCGCCCCAGCCACGCCCGCGTCAATCGCGCTGCGGAACCGGGAGTCCGCATGACCGGTCACAGGAATGGCCATCACCGCCGCAACGAATGTGCTCAAGATAAGCATGGATTTGATCGATTGACTCAAGGATGCAGGCATGTGGCCCTCCAATTCTCAGGGCCCGAGCATACAAGCTGCCCGTTCGCGGCGGGTTAAGTAATTCGTTATAAAGGTGCGCGTAGCGCCAACCACTTGACCGCGCTCTACCCCGGCTCGCGGCCGGTCGAAGAAGCCTGCTGCTTGCGCTTTTTATTTCGTACGTTGACATATATGAAATTAAAATGTACATCCTCGGCGCGAGGAGAATCATATGGCCGCGTCCATTCGCGTCTTTCATCAGCATCCTTCGGGTTCGGCGCTTTCCGTCGCGAAAGATGAGGCGTTGATATGCCCAGCGCCGTCGCACAGATCCTAGACGCGCTTCGAGATCGGGGCGGACTGAAAGGCGTGGACGTCGCAAATATCGCCGACGTTTCACCCGCGACCGTGTCGCGATGGACGTCAGGGACCGCAGTTCCGCATCCGAAGACGCAGCTGATCATCTCCGACCTGAGATATGTGGTGGACCGGCTGTCAGAGCTTTACACTGCGGAGGAAACGCGGCTCTGGCTTTACGCGAAACATCGGCTCCTTGGCGGGGAACGCCCTATCGATCTGATCCACGACGGACGAACCGACGCGGTATTGGAAGTTATTGAGAGCCTAGACGAAGGGTCCTACACTTGAAATGCGTGGGCGGGGGACACGCATTCACGACAAGGACGTGCTCGATACCCTTGAGGTCATCGGCGCGCAACCATTCGACGGTCAAGTGTGGCGCGTTGTACCTAGCGGCCGGGACCCGACGAAAGGGTCCGCCGCCAACGGCCGCTGGAGCCCAATTGGCGAATTTGAGGTGCTCTACACCAGTTTGGAACGCGATGGTGCGCTTGCTGAAATCGCGCACCGGCTCTCGCTGGAACCCGTCTGGCCGAGCAAGCTTGTTCACGGGGTGCATGAGCTGACAATCCACACAGAGCGCGCCATACGCCTTCCGAATTTGCAGGCCCTCGAATCGCTGGGTGTGAACACCGCACGCTACGAAAGTTACGACTACTCAGTTACGCAAGCTATTGCCTCAGCAGCGCAATTCCTCGGATATGATGCGATGATCGTGCCGAACGCGCGCCACCCGAGCCTCAACCTCGTCGGCCTGCTTGATAATCTCGATCCGGGATCTGCCCTAAAAATCGTCTCCGCGGAAATCGTGGACTGGCCTAGCTGGCGCCGCAGAGCCAAATTCCGATTGTGAGCTATATCCAAATGGGAGGATGCTGGACGCTCGACTGATTCAAAATGACGGATCACACCAGCCAAGATAGGATCACGAAGCATGGTCTGCGGATCCGGTCTGGCGGCCAGACCGGGGTTGACCGGGCCGCGCTTGATGCGGCGCTATTGACGGGATTGGCTTACGAAGGGTGGTGCCCAAAAGGCGGTCTCGCCGAAGACCTTGTTGAGCCGCCAGGCCTGCTAAAAAAATATCCTTGTCTCAGGGAATCCCCAAGCCAGTTTCCTGAACAGCGGACGGAATGGAACGTGCGCGACGGCGCAGTGACGGTGGTCTTGGTGCCGCATTCGCAATTCTTATCGCCGGGCACCGCCTTCACGATCGAATGCGCCAAAAAATATGGCAAGCCCTGTACCGTCGTTCACTATTTGGAGGATGGAGCGGCCGCGCAGCTCAAAGACGTCATCTCGGCCTTGAAGGAGAACGCATCCGTGAATGTCGCAGGTCCCCGCGAAAGCGAATATCCGGGCGCCTATGAACTGTGCTTGCCTCTTCTTGCGGGAGCATTTGCAGCTTGGCGCAGACAGATTTCCGCGCCACAAGCAACCATTGGAAAATCATCTATTGGCTGGAGATCCAAAGCCAAGAGATGCTTCAACCCTTGATTGGGCGGTCGCGCAACACACGTTTTCACTTAATTGACGCCGCCAATCCCGAGCATCAGACGCTCCGGCCCGCGCAAGGACGCGCCGGAGCGATAGGGTGGCGGGTCCTCGAGGAGGCGCGGGTCAATCAGTCGCGTGGCGAGCGCGGTTAGGGCCGCCTCCGCTTCGAGCCTGGCGAGCTGCGCGCCGAGACAATAATGCGGGCCTCCGCCAAAGCCGAAATGCTGACCGTCTCCCCGTTTCGGATCGAAGCGATCGGGATGAGCAAAGCGTTTTGGATCGCGATTTCCTGCCGCAAATAATAGAACAAGGGGTGCGCCTTTCGGAATTACCCAACCGGCAATTTCGATCTCTGCCAAAGTCTTGCGGGTGCGGAAATGGAGCGGCGGCTCGAAGCGCAAAAGCTCTTCGACAATGCGCGGCGCCAGCGTTTTGTCCTGCCGCAGCTTCTCCAGCCATTGAGGATAGCGCAGGAGCGTCAGCATGCCGTTGGCGATGAGATTGACCGTGGTCTCGTGTCCTGCCACGAGGAGTAGCACCGCGGTTGCGAGGAGATCGAATCGGCCCATAGACCCAAGCTTTCTGTCCTTGTAGGTGGCAAGGCCAGACAGAATATCGTCATCGGGCCGCTTGCGCTTCGCCTTGATGAAAACATTCAAATAGCTCATGAGCGCCTCGTAATCCGCCATGGTCTTGAGGCGCTCTTCTTCACAGGCCTTCCATTCGGGGTCGAGTACGCCGATAAGGGATGCCGACCATTTGCGAAATTGCTCGTGGTCGCCCGCAGGAATTCCCAAAAGCTCGCAAATCACGCTGACCGGAAGAGGATAGGCAAAATCGCCGACGAGATCGATCTCGGTGCGGCCGCGCATTCCGTCGATGAGATCGCCGATAATCGCATCGACGCGTCCGTTCATCCCGCTAATTCGCTCTGCGGTGAATTGGGTCACGATGAGCCGGCGGAGCCTCGTGTGATCTGGCGGATCGCGGAAGATCATGGCTTTATGCGTGTCCAAGATCCAATCCCTGATTGGGTTAATGATAAAGTCTTGGAGCAAATTGCCCGTTTTTGCGTGCTTGGGCTTGGGCCGGTCATCGGAACTGACCCTCGGGTCGTGCAGCAGGCTGCGGATTTCGGCATAGGTGCTGACGACATAGGTGCCATCTTCTTCCCGGCGCACCGGAGTCTCGCGGAGCAAAGCGTAGAGCGTATAGGGATCGGCCCGATTGGCCCCCTCAAGCGCCTGTGCAAATGGGCTATTGTCAATCATGATGTTACCGGCACCTTTGGCTGGCGGCTCAAGCTGCTTGCCATGCAACGGTCCTGAGGCGGTTTTGGGACCAGAGCAAGGCAGCCTGCGAACCGATAGGCGAAGTATACCCAAAAGCCGCGCCGGCGCGGCCCCTGTTCAGGGGATGCATTAACGTGATTGCTGGCACGCGATGAGTACCATCTTGGCCAGACACGCCCGTACCAGCTCGGGCATGAAGTGTAAGTTATGCACAAAGAGCCCTCGTATAACATAGCACGCATAGACTAAATAAGCGCTCGCCATACTCGAGGCCGTTTTACCTCACATCCACGGCTTCACAAAGAAGGAGGCCGGCCTAAAAGCAGCGAATTTCTGCCTCCGCTTGCGCCCGGCGCAGATCCTCGAGCATCACCTTTGTTTGCTGACTCCCCCTAAACATGGTCCCGATCTGACCCTGCACCTGATTGAGGCTAGCAACCGTTTGCGCCGCGAGGTAGCGATCATAGGGCAAAAGAGATGCAATGACATCAATCGAGCACGAGCAGCGGCGCAGCATCTCCTGGGATTCGCCATTGGTCTTCATGCACACAAAGACATAGTCGGCGCGGGCCTCGGTGGGATAGTCGTTCGAGTCCGCCGCCGCATGGGATACGGCAAGAATCAAAAAAGCTGAGCCGGCGATTTTCGTTGCTCTCGCCTTTGGTGCGCCGATCCGCGGCAGGGATTTCATCTTGCCAATTCCGCTCCTTCAGCCGTGCTAAATTTCTATCAAACCTTGGCCAATTCCAAAAGCGCGTTAACAAAGGCATCGGGGCTGTGACTGCTGGCATAGTTCTTGGCGCGCTCCGCCGCCTGCGCCGTACAAGCCGTAAGACGCGGCAAGAGCCTTGCGATCGCCGCGGCAAGAGCTTCGCTTGTGTGCGGGCCGAATACTTCGCCTTCCACCTCTTGTTTGCTGATGCTGTCGCCCGCAAAGGTGCCTTGCGTCGCCACAACCGGGCGTCCTCCAGCGACAGCTTCGGCGAAAATCCCGGAGCCTCGCGCAGGTCCAAATGAGACCGGGTCATAGGGGAGGAGTATCACATCCGTCTGGTTCAACCAGGTGTCGTAGTCCTGGCCAGAAAGGATCCCTTCCAGAAACCGGACACCTTTTAGCGCGCGTAGAGAGCGCTCTGCCTCGATCGTGCGCGGTTCCCAATGATTATGCTGAATCTGGACGACGAACTCGACGTCGAGTCCGTCGCGCTGGCAAAGCGCGATCGCCCCTGGCAAAAGATGAAAACCTTTGTCGCATTTTGAACCGCCGAAAAACCCGATGCGAACCAGACCTTCCCTTGTCTGCTGTGGCTCCGTATCGCCAAATGGAAGCGGAAGGATCCGCGCGTTGACGCCAAAGTTCTGATAATAAGCGGCACGCATGGCCTCATTTTCTACCGTGAAATGGAGGATTCTGCCGGTAAGCGGCGCGGCCAGCTCAAAAGCGCGTCGAAAGTATTCTTCTCCGCCTTCGGAGACAGTCCCCCAGGGCACAAAGCTTGGCGGAAACATCAGATTGCATACAGCGCGAGGCAGACGGCCGTGCGGCAGCCTGCGCAAGAAACGAACGAGGCCAAGAATCTGGTTTTGCGAAATTGCGACGACACATATAAGATTGTCCGGCATCCAAATGTCCCGCGGCAAGGCTTCAAGATCGCGCTCAAAATCTTCGTTGAGTCTTTTCCAGCTTCGCCGTTCTGACCGGTCTGCGGCGCTTGCGGGCGCGCTTCGAAAGAGCGCCACGACGGCGCGCAACCGTTTCTCGCCCCACGAAAGGTCTTCGCCATCATAAAGCGAACGCCTGAAGTGCGGGATCGCGCCGATTTCTGCGGTGATCGGAGCTTCGAGATTGTGCAGGCCAAAAAAGCGGTGGCGCAAGTTCCGGCGGGCCAAATTCTCGGATACCACCTTCGCGAGCTTGTAGCTGTGCCCGGCCTTGTTCGTCAATCCAGCGTCGAGGAAGATAAGTTCCATGAGGTCTATATCTCATATTTGCACTATAATTTGAACTGAATTAGGCCTAGGGTGCTGACTGCTTTGTTCTCGAAGAGCCTCAGTGCAGACAGGCTAATCCAGCGCGACAGTCACAAGCCTGCTTAATCAATTAGGAGATCTATTTGCGCTTAAACCGCAAACGAATTCTGGTGACTGGAGGCGCGGGCTTTCTTGGATCGCACCTATGCCGCCGTCTGCTCGATCAAGGTCACGATATCCTGTGTGTCGACAATTTCTTCACTGGAATGCGGCGCAATATCGAGAATCTGCTCGAAAACAGACGCTTCGAACTTCTCCGCCATGATGTGACATTTCCGCTCTATGTCGAAGTGGATGAGATCTACAATCTTGCTTGCCCGGCCTCGCCTGTCCACTATCAATGGGACCCTGTTCAGACGACGAAAACGAGCGTTTCCGGCGCGATCAATATGCTTGGCCTGGCGAAGCGCCTCAAGGTCCGGATCTTGCAAGCATCCACCTCCGAGGTTTACGGCGATCCTTCCGTTCATCCGCAGCCGGAGGACTACTGGGGCAATGTGAATCCTGTCGGCAGCCGGTCCTGTTATGACGAGGGAAAGCGGTGTGCCGAAACTCTGTTCTTCGACTATCGCCGTCAGCATGGGTTGAGCATCAAGGTCGCGCGTATCTTCAATACCTATGGCCCCAATATGCGTCCGGACGATGGCCGCGTTGTTTCAAATTTCATCTGCCAGGCCCTGCTTGGAGAAGACATCTCTATTTTCGGCGAGGGCTTGCAGACGCGGTCCTTCTGTTATGTAACGGATCTGATCGACGGACTCGACCGGCTCATGAATTCGCCAAGCGGCATCACCGGGCCAATCAATCTCGGGAATCCGCGAGAATTTTCGATCCTGGAACTTGCGGAAAAGATCCTCGCAATCACCGGCTCCAAATCGAAGCTCGTCAAAAAGCCTTTGCCCGATGACGATCCAAAACAGCGCCAGCCCGACATCGCACTTGCCGAGAAACTGCTCGGCTGGCACCCCACGATCGAACTCGACGAAGGACTGCAGCCTACGATCGCGTATTTTGACGCGCTGTTGCGCGAGCATGGGAATAGCGCTGCCGAAGTTATGAAGCAACCCCGGACGGCTTCGCGCTGAACAAAAAAAGCCCAGCGCGCGCCAAGCGTGGTTCAGTTGCGCTTCGTCTGTTTACGGTTGGTCCAAGCTTTTGCCCATGCTTTTACGATCACAGTGGGAGAGGCCTTAAGCCGCTTCAACAAAACGACGAATTGAAAATATCCAAGCGCGGAGGCGAGCGCGGACGCTTCAGTCACGACCTTGCCAGCAAGATAAGTGCGGCAGCCCGGTACAGGGGACGGAAGCCTTGGCCAGGACTCATCCAAGGATTTCAGCGCTGAGATAAAATGCCCCGGCGAGGACATCTTCGGGACAAAAACGTTTGCGTTCTTAATGAGATGATCCATGATCATCTTGCGGCCAGTTTGGTTATGGTCGGATGGACCCAAGCGGTCGTAACT
>JACXTT010006364.1_pt1 | contig 16865 bp, 14 predicted proteins | sample 9270951 | NCBI WGS metagenome assembly JACXTT01 (sample SAMN15532306, study PRJNA645909) | rock metagenome | isolation source: weathered quartz diorite | place: Puerto Rico | collected 2017-06-21 | reverse complement strand
CGCGAGTCGGCAGCTCGACGATCGCCGCGGCCGGCAGCGCCGCGAGCAGCCAGTGATCGGTCCGGCGCTCGCGCGAGGCGCGGAGCGGCTCGTCCGCCAGCAGGAGCAGACAGGTGGCCGGATTCGGGCTCTTCGCGTAGCTCGAGAGCGCCTCGGCGCCCTTCGCGGCGAGGGCCTGCGCGCGGCGGACGGCCACGAGACGGCGGTCGACTCCCAGCGGCAAGGTCGAGGCCGACCGTACGATCTCATCGGCCGTGCTCTCGCGCCCGTCGAAGACTTCGCGGCCCCAGGCGGCCAGGGCCCGATCCGGGAAGCACCCGCGGGTCGCGGTATCGAGCGCGTCGTCCAGGAGCTGGGTGTCGGCGCCGTGGAGCAGGATCAGCGCGGGCGCTTCGCCGCGCTCGGCCAGCTTCAGGAACGCCCCGTAGTCGACGCGGCGGTCGGTCGGCGAGGTCAAAACCTGTCGATGGTGAGGCTGACGATCGAGCGTCCGATCTCGATCGCCGCCGTGCGGACCGCGCCCTCTTCGGCGCCGATCGTCTGCGACACGGCGCCGAGGACCTGGAAGTCGGCTTTCTCCCGGAAGCTCTTCTGCTCGAACAGGACGGTGTCGCGGCGCACGTCTCGGAGCTTGAGGTTCATCGTCACCAGGAGCCGGTACAGGCGCACGTTGGACTGATTGTCGAACGCGATGGACTGCACGCTGTAGCCGACCACCTCGCCGTCGAGGATCGCGTCGGCTTCCTCTGGCTTGACCACCCGCAGCCGGCCGTTCGAGGCGTACGCTTCGACGACGGCGCTGGTCAGCGAGGTCTCGACCCCGGGCTCGGCGGTCCGGTTCGTGAAGAGCGGCACCGCGACGGTCTTGATGTGCTCGGGCAGGTTGCCGCGGAACGAATAGCCGCACGCCGCGAGGCCGAGGGCGAGCAGCCCGAGGCCGAGCGCCGACGCGCGGCCGGTCCGTGTCACGCGCGCGTCACGATGTTGACGAGGCGATTGGGGACGACCACGACCTTCTCGACGCGGCGCCGCTCGACCCACGGCTTCACGCGGTCGTCGCCGAGGGCGAGCTGGCGCACCAGATCCTCGGCGGCGTCGACGCCCACCTGCAGCCGGCCGCGCACCTTTCCGTCGACCTGGACCACGACCGTGACCTGCGTCTTCTGGAGCGCCGCCGGATCGGCGACGGGCCAGCGCTGCCTGAAGAGGCTCTCGCGATGGCCGAGCTGCGCCCACAGCTCTTCGGTCACGTGCGGACAGAACGGCCCGAGCAGGAGCAGGGTCGTCTCCACGGCCTCGCGAATCAGCGCGACGCGGTCCGCGGCGGCGGCGGTGCCGTCGCCGGAGGCAGCCTCGAAGGCCTGCAGCGCGTTGACGAGCTCCATGATCGCGGCGATCGCGGTGTTGAAGTGGAACTCGCGCTCGATGTCGTCGGTCACCCGCTGGATCGTCTCGTGGATCGTGCGCCGGAACGCCCGCCCCGCCTCCGTCGTCGGGGAGGTAGCAGCCGGAACGGTGGCAGCCCTCGAGCGATCCGGGGGGGCACTCGGGGGGGACCCCTCGCCGCCCCCGAGCTCCGACAAATGCCCGATGACGAACCGCCAGACACGGTTCAGAAACCGCGAGGCGCCCTCGATTCCCTGGTCGTTCCACTCGAGGTCCTTCTCGGGCGGCGCCGCGAAGAGCTCGAAGAGGCGGCCGGTGTCGGCGCCGTACTTCTCGCGTACGAAGTCGTCGGACACCACGTTGCCCTTCGACTTCGACATCTTCGCACCGTCCTTGATGACCATGCCCTGGCTGAGCAGCGCCATGAACGGTTCGTCGATCTTCGTGAGCCCGAGGTCGCGCAGCACCTTCGTGTAGAACCGCGCGTACAGGAGGTGGAGCACCGCGTGCTCGATCCCGCCGATGTACTGGTCGACCGGCATCCAGTACGCGGCGGCGTTCTCCTCGAACATCCCGGTGTCGTGGCGCGGCGAGCAGTAGCGGAGGAAGTACCACGACGACTCCACGAAGGTGTCCATCGTGTCCGTCTCGCGTTTCGCCGGGCCGCCGCAGCGCGGGCACGTCGCGTTGACGAAGCTCGCCACGCTCGCCAGCGGCGAGCCGCCCTTGCCGGAGAGCTGCACGTCGCCCGGGAGCGCGACCGGCAGATTCTTCTCCGCCTCGGGCACCATGCCGTCCTTCTCGCAGTAGAGCACCGGGATCGGCGCGCCCCAGTAGCGCTGGCGACTGATGCCCCAGTCGCGGAGCCGGTAGTTGACCTTCCCGGTCCCCACGCCGTGCGAGACCAGCCAGTCCGTCGCGCGGCGCTTGGCCTCCGTGACCGACAGGCCGTCGAGGAAGCCGGAGTTGATCTTGGCGCCGTCGCCGGCGTAGGCCTTGCCCGTCCACCCGTCCGGGCGCTTGACCGTCTCGACGATCGGCAGGCCGTATTGCTCGGCGAACTCCCAGTCGCGCTCGTCCTCGCCGGGCACGGCCATGATGGCGCCGGTGCCGTAGCCCATCAGCACGTAGTCGGCGACAAAGAGCGGGACGGGCGCGCCGTTGAACGGGTTCACGACCCGGGCCGAGAGCCGGAGCCCGCGCTTGGGCCGATCCGCGGCCGTGCGTTCGATCTCCGATTGCCGCGCGACCTCGGCGCGGAACCGGGCGACCGCGTCGCGCTCGGCCGGGTCGCGCACCACGCGGTCGACGAGCGGATGCTCCGGTGCGAGCACCGCGTAGGTCATGCCGAAGACGGTGTCGGGCCGCGTCGTGAACACGCGGATCGAGAGGTCCGGCTGGCCCTCCACCTTCAGGTCGAACTCGGCGCCCTCGCTCTTGCCGATCCAGTTCCGCTGCATGGTCAGTACGCGATCCGGCCAGCCTGGCAGCCGATCGCACCATTCGAGGAGCTCCTCGGCGTAGGCCGTGATCTTGAAGAACCAGCTGTCGATCTCACGCGGGACGACCTCGGAATCGCACCGCCAGCAGCGGCCGTCCTCCACCTGCTCGTTCGCGAGGACCGTCTGGCAGGAGGGGCACCAGTTGACGGTCGAGCGCTTGCGATAGGCAAGCCCGCGCTCGAGCATCTTGATGAAGATGAGCTGCTCCCATTTGTAGTACGTGGGATCGCAGGTCGCGACCTCGCGGTCCCAGTCGTACGAGATCCCCATCTTCTGGAGCTGCGAGCGCATGTAGTCGATGTTCTCGTAGGTCCAGATGACCGGATGCACGCCGTGCTCGATCGCGGCGTTCTCGGCGGGAAGGCCGAACGCGTCCCAGCCCATCGGGTGGAGCACGTTGTAGCCGCGCATCCATTTGTAGCGGGCCAGCAGGTCGCCGATCGCGTAGACGCGCACATGGCCCATGTGGATCCGCCCCGACGGATACGGGAACATCTCCAGGCAGTAGAACTTCGGGCGGCTCGGATCCTCGTGGACCCTGAACTGCTTCGTCTCTTCCCAGGTCCGCTGCCACTTCGCTTCGATCTCGCGGAACGGATAGCGGTCGGTCGACATGTTTATGCTAGATTTTTAACATACTTAGCCAGCAGGGGCAAGAAGATGCCGGTGGCGCGTCGGCGCGCCCGGCGAAGCGGCGAGAGGAGGCCTACTTCTTCACGCCGAGCATGCCGAGCGCCTCGTTGGCCTCGCGCATGGAATCGACATGCTTGCCTTCCTTGTGCAGCGCCTGCGCGCGGTCGAGCTTCGCCAGCGCGTTCTTCACGTTGGGGTCGCTCTGGTTCATGGTGGCCGCGGCGTCGCGGCCCTGCTTGATGAGCACGGGACACATGGACGCGGAGGCCGCCGACGACACGAGCGTCAGGGCCAGCACGGTGGCGCATCCGAGTCGGAATCGCATCGTGACACCTCGCTGAAGCGGCTCCGGCGTGACGCGGCCATGCGGCCGCCGCGCCACGCCCAAACCGGTGTGGCTCTACTTCTTCAGATCCGCGGCGGCCTCGTTGGCCAGCTTGAGCGAATCGGCGTGCTTGCCCCCGTCGTGGAGCTTCTGCGCCTCGTCGAGCTTGGCGAGTACCGCCTTCACCTTCGGATCGTCGGCCTTCATCTTCGCGGCCGCCTCGCGCGTCTCCTTGATCACCTTCGGGCACGAGCTCGCGAACGCCGCACCCGCGGTGAAGGCCAGCGCGACCGTAACCGCCGTGACTGCCATGAACTTTCTCACGTGCTGTCACCCCCCCTTGAGCCCGGTTGGCTCTGCGCATTGTAACAGTCCGCCCCGGGCTCCGGTTCCTTCTGTACCGGCACTTCTCTCTCCTCGGACGGATGGAAGTGGTCGAAAATTCGCTGGGCCAGCTTCGGCGTGACCTTCGGCACCGCCGCCAGCTCGGCGACCGAGGATTCGCGGACCCGGCGCGCCGAGCCGAGGGTCTTGAGCAGGCTCGTGCGGATCGTCGGCCCGACCCCGGGGATCGCGTCGAGAACGGACTGGATCGTGCGCTGGGTCCGGAGCTTCTTGTGGTACGTGATCGCGAAGCGGTGGGCCTCGTCGCGGATGCGCTGCAGGGTGTGGAGGGCCGGCGACGTCTGATCGAGCACGAGCGGATGCAGGCTGTCGGCCTGGTAGACCTCCTCGGCCTGCTTGGCGAGCCCGACGGCCGGGATGTAATCGAGCCCCAGATCCTGGAGCACCTTCAGCGCGGCGTTGAGCTGGCCGCGGCCGCCGTCGATCAGGATCAGATCCGGGAGCACGCTGCCCTGCTCGAGCGCCTTCGCGAAGCGCCGCGAGAGCACCTCGGCCATCGACGCGAAGTCGTCGGCGCCGGCCACGGTGCGGATGCGGAAGCGCTTGTAGTCGTCCTTCTTCATCCCGCCGTTCTCCCAGACGACCATCGAGCCCACCTGCTCGGTCCCCTGGATGTTCGAGATGTCGTAGCCCTCGATGCGGTTGGGCAGACCGGGCAGCCCGAGCGAGCGCTGGAGCTCCTCGAGCACGAGCTGCTGCCGGTTGTCGCGCGAGAGCAGCCGGTTCTGGAGCGCGATCGCGGCGTTCGCCTCGGCCATGGCGACGAACTGCCGCTTGGCTCCGCGCTGAGGCGCCGCCACCTGCACCCGGCGCTCGACCAGGGTCGAGAGCCACTCGGCCGTGAGGTCGGCCTCGGGCAAATCCTCGGAGAGGAGCACCTCGGGAGCGGGCGCGACGGCCTTGCCGTAGAACTGGCGCACGAACGCCGAGAGGATCTCGCCGTCGCTCCAGCCGGCGACCTTGTCGAAGAAGAAGGGCTCCTGCCCGACGAGCCGGCCCTTGCGCACGAAGAAGAGCTCGACGCACGCGTCGCTCCCCTGCCGGACGACGCCGATGACGTCCTGGTCGACGTCGTCCGTCGAGATGATCTTCTGGCGCTCGCGGACCTTGTTGAGCGACTGGATCTGATCGCGCAGCACGGTCGCGCGCTCGAACTTCAGCTCGGCGGCGGCTTCCTCCATCTCCTTGGTTAGCCGCCGGGCCAGCTCCTCGTCGCGGCCCTCCAGGAAGTGGGCAACGTCCTCGACGGTCCGCGCGTAGCCCTCGCGCGTCTCCCAGCCCGTGCACGGCGCGTTGCACCGGTGGATCGCGTACTGAATGCAGGGCCGCTCGAGCTTGCCGTCGATCGTGATCGAGCACGTGCGCAGCGGGAAGAGCTGGCGCGTGAGCCGCAAGGTCTCGCGCATCGCGGTGGCCGGGTAGAAGGGCCCGTAGTAGCGCGCGCCGTCGCGCTGGACCTTGCGGGCCACCAAGAGGCGCGGGAACTCCTCGTTCGTCGTGAGCCGGAGGAACGGGTAGTGCTTGTCGTCCCGGAGGATGATGTTGTAGCGAGGCCGGTGGCGCCGCACCAGGTTGGCCTCGAGCATCAGCGCCTCGAGCTCGTTGTCGGTCACGATGTACTCGAGGTCGCGGATCTGGCGCACCAGTGCGTCGGTCTTGGGGTCGCGCGGGCGCGACTCCTGGAAGTAGGAGCGCACGCGGCTCTTCAAGGACGCCGCCTTGCCGACGTACAGGACCTGCTGCTTGGCGTCCCGGTAGAGGTAGACCCCCGGCCGGTCGGGGACCCGCGCGACCTTCTCGTCGAGCTCCATGGCTACTTGATCTGCTGCTTGCGCAGCGACTTGAGCCGGTCGCGCAGCTCGGCCGCCTGCTCGAAGTCCAGGCGCTTGGCCGCCTCCTTCATCCGCGCCTCGAGCTCGCCGATGCGGGCCTGGAGCGCGGCCGGCGACTCGAACGTCTCAGCCGACGGCTCCTCGACGGGCACCGTGTAATAGTCGCGCTCGTAGACCGTCTGGAGCAGCTCGCGGATCGACGACTTGATCGACTCCGGCGTGATGCCGTGCGTGGCGTTGTAGGCGTGCTGCAGCTCGCGGCGCCGCTCCGTCTCCTGGATGGTCGCGCTCATCGAGTCGGTGACGTGGTCGGCGTACATGATGACCTCGCCGTTGACGTTGCGCGCCGCGCGACCGGAGGTCTGGATGAGCGAGGTCGCCGAGCGCAGGTAGCCTTCCTTGTCGGCGTCGAGGATCGCCACCAGCGACACCTCCGGGATGTCGAGCCCCTCGCGGAGCAGGTTGATCCCGATGAGGCCGTCGAACTTGCCCAGGCGGAGATCGCGGATCACCGCGACGCGATCCAGGGTGTCGATATCGGAGTGGAGATAGCGCACGCGCAGCCCGAGCTGCTGATAGTACTCGGTGAGGTCCTCGGCCATCCGCTTGGTGAGGGTCGTCACCAGCACGCGCTCGTCGCGATCGGCGCGCGCCCGGAGCTCGGCGAGCAGGTCGTCGACCTGGTCCTTGGCCGGCCGCACGGTGATCCTGGGATCGGTGAGCCCGGTCGGGCGGATCACCTGCTCGGCGAGCGCGTCACCCGCGAGCTCGAGCTCGTAGGCGCTCGGCGTCGCCGAGACGTAGATCGTCTGGCCGGTGCGCCGCGTGAACTCGTCGAACGTCAGCGGGCGGTTGTCGAACGCGGAGGGCATCCGGAAGCCGTATTCGACCAGCGCCTCCTTGCGCGACCGGTCGCCGTAGTACATGCCGCGGATCTGCGGCACCGCGACGTGGCTCTCGTCGATGATGATCAGCGCGTCCTTCGGCAGATAGTCGATCAGGGTCGGCGGCGCCTCGCCCGGATGGTGGCCGGTCAGGTGCCGCGAGTAGTTCTCGATGCCGTGGCAGAAGCCGAGCTCGCGCAGCATCTCCATGTCGAAGATCGTCCGCTGCTCGAGCCGCTGCGCCTCGAGCAGCCGGTTCTTCTGGCGCAGGAAGGCCAGCCGCTCGCCGAGCTCCTCCTGGATGGTCACGAATGCGCGCTCGAGCTGCGAGGCCTCGGTGACGTAGTGGCTGGCCGGATAGACGTGGACCCGGTCGACGCGCTCGAGCACGGCGCCCCGCAGCGGATCGATGCGCGAGATGGCGTCGATGGTGTCGCCGAAGAGCTCGATCCGGAGCGCGATCGACTCCTCGTTGGCCGGGAACACCTCGACCACGTCGCCGCGCACGCGGAAGGTGCCACGATGGAAGTCGTAGTCGTTTCGCTCGTACTGCACGGCGACGAGGCGCCGGATGATCTCGTCGCGGTCCATCTGCTCGCCCTCGCCCAGCTCGAGGTGCAGGCCCTGGTAGGTGTCGGGCTTGCCGATGCCGTAGATGCAGGAGACCGACGCGACCACGAGGACGTCGCGCCGCTCCAGGAGCGACTTGGTCGCCGAGTGGCGCATCCGATCGATCTCGTCGTTGATCAGCGCGTCCTTCTCGATGTAGGTGTCCGACTGCGGGATGTAGGCCTCGGGCTGGTAGTAGTCGTAGTACGACACGAAGTACTCGACCGCGTTCGTCGGGAAGAACGCCCGGAACTCGCTGAAGAGCTGCGCGGCCAAGGTCTTGTTCGGCGAGATGACCAGGGTCGGCCGGTTCGCGCTCGCCACGACGTTGGCGATCGAGTAGGTCTTTCCCGAGCCGGTCACCCCCCGCAGCACCATGTGGCGGCGGTTCTCGCGCACGAAGCCCGTGAGGGCGGCGATGGCCTGCGGCTGGTCGCCCCGGGGCGAATACTCGGACGACAGCTTGAACACGGCGCCGACTACGTCAGGAAGGCGTCGGAACTGCGAGGAGGTATTTTCGCCAGGAATCCAGGAGCGAGTGCGCGTGCGGGTGCCGGAGCATGTGCGTGGAGAACACGAACTTGGGATGCACCGGCTCCCGGATGAGTCGCATGCCGACCTCGTCGGCGAGCCGGTTGCCCTTGCGCAGATTGCAGCGCAGGCAGGCCGCGACGACGTTCACCCAGCTCGTCTCGCCCCCGCGCGAGCGCGGCACCACGTGGTCGACCGTGAGCCGCTCGCCGCGCCGGTTGCAGTACTGGCAGGTGTAGCCGTCGCGCCGCAGGATGTTCTTCTTGTTGAACGCCACGCGGTCCAGGAACGGCTTGCGGATGTACATCGCGAGCCGGATCACCGCGGGCAGGGCGAACGTCACCGAGGGCGACCGCACCACGCGCGGGGAGGCTTCGACGGCCTCCGCCTTGCCGGCCAGGAGCAGCGTGATCGCGCGGCGGGCGTTGGTGAAATGCAGCGGCTCAAAGGTGTAGTTGAGCACTAATACCGCAATTTCATCCATACTTAACGAGTTAGTCTATTCGTCGCGTCCCGGGGTGTCAAATCACGGGGCCGAGCCGCGGACGACCTGCCGGAAGAAGAACGCCAGGTTGGCCGGCCGCTCGGCGAGCCGGCGCATGAAGTAGCCGTACCAGTCCTCCCCGTACGGGATCAGCACCCGCAGGCGCAGGCCCGCCGCGCGGAGCGGCGCGTGCAGGTCGTGGCGGATCCCATAGAGCATCTGCACCTCGTACCGGTCGGCCGCGACCCCTCCCGCCCGCGCCTGCTCGCGGACGCGGCCGATCAGGCGCTCGTCGTGGGTGGCGAAGGCCGGATAGACGCCGCGCGCGAGCGCGTCGGCCGACAGCAGCCGCTCGAGCGAACGGGCATAGCCGGCGTCGACGTCGCGCTTGTCGGGGAACGCGATCGCCGGCGGCTCGCGATAGGCGCCTTTGCACAGGCGGACCGTCGCGCCGATCTCGATCAGCCGCTCGACGTCCTGGGCCGTCCGGCGCAGATAGGACTGCACGACGCAGGCGAGGTTGGAATGCGTGGTGTGCACCCGCCGGTAGAGCCCGAGCGTGCGGTCGGTGTAGGCCGAGGACTCCATGTCGATCCAGACGAGCGTACGGGTCGCGAGGCCGCGCCCGGCCACCCGCTCGAGGCTCTCGCGGCACACCGTCTCGCTCAGGTCGAGGCCGAGATGGGTCAGCTTGAGAGACGGAACCGCGCGAAGGCGCCGGCGCGCGATCTCGTCGAGCACGTGAAGGTAGGCGTCGGCCGCGCCCGTGGCGTCCGCGGCGGTCGCGACGTTCTCGCCGAGGTGGGTGACCGCGGCGTCGATCCCGTCGGCGTTCAGGCGCGCGGCGACCTCGAGCGCGTCGTCGAGCGCCGGGCCCGCGACGAAGCGCCTGACGAATCGGCGCGCGCCCGGCAGGCGGTCCATCGCGTCGCCGATGCGCCGGTGCGTCGAGAGCTTAAGGAGCAGTACCCGGCCGAGATCCGTAGTGGTCCTCGATCGCGTCCACGAGGACGCCCTCGCGCAGCCCGTATTCGCTCACGCGCAGCTCGCCGATCTCGATCCGGTCGAATGTTGCCATCACGATCGCCGTGCCGGGGATGATCAGGTCGGCCCGGCCCGGCTCGAGGCACGGAAGCATCGCGCGCTCCTCGACCGTGAGCCCGCACAGCCGCTCCAGCAGCCGCTCGACCGTGGCGCGGCGGAGCACGTGGCCCTGCACGCGGTCGGGGTCGTAGCGGACGAGACCGAGCTCGAGGGCGGCCAGCGCGGTCACGGTCCCGGCAGTTCCGACAAGGTGGGCAACCCGGGCCGCGCGGATCGCTTCGGGCAGCTCGCGGTCGAGGCGGCGGCGCACCTCGTCCTGGAGCTCGAGATAGCGCGATCTCGGGACGACGCCGGGGAACGGAAAGCGCTCGGCCAGCGGCACCACGCCCAGTCGAAGGCTGATCATGGAGAGGACCGCGTCGCCCTCGGACAGCACGTACTCGGTACTGCCGCCGCCGATGTCGAACGTCAGCACGACGCCGGCCAGCGGACCGAGCCCGTAGCGCACGCCGCGGAGGGTCAGGCGGGCCTCGACCTCGCCGCTGACCACGTCGACCCGGCGGCCGGTCGCTCGCTCGACCGCGGCCGCGAACGTGCGTCCGTTCGAGGCTTCGCGGACGGCGCTGGTGGCGACGATGCGGATGTCGCTCGCGCCGAGCCGGCCGCCGCGCTCGACGTAGCCCTCGATTGCCCCGAGCGTTCGCGCCATGGGCGCCTCGCCCAGGACCCCGGTGCGGGCGAGGCTCTCGCCGAGCCTCGTGATGGTCTGGTCCTGGTCGGCGATGCGCCAGGCTCCGTCGCCCGTCACGTCGGCGACGAGCAGGCGGACCGTGTTGCTCCCGACATCGATCGCGCAGAGACGCATGCCCGAAAGCGACGACGCCCCGCCGGATCTGCCGGCGGGGCGCGTGGACATCTGAACGGAGTCGGCTACTTCCCCTTCAGGGTTCGAATGTAGTTCACGAGCTCCCAGCGATCCTTTTCCGGGAGATGCTTCCACGGCGGCATTGCGCCGCGGCCGTTCGACATCTTCCAGAAGATCTCGCCGTCGCTCTGCTTCTGGACGGCGTCGGACGTCCAGTTCGCCGGCTTCGGCGGAGGCAGCGCCGCGGCAGCCGGGCCGTCGCCCTTCCCGCCCGGACCGTGACACGAGACGCAGTTCGTCTCGACCGTCTTCTTCGCGTTGCCGATACCCTTCACCGGATTCTTCGTCGCCTTCGCTTCGGGCGGCGCCACCCAGGGCCCCTGGGCCGAGACCAATGCCGCGCCGGCCGAGACGACGAGAGTGATCGCCGCAACGGCGATGCCGAGCGACTTCTCGAACGCGCTCATGAAGTCTCCTCTCGTACGATCGTGACGATCTTCACAAAACGAAACCCATTTAACACTCCTGAGACGAAAGAGGTCAAGCAGTTATTCGGCGATTTCGCGCCGAGACGAGCCAGCAGATCGCCGCGAGGACGCCATAGGCGCCGGCGAGGTGCCCCGGCACCGCGGACGGCGGCGCCCACGGCCAGAAGAGCGCGCCGCTCGCCAGCGGCGAGTGGATCGCGCCGAACAGCGAGGCCGCGCTGGCGACCGCGAAGAGGAGGCCCGCGAGCACCAATCGGTGATCGATGATCGCCACCAGCGCCCAGCCCCACAGGACGGCGGTCAGGATGAAGCCGTTGCCCAGCACCAGGAGCGCCCCGTAGCCCTGCGCGGCGTCGCCGCCGAGCGCGGCGGGGCTCGTGCCGAGGGCGGCGAGAAGGCTCCCCGCCTCGATCAGCACGACCGCCGCCGCGACCGGCACGAAGGTCAGCGCCACCGCGGCGCCGTGGCGCGGCGGAGTCGCCGCGAAGGCCTGCGCGGTGATCTCGAGGCCGATGAAGACGAGGATCGGGGCGATCGCGGCTTCGGGCAGCACGGCGACGAGGAGCGAGAGCACCCCGGCGGCCGCGCCGGCGCCGATCACCACGCCGGTGGCCAGGGTGTAGCCCGCCCGCGCGCCCATCGCCTTGTAGGCCGGGTGCCCGATGTAGGGCGTGTTCTGCACCACGCCGCCGCAGGAGCCGGCCAGCACGGTCGCCAGCGCCTCGGTCAAGAGGATGTCGCGGGCGCGGTATTCGTCGCCCGCGGCAGCGGCGCTCTCGGTGTTGTCGATCCCGCCGATGATCGTGACGAGCGCGAACGGAAGCGCGATCGACAGATAGGGCAGGGTCCGCGGCAGCGCCTCGAGCCAGCCGAGTGTCGGCCACGGCATCGACAGGCGCAGCGGGCCAAGCGCGATCGCGCCGCTCGGGCCCAGGTCGAGCCACGCCCGGCCCCAGAAGAGCGCGGTGCCCGCGAGGACCGCGACGAAGGCTCCCGGAAGCCCGAAGGGCATCCGCACGCGGCCGAAGAGGGCGAGCAGCAGGACGACCAGAGCGACCAGCCCGATCAGCGGATCGCGAAGGATCTTGAGCGTGGGCAGGAACGCGATCAAGAGGATCGAGACGCCGCCGATCGAGCCGAGCAGCGCGGCGCGCGGCACGACGCGCCGGGCCCAGTCGCCCGCGAAGGCGAGGCCGAGCTTCGCCAGGCCGATCGTGATCGTGGCCACCATGCCGACCTTCCACGCGAGCACCGGATCGCCGGTGGCGACCATCACGGGACCGAGCACGCCGAATACCATCGCGAACAGGGTGGGCGTGTCGATGCCGAAGGGCATCGCGGTCACGTCGTCGCGGCCGGTGCGGCGCATGAGCCGGACGGCGAGCCACGTGTAGGCCAGATCGCCGAGGAGCACGCCGAGCGCCGTCCCCGGGACCATCCGCTGGAGCACGAGGTCGGCGGGGAACTTGAAGAGGCCGATCAGGAGCGACGAGAGGATGACGAGCTGAGTGACGTTGTCGAGGGCCAGACCGAGGAACCCGTTCAGGTCCCCCGGCCGGATCCAGCGCAGCGCGCTAGGGCTTCCGGACGTCGGCGGTCTCCCGGGCGGCGGCGACCATCTCGCGGGCGGCGCTCTTGGTCTTCTCGGCGAGGGCCGCGCACCACGCGAGGCTCCCGCGGTGGTCGGCAACCTCGCGGAACTCGAACTCCATGGTCGTGCCCAGGCGCCGGAGGAAGCTCAGGCGGGCGCCGTACGACTTTCCTTCTCGCGCGTCGTCGGCGTCGAGCTCGACCTCGAACCGCGGATCGACACGCTTGGCGTGCGCCGTCAGGAAATTCCAGAGCCAGCGAGCGACTTCGGGATAGGTCCCACCGGAGAACACGACAGCGATTCTAGCAGAGGTGGTGCCGACGGAGGGGCCCGCCGGCCCCTCCGTCGCGGTCGCCGATCAGCATTCGTTGAAGCCGCACGAGAGGCACTTCTTGCAGCCTTCCTCGTACACGAACGTCGCCTGGCCGCACTCCTTGCAGAGGTCGCCGATCTGCTTCTTCGCGTCGGCGGCCACGGGCGCCTCGGGCGCCGCCTTCAATTCGCCGATGTGCTCGGCCAAAGTCCGCGAGAGCGCGTCCGGGAGCGACAGGATCTTGGTGGGGCCGAACCCGGTCGGCTGGCCGCCGCCGATGCGGGCGAGCTGGCTGATGACCTCTTCGAGCCTCCGCTGAGCACTGAAGGGCGAAGGCAGCCTCAGAATGAGCGAAATCAATCGTCCGAGCGCTTCGGCCACCGCCATCGTGTCCGAGCCGCCCTTGCCGACCTGGACGAAGACCTCGAAGGGCTCGTGCTCGTCGTTCTCGGTGATGGTGATCCACGCCGTCCCGATCGGCGTCTCGGTCCGGTAGGTCGAGCCCTTGAGGCCGCGCGGGCGCGGCTTGATGACGGCCGGGCCCATCGGCGCCACCACCGGAGCCTTGTCCTTCTTGCCCACGCCGACGTTCAGGACCTGCTCGCCCTTGCACCCGTCGCGGAACACCGTGATGCCCAGGCATCCCAGCTCCCATGCCAGGCGATAGGCGCGCGCCACGTCTTCCTCGGAGGCGTTGTTGGGCAGGTTGATCGTCTTCGAGACGCCGTTGTCGGTCGAGCGCTGGAACGCCGCCTGATGGCGCACGTGCCACTCGAAGCCGATCTCGTGCGAGGTCTTGAACACGCTCGACGCGCGCTCCGGCAGGCCGCGGATGCCGTGGAGCGAGCCGCGCTTGGCGATCTCTTGCATGAGGGCGTCCGAGAAGAACCCCTGCTCTTTCGCGAGCCGCTCGAAGGTCTCGTTCACGAAGGTCAGCACGCGTTCGCCGTCCGACTGCTTCACGCGGTGCTCGAAGGCCAGCGCGAAGATCGGCTCGACGCCGGACGAGCAGCCGGCGATCATCGAGATCGTCCCGGTCGGCGCGATTGTGGTGACCGTCGAGTTGCGCATCGGCCGCTCGTTGCGGTAGATCGAGCGGTCCCAGTTGGTGAACGGGCCGCGCTCCTCGGCCAGCTTCGCCGACTGGTCGTGCGACTTCTCCTTCACGAACGCCATCAGCCGATCGCCGAGGCCGATCGCCTCCTGGGAGTCGTACGGGATCCCCATCGTGAACAGGAGGTCGGCCCAGCCCATGATGCCCAGGCCGATGCGGCGGTTGGCCTTCACGGTCTCGTCGATCACCGGCAGCGGGTACGGATTCATTTCGATCACGTCGTCGAGGAAGCGCACCGCGAGCCGCACCACGCGCTCCATCTCGTCCCAGTCGATCGACCACTCGCCCGTGTCGCTCCGCCGAGCGAACTTCGAGACGTTGAGCGAGCCGAGGTTGCAGGCCTCGTTGGGCAGGAGCGGCTGCTCGCCACAGGGGTTGGTCGCCTCGACCACGCCGATGGCTGGCGTCGGATTCGCGGGGCTCGCGTTGATCCGGTCGATGAACACCATGCCCGGATCGCCCGTGCGCCATGCGGCCCGCACCATGCGATCGAAGACCTCCTTGGCCAGGAGCCGCCCGGTGACCGCGCCGCTGTGCGGGTTGATCAGGTCGTACTCGCCGCCGGAGGCGAGCGCCTCCATGAAGCGGTCGGTCACCGCCACCGAGATGTTGAAGTTGGTGATGCCGCCGTCGAGCTTGCAGTCGATGAACTCGAGGATGTCCGGGTGGTCCACCCGGAGGATCCCCATGTTCGCGCCACGGCGCGTCCCGCCCTGCTTCACCGCCTCGGTCGCGCTGTTAAATACGCGCAGGAAGGAGACGGGGCCCGACGCGCGGCCGCCGGTCGAGGCGACGATGTCGTCCTTGGGGCGCAGCCGCGAGAACGCGAAGCCCGTCCCGCCGCCCGACTTGTGGATGATTGCCGCCGCCTTCACCGAGTCGAAGATCTCTTCCATCGAGTCGCCGACCGGCAGCACGTAGCACGCCGAGTACTGAAGGCCGTTGCCCTTGCCGGCGTTCATGAGGGTCGGCGAGTTCGGCAGGAAGTTGCCCTCGATCATGATGTCGTAGAACGCCTCGGCGATCTCGCGGACGGCCGCCTCGCTGCGGCCGTATCGCGCCTCGCCCCGCGCGATCGTGAGCGCGACTCGCCAGCACATCTCTTCCGGCGTCTCGACCACCTCGCCCCCCTGCCTCGTGAGATAGCGCTCCCGCAGAACCCGCAAGGCGGGCTCGGTCCACTTCCCGACTTTTGCTGGGCGAGTCTCAGACAGCATGCAGGACCTCCTCCTCAATGATAACGGCAGAATCCTTCCGGTCACTACATCTTGTGGTGAGCGCGAATCTAGCACGCTGAATCTAGCGTCCGTCAAGAAAAAAGGTATCCACCACGCATCCACCGACTGTCCACCGTGGGGCCGCAACCTCTGCCGGGGCGTCCGACGCCGCGTGGTATCCTCTTGTGCCTATGTCTCGTCCTCGTGTAGTCGCGGCGCTGTTCACTCCGACCGCTCTCTTCGTTTTCCAGATCGTCACGGGGACGGTGAGCGCGCAGACTCCTACGCCGCCGTCGACGCAGACGCCGGCTCCGACTCCGGCTCCGATCTCGACTCCGGTCGCCGGACGCGTGCTCACGCTCGACGAGTGCATCGCGATCGCGCTCGACGCCCAGCCCCGCATCCAGGCCACGCTCGCCGACTATGCCGCGGCGCGCTATCGCGTGAATCAGGCGATGTCGCCCCTGTTCCCGCAGCTCGTCGGGGTCGTGAGCGCGACGCGGAGCAACATCCCGACCGTGGCGACGAACGCCGCGGGCAGGAACGTGACGATCGTGCAGACGCGCCAGTTCGGCGACAGCCTCCTCGCGCAGGTCCAGCTCTCGCAGCTCCTCTTCGACTTCGGCAAGAACCTGGCGGCGACCGACGCGGCGCGCAAGCTCGCGGAGGTCGCGGTCGAGGATGTCGAGCTGCAGCGCCAGCTGATCTCGCTGACGGTGAAAGAGGCGTACACCAACACGCTCTTCAGCCAGCGCCTCATCCGCGTGCAGGAGCAGGCGGTCGAGCGCGCCGAGCTGAACCTGCGCTCGGCGAAGGGCTTCTTCGACGTGGGCACGCGTCCCAAGTCGGACGTCGCGCGCGCCGAGGTCGACGTGGCCAACGCGAAGGTCGACCTGATCAGGGCCCGCAACGCGCTGCGCGCCGCGATCGTCGCGCTCAACATCGCGATGGCGATCGACGTCGATTCGCCGACCCAGATCGTCGACAACCTGATCTACCAGCCGGTGACGCTCGACCGCCAGAAGCTCCGGACCGATTCGCTCCGGGATCGCCCGGAGTACCGGCAGGCCAAGCTCCGCACGTCCTCCGCCGAGGCCACCGAGCGGCAGACCTTCCGGAACTTTTTCCCGGACATCACCGGCAGCGGCACCTACGGCGGCACGCAGGCCCAGCTCAACGAGGCCTGGACCCTCGGTCTGTCCCTGAACTGGACGCTGTTCGACGGCGGCAACCGGATCGCAAAGTATCAGGAAGCCAAGGCCAATACCGAGGGCGCCCGCGCGCGGGTGAAGTCGACCGAGCTCGACATCGTGCAGAACGTCGAGCAGGCGGTGATCGCCGTCGAGGAAGCCCAGGAGCGGATCCAGGCCGCGCAGACGCTGGTGGCCTCGGCCCAGGAGAATTTCCGGCTCGCCCAGGGCCGATTCGACGCCGGCGTCGGCACGATCCTCGAGCTCACCGACGCCCAGCTCGCTCTCACCCAGGCGCAGAACACCGAAAGCCAGGCCCTGGCCGATTACCGGATCGCCCTCGCGAGGCTGGATCGTGCCGTCGGCCGCCGCTGACCGCAAGGAAACCGTTCGCCCGCCACACCGTCTAACACGTTGATGAAGCGGGTCCTCCACCCCGCCCCCGTCCCCGT
>JACXTT010006363.1_pt1 | contig 16866 bp, 11 predicted proteins | sample 9270951 | NCBI WGS metagenome assembly JACXTT01 (sample SAMN15532306, study PRJNA645909) | rock metagenome | isolation source: weathered quartz diorite | place: Puerto Rico | collected 2017-06-21 | reverse complement strand
CCGGTATAATCGCTGTTGGTGATAATGGTTTGTGCAGCATCCTCTCCTACCAGTGTTATATTCGTTTTCCAGGAAGGGATGACCAGCTTTTCGTGGTACACGCCTTTTTTTATAAAAATGGTTACCTGCTGCTGCGAAAGATCGCGTACCGCGTTGATGGCCTGCCCGATGCTGGTAAACTGCCCGCTGCCGTCCTGCGCCACCGTAAATGAAGCAGGATAGGTAACGGGCTGGGCCTGCAGTGCTGCCGACAGCAGCATACAAACTACAGGAATCACTACTTTTTGCATAGCACAAAATTATTTCTTTGATACAGGGGCTATGATACGGTCTGCCAGCTCCAGGTGCAATGCCCTGGTATCGGCCAGCACTATTTCAGCTACCTTTCTTGCGCCGAGTTCATTAAAATGCGTATTGTCTTCTTTACCGCCGGGATAGTTGGGATGTTCGCCCGGCAGCACATAATTAAACAGGAGCTTTGATTTTTCCTCTCCCCATTGCTGGTACAGTTGCTGGCCTTCTTTATCGAGGTCAATCAGGGGTACGTTGTTTTCAGTTGCTACCCTGCGTACAATTGCGGCATACACATCGTGTGTACCTACCACATGACCGCTTGAATCAAATTTGCGGCGGGCCACCGGCGTAAGCAATACGGGAATGGCTTTTTTGCCTCTCGACTCCTGCACGTATTTAATAAGGTTGGCTTTAAACTCCGCTTCGGTGGCATAGCTGGCCTTGGTGGGCACTTCATCGTTATGGCCAAACTGGATAAACACATAATCGCCTTCCTGCAGCTGGTTGACCACCGGCTGCCAGAGCCCTTCACTGATAAAGGTTTTGGTGCTGCGCCCGTTTTTGGCCCGGTTGTCGACCGTTACGGTAGAATCGAAAAACCAGGTAAAGGGCATGCCCCAGCCCGTTTCGGGATACGCTTTTGTTTCTTTATTGGCCATAGTAGAATCGCCTATCAGCCACACTTTAATATGCCGGTTGGGCACCGTTATAAAAGACAGGAATAATACAACACAGATATGTACAGGTTTCATGGCATTGATTGATTTAGCCGCAAGCTACAAGAACGAAACTTGCGGCTTGCAGCTTATAGCTTGCAGCTAAAAAATTAATTAACTTTTATAAACTTTGTTATGTTTCGCTGGCCGTTGTTATTAAAGATAAGAATATAATTACCGTTGGCTAACCCGGAAATATTGATCACCGTTTGCGTTGAACCCTGCGCTACCGTGTAGCTATGCACCCGGTGCCCATCGGGCGCATACAGGTCAATAGTGGCGCTGGTGGTGGTAGCGGTATACGCTACCGTAACCTGCTGGCCCGCCGGGTTGGGATATACCAGTATTTTACCGGTCAGGTCTTTGCCCGTGGCCAACACCTGGCTGTACTCAAAGCTGCTGTCAATATACACCACTTTCAGGCGGTAATAAGATGTGCCCGCATACGGGTTGGTATCAAAATCCTGGTAATAGAAATGGCCGATGGAATCTTTAACGGCGTTGACTTCTACCGTGGTAAAACCCGTATCGGTACCAGCTTTTCGCTGCAGGGCAAAATAAGCCACATGCCCAATGCCCACCGTTATCCAGTTGGCTTTTACCACCTGGTTGGTATAAGCGGCATTAAAGGTGAGGAGCACATAGCCGTATATCTTGATTACCCCGCTGTACACAACCGAGCCGTCGGCATTTACAATGCGCAGGCGATAATACGAAATGCCTTTGGGTGCCGATTTATCGGTATAAGTGTAATTATTAGCGCCCTGCCCTTTGGTCACCACGCTGTCGATGGCCGTAAACGTAAGCGAGTCGGCGCTTCTTTCTATTACAAAGCGTTGTGTATTGTATTCATTGGCCGTGCTCCAGGCCAGGTTGGTTACGCCGCTGCTGAACACCCCGGTAAAGGAGGTAAGGCTGAACGATGGTATGGAAGCCAGGCCTGCACCGGCAATATAGAAGGTGCCGAATGTGGAGGTGCTGAACTCAATATAATAGCCATTGCCAAAGGTGCCGAACACACCGGTAGACGTGGGCGTAATAACGGTATAGGGGCCGGCGGCCGTTGTCTGGCAGGTACTGCCGGTTATGAGCAGTATGCGCAGGCTGTCGGGTGTTTTTACCTGTGCATCCACTGCTTTCAGCGCATTGTATTCTGCCGCGGTAATATACAGGCGTACCGTGGTTGGTACCAGGTTAGTGAGTGTAACGGTAGGCACCAGGGTAATATTCCGGTTGATATACGCCCTGCCGTTGGGCAGCGTGCGCAGCGTACCGGAAATATAATAGCTCGCTTTGATAGTACCGTAAGCAGCATTGTCTTTTACCGAAGCCACCAGGTTGGTGGTATCCGATACCAGGGTGAGTGCGCTGATGGTATCTTTCAGTTGCAGCCAGTTGCCGCTGTTGGTGCTGCTCACCGAACGGGTATTGATGCAGCTGCCCGCGGTGGCCGTAGCCGTAACGCTGTCGCCGTTCAGGTAGTTCTCCAGGTTGGTATACCCGTTGGCCCTGAATAAAAGACGGTCGGACGCATCACTGGGATTGAGCCCGCGCGCGGTTTCCCAGCTGTCGGGCATACCGTCGTGATCGGTATCGGTAGGCGGCGTAGTGCTGTTGAGCGTTGGCCATCCGCCTACATCGTTCTGGCTGTCGATAATGCCGGACGGGTGACTGATACCCGTACCGCTTACTGCGGCATAGGCAGCGCCCTCAAAGGTATTTACACCGGTACGTGCTTCTTTCAATACCCGGCGGTCTACCGTATCCCGTTTGGGAAGAATGGCGCCCGCGCCGTTGAGTACCGAAATATAAGCATTGGGAGCCGTTTCGGTGGTTACCGGCGCGTATGCAAAGGGGATAGCCTGGCGGGCCGCTGCTATCAGGTTGGCCGCATTGTAATAACCGTCGGACTGTACGCCAAGGGTCCAGTTGTCGGCGCTTACATCAGGGAAGCCTTCTACATAATTGCCGTCGATAAAGAACTGCCCGCCAAACAGGGTGTCGGGGTATACTTTGGCATCGCTGGCGTAATAGTAACTGGTATAATTAAGAATGCGGTTGCGTTTGTTGCTGTTGGAGCTGGTAGTGCTTCCCGGAGTAGCGGGACCGGGTTTGAAATAATTGTTGACCATGTTTTGGGTACCGCCTTCGCCGCCATACGCTGAATTGATATTGCCCCAGTTGTAGATCACATTATTGCGCATATCTACTGTACCCTTCACCGAATCGCCCAGGTAGCGGCTGCCGCTGAAGCGCGGGTTGCGGCTGCTATGGTCGGCCAGCAGGTTGTGGTGGAAGGTAGTGCCCTGCCCGCCCCAGATGCCGGCATAGCCGTGGTTGCCCTTGGGGTCGATGGAATGGTACAGGCTTTCGCTGAGTATGCTCCATTGCAGGGTAAAGTTTTGTATATCGTAGAAGGTACCCGTTTCATCGACCGACCAGCTCATGGAGCAATGGTCTACCACTATATCGTGGTAATTGCCCGAATAGGAATTGAGCGCATCGTCTATTACACCGTTCACATCGCCCAGGCGGAAACGCATATAGCGGAGAATGATATTGCTGCCCTGGATGGTGACCGTATAGTTGGCAATACAGATGCCATCGCCCGGCGCCGTCTGGCCGGCAATGGTAATACTGTCCTTTTTGATTTTTAAGGCACTGGCCAGGTGAATGGTACCCGATACTTTAAATACGATGGTGCGGTTGCTCTGGCTAATGGCATCGCGTAAGCTGCCCACGCCGGCATCGTTGAGGTTGGTTACCTCGTACACCGTACCGTAGCGGCCTCCTATTGCCAGCCGTCCAAAACCTTCTGCGCCGGGGAATGCCGGTTGCCCGGTGAGCACGATGGGCGCCTGTGCGTAACCCGTTACGGCTTTCTTAGCCGAGTCGGCGCCATTGGACGTATGGGCTATATTGCCTTTATAAGAACCGGCTGTGGCCGCGTTTAGCCGAACGGTCACGGTAGTATTTGCAAGAGTACCGCCACTCTGCGGCAGCACCAGCGGTGAATTAATATCATACCATGTAGTACCTGCATCAGCCGATACCTGGTATCCTGCCGGCGGGCGTACGCTGATGCCCGAAGTAAGGTTCACACCCGATACCGTATACGTTTGCGTATTGGAAGGCGTGCCCAGGGTCTGGCTAAAGGTAGTGAGGGTACCCGTGGTAGTTATGACCGGTTTGGGGGCAGTGACCTGGCCAGCCAGGAATACATTCAGCACTTCGGCATAACGACCTGCGGAACTGCTGCCGCAACTAAAATACAGGCGTATAGTTAGCGTCTGGCCTGCGGCAAGACTAATACCCGTGGAACCATTAAGGGCCAGCCGGTAATTAGTGCTGGAATTGTTACCCGTTTGGTTCGTTAATAAAATGGGGGTTGTGAACCCGCCATTGGCAGTGCTCAATAAGGCGGTGCCCAGCCCTATTCCCCCGGTAACATTTGCCGAATCGGATACAAAATTACTTAATGAATACACCACTGCCAGCTTTGTACTGCTGGAAGTAAAATAGAAAGCGGCATTAAGTATGATGGAATCGACCCGAAGGGAATAATTGGATTGTGGACTTACTGTAAACTGTTCATATATGCTGCGATTCAGGTTGCTGCCCGGCCCCCCTACAGCAGTAGACCAGCTGCCGTCGCCATTAGTGCTTGGTGCAAATGTTTGTCCGTAAGTGGGTGAATATACAGGTATTGCCGATGAACCAGCGGGAGGAGTGACCCCATTAGAAATAGTCAGCCGGTTAAACGTAGGCGTACTTGCCCCAATGCCCATCGCCCTTACCGCTGCACTATCCGCATTATTGGTAGTCATGGGCCATTGTATAACAGGAAGGGAGGCCACCAGCGGGGTAGACTGCACCGTTCCGGTAACCGGTTGTTTTACGGTGGCCGCGCCGACGGCAACATGCACAATGCTATCGGTAATCGTTCCAACCACGGTAGCATTTAACCGTACGCTGATATTGGTATTGGCCACAATACCGCCGGTTTGCGGCAGCGTCAACGGCAGGCTGTTGCTATACCAGGTAGTGCCGCCATCGGCCGATAGTTCAAAGCCGGCCGGCGGGGTGAGGGTAATACCGGTGGTAAGATTGGCGCCTGACACAGTATACACCTGGCTGTTGGACGGCGTGCCCAGTCCCTGCAGGAAACTGCCCAGGCTGCCCGTAACCGTAATAGTGGGTATGCTCACCACCGAAGTAGTATCGGAAGTAATACTGGTATAACCGGCTTTGGACGCCTTTACAATATAGTAGTACGCGGAACCGGGAGGAGGTATGGCTTCCGAATACGTAAAATTAACCGAATCCGCTATGCTGGTTTGAGTATTGACAATGGAAAAGGTCACTTTATCGGTACTGCGGTACAGGTCAAGCTGAACTCCCGCGATGGGCCAGGACAGGTTCCAGTTGAGCGTAGAAACCCCTGTAGTAGGATACCCCTTTCTGGCCATTAAATTAGATACCACCAGTTCCGGCGTAAAAGCACCTGCGCCCAGCTCGGGCCAGGTAGCATAAGGATTCCAGGTGGTCATGGCCGGCGTATTGGCGTTTACAAATACGGTATCATTGTTGTAATACTTGGCGGCCTGTGCAGCGGTGAGTTGCTGCGACCAGGAGATGCGGCCGCTGATATCTACAGGGGTACCATCGTATTTGACCGAATTGTATTCGGCATTGGTAATATAGGCGGGATTAGTACCCGCATCCCAAATGCTCCAGCCCACGGGGCTAATACTGGGGCCCATTTTAGTATTCAGGAAAGCTACTTTATTCCATGATTTCGACGCATCGGCCGTAGCGGCATCGTTTTGCCAGGGGCGGCCCAGCGTATAACTATTATTTCCCCTGTTTTGGGTAATCCGGCAATCGCGGTACACATAGCCGTAACCCGATACGGATTTGGTATTGACGGCCGTTACAAAACCCGAGGTAGTACTGTTGTCGATCCTCGTACGCGGGTATATAATACAGGTATCGAAAATGATGGTAGAAGAACCGAACATAAAATCGGTATTGCCATCGATATAGCAATTCTTAAAATAGCACCGCGTTCCCTGCACATTGCCGCCGTAAAACGTATCCTGGCCGCCGTTCAGGCGTACATTGTAAAATACCACCCTGTCGGAGGTGGTATATACGGCCAATGCCTGTGGCCCGTCGCCGGGAGCCGGTACAATGGCATTGGCGTCAATACCGTAGGCCGTGGAGTTTTCTACTGAAATATTCATCAGCATTACATCATTGGCGTTGATGGTCACCGTGGCGCAGGTAGACGTGCCATAGGTAGTGCCCCCGCCACCGGGAATGGGCTTGCCGGAATAGTTATCGTACGATATAATGGTTTCGGCAGCGCTTTGTCCCACCAGCTGGATAAAAGGCTTGGTAGAAGCGATAGTGACCGTTTCCACGTATTTCCCTTTTTTAACCAATATCCTGTAGGGGGTAGTGCGTCCCGTGGGCGCCGCGTTAATGGCTGCCTGTATGGTAGTATAATTACCGCTGCCGTCCCTGGCCACTACCAGGTCATATTGTGCAGATGCACCTGCAGCACAGAGGCAGCTTAATAAAAAAAGGTAAAATTTTCGGTACGTAAAAGTCAATCCCATAAATTCCTGTTTAACCGGTGAACAAAAATGATGTTGCAATACTGGTTTTCTCAAAGGATGGGGTTAATTCCCCGAAAGTCCCGCCTGCGGCGGGACTCTTTGGAGGGTGTTGTTATATGTGTCGCGTCCTTCTAATAATTCGGGTTTTGTTTCAGGTTTGGATTAGCATCGAGCGCCGGCTGCGGCAATGGCAATAATTCCGATTTACCCGTGGTAAAACTGGTGGCAAACCTCGCCAGCGCCGTGGTATTAATGGCCGCGCTCACCCAGGTTACTTTGGCGGTGCCCGCCGGCGTTGAACCGGGCGCCGTAGTGTAAAATGAATTGGCCCAGATCGTTTTGTCATCACCCGTTGCCGTAGTATAATAATACATGGACAGGGGCAGCGTGTTGTACGGCGCCGAGGAAGTAGACATAGCCAGCAGGGCCGCCTTGGTAGATGCCAGCGTAGACGCCAGCAGGTTCCAGCGAATCAAATCGTATTTCCGTACGCCTTCGCCGCCCAGTTCGAGCGACCGCTCTTTTACAATAGCGGCCAGGAAAGCAGACTGCGATAAGCCGGCCGGAAGATCTACTGTAGCATTGGCCGTTCCTACCGGCAACCCGTACCCTCTTCTTCTTACCATATTCACGGCATTGTAGGCTGCCGCCGTAGGCCCGTTGACCTGGTTTTCCGCCTCGGCAAACATGAGCAGCACGTCCGAATAGCGGAGTATCTGCCATTTGAGGCCCAGGTATTGTATCTTATTGGTAGGGTCTATCGAAGGATTGGTAATCCAGTCGCGGCGGTATTTGCCATCGCAGATAGCCGTAATGGTTTGTCCCACTTTGGTAATACCATTGGCCGCAACATTATACGGGGCGCAGGTAACATCCCTTCTTAAGTCGGTAGAATCGAACAGGTAAAAATATGTGGGCAGTACATTGATGCTTTTATTGCCCAGTGCATTTACCGTAGGCCCGTCATAATAGCCCAGCTTGCTGTCTTCCGCCCCGGTGCCGCCGTAGGCGCTGGCCTGGAACATGAGCTCACCGTTGGGGTCAGTTACGGCATGCGCGCATACCTGGTCGCGCCAGAGCGATTTAAAACTGGGGTTCAGCGTATGCTGGCCGGAATTGATAATATCATTGGTTTCGTCGTGCGCAACCTGGTAAAAGCTGGCATAATCGGCCGAACGTTTCATGGTCCCGTCGCTCCGCAGCGAATAGCCGGCCCGGTACAGTGCAAGACGGGCCCTCAGCCCTTTTATAGCTCCCTTGGTGAGCCGCTCGTCCGGCTGGTCGCCGATGGAAGTAACATCATTTCTCCAGGGCACCAGGTCTTCCGCTGTTTTTAAATCAGCAATGATATGATTGTACAGGGTATCGCGGTCTACTTTGAAAGGAAAGGGATTGGATGAAGCAAGCGCATAGGCCGGGCTGAAATGCGCCGGTAAATCGCCCCAGTTGCGGATGGCCTCGAAATAAAACTGTGCGCGCAGCGCCAGGGCCTCCCCGTACATACGCTGCAGCTGCTTTTTCTGCTGGTCGCTCCCGGTACTGTACAGGGCCATTTTGGGTATATTATCAATGCAGATATTGGCGTATTCAATGCCCTGGAACATCTGGTTAAAAGGGCTGGTCAGCTGTGCATTGCCCGAGTTGGCGGCATAGCGGGCTATATCCCGGCGGTCATTGTCACCCGCCCCGGTAGGCCCCTGCATTTCATCGTTGTCGAGCGTATAATACATGCTTACGCGAATGCCATAACCCTGGTCGCCCATGAGCCTGCTGTACACACCGGCAAGCGCTTTGTAGGTGCTGGCTACATCCGAGAACACCATGTCGGCGCCCACGTCGGTTATCGGCTGCTGGTCCAGGTATTTTTTACAACTACCTATCGTAAACAATACAGCTATTGCGATGAAAACAGAAGAGATCTTTATACATGTCGTGTTCATATAACAAGTATTAATCGTTATTAAAAGGATACGTTTACGCCAAAAATATAGCTCCGGCTCTTGGGGTAAGCTGAATAATCGAGCCCCGGCGTAAGCGGGCTCCTCCGTACACTTACTTCCGGATCATAGCCGGAATAGCTGGTCAGCGTGGCCAGGTTATTAGCCGTCAGGTATACCCGCAGGCGGGTAATCTTTGCACGTGCAAGCGCGCCAACCGGCAATGAGTACCCGATGGTAAGGTTATTGACCCGCAGGAAAGAGCCGTCTTCCATAGCCCAGGAGGAAGGATAGAAAGCGCCGGCGCCTTTAATAGGCTGCCAGATGGTGGCATGGGCATTGAGCGCATTAAGCTGGTCGGGGGGTATACCGTATACGTTGGTTCCGTTTATCCATTGTGCGGTTTGGCCCGTGGCGGTAACTACTTTCCAGCGGCCGCTCATAATGGAAAGCATATTGCCGTTGTTGACATAGCTGTTGGTGAATTCTATTTTATTGGCATTGTAGATGGTATTGCCGTAGGAGAAGTTGACAAAGAGGCTCATATCCCAATGCTTGTAAACAAACTGCTGGTTGAGGCCGCCGGTAAATTTGGGCGTGGGGTTGCCGATAATCTTACGGTCGTTGGTCAGGTCTACCACACCATCGCCGTTGAGGTCTTTGAATTTAATGGCCCCCGGCTGCACCGTTCCGATAATAGCGGCATCATTTACTACACCTGCTTTAAGCGTATAAATACCGGTGGAGGAATTGTAATCGAAATCGCTGACCCGGTAAAACCCGTCGCTCACCAGCCCGTACATAGAGCCTACGGAAGCGCCAATCTTTTCGATATAATCGGTGGGCTGGCCCGAAACACCCCAGCTGGCCGGCGGGTAGAAATAGTTCTGGCCCTGGCCCAGCGCCACCACCTTGTTGGAATTAAAGGAAATATTGAAATTGGCGTTCCAGCTAAAATTTTTCTTTGATGCAATCACAGCCCCCAGCTGGAATTCCACCCCTTTGTTGGACGATTGTCCAACATTCTGCAACTGGATGGCATACCCATAGGTAGAGGCAATGGGCACAGCGAGCAACAGGTGATTGGAGCTGTTGTTGTACACATCTACGCTAAGGCTTACCCGGTTATTCAATACGCTGATGTCAACACCCAGGTTGCGGTTTATGGTTGACTCCCATCGCAAATCCTGGTTCACCAGGCTGGCGGAATAATACGCGTATACCGGGTTGTTGTTTAAGCTGTAGTAATAAGTACCGTCGTTTCTGAAAGTAGTCAGGTAAAGATAATCGCCGATGCGGTTATTGCCCACGGTACCGTACCCTACCCGGAACTTAAGATCGGAAATGAAGCGCACATTCTCCATAAACTTCTCATTCTTTACCCTCCAGGCAAAGGAGCCGGCGGGAAAATACCCCCATTGCTTGCCCGGGGCAAACTTGGAAGCGCCGTCGGCGCGTATGTTAAAGGAAAACAGGTACCTGTCCATAAACGCATAATTGACCCTGCCAAAAAACGACAGGCTGGTATACCTTGTTTTGGCCAGTTTGGGATAACCCGAAAAACTGGTGCCGAGGCCGGTTTGTTTAAATGCCGTGCCCGAAGAGGTGAAGGTGGGGTAATGTCCAAAAAGATCGAAACGGTTGGTGCTGTCCACTTCGTATGTTTCTTCTCCCACTAAAATATCAATATCATGTTTACCGCCGATTTTTTTCAGCGAATAGGTAAATACGTTGGAATTGTTCATCGTGGTAGCCGTGGTGGTATCCAGCTCTGCAATGGGCTTGGCGCCGCCCTGGATAGACGAAAGCGGGCTCAGCGAGTCGCTGAACTGCAGGTTTACATAATGATTGATATCATATCCGAAAGTAGATCGGAAGCTGAGGTTTTTAGTAATCGTATAGGACGCGTAAGCGGTTATATTATAATCGTCGGTGCTTTTCTTCCGGTACTCCGAATTGGCCAGCAATATGGGGTTTACCAGCACCAGGCCATTGCCGGCATTGGGGTCGGCAAATACATCGGGGTCGTCTATTGTTTGCCCGGGCATGAGAAAGGGCCGGTATTTTACGGCGTTGCGCAGCCGGTTGTAGGCGCTGCCCTGGTCGGACGAAACACCTGCCCCATATACATCCTGGTGCGTATAGCGGGTGCTTATGCCCACTTTCAGGGCGCTGGTTGCCTGGTAATCGCCCCTGAAATTAAGCAGGTGCCTTTTATAATCGGAGTTGAGCACAATGGCTTTATCGTCGTTGTAGGTATAGGAAAAATTATAGGTAATTTTCTTATTGCCGCCCGAAGCCGTAACATTATGCGTTTGGGTCATACCCGTTCTGCCAATGGCTTCTTTCTGCCAATCCACTGCGGGTACGTTTTTATAATTGTTCAGCGTATCCCAGGTGGTGCCGTAGTTTTTAGTAAAGGTGCTGCTGTCGGTACTGCTGCCGCGGGCGCGTTCAGACTGGTATACCACAAAATCATAGGGGCTCATTACACCCAGTTCTTTGGCAATAACTTTCGCACCTACAAATCCGTTGTAAGCCAGGCGGAGCTTGCCGGGCCGGGCGCTTTTGGTGGTAATAACAATAACGCCGTTTCCACCCCGCGCACCATAAATGGCCGTGGCGGCAGCGTCTTTCAATACATCGATGGTCTGTATATCCTGTGGCGCTATGACCGATAAGGCGTTTTCCACCTGCACCCCGTCTACGATATACAGCGGCGTATTATCGCCGGTAATAGACATACCGCCGCGCACCCGTATGGTGACCGTGGCATCGGGCGAGCCTTCCGACGTGGTGGCGGTAACGCCCGCCAGCCTGCCGTTGAGCATTTCCGCGGCCGAATTAACGGGTATATCCTTTAAATCCTTTGCGCTGACAGAAGATACCGATGCCAGCAGGTTTTTCCGTTTTACGGTTTGATAGCCAATCACCACCACATCATCCAGGTTGGAGCTTTCCTTATCCATTTTCAGCGTTAGCGGCTGGCCTTCCGCCGCCTCCACCGTTATTGTTTTATAGCCGGTATGCGAAATAGTAAGGGTAAGTTTGCCGGTGCCAGCCACGGAGAGGGAAAAGCTCCCGTCGGGACCGGTTTGACCGCCTCCTTTTCCGCCGCTTTTTATTACTATATTGACGCCTTGAAGCGGGGCATTATTTTCGTCGGTGATTTTTCCTTTGATCTGCCGGGTTTGAGCAAAAAGAGAAGAGTATAGAATAACCGGCAGGAGTAGCAGGAGCGCAATCTTTTTCATAATGGCATCTTTATAAATATCAGGCAGTGTAAATAACGAGCTTTATTTATGGAATAATCCTGTTCCGGCAATCGTTAATAACCGGTAGTTTTGGTTATCCAGTTCGTTAATTCCTTGTCAATTCTAAAGAGATATTTTTTAAAATCATTGCTGCCTGGGGTCTTTTTTTACGCAATCGATGCCGGGAACGATGTCAAGCCATTATCAGTCAAAAGAATACGCGATATAGTACACCAATTAGGACATTACCGGAAATGGACGTTTATTTACTAATTTTCCGGACTGAACTGAGCTTAAAGATGAAAATCCAGTTTCTTGCCATTGGCAAAGCGCACGAGCCTTATGTAAAACCCGGTGTGGATGATTTTACGCGCCGTACCGGCAACTACTACCCGGTGGCCTGGAATATCCTGCCAGCGCCTAAAAATGCCGGCCTGCTGAGCGAGCAGGACCTGAAAAAGAAGGAGGCCGATATGATACTGGACGGGCTGGGCAAAGACGATTACCTGGTGGCGCTGGACGAAAGGGGCAAACAACTGGGCTCCGCCCGGCTGGCTACCTTTATACAGGCCCGGGCCAACGAAAGCGCCCGGCAACTGGTTTTTTTAATCGGCGGGGCCTATGGCCTGCATGATACCGTGCTGAAACGGGCCAATTATACCTGGTCGCTTTCGCAGCTCACCTTCCCGCACCAGCTGGTGCGGCTTATACTGGCGGAGCAGGTGTACCGTGCCTGCACCATACAACGAAACGAAAAATACCATCATCAATAACAAAAAGCCAATGACCCTTTCCATCACGCTTATCATCATTATCATAACCTGCATAGTTTCCTTTACTGCGTTCAACAATGAAAAAGTATTCGACGACCTGATCTTTTATCCGCCTGCCATTTCCGTGCACCGGCAGTATTACCGCTTTTTTACCTGCGGGCTTATACATGCCAACTACCTGCACCTGGGCTTCAATATGTACTCGTTCTGGATGTTTGGCAATATGGTGGAGAAGGATTTTCTCTGGGCCTTTGGCGATAAGGGCAAATGGCTGTACCTGCTGATGTATGTATCGTCGCTTTTCTTTTGCCTCATACCTACCTATTCCAAAAACAGGGATAATTATAACTATCGAAGCCTCGGCGCTTCCGGCGCCGTATCGGCCGTGGTATTTGCATTTATATTTATGGAGCCGCTGCAGGGACTGGGACTTATCATTGTGCCCGGCCTTTATATTCCCGGGTTTATTTTTGGCATACTGTACCTGGCCATTTCTTCGGTGCTCGACAAGCGCGGCGGCGGCAATATCAACCATTCCGCGCATATCTGGGGGGCGTTGTACGGGATATCTTTCCTTATCGTGGCCAGCAGCCTGCTTTCAGAACACAATATAGCGGTGGAGTTTTTTGAGAAAATTAAAAACCATCATTACCGCCTTTGAGGGGGATGGTCTAACAAAGGGTGGGTCGCCCTTCCCCGGCAGCGCAAAAGGGGCGGCTCACCCTTTGTTACTGATTGACCACGCTTACCTTCAACACCTCTTTCGTGGCCGGCGTAATCTTAAACCGTTCGTCTATCCGGTGGCCTACCACCCAGACGATCTTTTTATTCATTTCCAGCACCCACACGTTTTCCTTGTCTACCGCCGACAGTTTGCGGTCGATAAAAAAACGCGCCAGCTTTTTTTTCTTTTGCATGCCCAGCGGGTAAAAATAATCGCCGGGCTTCCATTTGCGCAGCAGGAGCGGGAAGCAGATATGCTTTGCATCCAGGCAGGCCAGCGCTGCCCCGGCGGGGATGGTAAACGATGCTGCATCGCGGGTTTCCAGTTGCAGCCTGCCGGAGGCAAAACCTACCTGGCGATCGTATTCCGTAATCACTACCATCTGCGCCTGCTCTTCTTTGCGCAGGGCGGCTATAAGCCAGTTGCGGTGGCGGATAAGCCGGTAGCCCGCCTGCGGGGCCTCCATCCACGAACCCGATTCGCTGTGGCAGAGCTTTACCACCTCGTCTACCTGCTTTTCGGAAAAACCAAAGTCTTTAATCACCTCGTACCATACCGAAGTATTGTTGTACGCCAGGAATTGTTTTACGGGAATATGCACATCGGCGCCTTTATGCCGGTACAGTTTCTTTTTAATCGCGGCTATCCCGTCGCGGTATACCGCTTCGATGGATTTAAACCGCAGCGCCGCCGCATTCAGGTTTTCTATCACGGTGGGGTATACCAGTTCAATGTCGGGTATGACCTGGTGGCGAAACCGGTTGCGGCTGTATTTAATAGATACATTTGAACTATCGTCCACCCAATACAGCCGCTCCGTTAATGCAAACGCATGGATTACCTCCCGCTGGAAGCCGAGCAGGGGCCGCACCAGGCGGTTGTTGTACGATTGCACCGGGATGCCCGTAAGCCCGTGAAGGCCCGAGCCCCGGCAAAAGTTCATGAGGATGGTTTCGGCGTTATCGCCCGAATGATGGGCGGTGATGATGTAAGAAGGCGGCTCCACCTCTGCCGTTTCACGTTTCACGTTTGACGATCCTTCCCCGATCAACTCAAAGAACCACCCGTACCTCAGCTCCCTCGCCGCCTCCTGTATCGACAACTTATGCTCCGCGGCATATTCGGCCGTATTGAAATACTTTACCAGTACCGGTTTATTGTACCGCGGGCCCAGGGTGCGCACAAACGCCTCGTCGCGGTCGCTCTCCTCCCCTCTTAGCTGGAAATTGCAATGGGCTATCACAAAATCATAGCCGGCCCGGTAGCAAAGTTCCGCCAGTGCCGACGAGTCCAGCCCCCCGCTTACCGCCACCAGCAACCGGTCTCCCGGTAAAAAGAGACGCTGCTTTTCAATCGTGGCCGTAAAAGAAGCAAGAAGGTCCATGCATAAAGTTAAGGGACTTATTTAATCCGGCGCCGTACCCGCTGGTTCTTCCGGGCCGTTTCCAGGTCGTACAGCATCTGCCATTTCATCCAGTTGATGGCTTCCACGCCCAGGAGCTTTTCCAGCTTAAGCGCCAGCATTGCCGATATATGACGTTTGCCGTTAATGAGCCCGCTTACATGGGGCGGCTGCATGTCAATTAAGCGGGCAAATGCTTTCTGGGTAATTTTTTTCTCTGCCAGTTTGTTACGCAGTATTTCACCGGGGTGAAGTACCTGCACAGCTTTTCTCTTCGATTGTTTTTTCGTAGTTGCCATAAAAATATTGAATTTTAATATAAGCCCTGTTCATGTTCACCTGCACATATTCCCACATTTCTCCTTCCCACCGTTCCGGGTTGCTATATTTTCACATTATTTTAATCTTCTGTCAATGCCTCGTACGAGGCTTTTAATTCGTTGTACGCACGCCCCTCGCCCGCAGCCTTTGCTGCCACCATCCCCTTTTCATACCATTCCATCGCCGCCCCCGTTTCGCCATTGCGTGCCAACAAGGCTGCAAGATGGTAATAAGAGGCCACATAACCCGGGTTACGTTGCAATACTTCTTCAAAAACTGTCCTTGCTAATGTATCATTTCCAGATTTAATGTATTCCAGCGCCAGCGCGTGTTGCAGAAAATCGTCGCCAGGATGCTGTTTCAGCATTGTTATAAGTTGTTCCACCCTGTCCATGCCCGCATAATTATTTTTTTATCCATCGCTTGAAATATAGCTTAGCTTCACTTATCTTTGCTTTAGTTGCATAAACAACTTTATGAGGCAAAGGTTCATCAATGAGCCTGATTTAACAAATTTAACTATCATGAAGATTTTAGTCTGCATCAGTAAAACTCCCGATACCACGGCAAAAATAGCTTTCACCGATAACAATAAAAAATTCGCGGCCGATGGCGTACAATGGATTATAAATCCTTATGATGAATGGTATGCCCTGGTAAGGGCCATTGAGCTGAAAGAAAAGGATGCTGCCGTTGTATTGCACCTGGTAACCGTAGGCGCCGCCGATGCCGAACCCATTATCCGCAAAGCGCTGGCGCTGGGCGGCGACGAAGCCATTCGCATCAATGCCGACAGCCACGACAGTTTTTACATTGCTTCGCAGATAGCCGAAACGGCCCGGCAGGGACAATACGACCTGGTGATGACCGGCAAAGAAACCATCGATTACAACGGTTCCTCCATTGGCGGCATGGTAGCCGAGCTGCTGAATATGCCCTATATAGCCCTGGCCACCAAATTTGAGCTGGCCGGCAGCACCGCCACCATTACCCGCGAAATTGAAGGCGGCGAAGAAACAGCCGAAGTAAGCCTGCCCCTGGTAGTAAGCTGCCAGAAAGGGATGGCGGAACAACGCATTCCCAATATGAAAGGCATTATGGGCGCACGTACCAAACCCCTTAAAGTAGTGGAACCCATAGCCGTGGAAGCCCTCACCTCCATTGCCGGTTTTGAGCTGCCCCCCGCCAAGGCCGGGGTAAAGCTGGTGCCGGCCGATAACCCGGAAGAGCTGGTAAGGTTACTGCACGAAGAAGCAAAAGCATTTTAATTCATTCCCACACTTTCACATTATTCTTATGAGCGTATTAATCTTCATCGACCAGGCCGACGGCCATGTAAAAAAAGCTTCGCTGGAAGCCCTGAGCTACGGCGCTGCAATAGCAGCGCAAACCGGTACCACCGCCGAAGGCGTGGTGCTGGGCGCTACCAGCGAAGACCTGTCTGCGCTGGGCAAATACGGGGTAAAGAAAATTTATCATATCAACAACGAAGCGCTGAACCATTTCGATGCGCAGGTATATACCCAGGCCATTGCCAAAGCCGTGGAAGCCGGCGGCGCCACGGTAGTGGTATTTTCCAACAATACCGATGGCAAGGCCATTGCCCCCCGCCTGTCGGCCCAGCTTAAAGCGGGACTGGTAGCCGGTGCCATCGCCCTGCCCGATACCTCCAACGGTTTTGTAGTTAAGAAAAGCGTATTCAGCGGAAAGGCATTTGCCAATGTTGCCGTGCATACAGCTGTAAAAATTATTGCGCTCAATCCCAATGCCTACACCGTAAAAGCCGGTGAAGGCAAGGCCGAAGTAATGGCTCTCGATGCC
>JACXTT010006362.1_pt1 | contig 16866 bp, 18 predicted proteins | sample 9270951 | NCBI WGS metagenome assembly JACXTT01 (sample SAMN15532306, study PRJNA645909) | rock metagenome | isolation source: weathered quartz diorite | place: Puerto Rico | collected 2017-06-21 | reverse complement strand
GAGGGTAGGTCTACACTACATTGCGTTTTCCGGAAACCGTCATTGCAAACGCGGGACTTGCTGTTCCTTCATGGCTCAAAACAGCTCAAATCGAGGGGCTCGTGACGAACTTGGGTTAGCGGTCGGGGTCGCCCTTGTACAAACCCGCCACAAACTGCTCGTAGCCGTTGTACATCAGCGTTGGCCGTCGCTCCATGGTCGGGATTACCTTCTCGTACGCCTGCGACCACCGGGGATGAGGTTTCTGCGGATTGACGTTGGAGTATAAACCGTACTCCAGCGGCTGCAGCTTGTGCCAGAATGTCTCGGGCTGCTTTTCCGTGAACTCGACTTTCGCAATCGACTTCGGGCTCTTGTAGCCGTACTTCCAGGGCGTGATGATCCGGATGGGTGCGCCATTCTGCACTGGCAGCGGCTTGCCGTAAATGCCGGTGACCAGCAGAGTGAGCGGATTCATGGCCTCGTCCATTCGCAGGGCCTCGAAGTACGGCCAGGGGTACCAGTTGGCTTCGCGCATTCCGGGCATTTCGTCGGGACGGTTAACGGTCTCAAAGCGGAGGAACTTCGCGCTCGGTTTGGGATCGCACAGCTTGATGAATTCCGCCAGCGGGAAGCCGGTCCAGGGCACCGCCATCGACCATGCTTCCACACACCGGAACCGGTAAAGGCGCTCTTCCAGCGTCACCTTTCGCAGCAGCTCCTCGAGGTCGATGCTGAAAGACTTCGCAACGTGGCCTCTGACATCGATCTTCCACGGGCTGGTCTTGAATTTGCCCACGCGGGTACGGGGCGCTTCCTTGCTGGTGGGATGGAACTCGTAATAGTTGTTATAGCCGGTGGCGGCCCACTCTTCAGTTACCGGGCGGTCCAGCGTGTACTCGGGGTTGCGCTTGGCCGGATAGAGGCTCTTCGATTCCGTCGCCGCACGCATCCAGGCAGGCGCGCCGAGACCGCCGATTCCCGCGAACCCTGCCGCGCGTAGAAGTTCGCGGCGGTTGTGCCAGCAGCTCTCCGGAGCAGCTTCACGTTCCGGAATTTCCCAACCCTTGGGGACTTTGATCAACATGGCAAACCACTCCTACGCTGTTTGACGCGCGGGCCGCGCGATTTCTTCTCTTTCATGCTTATGTTCGCCGCTCCACAATCAGATCCGCCAACTGCCGCAATCGCAGCCCGCGGTCGCCGAAATGCTGGAGAGCCTGAGCGGCCAACTCCCGCTCCCGTTCCGCCATCCGCTTCGACTCTTCCAGTCCATAGACGGCCGGGAACGTGATCTTGTTCTGGTGCGCGTCTTTTCCGGTCGTTTTCCCCAGAGTTTCGCTCGATCCCTCAACGTCCAGAATGTCGTCGACAATTTGAAAGGCCAGCCCGACATGATCGCCATAGCTCGACAGCGCATCGTATTCGGTCTGGCTGCCTCCGGCGTAAATCACTCCCATGCGCAGGCTGGCGCGTAGCAGGGCTCCGGTTTTCGCGCTGTGGATGGTCTCGAGCAACGTGGCGTCGGGCGGCTTGCCTTGGCCTTCCAGATCGGCCACCTGGCCGCCAATCATGCCTCCCGTGGTGCCGGCCGCTTCCGCCAGCTCAGCGATCAGGGCCGACCTTTGGGTGGAGGCGATATGCGTCAGGCTGGCCAGCACGCGGAACGCTAGAGTCAGCAGAGCGTCGCCCGCCAGGATCGCGATGGCGTCGCCGAAGACTTTGTGGCAGGTGAGCTTGCCGCGGCGGTAATCGTCGTTGTCGAGCGCCGGCAAGTCGTCGTGGATCAGCGAATACGTGTGGACCATCTCCAGCGAGGCTGCGGCCGCCTCCACTCCGTCCATTTGGTCGGCGATCGCCTTCGCCGCCTCCACGCAAAGAATCGGCCGGATGCGCTTTCCGCCGGCAAAGAGGCTGTAGCGCATGGCCTTGTGGATCGTCTCAGGCGGAGCGGTCTCCAGTGGGGTCAGGCGGTCGAGCATGGCGTCGATCCGCTCCTGCTGCCCGGCCAGGTACGCCTTGAAGTCGCTCATTTGCTGTTGCCCAGAGGCTCGGGCTGGATTCTACCTTCCTTCTTCACCAGCATCTCGATGCGGGTCTCGGCTTCTTCGAGCTGCTTGCGGCACTGCTCGCTGAGGGCCATGCCTTTTTCGAACAGCTCGATCGATTTCTCCAGGGGCAAGTCGCCGGATTCCAGTTCCTTGACGACCTTCTCGAGCTGATCGAGGCCGGCCTCGAAGCTCGGGGGCTTTTCGGATGACATTTCCCTGATTCTATCAGGCGGAATTCACCGGCGTGTGCGGTTTCACGCGGGCTCTCATCGAGCGGTGGAGACGCCCAGACGGACGGCGGTCTCGGTCAGCCGCTTCCACGTTCCGGCTTCCAGTGGAATGCCGTCGCGGCGGCGGACGGCTTCGTGGCGCAGCTCAGGTTCGTTGGCCACCAGCACCTCCTCGTAGCCGCTGGCCGGCGGCGCGGATTTCACGGTGCGGATCAGGCGGTCCATGCGGGCGCGGAATTCGTCCAGAGGCACGAAGCGCGCGGCGTCGATGCCGAGAAACATCTGGCTGCATCGCATGGCCCGCCCGCGGATGCGAATGCCGCCCAACTCGGTCGACATGGCGCCACCGCCGAGCACCGCGCAAAGGATCTCGGCCAAAAACGCGAGGCCGCTGCCTTTGTATCCGCCCAGCGGCATCAGCAGACCCTTGAGTGCGGTCTCGACGCTGGTGGTCGGCACGCCGTCGCGGTCCATGGCCCATCCGTGCGGAATCTCGGAGTGGCCGTTGATCATTGCCTTGTAGATTTTGCCCGCGGCGACTGTGGTGGAAGCCATGTCCAGCAGCCAGGGCGGCTCCTCGCCTCCAGGGACGGCGACACAGATCGGATTCGTGCCGAAGCGCGGCTCGCGGCCCTGCCAGGGCGGCACCATCGGCGAGGCGTTGCACATCACGATGCCGATCAAACCTTCCGCCGCGTACTTCTGGGCCCACCAGGCGCAGGCGCCGAAGTGGTTCGATTCGCGAGCCACCACCATCGACATGCCCTGCTGCCGCGCGATGCGGATGCCGTGGCCCGTGCAGATTTCAGAAACCACCTGGCCCAGTCCGTTGCCCGCGTCGTAGAGCAGGCAGGATCCCGATTCGGCGAGCACCGCGCCTTCGGAGTTCGGGTCCAGGTCGCCGGCTTCAATCTGTTCGATGTAGTAGGGCAGCAGTTGCACGCCGTGCGAGTCGACGCCGCGGAGATTCGCAGCCACCAGCGTGGCCGCCACCAGGCGCGCGTGCCGGGCGGGCACTCCAGCGGCGATCAGGATGTCGTGGCAGAACGCTTCGAGGGCCGGTGCGTGGATCGGCACGCTGGGTTCGGGCATGAACTCCTCATTGTAACGGAGCCGGCTGCCCCCGCCTGCCGGTGGCTCTGATACCTTGAGAAGGTGAAACTCTACGACGTGGATCCCGGTCCGGACTGCCCTGAAGTCGTCCGAATGATCGTGGAGATTCCGCGGAACTCGTCCAACAAATACGAGTACGACGGCGAGTTGGAAATGTTCCGCCTGGACCGCGCCCTCTATTCGCCGATGCACTATCCGGGCGACTACGGATTCATTCCCGGCACGCTGGCCGAGGACGACGATCCCATCGACGTGCTCTGCTTGGTTTCAGAGCCCAGCTTTACAGGGTGCATGATAGAGGTGCGTCCGATCGGTCTGCTCAATATGATCGATTCGGAAGAGGGCGACCAGAAGATTATCGCCGTCCCAAACCGGAACCCGCGCTACGACCAGATCCATACGATCGACCAGGTGTTCCAGCACGTTCGGCGCGAGATCGAACATTTTTTCACCATTTACAAGGAGCTCGAGGGGAAGAATACACAAATGGAGGGCTGGCTGCGTCCGAAGGAAACCCGCGAGGAGATTATCAAGGCTCGCAAGCGCTATTTGGAGCGAAAACAAAAGCTGCCCGCCTGACGGCCATTATCGGGGATCGCCTCAAATCTCCATCAACGATGGAGCCGTCGGATAACCCATAGGTTTGCCGAAGACTGACATCCGACGCGATTTCGATTATGGTATGCGGGTGCGGCCCGCGGCCCGATTCGTTGAGATCCGTGCGAACCAGGAATGCGGGCCGCCCAAAAACGCGGCACGGCACGAGACTCACCGAGACCCTTCCGCCGTACTCCTCCTTTTCGAGGCGGATCACGTCGAACGGCAGCCGGTAAGGCGAGTCCAATTCCAGGTTGAGCGTGCCGGGGAAAAGGACGAGGCCGGTCTTTCGCGTGTAGTGATCCGCCAGGCGAGCCATCCAGTATGAGAAGTCGCCAATCCCGGAAACGACGCGGCCTCGCAGTGTCGGCATTCTAAGTCAATTCTGGCAAACACAGGCGGGAACACCTGGGGTCACTTCACCGGCGGTAGCCGTTGGAGAACCGGCCGTCGTAGCCATCGGCGCGGAAGCGGCGCAGGTCATTCAGGTCCTGCCACAGGCGCTCCCGATCCTCGCGGCGGAGCCGGTTGGCGCTGGAAAGCGGCGACATGTTGTCGATTGCGCGATCCAAGCGGCCGCGGTCGAAGCGCCCGTCGCGCATGCGTTCCTGGAATGCGCGGAGCTCAAAGACTGCGCGGTCCAGACGCATGCGCTCATATCGGGCAAGATACGGAAGCGACCGCATACTCTGCAAGTCGCCGATCGACCGCTCCACGACGTCTCCGCGACGATCGTGCCATTGGCCTGGACGGTCGAACCGGCCGTCGCGGCCCTCCTGAGCGAAAATCATACCGGACGCCGGAATCAGCGCCGATGCCAAAAACAACCCTCTCAACATCCCTCTTAACATCTTTCTTAACATCCGATTTTTCATACGCGCCTCCTACTTGGTTGGGACGGCGGTACGAAACTACGGTTTCAGCGAAGGCATTAAGTCTTGTTCATGCAGCAGCTTAAAGGTTTGTAAAGGCAGGACGCCGATTGGGAGAGGGTTATCTTTTCAGCTACGGTTCGCGGCGGCTGACGTAGTTGCCGACGAGGATACCGAAAGTGGCACCCACGAAGAGATCGGAAGGCGAATGGCGGCGCGCGCCGTAGCGCGAAAGCGTGATGGCAGTCGCGGCCGCGTAGCTTGCCACAGCTACCCATCGCGGTGTTCTGGAGTGGCGCGCAATCGCCGTAGCAACGGCGAACGACATCAGAGCGTGGCCGGAAGGGAACGCATTGCCCCCCTGGAAGAAGCGCACATCTCCATTTCCGTCCATGGGACGCTCCCGCCCCAAGGTGCTTTTTAGGACGAAGGTCAGGATCGCAGCGTCGGCGAGAGCGCGCGAGGCCTGCCGTCCGATGCTTACCGTGGACTGGCTACCGGTCGCCCGGCCAAGAAGCAAGGTCCCCGCCGTCATGCCCGAAAGGGTCAGGGCTGAGCCGACCTGCGAGACACGGCCACTCCAGCGAATTTGGTCCACGGTGTTGGGAAGGCGGGTGTCCGCGTTTCGATCGGTGGCGATCAGCCCGGCGGTAACACCGGCGATGGGCAAACCTATGGTCAGCCACTGGCGCATGTTCATGCGGAACGGGCTGGTCCAGATCACCTGCTGGTCTTTCCAAATGTCCCGGACGAAGGCCCTGGTGGGGGATCGGTGGCTGGTTTCGGGCGCTGGCGCCAATTCGAGATTCGTCTGCGAAAACGCAGGATGAGTCAGGGCCAGACCGCAAAGAAGGAGAGGAAGAGAACTTCCGGCACTGCGGTTCATGCTTTTCTAAGAACTATCACTTTCTGTCGACGCCAACAATTACGGACGCACCGGGTGAGGTCCGCAGGTACACTAAGACGGACTTTTTGTTGGCGGACGCCTTGTCATCGGCTGCGGCCTGGATCTTCACGGCATAGTACCGGCCAGCGGACGCCCCCGCCATTTCCCGCGGCAACCGGAAGCTGTTCTCGCCGGGCAGTTCAGTAAGCGCTTCGGATTCGTTGTCGAAGCGGGACCAAAGAGCGGTGTATTGACGGGCAGGGGAATATCCGCGCTCCACCGCCAGGTCGTCGAATTTCAGCTCGCCGCCCTCCACGCGAAAACGGTCCAGAGGAAGGACTTTGGCGAAGAATGTCCGGCCCACGCGGTCACGGCGCTCGGCCAGCGTCTGGACCAAGTAGTCCACTACCTTGGGATCGCTGTACTCGCCGGTTTCCACCAGCGCGCGAATTTCCGCGCCGGTGAACATCGTGACCTGTTTCGCCGCCCAGAACTCGTCGTCCGGAAGCCGTTCGGTAAATGCCGGATTAGGATAATTGGGCTTCCACTCGTCCGGATTGAAGGCCTTCGCTTCAAAGCGCCCCACTGCCGGCAAGTCCGGGTATCTGGCGCGCTCCCAGCGCCCGGGGCCCAGCCCCAGGCTGAACATATCCTTGAAAGCCATGCCGGGGCCCGGAATGATGTACTCGTGCCCAAAGCGCGCATTCTTGGGCATGTCGCTGTCGCTGCCGAGGATCGCGCCGAAGTCCAGGAGGTGATGCCGGACAAACTTAACGCCGTCTTCTTCCGTGAGCGTGTCATAGGAGTTGATGCCCTTGGCGTCGGTATGATTCAGCCAGGCGCAAAAAACAAACAAACCACGAAGGTCGCGCCGGTGCTGGTGGGGCACCGTGTCGTTAGGATCTTCGGTGCGCGTGTCCTCGTAACGGAACGGCCCCAGTGGCTGGCCGGCCAGCCCCAGGCTGGCCAGCATCCGGTACGTGCCGTCGGGACGCCTCCGCAAGGCGCGGAGAATGTCGTCGATGTCTCGCTCCAGCATGGCACGCTTGCGGCCGCCGAGGCCGTTTACGCGCGCCTTGGAACTGACCTTCAACTGGCTGCGGTCGAGATTGAGAATGTAATTCTCCGGGGTGTTGTATCCCAGCGCGTAGAAGAACTTGCTTCCCACCACGTCGGCGGCAGTGGCCATCTCCGGGTTGGAATATGGGTCAGGCTTGACGAAATATAGCCGGCCCGCCGAGTCGGTCATCCGGAAACCTGGTGTGATGCCGTCGGTCTTGGCGCCCACTACGGTGAAAGGCGGCGTTGGACGGTGATCCGACCCCGGTCCTCGCCGTAACGCGTCCGCGCTCATCCGGCGGCGGGCGTGGCGGTTGGTGTACCAGGCGCTGTCCGGTACTTCGCCCAGTGTGTTCACCGCCAGCGCGGGCTTGCCTGAAGGCGGCTTTCCGCCGAAAGATTGTGCCAGGAAATCGTAGAGCGAGTCGGTTTCGCGCGGGTTGATCTTGTTCACCGCCACCGGTTTCGGCCAGGCCGCGATCGGATCGTCAGGATAGAACTTCCGCGCCTGAGCGGCGCAGGCCACCAGCAGGAGCGCGGCCGTCAGAATATGTTGCCGAACTTGAACCATATTCGAAATCCCTCCCGGCTTGCGCCGAGGTCCACTCGCAGCACTACACGATTCCGGCTCTTGAGCCGGAACCCGATTCCGCCGGCTCCGTCCATTCCGTGAAGATTGAACTGGCGCACGCGCCGGAATACTTTGCCTCCGTCACCGAAGAGCGCCATGTCCAGGCCGGGGAAAATCTCCCAGCGGTACTCGCCATTCAGCACAATCAGATTGTTGTCGTAGAACCGGTACAGATCAAAGCCGCGCAGATCGTCAGAGCCGCCCAGGGTGGGCTGGAGGTAGAAAGGCACCTCCTGATCCGCGCCGCGATAGCTGAGCACCGTTCTTGCGCGCAGCGCGATGACCCGCTTCTCGTTAAAGAAGGGAATGTACTGCTCGGCATTGGCTTCCAGGCGGCGGAAGGAGTAGTTTTTATAAGTACGGTCGCTGTACGTGTTGAACTCCACCGCGTAGTTGCCGCCCCGATGGGGATCGCCGGGAATGTCGCGGAAATCCAACTGCACAAAGGGCCCGCCGCGCAGGAAATGGGCCTGGCGGTCGAGGCCGATGGTATCCACCGGAGTGAATAGCTTCTCGCTCGACGGGTACTCGCCGCTCTGGCCGGAACCGGTATTGACGGCCAGCACCCCGCCACGCACGCCGAGGAGGAGCTTTTGCCGGAAGGGGAGCCACGCCGCACGGAAGTCGAAGTTGGTATCTTCACGTCGGAAGTTGCTTCTGTTTCGCCTCCGGGAATCCTGGCCCTGTCCGAAGTATGGAAAGGCATTGTAGTCGGAGTGAGCGGCAACGAACAACACGGAGAACCGGTTGCCCGCCAGACGTGGAAACCCGAATTCGGTGTCCAGCTTGTAGTAGAGTTTGTAGGAACCGACAGCCGCGGCCCGGAAGGTCATGTTTTCGCGGAGCAAATCGGGGCGGTAGTATTCCGGTCCCAGCCCGAATCCGGAGCCGGTAGCCAGACCACCCAGTTTTACCCGCAAGCCGGGAAACCCGCCGGTTAGCTTGGCGATGAAATCGCCCTTGGTGAGACTCTCGATCCGGCGTTCGGCCTTAGTTGGCTCGTCGGGCTTCAAATTGCGCGATTTTTCAACCGCCTCGCGCTCCAATTGCTCCGTCCGCGTCGCCGGTTCCTGGGCCGCTGCGACAGCGCACACGGCAGTAAGAAACAACCATGCGCCCTCCGCGCATCGTCGCCACATTTTCATAGAATGCCACACATCTTCGCATTTTAGGGGGGACCAGGAGTTCCGGCCTCAAGAGAATCCATGAGCCGGACTTGCGGTTGCCGCCGCGTTGTGAGGAGGAGGCCCTGGCTACCGCCGGCCGGGGAAATAATGCAAGCCATCGATTTAGAAGGCATCGAAGTACAAGGAATCGACGTAAATGTCGAGATTCGGCCCATTCGTCCACAAGACGCCAGGCAGTGCGGCGAAGTCGGGCACTACGCCCACTCCGCCGTCGCCGTTGCCCACAACCTGCCGTCAGAACAGCCATCGCCCGATCATTCCATCGAACTGATCCGCGCGAAGCTCTGCGATCCCAACGCCTACGGCGTGCTGGCCGAAGACGACAGCGGGCAAGTGGCCGGAAGCGTATTCCTGAACACTTTCCCGCCTGATCCGGTGGCGTCCATCGGTCCATTGAGCGTTCATCCGTCGGCAGAAGGCGGGGTAGGGCGGCAATTGATGGCGGCGGCTCTTGAAGAGGCTTACAGGCGCGGGTTTAGCAGAATCCGGCTGGTGCAGTCTCCGGCGCACCTGCGATCGCTGGCGCTATATGCAAAACTGGGTTTCGCGGTTCGGGAACCGCTGGTTCTGATGCAGGGTACTCCCACCGCGCCCCCAGCCGGGAGCAGGATCGTACGCATCGCGCGGCCGGATGATGGTGAATTCTGCAACAGCCTTTGTTCCGCTGTTCACGGCTTCTCGAGGTCGTTCGAGCTTAAAATGGGAATCCGGCAGGGCACGGCCATGGTCGTGGAAAAGAGCGGACGGGTCACTGGGTATGCAACCGGCCTCGGCTTCCGTTCGCATGCGGTGGCGGAAACTACGGCGGATCTGAAAGCGCTGATGGCCGCCGCGCCGAGAACGACCGGACCCGGGTTTTTTGTGCCCACGCGCAACACGGAAGTGCTGCGCTGGCTTTTGGACGCGGGCTGCCGCGCGGTTTGGCCGGCCACACTGATGACGATCGGCGCATACCAGGAACCCCCCGGCGCGTTTCTGCCCTCGATCGCATTTTGAGAATCGACGGTATGGACCAAAGCCTTCCACGCTACGCCGAGGCTGCGATCATTCGGACCAGCGCTTCGACATCCTGGTAGGGAACGGCTGCCGAACCCTGCTCATTGTCCACGCGGTGGACGATGACCAGGTCTTTCGCCGGAACGACTGCGATCACGTGGCCCCCCACGCCGAGTGCGCAATATCCCCAATCGAGCACCCACCAGAGGAAACCGTACGACTCCCAGACGCGAAATGCCGCCGAGCTCTGGGCGCTTGAGTAACCCACCGTGGAGCGTTCGATCCACTCCGCTGGCACGATCCGCCGGCCTTGCCACGAGCCCTTACTCAGATAGAGCTGGCCGAACCGAGCCAGGTCCCGCGCCGACATGCGGAAAACGTACGCTGGATGGATCGAATCGGCGCCCGTGACGTACTCGCAAGCGGCCAGACTGAAATCGTCCATGCCTACCGGCTGAGCGATTCGCTGCTCGAACTCCTCGAAGATCCGGGCGCCGGTCAGCTTCTCGAAGATGGTTCCGAGGGCATTGAAATCCCAGTTGTTGTAATACCAAAACGCGCCGGGAGGATGACTGTTCCGCGACGGTTTCTCCACCTTCATCTCCGGGGCCTCGTAGAGCGCGGAATGGTAAATGCCGGAGCGGGAGCGCAGCAGGTCAAGCACTGTCGCCTGCTTCTCCAAAGCGCTTAGGCTGGGCGAATTGTCGTCGATACCCAGCTCCTCCATGGTGCGTCCCAGTTCGATACGCCCCTCCGCGGCGTGGATACCGATCAGGGCTCCCAAAAAGCTCTTGCGGATCGACCGGACATTGATTTTCCTGGCTGTGTCGCCCCATTCGCCGATCACCTGGCCGTTGCGAAGGATCACGACGGCGGACGTCGCGCGCGCCGCTGTGAAGTTTCTGGCCTCGAGAAATGGCTGAGCCGATGGCATAGGATTCCGCGCCAGCATAACAGAATCTCCGGTCTCTTCCAGCCGTTGCGTTGGTATAATCAAGACTCACCCCCGAGACTGGAGATGCCCGCTTATGGACGAGAAGGAACGCGCGCGCGCACTTGAGCAGACGCTTGGCCAGATCGAGAAGAATTTCGGCAAGGGCTCCATCGTGAGGCTGGGCTCGAAAGAAGCCCTGGTACCTGTTTCCATCATTCCGACCGGCTCCATTTCGCTCGACGCGGCGCTCGGGTGCGGCGGTCTTCCGCGCGGCCGCATCTGCGAGATCTACGGTCCGGAATCGTCGGGTAAGACGACCATCGCGTTGCAGGTGATCGCCGAGGCCCAGAAGGCCGGCGGCATGGCGGCCTTCATTGACGTGGAGCATGCGCTCGATCCGCTGTACGCCCGCAAGCTCGGGGTGGACGTGGATAATCTCCTGGTGTCCCAGCCGGATTACGGCGAGCAGGCGCTGGAGATCACCGCGGCGCTGGTAGCTTCAGGCTCCATCGACTGCCTCGTGGTGGACTCGGTGGCTGCGCTGGTGCCCAAAGCCGAACTGGACGGCGAGATGGGCGACAGCCACATGGGCCTGCAGGCGCGGCTGATGTCGCAAGCGCTCCGGAAGCTCACGGGTATTGTCTCCAAGTCCAAGACGTGCCTGATCTTCATCAACCAGATTCGCGAAAAGATCGGGGTCATGTTCGGCAACCCGGAAACCACAACCGGCGGCCGGGCCCTGAAGTTCTACTCCTCCGTCCGGCTCGACATCCGCCGCATCGCCGCCATTAAGGACGGTGACGCGGTGGTTGGCAACCGCACCAAGGTGAAAGTTGTGAAGAACAAATGCGCGGCGCCGTTCCGGGAAGCCGAGTTCGACATCGTCTACGGAGAAGGCATCTCGCGCGAAGGCGACCTGGTGGACCTGGGCGTGGCGCAGAACCTCATCGAAAAGAGCGGATCCTGGTTCAGCTATAAGGGAGACCGCATCGGCCAGGGCCGCGAGAACGCCAAGCAGTTCCTCAAGGACAATACCGACATCCGGCTCAAGGTCGAAATCGAGCTGCGGAAGGCACTTGGCCTGATGAAGGAAGAAGCGCCGCACGCCGAGCAAGCCCCTCCGCCCCCTGCCAACGGCAAGCCCGCCGCAGCGGCCAGAAGGTAAGTGGGACAGGCCTTCCTGCGCCAGGCCGGACAACTCCGCGAGTCTATACCGAGGTTTCCGCCACTGGGAGAGCGGCTTTTGGGTCCGGGCTCCTCTTGGCAGGCTTTTGTCGAGGTTCTCAGCCCGGAGCCTGTTTTGCCAAGACCAGGCGGCCTGAATCGCGCCCCGAACGGGCTCGCGCAGGCTAACTCCTCTGCCCTGAGAAGGCCCTTGGGCGGCCAAAACATAACATGAACCCTCTGTTTTGGGCCAAAAACAGGCCTTCAGACCGGGGATGTCAAAAAAAGGCCCAAAAACGGCCTTTTTCCGCGTATTTCTCTTTACATCCGCAGCGCGCTTCCCTTATGATGTAGACGTTCGCATAGCGGCACGTCCCTGGTGCCGACATCGCGCCGACAACGTCCCACTGGGAGAGTCAAGAGGATATGGCAAGCAACAGAATGACACAGACGCAACTTGTACGGACGCTCGCCGAAGCCGGCGGCGTTAACAATAAGGTGGCCCGCACCATGATCGAAACCCTGGGCGCCACCGCAATCAAGGAAGTAAAGAAGAACGGCGTATTCGTCGTTCCCGGCGTTGGCCGGCTGGTGCGCGTTGACCGCAAAGCGCGCATGGGCCGCAACCCGGCAACCGGCGAGGCCATCAAAATCCCCGCCAAGAAGGTCGTTAAGTTCCGCGTGGCGAAGGCTTGCAAAGACGCCATCGTACCGCCGAAAAAGTAAAGGATAGCGGACGGCTCAGTCCGCGCTCCTAAAAACCAAACCCCGCGGATTACTCCGCGGGGTTTCTTGTTCTTGCTGATACTTCCGGAGCCGAATCGCTCTCCGCTCTCACTTGCGAGCGGCGCACGAAGCCTACGCTTGCTTCTTCGTTTCTTCGGGTTTCTCGTCGGCCTTCAAGGCTGTCTTGAAGTTCCGAATTCCCTCTCCCAAACCCTTCGCCACCTCAGGGATCTTCTTACCGCCAAATAAAAGCACGGCAACCGCAAGGATGACGACCAGTTCCATGGGGCCGAGGGAACCTATCAGCAACGCAGATAGGCTTACCATCGTGTACGGCCTCCTTGAACTAATTGTAGGTGTCCCGGAAAGCGCGCGTCAAGCCGCGCACGCCCTTCTCCAGTCCTGTCCCCGCTGCATCCGGCCGCGTATCTGTTATATGCTTCACCTGAAACGCTCATGTCGAATCCTTACCTCCTCTCCAGACGTTCGGCGCTTTCGGCCCTCCTCGCCGCGGGCGGCGCCGCCGCGGCAGCCTCGAAGAAGGCCCCTGCTTTCGCGCTGATCGGCGACCGCTATCACAACAGCGACTATATCCGCACCGGGCTTACCCGGACCATCGAAAAAGACCTCGGCGTCGCCATCGACTTCTGCGACGAGGTGAAGATGCTCAACGCCGAGACCCTGGCCGGGCGGCGTCTGCTCATAATTCAGCGCGACGGCATGACGTGGCCGGATGGCTATCAGGACGAAACCAGCAACGCCGCATGGGTGGCTACGGGGAAGCCGAAACTGGTGAGCGATCCGCCGGTTTCCACTCCGGAGGGAAAGCCCCATTACTGGATCACCGCCGACCAGGGGCGCGCCGTCAGGCAGTTCGTGCAGAACGGCGGGGGTGTGCTGCTGCTGCACAACGTCACCTACATCAGCCCTCATAATGAGGACTTCCGCGACGTCCTCGGCGCCGAGACCGAAGGTCATCCGCCCATCCGCACATTCAAAGTGAAGGTTACCAACCGTGAGCACCCCATCACCCGAGGTGTCAATGACTTCGTCGTCACCGACGAGCAGCATTACATGAAGTACCAGAAAGACCCTGAGCATCTGCTGCTCGAAAGCGTCAACGAAGACGGCCTGACCTATAAGAATCTGGGAGCGAAGGCCGCGGCAGGATGGGCTTATGACTACGGCAAGGGACGGGTGTGCTACCTTGCGCCAGGCCACCTGCTGACCGTGCTGTGGAACCCGGAGTTCATCAAGCTGCACCAGAACGCCGTCAAATGGCTACTCCGGCAAAGCTGACTCCGGCTCGGCTTGCTCTAGCGCCCTCGCTCGACGCAAAGTAAGAGTGATGGGAGTCTCGCCGGCCAAGATTCATCCCCCCTCCACGCCGAAGAAGGCGAAGAGCCAGCCGCGACGATGGCGGCAACCGAGTATTCCCAAGCGGGAGCTCTACCGCCTGGCGCCCAAACCACCTCGGCGCGCCGGACCGGAATTATGGGACCGCCTTGTACTGCTGGTCCGCTCAGGGTGGATCTGGCTCGCGCTGGCCGCCGTACTCATCGCCATCGAAGCGCGCTGGCCGGCCGCGGCGATCGGGCTGTTGGGCGTGATCCTTCTGCTTTTCGCCCCACGATTCGCCGCGCCCGACTACGAGCTGGATTATCCGTTCGGCACGGACTCCGCGGAATTCCTCACCACTCTCACCGGCGCTACCGGGGTTCCCATCGTTTCGGGCAACCGGATCGCCATCCTCAACAATGGCGATGCGTTCTATCCGGCGATGCTGGAGGCCCTCTCACTGGCCGAACACTCCATCACGATGGAACAATACATCTTCTGGCCGGGCGAAACCGGACGGCGATTTGCCCATGCATTCGCGGAAAAAGCCGCCGCAGGGATTTCGGTGAAGCTTTTGGTGGATGCGATCGGCTCCGCAACCATCGGGGCGGAGATTCTTGGGATCCTTGAAAAAGGCGGCTGCCAGTTGGCGTGGTACCGGCCGGTCCGCTGGTATAGCCTGCACCGCGTCAACCGCCGCACTCACCGCAAATCGCTGATCGTTGACGGCCGGGTGGCGTTCACGGGGGGCGCCGGGATCGCCGACCAGTGGCTCGGCCGGGCGCAGGACTCGTTTCACTGGCGCGACATCCAGGTCCGCCTGGAGGGTCCGGCCGTTTTTCCGCTCCAAACCGGCTTCGCCCAGAACTGGCTGGAGACGACCGGCGAGCTGCTGACCGGGGCGCGCTACTACCCAGTGATCAAAGGCCGCGGTGGCGTGGCGGTCCAAACCATCATGAGCTCACCGTTCAGCGGTCCGGAAAACGCGTCGCTGATGACCGCGCTGGCGATGCTCTGTTCCCGGCGCTATCTTTATATTTCCAATCCGTACTTCATCCCAAACCGCCTGTTGATCGAGAAGCTCGCCGAGGCTGTCCGGCGCGGCGTTACCGTGAAGGTCGTCGTCTCAGGCGCGCGGAACGATACTTGGCTGGCGCGACGGAACAGCATCCGGCTGTACGGGAAACTCCTGGGCGCCGGTGTGGAGCTCTACGAGTACAACCGCACCATGCTGCATCAGAAAACGATGGTGGTGGACGGCGTCTGGGCGACGGTGGGCACGGCGAACTTCGACAACCGCTCCTTCGCCCTTAACGAGGAAACCAACGTCTGTTTCTACGACCCCGACCTGGTGGACCAGATGCGCGACATCTTCTTTGCCGATCTGGCCGAGTGTGAGCCGGTAACGCTGGATGACTGGCGCCGCCGGGGTCTCCTCGCCCGAACCTCCGAGTTATTCGCCGCCGTGATGCAGGATCTGGTCTGAAGGGAAGACGCCCGAATGGACGGCTTTCGCGTCGCCACCTACAACATTCACAAATGCCGGGGAATGGACGGCCGCACCCATCCGGAGCGCATCGCGCGCGTGCTTCGCGCCGTGCACGCCGACGTGTACGCCTTGCAGGAGGTGGTCAGTGTCTCAGGGGGCGGCCGGGAACAGCACCAGGCGCTTTATCTCGCCGAGGAGCTCGGCATGTACTGCGTGAAGGGCGTGAACCGGAGCCATCAAGGCGGCTCCTACGGCAACGTGGTCTTGAGCCGTTTTCCCATTCTGAGTGCCACCAACATTGACATCAGCGTGGCGGGCTGCGAGGAGCGAGGAGTTCTGCGGGCGGACGTGGAGATTGGCGGGCGGGTCCTCCATCTCTTTAACACGCACTTAGGCACTGGTTTCCGGGAGCGCCGGAGTCAGGCCAAACGCCTTATGGATGTGGACCTCCTTCGCGCAACCGACCTCGATGGCCCACGAATCGTGCTGGGGGACCTCAACGAGTGGATTCGCGACCGGGTGACGCGGGCGCTCTCGGCGGAACTGCACCGCGTGGACCGTCAGATCTGGCTGGCACGGCGCTATCCGGCGCTGATTCCCTTCCTCCACCTGGACTACATCTACTTCGACGGCCTCAAACTGCGGGACGCTTTCTTTCACCACACGCCGCCCACGTTGCTGGCCTCGGACCACGTGCCCCTAGTCGCCGACTTCACCTGGTGAGCACGCGGATTCACAGATTCTACAAGGTGTTGCGCGTGCACCACACATAAAAAAATCCAATGCGCCCCATCCAAACTATGCGTTTGGCGCTTCTACTACGCCGTTGAATAATAGATGGGTGCTCGCCCCTCCGTCTGGGGCTCAATGATCAACGAGGGTCACATCAATGAAGCTACGTATGCTTGCAGCTCTTGCTGCGTCCACACTTGTACTCGGGTTGGCAGTGGCCCAAACCGCGCCGCCAACTGTTGAACAGCGGCTGGCAGCCGTCGAAGCGGCAGCCAAATCAGCCCAGTCCGCCGGCGATAACGCCTGGATGCTGGTCTGCGCCGCGCTGGTTCTGATGATGACCGGCCCAGGTCTGGCCCTGTTTTATGGCGGCCTGGTCCGAAAGAAGAACGTCCTGGCAACCATGATGCAGAGTTTTGTCCTGATGGTCATCGTTACGGTCCTCTGGGCGCTGGCAGGGTACAGCCTTGCCTTCGGCGAGGGCAGTGCGTTCCTCGGCGACCTCCGCTACTTCATGCTCGGAGGAGTGGGCAGCGCGCCCAACCCGGACTACGCGGGCACTATCCCGCAACAGACCTTCATGATTTACCAGTTGATGTTCGCCATCATCACTCCGGCACTGATCACCGGCGCTTTCGCCGAACGCATGAAATTCTCGGCCATGATCCTCTTCATGGTGCTGTGGTGCTTCCTGGTCTACTTCCCGATGGCGCATATGGTCTGGGGCAAGGGCGGCTTCCTCAACGCGTTTCTGGGGGGCAAGGTCCCGTGCTTCGACTTTGCCGGCGGCACCGTCGTCCACATCACGTCCGGAGTTTCGGCGCTGGTTTGCGCTCTGTACATGGGCAAGCGCGTCGGTTACCCGAGCGATGCAATGAAACC
>JACXTT010006361.1_pt1 | contig 16866 bp, 15 predicted proteins | sample 9270951 | NCBI WGS metagenome assembly JACXTT01 (sample SAMN15532306, study PRJNA645909) | rock metagenome | isolation source: weathered quartz diorite | place: Puerto Rico | collected 2017-06-21 | reverse complement strand
TCTTCCAGCTTCGGGATGATGCGGTTGTCGATCCACTCGCCGGCGAAGTAGACGACCTTCAGGTTCTTCAGGTAGCCGTCGAGGATGTCCTCCTCCGTGATGCAATCGACGGCGTGCTGAGCGTGACGCAGGGCGAGGTACAGCATCTGCTGCTCCTTGCGGCAAAGCGTCTGGTTGATCTCCTTCGGGGCGTTCTTGCACTGGGCCGCGAATGGGTCCTTCTCGCGCGGCACCATGAGGCGGCTCTCGTTGTAATCGGTCGCCTTGCTCATGACGATCGCGACCTGGGCGGGGCGCACCTTCCCCTCGACCACGAATTTTTCCACTTCGGCGGAATCGTAGATCGATTCGCTTAAGGTCCGGAAGGTGTCCTTGTACTTCCACGACACGTAGTTCTCGGTGAAGCGCTCGGCCGGCGCGACCCAGAAGTTGTCGATGTGCCTCGCGCCGAAGCCGACGCTCAAGACCATGTTTCGCCGCAGGAAGCCTGGCTCCTGACCCGGCGCGTGCGGCATCACGTAATAGTGAATCGGCGTGTTGTGATACTTGGCCGCACAGCGCATCTGGGCGAAGCTCCACGAAATGATCTGCGGCACCTCCGGCACGCTGAAGATGTAATCTTCCGCCCAGATCATCGACATCCCCTGGTGCTTGAAGATATCGACCCACTGATAGATCGGGCCGTAATAAAGGCAGCCATGATGCGGCGAGTAGTTGGCCCCGGTGAGGACGTGCGGCCCGATCAGCTCCTTGGTCCGCTGCGTCATGGCGCGATAGACGGCGAAGCGTTCTTCCTCGTTGAACTGCTGCGAAAACCAGGCCTGGCGAGCCGAGGGCCGTGAGGCCCCGGGTGACGGCGTCAAAGCCGCTGCATCGATTTCGACGCCGAGGTCGGCCTTGGTGATGCCTTTCGACTTGAGCCATACACGGAACTTTTCGTTAAGCTTCACGTCCCTGTAGTTGATATTGCCAATGCTGATCTCGTCGCCGAAGCTCATGATGCGGAAGTTGTCCTTTTGCAACGGCGTCATCTTGCTGGCGACGGCCTCAATCTGCTTGATGTCGTGGGCGTGTTGATGCCAGCCGGCGCGGCTCACCTGCTCATATTTGTTCGGCAGCAGCGTGTTGTACCCGAGGGTGGCCTTGAGTTCATGGACCCAATTCTCGGGGCCCGAAAACGCCCCATAGTACAGCAACTCCTTCGGCTTCTGGCCACCGTTGGCTTTGCGCCACGATTTGCTGTCCTTGATGATCTCATTGGCCCACTCGCGGCTTGGGCGAACCTTCGCGTCCTTATTCCACGTGATATCGATTGGGATAACGACCGGTTCGCCGCTGATCGCCTCCATGTCGCCGACGATTTGCTTTCCGCCGGTGTCGCGGGCAAATTGGAGGCCGAACTCCTTGGCGCCGGGCAGCGTGACCGTCAATCCCTCATCGTGAACCAGTCGGCAGAAGGGACCGATGTTGATCCATGGACTCCATTCACCCTGGATAATGCTTGGTTGAGGTGTCGCCTTCGGGTCGGAAGCGTGAGGAATGATGATCGTCGCCCCGCCGTAGTTGGGCTGATAGTGCCCGGCCCGCGACACCGTGAGGCGAGCCGACTTGTCGGTCGGGTTGTGAAAACGCACGTAAAGCTTGGTCGCATCCAGCGCTTCAAGAGTGAACGGACTGCCCACCTGGTACGGCTTGAAGCCCTTGTATTCGTCCTTGAGATTCGTGGTCAGTACCAGGAAATCGACAAAGCGATCACCCGCTGGCTTCGCGTTTGGCACCGTGATGAGGCGAATCTCTGCCTGGCCCGGCTTCAACTCGACGGTCGTCTTCGGCGCCTCGGCCGCATCGTGATCAACGCCCCAGGGCCACCAGAGCTCGTTCGATTCACCGCTGAAGCTCCACAGGCGGTCCGTGCCCTTCTTGCCGTAGACGTGGGAGAATACCACCTTGCCGCCTTGTTCGACCTCGATCTTGTGCAAGTAGTTGAAGTACGGCGGCGCTTGATACTTGCTCCACACGCGGAACGTGCCGCCCTCCTTGATAGTGATCGATTTCTTGGCGACCGAACCGACGCTGTCGGCCGGCGCGCCGAGGCAGCCGCCGTGCGTCATCCACATGCCGCCGTAGGTGTGACTGCCGTAGCTGTCTTGCTGATGCGTGACCTTCCAGCCCTTCGCGTCGAGCGGCGTGAACGATTCGCCTTCGGCGATGATGATCTCGGCGCGGGCGAAAAGCGATGTGGCAAGCAAGAAGACACAGGTGCAGATTGATCTACGTAATGCGCGCATAGGTCACCTCGCGGAGTGGTAGAGATGAGCCGATTCTATGCGGGATCAATGGAATGTCGAAGGAAAAGCGGTGCTGCCGTACCGGGAATTGCTGCACTCGTCTTGGGGCTTGCCACGTGTCACATGATCTTCACATCATGCAGCGTGTTCTTCTGCGTCTGATGCGGCGCGTTGGTACCGTTGGACACGTCGGCGGGGATCGGCTCCAGGCGGGAGTGAATCTCCAGGGCGTGGATGACGATCTCCGCGTCGATGCCGCGGTAGCGTGTGAAGTAGGTCAGTTCACCCTTGATGATGCCTTCCAGCTCGACGGCCCACTCGGTCTGACCGTTCTTGACGCTCTTGTTGGCGCGGACGCGGACGATGTGATCGAGATTGACATACTCGCCGGTTAACTTGATCCACATGACAGGCCTCAACAGGCTGGCCGAGCGTCACGGCGGGAGCGGAAGCTCGGTAATGCACATGCAACTCTAGCACGCAATTTGGCGCGTCAACCTTAAAAATGGGTTAGAGTTCGGCTTTTTGGCATTCGCATGGCAAGTCAGCGCAATGCTTTACGAAACACTACCATGCTGTCGCCGTCCGCGTAGAAGTCCTTCAGCAGAGCGTGCTGCTCATAGCCGTGCTTGAGGTAGAACCGGCGCGTCAATTCATAGTGCGGCAGCGATCCCGTCTCGATGAACAGCACCCGGCCGCAATGCTTCTCGCGAAGGTCCTCCTCGACGAAGCGAAGCAATTGCGTGCCGGCGCCGCGACCTTGCTGATCCTTGCGCACGGCGATCCACCAGAGCTGCCAGGTCCCCTCGGTCATCGGCGCCGGCCCGTAATAAGCGAAGCCGACGATCTCGCCGGCTTCTACGCATGTGATGGCATGGTGATCGTCGGCGTGATTGGCCGCATGATAGTCGTCGAGGACTTCACGCAGAGCGACGATTTCGTGCGGTTTGAACAGTCCGGTCGCCTGGGTGAGGGCGACCAGCGTGTCCGTGTCGGCTGGCGTAGTCGGTCGAATCATTGGGATATCATAGCGAAATGACCTCAATTTGCGGTGGCCGTCGGCTGCGTCTTGTTCTCGAGCGCGGCGAGCAGTTCGCGCGCTTCCCGCAGCTCGCTGTTGGCGTGCAGGGCCAAGCGCAGGTGCTGGATGGCTGGCTGGCGCTGTTCCTTCTGATCGAACATGCAAGCGATCTTGAAGTGGGCCAGGGCCGCCCCGTGAACGCGGGTCAGATACGTAAGCCCTTGATCGACCTGTCCGGTCCAGGCGAGCGTGAAGCCAAGCTGCCGCTGATACTCGCGGTTCTCGGGTTCGAGTTCGAGCGCCTTGGTGAAGCAGCGCACGCTCTCGCTGAAGTCCTTGCGGCGATTGTGGCACATGCCGAGATCGAACCACAGGCCCGCGTCCTGGGGATGCTTGGCCATCACCTTCTTGTAGGCGTCCTGGGCTCGCTCATAATCACCCATCTTGGCATACAGTCGGCCAAGGCAGCGCTGGGCTTCGAGGTTGTTCGGATCGAGCTTGAGAGCAGCTTGATAGGCTTTGCGCGCGTCGTCGCGGAGGCCGGCTTGCATTTCGGGCTGTTTCTTGGCCGCCTCGGAGTCCGCTTCCGCCTCCTTCAACTTGCCGAAGGCAATCTCAGTGGAGGGAAGGGGGTTGCGTTTGGGGCCGTCGTTCTTGGTGATCTTGGGGGCTTCCGCGACGGGGGGGGACATGACGCCCCCGGACGTGGAAGCTGTTTTTTGCGGCCCGGTGAGGCAGCCAGTGCAGAGCAGCGTCAAGGGGACTGTCAAAAGCCATGCTGATGTGCGACCGTCCATGGAAGTCCTCGAATCCGTTCGGAAGATAGGTAAGTCCGGTCTTCGTTTCGCGCTCGCCAGGCGCCGCGCGGGCGCTAAACGAATGAACGGGAATCAAAATTCGCAAATGAAAGTGGCCGCCGCTTCGGCCATCAACTCACGGGTCAATTGAACTGGCTGTCTACGGAATCGGCAGATTGCCTGCACGATCTCCAGTAGATCTCGACAATCGCTGGCGCGCGGATTGCGCCCCTGGGAGTAATAGCGTTCAAATAGAAAGTCCACGGCATCTGGGCTGGGGTTCATGCCAAGCCGTTTGACCATTGAGTTGAAAATCTTCTCGTAAATCACCCGTTCCGGCGCGTCGATGGAAACTTTGTGGCGAATGCGGCGCAGGAACGCATCGTCCACCAGGTCCTTGGGATCGAGGTTGGTCGAAAAAATGATGAGCTGCTCGAAGGGAACCTCGAATTTCTTGCCGGAGGACAGAGTCAAGAAGTCGTGACGATCCTCCAGAGGCAAGATCCAGCGATTGAGCAATTCCTTGGGGCTGCACAATTGGCGGCCGAAGTCGTCGATGAGGAAGACGCCGCCGTTTGCCTTGACCTGGATGGGAGCTTGATAGAAATTGGCTTCGGAGTTGAAGCGCAGATCGAGCATATCGAGGTTCAATTCACCGCCGGTGACGACGACCGGGCGATGAATCTTGACCCAGCGGGCATCGACAGTGCCGGAATTCATGAGGCGTCGGATGGTGGCCTCATTGTCCTCCATGCGGTCGGCGTCGCGGTCGTCGGCCAGCTGGTGCAGCGAATTGTCATAGACGGTGACGATGCTGTTCTCGGCCAGAAATGCGTAGGGGACGTAGATTTCCCCACCGGCGTTGTTCATGAACTCGCCGATGGCGCGGGCGACCGAGGTCTTGCCGTTGCCCGGCGGACCGTAGATGAAGACGCTACGGCCAGAGACAATAGCGGGGCCAATGGCGCTGAACATTTCTTCCTTGAGGACCAGGTGGGAAAATGCTGCCCGCAACGGTTCGGGGCTGCAACTGATGCCGGTGACCGCCTGGCGATAGGTCTGCTCGACGTAATCTTCGAGCGGCACCGGCGCTGGGCCGACGTAGGCGCACTGTTTCATCGACTCCTGGGCGCGGTGCCGGCCTAACTCCGTGAGCATGTATCGGTAACTGACGCGGCCGATGAGGTCGCCACCTTGGACTTCGACGCATTTTTCGTCCTTGAGGAATTTCAGGGACTCTTCGATGACCTTGAACGGCAAGCAAACGGAGCGGGCCAGATCGAGGCCCAGCATCACGCCTTGCACGTAGAGGGTCCGCAGCAGGAGATCATTGAGAAAATTGAGACTCAGGCCCGCCTGACGCAGGCTATCAGGAGCGGTCGGCGCGTCGGGAACGCCGGCACCTTCCCATTCCATGTTCGACACGCTCTTCTGGCTTGCGATCATGCTATTCCACCTTTGTGAACAATTTCGTTTCGGTTATTTCACCTATACCACCAAATCAAGGCGCAACCCAGCGTTACAATTACCAGCGACACCTGAATGAGACGGGCGCGATCCGATACCAGTTCGGCAATGATGTTCGCTTGAAGAATCGGCATGCTCGCAGCGCCTTCAACAGAAGGGGGCGACGCGCTGGCGGTGGCTGCCAACAGGCACAGACAACCCAGGCCCAGCAGCAACAACAGCAACCGGCGAATGAGACGGGGAGATAGGAAGGCGTTCATGGTGCACGATCCTGTCGAATGCAACAAATCGGGGGACGCACGCAGGCTCATGCAATCCATAGCATATTTTTCGCGGTCTGGGCGAGCTGGATGCGGATTTCGTCCTGATATCGTGGCACCGCTGCGCGACCATGGCAATGAAAAGTCGTAGCCGAACTCGTGAGAGTTCGGCTACAGCGATTGGCGCGTAAAAAAACGGGGAACCGAAGTTCCCCGTTTCGTTGGACCATCTTGGCTTATTTGCCGCCGGAGGTTGCCGGGAAGGGGAAGAATGAGCCCTTCTTGGTGAGATCGTCAACGTTCTTCACGGCGTTCTCCGTTAGGTTCGCCGGGTAGGTCGGCACCGCGAGATCGTGGATCTCGATCTGGTACGAGTTGCCGCTCGAAACCAAGGTCTGGGTGGCCATGAAGCTCCGAATGGCGTCCTTGCGCCGGGCGATCATGCCGTCACGATCCTTGGCGACATCGTGCGGAAACTGTAGCCAGACCTGAAAATCGGGGATCGGCTGGCGGCGGGCAATGTAGCGCAGCTGGTCCTTGCCGGCCGCATTGAGGATATCGGTTCCTGGATCGAAGTGGTGATTCCAGATGGTTTGATCGAGCTTGTGCCCCAGGTCGGCCTGGGCGTTGTGAATGTCGCGCACGCTGTGGCGGGACGACGAGTTGTAGCGTTCCGGCCAGCACGGATCGACCAGGTTACGGTAGGTGGTGCAGCCCAGGACGGTGAACAGGGCGGCGCCGAAGCAGCTGACGGCCGCCGCTTGCTTGATGAATCCTTTCATCTGCATCTCTCCTTGTGCCGCTTGCGGCTTAGCGCTCGCCTGGCACGCCATGTAGCAATCGTCTGTGTGCCGCGAGCGCTAAGCCGCAAGCGGCAATTCGTTATTGCGGTTTCAACAAGTTCTCCATGATGTTGATCGCCGCCGGTCCGACCAGCACCACGAAGATGCCGGGGAAGATGAACAGGATCAGCGGGAACAGCAGTTGCACAGCGGTCTTGGCGGCCTTCTCCTCGGCAATCTGCTTGCGGCGGGTCCGCATGGCGTCCGACTGCACGCGGAGGGCCTGAGCGATCGACGACCCGAATCGGTCCGCTTGAATCAGGATCGCCGCCAGTGACTTCACGTCGTCAACACCGGTGCGGACGCCGAGATCGTGCAAGACTTCACGGCGCGGCCGGCCCATCTGAAGCTGGAAGTTCGCCAGCGAGAATTCCTCGGTAATTGTCTTCGCATGGGTTCCCATCTCGTCGCACACCTTCCGCATGGCTGCATCCAAGCCCAGCCCGCTTTCGACGCAGACGACCAGGAGGTCAAGCGCGTCGGGCAGCGTGAGGAAAATATCTTGCTGCCGTTTGGTCCGCAGATACCATAGGATGGCGCTCGGAATATAGAACCCGACGCCGGTCATGATCACGATGCCGAGAATCATCCGGAACCCGAACGGCCTGCCGGGCACCAGTACCGACAGGGCGATCAAGAAGCTGACCGCCAGGCAGACGAGGCGGATGCCGGAGTAGACCATTGGAGCCGCTTCGCTGCGGAAGCCGGCGTTGGCCAGCTTGTTCTTCAGGGCGTTCTGTTCCAGTTCGCTTTGCGGCATCAGCGGCTTGGAGATCGATTTCACGGCGTCGGCCAGACCCTGGAACTTGCCCGCCTTGCCCGCTTTCGTCGGGTCCTCAATGTCGGCGAGCGACTGCGGCCTGCTCAAGCGCGACAAACGATCGAGCGCCTGGCTATTTCGATTGGAGATCATGGACAGGACTGCCCAGATCCCCGCTACGATTCCCGCGAAAACGATCAGCGGGATCATGTCTTCAAAGCCGATCATTGCGAACAACATGGGGGTAACCTCAAGGGGAAAGTCGCAGGAGTTGCCGGCCTTTGTCGGAGCATTGCGAAATATCGTCGTGCCTGATATTTTCGTCAACTACGGCAAGGTTTCTTTACTCCCACTTACCATGAATTTCGTTTTTATCCGTTTTGTCCGCAGTCCGCAGTCCGCTATCCGTGGTCATAAACCCTCCATGCTCTACGGACTGCGCACAATTTACACCTTGATGTTGACGATCTTGCGAATCAACAAGGCGCCGGCCAGTTGCATGAGCAAGGCATAAATGCTCATCTTGATGCCGAGATCGGAGGTCCACAGCTTTTCGACGTAGTCGTACTTGATGTGGAGCATGATCAAGAACAGCAAGAAAGGGAGCGCGATCAGGATGACTCCGGACAGCCGGCCTTCAGCGGTAAGGGCCTTCACCTGGCCAAGGATGCGGAAGCGTTCACGGATGACGTAGCCGATCTTGTCGAGAATTTCGGCAAGATCGCCGCCGGTGGTGCGCTGGATGCAGACGCTGGTGACGAAAAAGCGCAAATCGAGGTTGGGCACGCGCTCGCACATGGCTTTGAGGGCGTCCTCGATGGGTATACCGAGGTTCTGCTCTTCGTAGACGCGATTGAATTCATCGGCGACGGGAGCGGGCATTTCTTCGGCGACAACGTGGAGACCAGCCGCGAGGCTGTGGCCGGCGCGCAGCGCCCGGGCCACCAGTTCGAGCGACTCGGGAAGCTGCGAGGCGAAGGTCTTGAGGCGGCTGGCGCGCTTGTGCAAGAGCCAGGCGAACGGGACCAGAGCCAACAGAAGGCCCAGCAGCGGCGCAAAGAAAACCTTGACGCCCGCGAGCCAGCTGGCGCTGAAGCCGAGCGCGCCCAGAATGAGGCTGATGATCATGAACGTGCTCGGGGTGATGTTGGCGTCCCCTTGCACGATCAGTTTTTGCAAGCTGACGATATTCGGCGTGAGGGCCTCAAGCAGGGATTTCTTGTCACGGTCGAGAGCGGTTTTCTTGAGGATGGTGGTCGCCTCATCGTCCTTCCGCTTCTTGCCTGTGAGCATGTCGAGACGCTCGGCGGTTTTCCCCGTCCCATCGCCGAACAGGAAAAAGAGCACGCCGATGACCGCGGAGACGCCGATGAACACCAGAGCGTAGATCAAGAGGGGAGACATGGTATAAGCCCTTCGTGCGTTTTTCGCCGCACAGCCCAAAAATCCCTCGCGCCGGAGGGGGGAACAAGTCCCCCCGTCCCGGCGGAGGTGTGGTGGATCCTCTGTCGCTTGCGGCGTAGCTTCGTTGCTGCGCCGCAGGCGAAATTGCCGTCAATCGCGCATCAATACGCGTTCCTGGAACAAATTCGTCGGCAGCTTGATGCCCGATGCTTCGAGGCGTGGGATGAAGGCCGGGCGAACCCCTGTCGCTTCGAACTGCCCGTAAGATCGGCCGTTCTGGTCAATGCCGAGCTGCTTGAAGCGGAAGATTTCCTGCATGATGATGACGTCGCCTTCCATGCCCAGCACCTCGGAGATCGACGTAATCTTGCGTGGTCCGCCTTGCAGGCGGTTTGCCTGCACAATGAGGTCGATGGCGGAGGAAATTTGCTGACGCATGGCTTTGATCGGCAAGTCCATGCCGGCCATCATGATCATCGTCTCCATGCGGGACTGGGCGTCGCGCGCGGTGTTGGCGTGGAGCGTGGTCATGGAGCCGGCGTGGCCGGTGTTCATCGCTTGCAGCATGTCGAGCGCCTCGGCGCCGCGGCATTCGCCGATGATGATGCGCTCAGGCCGCATGCGCAGAGCATTGCGGACCAGATCGCGGGTGTCGATCCGTCCCTTGCCCTCGATGTTGGCGGGGCGCGTCTCCAGGCGGACCACGTGATCTTGCTGCATCTGCAATTCGGCGGCATCCTCGATGGTGATGACGCGCTCATCGTGCGGAATGAAGCTCGACAGCGTGTTGAGCAGCGTCGTTTTGCCGCAACCCGTGCCGCCGGAGATAATCAGGTTGAGCCGAGCCTTGATGCACGCTTCCATGAGCATGGCCATCTCGGGCGCGAAGGCCTTGTAGTTGAGCAGGTCTTCGAGTTTGAGTGGGTTGGCGCCGAATCGGCGAATGGACATCGTCGGCCCGTCGAGCGCCAGCGGCGGAATGATGGCGTTGACGCGCGAGCCGTCCGGCAAGCGGGCATCCACCATCGGACTGGTTTCATCGACGCGCCGGCCAACCTTGGAAACAATGCGGTCGATGATCTGCAGCAGGTGCTCGTTGTCGCGAAATTTGACGTCGGTTTTTTCGAGTTTGCCGCGGCGTTCGACATAAACCTTGTGCGGGCCGTTGACGAGGATATCGCTGATGGTCGGGTCCTTGAGCAAGGCTTCAAGCGGGCCAAAGCCGAAAGTCTCGTCGAGAACCTCGTCGATGAGTCGTTCGCGTTCCACGCGATTGAGCAGCGGGTTTTCAGTGTCGCACAGGCGTTCGACGACGAGGCGAATCTCGCGGCGCAGCGTGTCGCCGGCGAGGTCGCTGACGCGCGACAGATCGAGCTTGTCGACGAGCTTGCCGTGGATGATGCGTTTGAGTTCGTCGAAGCCTTTGCCGGAGCGGTCGTTGTTGCCTCCCAGGCCGCCGGCGCGGCTGGCGCCGCCGTGGTTGGTGGCGCCGGCGCCATTGTTCAATCCGCGTTGCAGTCGAGACATTGCGGTCTACCTCATGGAAGCCCAAGGATGAACGCAGCGAACCCTTGGGATACGGGCGTCATGACCCCAGGGGTTCGCTGCGCTCACCCCTGAGCTTGCCAATTTTATCGGAACGAAAAGAACCCGCGGCGTTCCTTCTTCGGCGCCTCCGTCGGCGCCTTGCCGCACAGCGCGTTGGCGAGCCCGACCAGGCTCTGATGCACCCGGCTCTTGGGCGCGTGAATCAGCAGCGGCACGCCGGAGTTGCGGGCGCCAAGCATTGATTTGTAATCGTTGGGGACCTGCCAGTAGATCGGCTTGCCGATCGTGTCCTGGGCCTTCTCCAGAGTGATGTCGCTATCCTCGGCGCCGACCCGGTTCATGACGACCTTCACCTTTTCGCCGAGCCCTTCTTCCTTGTCCATCGTGTGCAACATGCGGACCACGTTGCGCAGACTCGTGAGTTCCAGCTGAGCAACCAGCAGCACGATGTCGCTCATGCGCACGGCGGTCAGGTCGGTCGGCGTGAAGCGCTTGCTCAGATCGAACACCAGGTGGGAGTAGCTGGCACGCAACAGGCCGATGACGCGGCCCAGGTGTTCATCGTGAATCAGGGCGATATCTTCCATTTGCACGGGGTGCGGCAATAGGGACAGGCCGCTCTCGTGCTTGCACAGGGAGCGGCGCAGGAACTGCATGTCGAGCCGGTCCACGTTCATGGCGACGTCGGCGAGAGTGTAATCGGGAATCAAGTCGAGGGCCACGTCGGCGTCGCCGAGGGCCAGGTCGAGATCGACGAGAGCGGCGTTATACCTGGGATCCTGAGCGATGCAGCAGCCGAGGTTGACGGCGAGGCTGGTGCAGCCGACGCCTCCCTTGGAGCCGATGACGGAGATGACGAGAGAGTCGGTTCGGGCGGCGCCGTTGAGGACGCCGTTGGTGTCGTTGCCGCTGCTAGTGCGGTTGGCCCGCAGCCGTTGCAAGGCGAGCAGCAACTCCTCGAGGACGACCGGGGCGGTCAAGAATTCCTTGGCACCCGCCCGCAACGCTTGCAAGATCGATTGACCGTCGCCGCGGGCGCTGACGGCAAGAATCGGCATGTGCGGGAATTCGACGGTGAGCTGCTGAATCAGCTGAAAGGCCTTGTGATGATCCGAATCGAGAGCGATCACCACCGTATCGGGGCACGATTGCCGGGCCACATCGATGAAGAATTCATAGCGGGAGCATTCCGCTTCCAGCCAAACCGCTTCGACGCCCAGCAAGAGGTTACGCAGAGGTTCCCGCGTGGAGTCGGAGGGGTCCACGATAGCAATGCGTTGCACGTCCTTCATTTTCCACCACCACAAAAGAACGCAGGGGGAGATCAAAAATGGACAGTTTCCGGGGGCCGGAAACATTCCATTCATCGCAACCATAGCTTAATTTTTTGGGGGGCAACGAAAAATGAAGATAATTTTCGAGGAGGACGGGCGATTTGGGGAATTTCGCTTGGCGTTCGCTGATCGCAGGAGCTTTGCACATAAACTCAATAACTGAACTCGACGGTGCGCCAAGCGCGCAACGAATTCCTGTTACGTAAGTCCTTATTACACAAGAGGTTTTCGATCATTCGTTGCGCACACAGACACACGCCCCTCCTGCGCAACGAATGATTTCTTGGTGGTTCTTGTGCAAAGCCGGTCTTCGGCCCCGAAAGCCCGGCTTTACGGATAGCTCTTACTTCGTCCCCTTCTTGCCAGTCGAAATGCTCACCACCGCGGACTGGTCCAGCGAGAGCCACAGGATCACTTGCCGATCCTTGTCGAGGTCGGTCAGCTTGCCGAACTTGTCCGTGGCGATCTCGACCTTGGCGTCCTTGACGACGCTGAACGTCTTCTCCTCGGCGGGCAGGTTCTTCCTGGCCGCGATCAGCAGCGTGACGCTGTTGGTCTTCGCGTCCACCGATTTCAGGAGGCCCGAAACCATCGGCCCAGTTGCCTGAATCGAGGCGACTTCCTTCTTGCTCCCCATCAGCTTCACCACGACCGGCGTATCCTTCGGCAAATCCTTGAGCGCGGCGTCGCGACCGTAGAGTTGCACCTTGACGTCCTTCGCCACCGGATAGCTCGTTTCACCGTCCGGGTCGAACTTCTTGGGGGTCGCCAGGGCGATGGTGCGCTTGTCGGCATCGACGCCGCGCAAGATTCCCTGCACGCTCGGCCATTGCGCCAGCACCATACCCGCTACCTTTTGATCGCCCGCCAGCTTGAGCGTGACCAGCATGTCCACTGCCAAGTCCTGGAGCTTGGCTTCGTTGCCTTCGATGAGGACCCGCGCACCCTTCGCCGTCATGACGGTCCGCTCCTGATCGTCCGCGCCCTTGCTGCGCAAGATCAACGTGATGACGCCCTTGTCCGCATCGGCCGTCTTCAAGATGCCGGCGACCAGCGGCCCCTGCACGCGAATGGCAACGACCAGCTTCTGATCGGCCGACATCTCCGCGACAATGAGCGCTCCCACCTTCAGATCGACGAGGCTGCCGTCGCGGAAGCTCGCCGGCTTGACGCCTTTGCCGTCGTCGAAGAGGACCTTGACATCCTTGGCGAGGTCGAGAAGTTTGTCTTCGCCGGGCTGGCCCTTGACGACGGACGGAAGAGTCACATTGACGACGTTCTTCTTGGCGTCAACGGCATTGACAACGCCGGATACGTCGGTCGAGGGCTTCTTGCGGTCCTCGGCGTCGTCGGCTGCCGGCTTGCGCTTCTCGGCAGCGACGAATATCGGCGTGGTCGGCTCGGTAGCGCCGGCTTGTCCCGCGGCGGCCTCGTTCCCAAGGTCCAGCTGGGGAATGAAGCTACCGCCGATGCCGAGCAGGACGGCTGCAATCAGGGCGGTCAGCGACGCGATTTTCAGCTTGGTGAACAACATGGCGTGTAACACTCCTTCGGTTAAGGCGGCGACGTTGGCCGAGATCAGGCCGGTCGCTGCGGTGGTTCCTGCCGCATAGGCGCTCGCGGCATTGACAGTGGAAATCGCCAGACCATGCGGCATCGCGGCCGATGCGGCGTTTTGCGCTAACCAGGCGGCCAGGGCGCCGCCGGAGAACAGGAGGCCATGCCGGGTCAAGCGCTTGGCAAGCATGGCCCGGGCGCGGGCGAGCCGGCTGGACAGCGTGCCCTCGGGCCAGCCAAGCTGCTGGGCCGCGTCCTTGCGGGTGCTGCCTTGCAGGTCGCACAAGACAAGCGGGGCGCGAAACCGCTCGGGCAGGCACGTCAGCTCCTGGTCGAGAATGGCCTGCAGATCGCGCGATTTGTCTGGGCGAGCTTCGGGTTCGGGCATGTCGGCGACCTGCTTCTCGCGGGTTCGCCGTTTGGCGGCGAGCGCCCGCGCCTTCTGGGCCGTCTGACAGGCGACGCCGTACAGCCAGTTGCCGACCATGGCGCGCGGCCAGATCGAGTCGCCCTTGCGCACCAGCACCAGGAACACCGTCTGAAAGGCGTCCTCGGCGTCCTGTTGATGGCCGAGCATGCGCTGGCAGACGCCGAGAACCATCGGGCCGTGCCGGCGAACGAGTGCTTCGAAGGCGGCTTCCTGTCCGTGCAGAATGAAACAGTCCAGCAATTGCGCGTCAGTCATGTCGTCGCAATCGCGGCGCAGGGCTACGCGCCGCAGCTGCTGGACGACGCCGTTCATCTGCAGGGTCGGCATGTCATTCTCCTCATGCGGAACCAGCTCAGCCTCCACTTACAATTTCCCAGAAAGCGCGGATTTCATCCACTGTTTTTCGCCGCTTGCCGAAAAAAGCCTGAATGCGACTTCAAGATTCTTGAAGGATTAGAGGCGTACTTCGCGGTAAAAGGCTCTGAGGTAGGGCCGGGGCTGAGCACTGCCCACGGATTCGTCGCGCACACAGTTAGACTCCCCCCTGCTTTCGCGCGACTTTTTCCAACCGACATTGTAATTGGAGCCTGGCGAGAGCGTGATGGAACTTAAGGTCCTCCCGTGGCCGAACTTGTATAGAATGAACATTGCCTGTTTGCCACCAGACCGCTGGAGGGGCGCTGATGATTTCTAGCCATACCACCCAAGTTGCTGAACGCGCGAAAGCCATCTACAAGGAAAGACTGAAGGGCGACCTGGAAGCGGCTCACACCGATGGCTATGTGGCGATCGAGCCGGACTCCGGAGAGCATTTTCTCGCCGATTCGTTCGGAGAGGCAGTCACCGCCGCGCGAACTGCTCATCCCGACCGCATCTCCTTCGTGATTCGCATAGGCCATTCAGCCGCGATCCATCTGGGAGGGCTGACCAAGTGAACGGCCACGTGGATGACGGTTTACGTGCGCTGGTCGATATAGCTATACGCAGGACGGAAACCGACACACCGACGACCGTCACGGTCTGGATTGACACGGCGTTCAACGGCTTTCTCGTCTTCCCCCAAGAAATGATCGCAAAACTGACGCTCCAGCAAGAGGCCGCTACCGAAGCCATCCTCGCGGATGGCAGCCATGTGACGCTGGAGTCGTTCGCGTGTTACATTGAGTGGTTCGGCGAACCCAAGCGCGTGCAGGTGATCGGCAACAACGGAAAGCTGCCGCTACTTGGCACTGAACTATTGGCGGCGAGGAAACTGCTGGTCGATTACGCGGCAAGGGTCGTGTCGATTGACTGACAAGGGACCTGCTTTTGTCTGCTACTACCGCGGCTTCCCGCACGTGCATGTCTGGATTCACGTCGCCGATGATCCGCAAACGCCGGTGACCTCGCATTTTGGCTGACACGTACCAGACACGGATTCGTCGCGCGCACAGAGAGACACCCTTCGACTTTCGCGCGACGAATATTCCTTTCAACCGACATTGCAATCTTGGTATCGCTGAGCGCAAAATGGAATTATGACGCTCAGCCCCACTTGGATCACCGACCTCGCGCCCGCGGCCTCCCCAGCCTGGATCTGGGATGGCTACATCGCGCCGGGCCGTATCACGCTCTTCTCCAGCCCGGCGAAATCGGGCAAGACCACGCTCCTGTCCCACCTGCTGGCCCGCCGCCGCACCGGCGGCAAGTTGCTCGACCTCGCCGTCACCGCTGGCGTCACCGCCATCGTCACCGAGGAATCGGCCGGCGATTGGCAGGCGCGGCACCAGCGCCTGGATCTGGGGGGCAACGTCTGTCTCTTCTGCCGCCCCTTCGGCAATCAGCCGACGCGCGACGAATTCACGCAGATGCTCGAGCAGCTTTGGAAACTCAAGGAGGAACGCAACCTCGATCTGGTGGTCTTCGATCCGCTGGCCGACTTTCTGCCGGCGCGCGAAAACGATCCGACAGGCCTTCTCCACGCGCTGCACCCGCTGCGCCGCCTGGCCGACGCCGGCATCTCGTTCTTCCTGCTGCACCATACGCGCAAGGCTCACAGCATGCCCGGCCTGGCTGCCCGCGGTTCCACCGTGCTGGCCGCCTTCGCGGATATCATGGTCGAACTACGCCGCTTCACTCCGGAGGATCCCGGGGACCGCCGCCGCGTGCTCACCGGCTTCTCGCGGTATGCGCAGACGCCCCCAGCCATGCGCCTGGAGCTGAACGCCGAGGGGACCGATTACGTTCGTCTACCCGAGATGGACCCCGACGCCTTCGACGATCACTGGCCGCTGCTGCGCGCGATTCTCGATACCTGCTTCAAACAGACGCGCAGCCACATCCTGGAGGAATGGTCGTCGGATCACGCCAAACCGCACCCGGGCACCCTGGCCCGCTGGCTCGACCGCGCCGTAGAGCGCGGCCTCGTCAAACGCCAAGGGGCAGGCCACAAGAGCGATCCGTATTATTACTGGCTCCCCGAACGCGATGGCGGGATGTACGGGAGGCGGGAGTGGTGAGGACCGGCATAAACCCTTGCATCCCGAAACTCAGGTACCGCCGAAATCAACTTCAACTTGCCGGAGCTACAGATCTTCGATCACGGTACGCTCTGACCCACTCTTTAACGATCGGAGAAATTCGCGTGACGATTTCCCTTCCAAATAGAACCTCGTCCACATAACCCATATGGAGCATGTCGATAATTCTGCACAGGTACGATCTCCCTTTGATCCACCAGGTGTAATGCGCATCCACCATCAGTAAATGCTGGATATGGCTTGGCCGATGTTCGACTTCTGATAGCTCCTGAAGGGCGGCATCAAGCTCTTCAAGCTCCATTCCGTCCAGGAGTGTTTCGTAAACGCCGTCGGCCACACGGCTACCAAAGCTGGTCGTATAGTAGTATTCCTTGATTTCCCACACTGCCAGCGGATCGACGGGGCCAGGAAACGCCCCGTCGATCCGCCGCGCAAGAGTCCGAAACGGCGTTTGGTTCCGTGTTACGGTGGTATGCTCCTGCGGATTGTAGTTGCAAGGGAGTCCGGCAAGATTCGCCTCAATTACTGACAGCTGCGCAGGTTTGGTTAAGTTCTCGCGGTAAGATAAGGGTATGGAAGCAATCGGCTTCGCCCCTGATGACTGGCGCGGCTGGCGGCGGATGAGAGCGTTGGAATTGA
>JACXTT010006360.1_pt1 | contig 16870 bp, 15 predicted proteins | sample 9270951 | NCBI WGS metagenome assembly JACXTT01 (sample SAMN15532306, study PRJNA645909) | rock metagenome | isolation source: weathered quartz diorite | place: Puerto Rico | collected 2017-06-21 | reverse complement strand
CCGTTCGCACGCGCTCCTGCGCGTGCGTGGGCCAGCAAAAGAAAAGTGACTCGAGCGTCCCACGGGGACTAGCTTCGCGTCGCCGGCAGGGGATCGAAACGCCCGCCGCGTAGGCGGCACCCTGGCGGCAGCGGAGCAACCGAAGGCCAAAGTCCCAGGATTCCTGCTTTCGCAGGAATGACGGATGGGAAGACCGAGGCGAAAAGCCTCGCGCACAGGGTGCGCTCCTACAGGGGAGCTATGGGGCGTGCCCCGGCGAAATCAGAACGGCTGCGCGATGCGCTGCTGGGTCGCCTCGTCCGGCCGCGCCACCAACGCCCCCGTGCGCATCAGGCTCACCGTGTAGTGCCCCTGGTCCACCAGTGGCAGGTACACGCCGCTGCCGAACAGCACGTCCACGTTCGGCACCCAGCGCGGGTACTGCTTGTGCAGGTCGAGCAGGTCGAACGCGCCGGCCTCGCGGAAATCGGTCACCGTGCGCGGCGCATGGGCCTCGTCCTTGGGATCGTCATAGCGGCCGGACACCCGGTCCAGCCGGTACAGCGGCGGCAGGCCCGACAATACCGCGGGCAGCTTCCACTTCAGGACCACGGCCTCCACCCGCCACGCATCACCCGCCACGGGCACCTGGCGAATGGTGCCGTCGGGCCAATGCAGGATCAGCTCCCAGCGCTGCGGCGAGAGGATGCGGGATTCGATCTCCACCACCGGCGTCTCTTCCGACAGCAGGCGATAGCCACGCAGGGCAAAGCCCAGGCCGGTCAGCAACAGGGTGAAGGCGAAGCCCACCAGCACCAGCAGGGTGCGCCCCGCGGCCGCCACCCTCCGGTGGTCCTCCAGGCGATTGCGCAGGATCACCAGCTGCACCAGGGAGAACAGCAGGGCGATCCCCGCCAGGATCAGCAGGATCGTCGTGGGTAGACGCAGCAGCGCGGTCCAATCCATCGTCGTGAGTTCAGACTTCCGTACCGCGCAGGGCGGCGACGAGGCCATGATAACGGCAGGCCAGGGGAGAACGGGGCGTGAACACGCATTCCGGCGGTCGGCTCGCCACGATTTTGAGGGTTCCCTATACTCCGTCCGTTCCCTACGGAAACCCTGCGATGCGTCGACTCCACCTGCTGCTTCCGCTGTGCGCCGGGCTGGCCTTGCTGGCCGGTTGCGGCAACAAGGGACCGCTGTACATGCCCAAGGCCACGCCGGCACCCGTCGCCGCACCGGTGGCGCCCGCGGCGGCGCCCGTCGCGCCGGCGCCCGGCGCGGTGCACGGCTTCGTCAGCGACATGACGGCCTTCGACACCTTCATCGCCAGCCACCCGACGCCGGACCAGTTCCGCGCGATGTATCCCGACGTGCTGCTGGTACTGCCGGGCAGCATCGCCACGCGCGAATTCCGCACCAACAACAGCCGCTATTTCGCCGAGCTGGACAAGGACGGCCGCATCACCGGCGGCAAGTTCATGTGATGAAGCTGCCCTTCTCCAAGATGCATGGCATCGGCAATGACTTCGTCATGCTGGATTGCCGCGCGCAGGCGTTCGCGCTGAGCGAGGCGCAGATCCGCGACATCGCCGACCGCCACACCGGCGTGGGCTTCGACCAGCTGATCAGCATCGAGCCGCCACGCGACCCTTCGTGCGCGTTCTACTACGGCATCTGGAATGCGGACGGCTCGCCCTCGGGACAGTGCGGCAACGGCGTGCGCTGCGTGGCGGCCTGGCTGCATCGGGCGGGCGAGCTGGCGCTGGGCGAGACGGTGCGGGTGGAAAGCCCGTCCGGCCCGGTGGCCGTGCGCCTCAACGGTCCCAACGAAGTGACCGTCGACATGGGTGTGCCCGCGTTCGAACCCGTGGCGATTCCGTTCGCCGCCGACGCGGAGTCGGACCGCTACGCCATCGACGTCGCCGGCGAGGTCCTGGAGATCGGCTCGGTCTCGATGGGCAACCCGCACGCGGTGGTGGTGGTGCCCGACCTGCACGCGCCGGCACTGTTCCGCCTCGGCCCCCTGCTGACCTCGCATGAGCGCTTCTCCGAAGGCGCCAACGCCGGATTCGTGCAGGTGGTGGGTCGCGATCACCTGCGCCTGCGCGTGCACGAGCGTGGCAGCGGCTGGACCATGGCCTGCGGCACCGGCGCCTGCGCCGCCATGGCGGTGATGCGCCGGCGCGGCGAGGTCGACGAGCGCGTGCGCGTGGAACTGCCCGGCGGAACGCTGACCATCGAATGGGGCGGCCCGGGTGAGACGCTGTGGATGACCGGCCCGGCCACCTTCGTATTCGAAGGCGAGTGGCTGGGTAGCAACACAACACGTTGAAAGCGGACACCCGGACGTCGCACACTCGGGCCCGCGACGTATCGATCCTGTCGAGGTAACCCGCATGTCCGACACCGCACTCGCCGAAACCTTGAGCGCCAGCGACGTGGCGGCCTATCTGCGCCGGCACCCGGAGTTCCTTACCGATTACCCCGACCTGGCCGCCCAGCTCACGCTGCCGCGCGAACAGGGCTCGGTCGCGTCCCTGGCGGCCTACCAGCTGCAGAGCCTGCGCGAGAAGAACGCCGAGCTGGAGCGTCAGCTGGCCGGACTCATCAGCATCGCGGCGGACAATGAGCGGCTGATGCAGCGCGTGCACGACCTCAACGTAGCCGTGCTGCGCGCCAGCACGCCCGCGGTGGCCGCCCGCAGCGTGGTGACGCGCCTCGGCGAGGATTTCCAGACCGACCACGTGCGCCTGGTGCTGTTCGGCAACATCGGCCTGCCGCCCGCGGACTGGCTGGTCCACGTGCCGGGCGGTCGCGCGTCGATGCCCGAATTCGCCGACTTCCTCGCCAACCACGAGCCGGTCGCCGGGCGGCTCTCCGCCGAGCGGCTGTATCGCCTGTTCGGCGATCGCGCGCCCGAGATTCGCTCCAGCGCGATCATGCCGCTGGGCGAATTCGGCATCCTCGCCATCGGCAGCGGCGATGCGGACCACTTCCAGCCCGGCATGGGCACGCTGTTCCTCAAGATGATCGCGGCCACCGTCTCGGCGGCCCTGCGTCGCTCGCAGGAAGGCGTGTAACCCGGGGATGAAGCCGCAGGAACAGGTCGACGCCTGGCTCGCCCGACTGGCGAACGAACGCAAGGCGTCGGCTCATACGGTGGAAGGCTATCGCCGCGACCTCGGCAAGCTGCTGCGCTGGATGGACGCGCAGGGCGTGGGGCGCTTCGACCAGCTCGAGCCCAACCGCATGCGCGGCTTCGTCGCGGGGGAGCATCGTGGCGGCCTGTCGCCCAAGAGCCTGCAACGCCTGCTGTCGTCCTGCCGCAGCCTGTTCCGTCACCTGACCCGCGAGGGGTCGCTCGGCCATGATCCGCTGGCCGGCGTGCGCGGTCCCAAGGTGCATCGCAAGCTGCCCGAAGTGCTCGACGTGGACGAAGCGGGCACCCTGGTCGAGGCGCAGGGCGACGGTGCCCTGGACCTGCGCGACCGCGCGATGCTGGAGCTGTTCTATTCCTCCGGCCTGCGTCTTTCCGAACTCACCGGCCTGCGCTGGATCGACCTGGACCTGCACGGCGGCGAAGTGCGCGTGCTGGGCAAGGGCAGCAAGACGCGCATCGTGCCCGTCGGGCGCCACGCCGTGGCTGCGCTGCGGGCGTTGGGCGAGGCCGAAGGCGTCGTGCCCGAGCAACCGGTGTTCAAGGGTCGTGGCGGCGCAGCGATCAACCCGCGCACGGTGCAGTTGCGCCTGAAGAAGATCGCGCTGCTGCAGGGCATGCCCAAGCGGGTGCATCCGCACCTGCTGCGCCACACCTTCGCCAGCCACATGCTGGAATCCTCCGGCGACCTGCGCGCCGTGCAGGAACTGCTCGGCCACGCCGACATCGCCACCACCCAGATCTACACCCACCTGGATTTCCAGCACCTGGCCAAGGTCTACGACGCCGCGCATCCTCGGGCAAAATCGAAAACCAAATAAGCGCTCTATCTGCGCAAATGGCATGTAAAGGACAAATTCGATTATCCGTACCGAGAAAGCGCACCAAACAACGGCCCGGTGCGCCCCTCGCGAAACAGTCGGGGCTCAGGTGCCCCAGGGATATCCCCAGATGATTTTGACCGGCACGCCAAGATCGACAAAGTCCATGCTACCGCCCAAGGACCTTAGAGTGGGATCGCCCTTCGGTAAAGTTTGGTCGTTGTCAATTTCTAGTGACTGGAAGATTGCACCGCCCGCATCGTTCACGATGAAGGTGAAGTCAAACGTGGCATAGCCTCCAGGAAAGTTCTTGTTTCCGTAGACTTCGATGTATGCGCCCGGGCAGAGATTTCCCACCACTGCGGCCTGATTAGCCGCATTTATAACGAACGCGTCGGGACCACTTCTTATGGTGCAATAACCAGCGGGGCATGGAACGTAGCCGGCCGCGCCCGCATTGCAGGCTGCATGAACGTTTGCGGCGAGAAATACGAGTCCCAAGAACGCAATTAATGCCTTCATATTGCAGCTCCTTAGTTATTCATCCCTTGAATAAGCCACACATTGCGTGTGGCCAAAAAACGCTACCATGAGCCTGCCAGCGTCGACGTAAGAATTGCTCCAAAAAGACGTAGGGATTTTCTGACAGCGTTCTGTTGATTTTGGTTTTTGCCGGGTAATTAGCAATTGAATGGCAAGCGCTTTTGGCGTTTAGAGGCGCCAAGCGTCCAAAGCCTATAATTGCGTCAGAAAATCTCGCCCCTGACCGATAGCGTCTAAGAGCAATTCACGGTAGCGACGGCCCCGCGGTCAGCACGGTTGGAATCGCCCGCCGTGAACCCCACTTCTGGCGAATTCGTACTCTTCGGAGCTTCCATGGAATCCTTTCACGCCACCACCATCGTCTCGGTGCGCCGCAATGGCCGCGTCGTGATCGGCGGCGACGGCCAGGTCACCCTCGGCAATACGGTGATGAAGGCCAATGCGCGCAAGATCCGCCGCCTGGGCAAGGGCGACGTGCTGGCCGGCTTTGCCGGCGCCACGGCGGACGCGTTCACCCTGTTCGAGCTGTTCGAGCAGAAGCTGGACAAGCACGGCGGCAACCTCACCCGCGCGGCGGTGGAGCTGGCCAAGGAATGGCGCACCGACCGCCGCCTGGGCCGCCTCGAGGCCATGCTGGCGGTGGCCGACAAGGAGGCCTCGCTGCTGATCTCCGGCAACGGCGACGTGCTGGAACCGGAGCACGGCCTGATCGCCATCGGCTCGGGTGGTCCGTACGCCCAGTCGGCCGCGCTGGCGCTGATGGAGAACACCGACCTGGATGCACGCGCCATCGTCGAGCGCGCGCTGAAGATCGCCGGTGACATCTGCATCTACACCAACCACAACACCACGATCGAAGAGCTGTAGGCGCCAGGCGCGACGGCCTTCGTCTCCGTCACCCCCGGCGAAAGCCGGGTCCAGCGCCATCAAGGCAAAGCCACTGGATCCCTGCCTGCGCGGGGATGACGGGCAAAAACCAAACTTTCCGGTGACCCCATGTCCGAACTCACTCCCCGCGAAATCGTCAACGAACTCGACCGCTACATCATCGGCCAGCACGACGCCAAGCGCGCCGTGGCCATCGCGCTGCGCAACCGCTGGCGCCGCATGCAGCTGGATCCGGGCCTGCGTGACGAAGTCACGCCCAAGAACATCCTGATGATCGGCCCCACCGGCGTGGGCAAGACCGAGATCGCGCGCCGCCTGGCCTCGCTGGCCAACGCGCCGTTCGTGAAGGTGGAAGCCACCAAGTTCACCGAGGTGGGCTATGTCGGCAAGGACGTCGAATCCATCGTGCGCGACCTGGCCGACGTGGCCTACAAGCTCACCCGCGAGCAGGCCATGAAGCGCGTGCGCTCGGTGGCCGAGGACCGCGCCGAGGACCGCATCCTCGACGCCCTGCTGCCGCGCCGCCAGCAGGCCAGCGACTGGAGCCATGACCCGGCCCCGGCCAGTGACGCCCAGAACGACACCCGCCAGAAGCTGCGCAAGCAGCTGCGCGAAGGCGCCCTGGACGAGCGCGAGATCGAACTCGACTTCGCCATGAACGTCGGCGTGGAGATCATGTCGCCTCCGGGCATGGAGGAGATGGGCCAGCAGCTGCGCCAGATGTTCCAGAACATCGGCGGCGCCAAGACCCAGCAGCGCAAGCTGGCGATCAAGGCCGCCCGCCCGCTGCTGATCGACGAGGAAGCGGCCAAGCTGCTCAACGAGGAAGAGGTGCGCGCGCAGGCCATGCAGGCCGCCGAGCAGAACGGCATCGTCTTCATCGACGAGATCGACAAGATCGCCCAGCGCTCCGAATGGGGCGGTGCCGGCGTCAGCCGCGAGGGCGTGCAACGCGACCTGCTGCCGCTGGTGGAGGGCTCGACCGTGTCGACCAAGTACGGCCCGATCAAGACCGACCACATGCTGTTCATCGCCTCGGGTGCGTTCTCGCTGGCCAAGCCCTCGGACCTGATCCCCGAGCTGCAGGGTCGCCTGCCGATCCGCGTGGAGCTGTCCGCGCTGTCGGTGGAGGACTTCAAGCGCATCCTGCGCGAGCCGCATAACGCCCTGACCAAGCAGTACATAGCGCTTCTGGGCACCGAGGGTGTCACCGTGCAGTTCACCGAGAACGGCATCGACCGCCTGGCCGAGGTCGCCTTCCAGGTGAACGAACGGACCGAGAACATCGGCGCCCGCCGCCTGCACACCGTCATGGAGCGCCTGCTGGAGAAAATCTCCTACGAAGCTGCAGACAAATCCGGCGAAAACTATGTGATCGACGACGAATATGTAGATAAAAACCTGGGAACCCTGGTCAAGGACGAGGATCTCAGCCGTTACATCCTGTAAACAAGGGGTCAGGCCCCAGCTGTTAAAATTGTGCCCATGAGTAATGTGATCGAACTGAAGACCACCGGCCAGCGTGCCCAGCTGCGCGAAGCGCAGCAGAAGCACCAGCTGGTCCGGTTGTGGCGCGGCGAACTCGAACACGGCAGCTTCTGTGGTTACGTGGGCGGTGTCGGTCGCGAATTCTTCCTGCTGTGGGTGGTGGGTGACGGCATCACCTATGACGGCATGTACGTGATGCGTCACCGGGACGTCTCCGAGCTGGAGGCGCCCGACAAACATGCGCCCTTCATGGAAAAGGCGCTCGCCCTCAAGCACCTGCTGCCGCGTCCTCCACGGGGTTTCCCGCTGGACGACATCCGCAGCGTGATCCAGGCCGCGGCGACGCAGGCTCCGGTGATCGGCGTGCACGTGGACAGCGAGGACGAGTCCGAAGTCTGCTACATCGGCCGCCTGGTAGGCGTCGAGGAAGACGGCTTCAACATGCAGGAGATCTCGCCGGACGCCGAATGGCTGCGCGAGCCTTCGTTCTTCTCGTGGGACGAGGTCTCCACCGTCAGCATCGAGGACGGCTACGCCACGTCGTTGCTGGCCGTGGCCGGCACGCCGCCGCCGCTGGAGCAGGGCGACTCGGGCGTGGGACACGTGCAGTAATCGAAAGCGAAAGGCCGGCTGAGAAGCCGGCCTTTTTATTTCCATCCTCGTTTCTCTTTCCCTGTGGGAGCGCACCCTGTGCGCGACAGCCCGGCGGAGCGAAGCGTATGGCGCGGCTAATGGCGAAGACCGGCCACTGCGGTTTGAGTGCAAGTCCGCGGTCGCGCACAGGGTGCGCTCCCACACACAGCCGCAGGTGACTGCTTACCTCGTCGTCGCCGGTGCCGGCATCGGGTCCGGCATGGGCGCCTTCACCGCGCGGGTGGCCGGCGCCGCGCCCTTGATCTGGTGCTGGAAGAAGCGCTCGATCAGGTGATACACGTGGGTGCGCTGTCCCGGCAGGTTGAGGCCGTGCTTGGCGCCCGGGTAGGCCATGAACTGGAACTGCGTGCCGCGCTTCTGCAGCTCGGCCATCAGCTCGGTGGAGTTGAGGAACAGCACGTTGTCATCGGCCATGCCGTGCACCAGGTACAGCTTGGCGGTCAGGCCGTCGAGCCAGGCCATCGGCGAGCTGCGCGTGTAGCCGGCATCGTTGTCCTGCGGACGGCCGAGGTACCGCTCGGTGTAGAACGTGTCGTAGAGGCGCCAGTTGGTCACCGGCGCCACCGCCACGCCGCCCGCGATCTGGTCGGAGGCCTTGGCCAGCATCATGGTGGTCATGAAGCCGCCATAGCTCCAGCCGAACACGCCGATGCGCCGGCCGTCCACCCACGGTTGCGACTTCAGCCACTGGACGCCCACCAGCTGGTCCTCCACCTCGACCGCGCCCAGCTGCTGGTAGATCGGCGCCTCGAACACATGGCCGCGCCGGTCCATGCCGCGGTTGTCCAGGCTGAACACCACGAAGCCCTGCTGCGCCATGTACTGGTTGAAGTAGTCGCCCCAGGCGTTGGTGACCACCTGCGCGTGCGGACCGCCGTAGTAGGTGTCGAACACCGGGTACTTCCTGCCCGGATCGAACCCGGCCGGCTTGTACACGCGGTAGTACAGCGTCTGCCCGTCGGCGGCCTTCAGCGTGCCGAACTCCGGCTTGATCAGGCCCTCGTGGTAAGGCCAGAACGGATGCTTCTCGTCCAGCTTGTTCGGCTCGATCCAGGTCAGCAGGGCACCGTCGGGCTTGTGCACGCTCACCTGCGGCGGCGTGTCGACGCTGGAGAAGTTGTCCAAGTAGAAGCTCGCGTCGTGGGCGAACTCCGCCATGTGCGTGCCCGCGCCCTGGCTGATGCGCACGGGCGCCTTCGCCGTGCTGCCGTCCAGCTTCAAGGCGTAGACCTGGCGCTCCGGCACCGCGTCCTTGTTGGAGCTGACGTAAACCGTGCCATTGTGCTCGTTCACCGCCAGCAGGCCGTCGATCGGCCAGTCGCCCTCGCTCACCGCGTGCCTGAGCTTGCCGTCGATGCCGTACAGGTAGAGATGGTGGTAACCGCTGCGCTCGCTGCCCCACAGGAAGGACTTGCCGTCCTTCAGGAAGGTGAGATCGTCGTTGAGGTTGATCCAGTTGTCGCTGGTTTCGGTGAGCAGGGTGCGTTGCGCCAGCGTCCTGGCGTCGACCAGGCGCAGCTCCAGCCGCTGCTGGCTGCGCGGCATGCGCTGGTAGGTGACGTGCCTGCCGTCCGGCAGCCAGTTCACGCGGGTGAGGTAGATGTCGGTGTCCTTGCCCAGGTCGATCCAGCGCGGCTGGCCGCCGGTTGGCGCCACCAGCCCCAGCTTCACCACCACATTGGGCGTGCCCGCGCCGGGATAGCGCTGGTCGATCACGTCGGTGTGGTCGGCGTACAGCTCGGTGCGCTTGGTCACCTGCACGTGGGCTTCGTCATAGCGCTCGAACGCGATCGCCGAATCGTCCGGTGCCCACCAGTAGCCGCTGCTGCGCTCCATTTCCTCCTGCGCCACGAACTCGGCCTCGCCGTTGTGCACGGTGCCGCCGCCGTCGTGGGTCAGCTGCTTCGACTCGCCGGTGGTGAGGTCGGTGACCCACAGGTTCTGGTCGCGCACATAGGATACGTAGCGGCCCTTCGGCGAGATCTTCGGATCGATCACGTTGTCGCCGGTATTCAGCACCCTGGGCGCGGCATCGGGCGTGGCGAGCGAATACACGTAGAGCTTGGCGCCCACGGGGAACAGCAGTTGCCTGCCGTCGGGCGACCACTGGTAGCTGACGATGCCGTGCAGGCCCGCCGTGCGCTCGCGCTCGCGACGCGCCTTTTCCGCATCGGACAGCTGCTCGCCGTTGGGCTCGAGCTTCCTGGAGTCGACCAGCAAGCGGGTCTTGTTGTCCTTGAGCTGGTACTCCCACAGATCCAGTTGGAACTGGTCGTCCGGCTTGGCGCGCAGGAAGGTGACGCGGGTGCCGTCAGGGGAGATCTGCAGCCCACGCGGCGCGGCGCCGGCCAGGCTGCCACCGTCGAAAATGCGTTCGATCGTGAGTTTTTCGGCCATGGTCGGCAGGGCCACCATCGTCAGGGCGGCAAACAGGAGGGCGCGCATGGGTACTTCCTTGGGCGACGCGTCGTACGTAAGAACAAGCGGCGATTAGAACGCGTCACGCCCGGGGAAGCCAGCGATTTTCGGGAAAAAGCGGCACATCGGCTGCGATGCGCCGCGCAAGACTCAGGCCCTGGCGCCCTGTCCGAACAGGATCTTTCGTGCCTGCTCGTCGGTGGCGAGGTCGAACCTGTCCTTGATCTGCTCGCCCAGTGCATAGGCACGCTGGGTGGCGGGGCGCGCGCGTATCGCCTCGAACCAGGTCTTCAGATGCGGGAAATCCTCCAGTGCCATGCCCTGGTTCGCGTACCCCACGATCCATGGATAAGCGGCCATGTCCGCGATGCTGTAGTGCTCGCCTCCAATGAACGCGCGTCCGTCCAGGCGCTTGTCCAGCACGCCGTAGAGGCGGCGCGTCTCGTTGACGTAGCGGTCGATCGCGTAGGGAATCCTCTCCGGCGCATAGCGGTTGAAGTGGTGGTTCTGGCCCAGCATGGGTCCGAGGCCGCCCACCTGCCAGTACAGCCATTCCAGCACCGTGACCTTGCCACGGACGTCGGCCGGCAGGAAACGGCCGGTCTTCTCGGCGAGGTACTGCAGGATGGCGCCCGACTCGAACACGCTGATCGGTTCGCCACCGTCGGCCGGCGCGTTGTCCACGATCGCCGGCATGCGGTTGTTCGGCGAAATGGCCAGGAAGGCCGGCTGGAACTGCTCGCCCTTGCCGATGTTCACCGGCCTGATTTTGTAGGGCAGGCCGGACTCTTCGAGAAACAGGGTGATCTTGTGGCCGTTGGGCGTGAGCCAGTAGTGGAGCTCGATCATGGGCGGTGACCTGGGGACGGACGAATCATTGATGTTCGGGGCGATAGGCTGGGATTCAAGCGAAATCGCCCTGCCAGCCACGGGTCAACGCCCGCTACGCAGTCGCGTTCCCGCACAGGCCTACCCGACAGGAGAACGACCATGCCCCGTCCGTTTCATCTCGTCCTGCTTTCGCTCGGCCTCGCGCTCGCCGGCACGGCCTGGGCCCAGCAGGGCACGCCGACCACCGCGCCGACCGCCAAGCGCGTTCATGCCGCCGACCCGCAGCAGCAGCTGGAACACCTCACCAGGCAGCTGGGGCTGAGCTCGGACCAGCAGGCGAAGATCCTCCCCATCCTGCAGCAGCGTGACCAGCAGCTCGAATCCCTGCGCAGCGACAGCAGCCTGAAACCGGCCGACCGGCGCGCCAAGGCGATGGCCATCGTGCAGGACAGCAGCCAGCAGATGGATGCCGTGCTCAACGACCAGCAGCGGGCCAAGGTGAAGGCGATGCGCGAGAAGGCCATGGAGCGGATGGAAGAACGGCGCGGGCAGCACGTGCCTGCTTCATCGGGCAGCACCGGCGGTCATCCCTGATCGCGCCGCGGCATCGTTGCCGCCAAGGCGGCGGTGCCGCGACCACGGCCATCACGTATCCTTTTGCGCTTTCCGCAACATCGTGATGGAGCACCTATGACACGCGTCGTCGTGGTCGGCAGCATCAACATGGACCTGGTGACGCTGGCGCCGCGCTTTCCCGCGCCCGGCGAGACCATCCTGGGCGAGCGCTTCCTCACCGTGCATGGCGGCAAGGGAGCCAACCAGGCCGTCGCCGCAGCGCGCCTTGGCGCCGAAGTCACCCTGGTGGGGGCGGTGGGCGACGATGCCTTCGGCGACCAGCTGCGCGAAGGGCTCGCACGCGAGCACGTACAACTGGATCACCTGGCCCGCATCGCGGACTGCAGCAGCGGAACCGCCTCGATCACCGTGGCCGAAGGCGACAACCACATCGTGGTGGTACCCGGCGCCAATGCGCATGTGACGCCGTCGCAGATCGAACGCGCGCGACCGGCGTTCGAGCATGCCGACGCGATCCTGGTGCAGATGGAGATTCCACTGGAGAGCGTGGAAGCCACGCTGCGCCTGGGTCAGCGCGTGGGCAAGCCGGTGATCCTCAACCCGGCGCCCGCACAGCCGCTGCCCATCGAATGGCTGAAGCTGGCGCGCTACCTCACGCCCAACCAGCACGAGCTCGCCATCCTGCTCGGCGCGGGCGCCGGGGAGGATTTCCTGTCCCTGATGACGCGTTCGCCGGCCCCGCTGGTGCTGACCCGCGGAAGCGATGGCGCATGGTTCCGCGAGGACGGCGAACCGGTGCACCAGTGCGGCTTCAAGGTCGAGGTGACCGACACCACCGGCGCGGGAGACACGTTCAACGCCGCACTAGCGGTATTTCTCCACGAAGGCCTGCCCACCGCGGTGCGCAAGGCCTGTGCCGCCGCCGCCTTGAGCGTCACCCGCCTGGGTGCGCAGGGCGGGATGCCGAGCCTCGATGCGCTGGAAGGTTTTCTACGAAGTCGATGACACTGCTCTTTTGTAGGAGCGCACCCTGTGCGCGATAAGCCTACGGAGCGGCGAAACGAGTGCGCGGCCTCCCTCTTCCGCGAAGAGAAGCCGTATCGCGGCCGCGCACAAGTTGCGCTCCTGCAGAATGGGAGGGCGCCGTGAACGCCCCGACTCAGTCCGACGGGCCCGGCGCCAGTACTTCGCGCTGTCCATTGATGCCCATCGACGACACCAGGCCCGCGGCTTCCATCGCTTCGACCAGGCGCGCGGCGCGGTTGTAGCCGATGCGGAACTGGCGTTGCACGAACGAGATCGAGGCACGTCGCGAACGCAGTACGAAGGCAGCGGCCTCGTCGTAGAGCGGATCGAGTTCGGCATCACCGCCTTCCTCGGTGAACAGTTCGCCCGAACCTTCGCTGGGTGGTCCAGCGAGGATCTCGTCCTTGTAGTCGGGCTCACCGTAAAGCTTGAGGTGGGCCACCACGCGATGGACTTCCTCGTCGGCGACGAAGGCACCGTGGATGCGTTGTGGATAACCCGTGCCCGGTGGCAGGAACAGCATGTCGCCCTGGCCGAGCAGGCTCTCGGCACCCATCTGGTCGAGGATGGTGCGCGAGTCGATCTTCGACGACACCTGGAACGCGACGCGGGTGGGAATGTTCGCCTTGATCAGGCCGGTGATCACGTCCACCGATGGACGCTGCGTGGCAAGGATGAGATGGATGCCCGCCGCGCGCGCCTTCTGCGCCAGGCGCGCGATCAGTTCCTCGATTTTCTTGCCCGCCACCATCATCAGGTCGGCGAGCTCGTCGATCACTACCACGATCATCGGCAGCGTATCGAGGGTCTCGGGTATTTCCGGGTGCGCGGGGAAGGGGTTGAGCAACGGACGTCCGGATGCCTTGGCGTCCCTCACCTTCTGGTTGTAGCCGGAGAGGTTGCGCACGCGCAGGTCCGACATCAGGCGGTAGCGGTTCTCCATCTCGCCCACGCACCAGGCCAGCGCGTTGGCGGCGAGCTTCATGTCGGTGACCACCGGCGCGAGCAGATGCGGAATGCCTTCGTACACCGAAAGCTCGAGCATCTTCGGGTCGATCATGATCATGCGCACGTCGTCGGGCGTGGCCTTGTACAGCATCGACAGGATCATCGCGTTCACCGCGACCGACTTGCCCGAGCCCGTGGTACCCGCCACCAGCATATGCGGCGCCTTCGCGAGATCCGTCACCACCGGCTCGCCGGTGATGCCCTTGCCCATGGCCAGCGTGAGCAGTGAGTCGGACCCGCGGTATTCGCTGGAGTCGAGGATCTCCGAGAGCGCGATCATCTGGCGCTGCTCATTCGGCAGCTCCAGGCCCATGCAGGTCTTGCCGGGGATGGTCTCCACCACGCGAACGGACGTGCGGCCCAGCCCACGCGCCAGGTCCTTCATCAACGCGACGATCTGGTTGCCGCGCACGCCCACGGCCGGTTCCACTTCGAAGCGCGTGATCACCGGACCAGCCGATGCGCCGACGACGGACACCGGCACCTTGAACTCGCGCAGCCTCTGCTCGATGAGCTCGCCGGTTTCCGCGAGTTGCGCTTCGTCGATGACGGCGAGCTCGGCGCGGGCCGCGGCCAGCAGGGAAAGCGGCGGCAACATCGCCGCCGAGCGCTGGCGGGGCGCCGCGACCGGGCGCAACGGCGACACGGTCGCCGGGGCATCAACCAGGTCGTCGTCGTTGGCGGCGATGCTGCGTCCGCGCAGCGGCGCCGACGGCACCGGTGCGGCGAGCGGCGCGACATCCAGCTCGCAGGTCGGCTCGACCTGTGGCGACGCGATCGTGTCCGTCGGATCAGGCGTGGCCTGGACATCCGTGGCGATGGACGATGCCTGCTGCACAGCCAGCGTCCCGACCATGGCCGGCGTCGGTTCCTCCGCGCGCATCGCGAGTTCGGCCGCCTGCGACATGATCGGGGACGTACCGGTCGAAGTGGCGGCGATGGCCGGCGCTGCCTTGACGGCGACGCGGCTCGACAGCGCGACCGGTGTCGATGCGGTACGCCCGTGCTTGGGCATCAACCATGGTTCGCGGATCACCTTTTCCTGCTGTGCGGCATAACGCACGCGCGAGGGCGAGGGGACCGCCGAACGGGGCGCTTCGCTGGCCGGTGCAGGCCGCGGTGGCAGAGAGGGAGCCGGGGCCTGGGTTCGGCGCGTTTCGACTGGCGGCGTTCGGCGCGGCCTGGCGGGGGTGCGCTCCTGCCGGCGCACCGCGCCGCTTGTGCGGCGAGCGCCCCCTGACTTCCCGCGTCGTGCGGCGAGAGCATCGACGATGCGCTGGAGCAGGGTGGCCAGGACATCGACGCCCCCGGAGATGCGCTGGAAGATCGCCCGCCAGCCGAGGCCGAGGTACCACGGCAGGGCAATGGCGATCACCCCGAGCATAGCCAGCAAGGTCAGCCATCCGCCAAGCATGCCTCCGATGCCGTGCGACAGCACACGACATGCCGCGCCACCGAGCTGCGGGTCATCGGTGTACCGGTCGACCAGCAATCCTTCCAGCGTCGCGCTGGCCAGCAGCACCAGCGATGCACCGAGCCAGGACCGGATCGTCCCCTGCCCGCCTGTGGATAACTTGCGCCGTTCGACGAGCGAACGACCAAGGCGCCAGACCAGGGGAACCAACCAGAGGGTGGACAGCCCGAAGCCGCCAAAGAGAAAAGAGAGCATGCCTGAGTGTTCGATGCCGCAGCGTGCAAACTCAGCATGTTAGCGCCAATGCCTCGACAACGTCAGCAGAAGGCTGTCGTAACGACCTGACGACAATGACAGGTCGCCTACTTGCCGATGCAGAACGAGCTGAAGATCGCCCCGAGCAGGTCGTCGCTGGTGTAGGTACCGGTGATCTCGCCCAGCGCATGCTGGGCCTGGCGCAGTTCCTCGGCGGCCAGTTCGCCGGCGTGGGTCAGGCGCAGCACCTCGTCCGCCCGGTCCAGGTGGTATTCCACCTGTTCCAACGCCAGTACATGACGCCGGCGTGCGCTGAAGGCGCCTTCGCCGCTGCCGGCCCCGGCCAGCTGCTTGAGGTGGTCGCGCAGGGCGTCGAGGCCTTCGCCGGTCTTGGCGGAAGCCCAAACCCAGATCGCCTCGCCGCGTTCCTCGTAGCGGGCACCGGCGTGGTCGATGTCGATCTTGTTGACCAGCACCAGCCGCTCCACGCTTGCCGGAAGATCAGCCAGCAGGGAGAGATCGTGCTCGGCATGCTGCGCGTCGGTGACCAGCAGGGCGACATCGGCGCGCGCGAGTTCGCCGTGGGCGCGGCGCACGCCTTCCTTCTCCACCGGATCATCGGTTTCGCGCAGACCCGCCGTATCGGCGAGTTCGAGCGCGATGCCGTCCAGGCTGAGGTGCTCGCGCAACACGTCGCGGGTGGTGCCGGCGATGTCGGTGACGATGGCGCGGTCGCTGCCTGACAATGCGTTGAGCAGGCTGGACTTGCCTGCATTTGGACGTCCGATGATGGCTACGCGCAGGCCGTCGTTGAGGCGCACGCCGCGTTGTGCTTCGCGAAGAAGCTCCGCCAGCTGCGCGCTTACGGCATCGAGCTTGCGCATGATCGCCGGGTCGGCGAGGAAGTCGATTTCCTCTTCGGGAAAATCGATGGCGGCTTCGATGTGCACGCGCAGGCCGATCAGCGATTGCAGCAGGTCGTGCACCTTGCGCGAGAACACGCCGTCCATCGAACGCAGGGCGGCGCGCGCGCCCGCCTGCGATCGCGCGGCGATCAGGTCAGCCACGGCCTCGGCCTGCGCGAGATCGAGCTTGCCGTTCAAGAACGCACGCTCGGTGAACTCGCCGGGTCGCGCCAACCGTGCACCCATGGCGCAGACGCGGCGCAGCAGCGTGTCGAGCAGGACAGGGCTGCCGTGGCCCTGCAGTTCCAGCACGTGTTCGCCGGTGTAGGAGGCGGGGCCCGGGAAATAGATCAGCAGGCCGCGATCGATCAGCTCGCCATCGCGTTCGCGAAACGCGGTGAAGTGGGCGCGGCGCGGGTCGGGGTCTCGCCCGAGCAACTCGGTGGCAATGCCGGGCACCGCGGGACCGGACACGCGCAGCACGCCGACACCGGCGGCGCCGGGTGCGCTGGCGATGGCGGCGATGGTGTCGGTGGAGGTCATGGGGGAATTATGCCGGGTGGTCGTGTTGGTGAGGGAACTGGGCGGTGTTTGTTGGAAGGGTTTAGGGGTGGTGGGGCGGTTTGGTCTTTTGGTTTTTTGTGTTTGCGAGAGGTAGGTGTTGCCTTCGGTAGCCCCGCTGCCGCCAGGGTGCCGCCTACGCGGCGGGCGCTTCGATCCCCTGCCGGCGACGCGAAGCTAGTCCCCGTGGGACGCTCGAGTCACTTTTCTTTTGCTGGCCCAATAGAAAAGTAACCCAAAGAAAATGGCCTTAAGAGCGGAGGCTTCTATAGCGGTATGGGGATAGAAGCGTCGGAAGACGGCGGCAAGCCGAACGCGGGACGTGCTACCTCGCAGGGCGCGG
>JACXTT010006359.1_pt1 | contig 16871 bp, 13 predicted proteins | sample 9270951 | NCBI WGS metagenome assembly JACXTT01 (sample SAMN15532306, study PRJNA645909) | rock metagenome | isolation source: weathered quartz diorite | place: Puerto Rico | collected 2017-06-21 | reverse complement strand
CGCCTACATTGGTATTGAATGATTTCCTCCACTTTCTTTTTTCTTTTTTCACAGCTCGGTGTCGGCATGATGCTGACGCTGCTTTTCATTTCACCTCGTTCGATCGGGAACAGTTTTTTTAAATTCGCGAGTCTCACCGCGGCCATCCTCCTGGGAGTTACTCTTGGATTTAATTTCCTATTTCCGTCGCCGGTTCGCCACAGTCAACTGCCCGTGGTCTTGTTACTGATCTCGGCTGGGCTGAGCGTTGTCTACAACCGCGTCGTCGACATCGACAAATTTTCGGCGGCCTGGGCGCTGTTGATCGGGGCGACGGCTACCGGTCTGATGTCGGTGGCGACGGATTCGCTCGCGTTCAGCCGGTTAATGGCGCTGGGCGGATGGGAAAATTGGATGCTGCTGATCAATCATCTGGCGGCAACGGCACTGCTGGGATCGGTGATGTTAACAATGGTTTTCGGCCATTGGTATCTCGTCGTTCCGCGCCTTTCCATCGATCCGTTGAAGCGTCTGACGAAAGTTCTGAGCGCGGCGATTGCCATTCGAATCGCTACGATATGCGCGTCATTTGCGGTTCTGGAATTGAAGCAATCGATCCCGCTAGGCGACGTACTGAGAGAGCTGTTCGTTCAACAAGGAATCTTCTTTTGGCCGCGGCTGATCTTCGGAGTGTTTGTACCAATCGTTTTGGCGGCCATGATTTGGAGTACGGTGAAGATCCGGCACACGCAAGCGGCGACGGGTTTGTTGTATTTAGCCGTGGTGGCGCTGCTGTTCGGAGAATTCTTTTCGAAGTTTCTGCTGTTCGCGGTAAGCATTCCGCTGTAGGCCCGCCAATATCCCGCCTACAGCGCCGTTAATCCGCGTGTTCTTCGGCCGCGAGGAGCGTATCGATATCTTTCTTGATACGTTCCTGCTTGTTCGGCAGGGCACCGAGATATTTCTTATAGATCTTCCAGTCCTTCGTGACGACGAATGTGGTTGGGAAGCCGATGAGACCGCCGAAACCATCCGCGACATCGTCGTTGCCCACGAGGACCGTATATTTCATTCCGGTTTCCGCGACCTTGGGCTTGATATCATCGTGAGGTGACATGACGGTGATGCCGATCACCTGCACATTCGGATACTGCTCGTGAAGCTGGTTGAACTTCGGAATCTCGGCGATGCAGGGCTCGCACCAGGTCGCCCAGAAATCGATGATAGAGACCTTGCCTTTGAGATCTACGGCTTTGATTTTCCCACCTGCTACGTTTTCGAGCTCAAATTCGGGCGCCGGTCCTTTGGGTTGGACGGCTTTTTCAGAAACGCGATCCGGTTGGCGAGACGTGCAACCACCGAACGCCAGCGCGATCGCGAGCGCCATGGCTGTCTTCTTCATAGGTCTCTACTATAGCGTATAATCGGGCCGCGATGGTACATCGGAAAGAGCTGCAGAAATTATTGACGGAGAAGAAGCTTAAGAAGACTTCCCAGCGCGCACTGGTTTGGGCGGCGCTGTTCGAGTTAAAAGGCCATCCGTCGGTAGAAAACCTTCGAGACTACCTGCTGAAACGAGGCCACCGGATCGGGCTGGCGACGATTTATCGAACCCTGAAAATACTGCTGCACTCCGGCTTCATCCGGCAGTTGAAGGTCGAGGGTCCAACCCGATACGAACCCGTGGTGAAGCAGCCCAACCACCTGCACTTTATTTGTAATAGCTGCCATAGCACGGTCGAATTTCCATCGCGCAAAATTGAAAATCTCATCCGCCAGGTTACTCAAGAATACGAGTTCGACGAGCGATACAGCCGATATGCGATCTTCGGCATCTGCAAAAAATGCGCGCGAGAAGAGAGGAAGTCCGCTGCCGTAGCCGACAAGCGGCGTATGGAAACGACGGTTGTGCGCGATGCCCTCGAGCTGACGCTCGCGATTGAACGGCGCGGGTACACCTTTTATACGAATGCCTCCCGAAAAACCAAGAACAGTAGCGGCCGCCGGATGTTTCAGCGCCTGGCTGCGGAAGAATCCGATCACCTGCGGAGGCTTCAGCAGGAGCATCGATCCTTGCTGGAGAAGAACGACTGGCTGAAGCACCAACCGGCCCGGCTGCCTCTCAGCCGGAAGATCGTCGAAGAGATTTTCCCGCAGAAAGAGCTATTGAAGATCGAAGTCAAAGACGAAACGACCGAGATCGAGGCTCTCAACATCGCCATGAACCTTGAGCGCCGCTCCCATCAATTCTTCAAGGACTTTGCCAGCCAGATTTCCGACACGAACGGCCGGAAAGTGTTTATGGACTTCGCGGCGGATGAGGAGTCACATCTGAAAGCTCTCCTGACGGAATACAACAGTCTGATGGGGTCCTGTAGGGGCGGTCTATGACCGCCCTACCTGGTGACTTGCAAGGAAAACAGGCGCTCATCTACTTAGGCTGCGCGCTATCGCGCTTGCGCTTCGCGGAGCGCCCCTACAATTGCTTCCCTACGTCTCAATGAAACGTATTGCAGTCATACCCGGCGACGGCATCGGCATCGACGTCACGCGCGAGTCGATGCGCGTGTTGCGTCGCGTAAACGACGTATTCGGCGCCCGGTTGGAATTCGTCGAGTTCGACTGGGGTGCCGACAAGTATTTGAAAGAAGGGATCAGCCTGCCTGCCGGCGCATTTGAAATGCTCCGCAAGGATTTCGATGCCATTTTGTTTGGCGCGATCGGCGATCCGCGCGTTCCGGACCAGCGCCACGCCGCAGAGATCCTGCTCGCCCTCCGGTTCGGTCTGGATCTTTACGCCAACGTCCGCCCCGTGCGGCTTTTTCATGAAAAATTATGTCCGTTGAAGGGAGTGCGCGTCGAGGACGTGAACTTCACGGTCATCCGTGAGAATACCGAAGGCGCGTACGTGAACTCGGGAGGCGTTTTCAAGAAGGGCACTCCAGACGAAGTGGCTACCCAGCTTGAGATCCACACCCGCAAAGGTGTGAGCCGGATCATCGATTATGCGTTCGAGTACGCCCAGCGTAACGGCAAGACGAAGGTCTGCATGAGTGACAAATCGAATGTCATGGGTTATGCGGGCGATTTGTGGCAACGGTGCTTTAAGGAAGCCGCTGCGCGGAATCCCGGGATACAGATGAGTCATCTTTATATCGATGCGTTGTGTCTGTTGATGGTCCGGCAGCCGAAAGATTTTCAAGTGATCGTCACGAACAACATGTTCGGCGACATTGGCACGGATCTTGCAGCCGCGCTGCAGGGTGGACTCGGAATGGCAGCTTCGGGGAACATCCATCCGAACGCCGTGTCGCTGTTCGAGCCCGTGCATGGCTCTTCGCCCCCTCTTGCGGGAAAGAATCTCGCAAATCCGATGGGATCCATTTGGACTGCCGCCATGATGCTGGAGCACCTGGGCCTGACCGACGCGGCTCAAGCTGTCGAGAAAGCCGTCATTGCCGGCGTTGCCGAAAGCCAAACGACGCCGGATATCGGCGGCACGTTAGGTACTCGCGAAGTCGGTGACGCTGTGTTGGCGAAACTCTGAACAGGATGCGCGAATTCTTCGAGAAGACATTTCACCTCGCCGCCTCAAACACCACCGTACGCACTGAGTTCCTCGCCGGCCTGACAACCTTCATGACGATGTCCTACATCATCTTCGTGCAGCCCGCCGTGCTTTCCACAACAGGAATGGACTTTCAGGCGGTCCTCGCGGCGACTTGCATCATCAGCGCAATCGGGTGCTTTCTGATGGCCTTTCTGGCGAACTATCCGATCGCCGTGGCCCCGGCCATGGGCCATAACTTCTTCTTTGCGTTTACTGTCGTCGCGGCGATGCACTATTCCTGGCAGATCGCGCTGGGCGCTGTTTTCATATCCGGTATTGTCTTCCTCGTGATGTCGATTTGGGGAGTGCGTGAAGCGCTCGTTTACGCCGTTCCCGATTGTTTGAAGCGAGGTATCGCAGTCGGGATCGGTCTGCTGATCACGCTGGTAGGTCTGGAATGGAGCGGTTTTCTTGCGGCAAACCCGGCGACTCTCTTATCTCTTGGAGACCTCCATCATCCTGCCGTGTGGATGTCCGCCGCCGGGCTGCTGGTGACATCGGTGCTGCTCGTAAGAGGTTCTCGCGGCGCTATTGTTGCAGGCATTCTAACCAGCACGGTCATCGGGTTGGGTTTTGGTATCGTGCGGTTCCACGGATTCGTCAGCGCACCCCCGTCGATTGCTCCTGTCGCTTTCAAGTTGGACATCCCGGGTGCGCTGAGGCTCGGTGCAATTCCGATCATCTTTATTTTTTTCTTTCTCGACCTTTTTGACAGTATTGGCTCGCTGATTGGCATTGCGGAGCAAGGCGGGTTCATGCGGAACGGTGAACTTCCGCGCGTCCGGCAGGCTCTGCTCGCGGATGCGATTGGGACATCGGTGTCGGGCTTGTTGGGAAATTCCACCGTCGTCACGTACATCGAGAGTGCTGCCGGTGTGGCCGAAGGCGGAAAGACGGGCCTTGCGAACATCGTCACGGGTTTGCTGATGCTTTCTGGGTTGTTTCTGGCGCCGCTGGCACAGATGATCGGCGAAGGCTACAAGAACGCAGTCGGGATGACGCTTTACCCAACTGTTGCTCCGGCGCTGATTGTCGTTGGGGCATTTATGATGCGGAATGTCGGGCGTATCGAATGGAATGACCCGATGGAATATATTCCGGCCTTCATTACGATTGCCTTCATCCCGTTCACCTTCAGCATTACGGATGGTATCGCATTCGGATTTATCTCGTACGTGGTGCTCAGCGTGATTACGGGACGATATCGCAAGCTGCACTGGCTGATGGTGGTGTTTACGCTGTTGTTTGTGATCCGGTATGTGGCGCTGTAGGGGCGGGAATTTAGGGAGCAGCCAAACTCCCCTCCTAAGTTAGGAGGGTACCGAGCCCGAAGGGCGAGGCGGGTGGTTCCCTAGCGAAACGTTTCTCTCATGGAACCACCCCGTTTGCTCAACCCTACGCGATCTTCTCGTCCTTGAAAGTTTCTTCCACCATTTTGTTGTGCGGTATGCCTTGATGAATCCGCATCGCATCGCTGAGGAATTGCGCGCCGCGCGCAGGACGGAAGCGATGGCCGTGCCGTATCGTGTACACCTGTGTGAATTCGGCCCCAAAGAAAAGGATTTGGGAGGAGTAATACACCCACGCGAGCAAAACCAGAAATGACCCTGCCGCGCCGTAGGCAGAGGCAAAGCTGCTGCGGCCGAGATACAAGCCGATCGCAATCTTCCCCATCGCGAACAATACTGCCGTGACCGCTGCTCCGAGCCATACATCGCGCCATGCAATGTAAACGTCGGGAAGGATTTTGAAGATGGCCGCAAAAAGCATGGTTGTGATGGCGAACGACACACCGAAATCGATGAGCGGCCACACCCGTCCGGTCATCGGAAGCACGTGTTGGAAGTACCGGCTGGCGGCGGCGAGGTAAACGCTCAAGAAGACCGATGCGAGAATGAGAATGCCGATCGCGACAACGAGTGCAAATGAGAGCAGGCGTGTCCTGAGGATATCGACCCAGAAACGGCGAGGCTTCGGCGTCACTTCCCAAATCGTATTCATCGCGTCCTGAAGCTGACCGAACATTCCTGTGGCGCCGATGATCAGCGTGACCATACTGACGATCGTCGCTGCGCCGCCTCCCTGCGACGATTTCACTCCGCGAATGATGGCAACGATGGCTTCGGCGGCATTCTCGCCGGCGAGTGCCGCGATTTGGGTCTGTACTTGCAGGAGGCTATCGCCCTTGAAAAAGTACCCCACCATTGCCACCAGCAACAGAAGTAGCGGGGCGATGGAAAACGCTGCGTAGTATGCAAGTGCCGCGCCAAGCCGTTGAGCCTTATCTTCGATCCACTCGTTAAATGCTTCGGAAACGAGCGTCCAAAAACCGCGCATACACTGCCTCTTCTTGCTTGGCTGCAGGCAGCGTTCCGTTCGGTAATTCGGTGCCAGGCGCCTCAATCTCCTTAATTTTCCCAATTAGGGGATTTAGGCGCCTGGCACCGAATTACCGGCCACGCTATGATGGTGAGTTATGCCTAATGACGCAATTCGCAACATAGCGATCATCGCTCACGTCGATCACGGAAAGACGACCCTTGTCGATGCGATGCTGCGGCAGAGCGGGATTTTCCGAGCCAATGAAGAGGTGATGGAGCGCGTGCTCGACTCCAATGATTTGGAGCGCGAGAGGGGAATTACGATTCTGGCGAAAACGACCGGAATACGGTACCGGGGCGTGAAGATCAACATTGTCGACACTCCGGGCCACAGCGATTTCGGAGGCGAAGTCGAGCGCGCATTAAAAATGGTCGATGGCGTTCTTCTGCTCGTCGATGCCAGCGAGGGCCCTCTTCCTCAGACGCGGTACGTACTCATGAAGGCGCTCGAGGCGAAGCTTCCCGCCATAGCCGTCATCAACAAGATTGATCGACCGGATGCCCGCGTTCAGGAAGTCGTCAATGAGCTCTACGATCTCTTCATCGATCTCGACGCAACGGAAGAGCAGCTGGAATTTCCGATCATTTATACGAATGCGCGAGCGGGCATCGCGAAGACTTCACTCGATGACTCGTCAGACGATTTGCGCCCGTTGTTCGAAGGCATTCTCGAAGGTATTCCGCAGCCGTCCGGCGATCCCGAAGGACCTTTGCAAATCCTTGTTGCGAACCTGGATTACAGCGACTATCTCGGCCGGCTTGCAATTGCGCGTGTTTTCAACGGCACGCTGAATCTGGGAGACGAAGTTGGGATTGTGAAGCTCGATGGGGCCCTTCAAAAGACGAAAATCACGAAGCTGTATTCATTCGAGGGCCTGAAGCGCGTCGACGAAACGATCGGCAGGCCCGGAGACATCCTCGCCATTGCGGGCGTGGAGGGAATCAATATCGGCGAGACAGTTACACATCCGGAGACACCGCATCCGCTTGCGCATATTCAGATTGACGAGCCGACGATCGCGATGATGTTCACGATAAACACGTCGCCGTTTGCCGGCCGGGAAGGTACCTACGTTACATCTCGGAATCTGCGCGAGCGTTTGGAAAAAGAGCTGCTAACGAATGTCTCGATTCGAGTCGAGGAAGCGGGCGGCCCGGAAGCCTTCCGCGTCATGGGACGTGGCGAGCTGCAGTTGGCGATTCTGATCGAGACCATGCGCCGAGAAGGTTACGAGTTGATGGTCGGTAAGCCCGAGATCCTGACGAAGGAAATCGATGGGCGGCTTCATGAACCGCTGGAGTTGCTCGTCATCGATTGTCCGGAGTCATTTCTCGGCGTCGTCATCGAAAAGCTCGGCGGCCGCAGGGGGAAAATGGCAAAAATGGTGAATCACGGCTCAGGCCGTGTTCGCCTCGAGTTCCATGTTCCAACACGTGGGTTGATTGGACTGAGAAGTGAAATTCTCACGGATACCCGCGGAACTGCCATTATGAACTCTCTGTTCCACGGGTACATCGAGTGGCAAGGAGACATCCCCATGCGGCCGACTGGAGCTCTTGTCGCCGACCGGGCAGGAAAGGCAACAGCTTATGCGATCTGGAATCTGCAAGAACGCGGGGAGATATTTATAACACCGGGAACCGAAGTTTACGAAGGCATGATTGTGGGCGAAAACGCGAGAGCGGCCGATCTGGATGTGAATATCATAAAAGAGAAAAAGCTTACGAACATGCGCGCGTCCACGGCGGATGAGGCGATCCGGCTGGTGTCTCCTCGTATCCTGAATCTCGAGCAGGCCATCGAATTCATTCGCGAGGACGAGTTCGTCGAGGCGACGCCTCAGTCCATCCGGCTGAGGAAGAAAGTCCTCCTTGCCAACAAACGATAACTGCGAGCGTCAATAACTTAGAGGTAGCGAGGCAATATGGATGGACAAAGAATCACTTCAAGCATATGGCCGTATGTCATTGTTGGATCAGCTGTTGGGGGTGCTGTCGGATATCTCTTCATGACGGAATCCGGACGTAAAATCCGGCGCGCCGTTACGCATCCCGATGAGCTGGCAGACACGATCGAGGATGCCCGGTGTTTTATCGAAGAGAAGGCAAGAATGCTGAACGGGCAAGTTCGAAGCGTCCTGGACAAAGCAAAAGAAGGATTGGAAGCAGGTCAGCGCGCCTATAGTGAGGCCGAGCAGGGATACCATTCGCAGCTTCACCAGCTCGAGGGCAAGAACAACGAGATCGCATCGAACGTCCACAAGACCGTCGACAATATGACCCGCACCGCATACACGGTGGAGGAGAGCGTTCTGGATCCTATCTATGAATTAGGCGCGCTTTATCGCGGATTCGAACGCGGCATCCGCACGCTGTTTGGGAGTAAAAGGCAGGGTGAGGTTTCCTCGTTCTACAGAAACGATCGCGTAACGGGTTAGACCGCTACTCTTTCCACGCGCCGAGCAGCCGCCGTAACAAAACGAGCTGGCCGAGATGATATGCGTTGTGATCGGCGACGAGCAGCGCTTCGCGAAAGAGGGTTTGTCCCGTTCCGTGAGCAATCTTGGCGTGCAGATCGCTTTTCGGATCCTCGATCAGCTTCTGCATCGCCTTGAGATCTTTTTTCAAAGACGCAACGCTTTCGTCCCACGCCTTGGCGCTTGGCGGCTTTTCGCTTTTCGGCCAGTAACCGTCCGGCCATTCCGGTGAGACGTGTTTGGCGTTCCGGCTGAATTCCAAAATGTCCCACTGTGCGATGCGCAGGTGTTCCAGTAGTTGCCAGGCCGTATGTGGCGCGTCCTTCGGTTTCATGCCGCGCATCTTATCGGGGAAGTCCTGGACGACCTGATCGATCGTGACATGCGCATTGCCGCCGCGAAGTAGAGCGACTACTTGTTCCCGAACTGGATCACTCATGAATATTTCCCTCTCCCTTTGGGAGACGGCAGGGTGAGGGTCTCAGGATTTGATTGTGACCCTCACCCGACGCGCCATCAATTCCTTGCTGCGCCCTGCCGGGCTTGCATTCGCTGCGCTCATGGCGCGTCGGCCTCTCCCAAAGGGAGAGGCCGACGCCCTCTTCCTCACACATACTGCCCCGCGACAAATCCCGACGCCCAGGCCCACTGAAAATTGAACCCGCCAAGGTGTCCCGTCACGTCGACGACTTCGCCGATGAAGTATAGGCCGGGCACAGTCCGCACCTCCATTGTTTTGGATGACAACGCCTTCGTGTCGACGCCACCGACGGTCACTTCCGCTTTCGCATATCCTTCAGTTCCCGAGGGAACCAAGCTCCAATCCGCGATGGGTTTCGCGCCGTACAACTCGTGCCATTTTTGAATGAACCGACGGGGTTTGGTTTTGGCTTCGATCAAAAGTGTACGTCCCGGCGTCCAGTACGAGGAAATCTGGAGGATCGCTGGTCCGCTCAGCCCGCGATGTGTAAACAAGATACTTTCATCGAAGGATATACCATTCAACGAAATCGTTGCTTCCAGGGAGACGCCGCTCAAATCCCGCAAAGACATTCCTTCATCTCCGGAGAGCGTTAAGGGAACCAGACCCGGACGCACCCTCGTCACTGGTACGCCAAATTGCCGCGCGATGTTATACCCAAAATCCGTTGCCCCGATCTTGGGAACGGATAATCCCCCGGTGGCGATCACCAGCGACTGGCACAGGAATTCGCCACGGTTCGCGGCAAGCGTGAAGTTTCGATCTTTTTCGATTTTCGTTACCGAACAGCTCAGGTAAATGTCAACTCCGGCATCCGCACACTCTCTCAGAAGCATATTGATGATTTGTTGAGAGGTACTGTCGCAGAAGAGCTGGCCGAGTTTCTTCTCATGGTAAGCGATGCAATGCCGTCGCACGATACGGATGAAATCGTCGGGCGTGAAACGCGAAAGCGCGGATTTGTGAAAATTCGGATTCTCCGAGATGAAGTTTTCGGGAGTCGTATAAATGTTCGTGAAATTGCACCGCCCTCCGCCGGAAATCCGGATCTTTTTCCCGACGGATTCGTTCCGCTCCAACACGGCCACGGAACGTCCCCGCCGTCCCGCCTCGATGGCGCACATCAGACCTGCAGCGCCGCCCCCGAGGACAATGACGTCATAGGCAAAGGTCATGACTAATTTTTAAACCCGATTTTGCGGTTTCCTGTCACTGGTATATAACATCATGGACTCTCACCGCCGGAGGGATATGCGACTACGCTCGTTTACGTTAATAATCTTGATCTTAGGGTCCGGATTGTTGGTCGCCGGGGCGAACAAGGATTGCGTCTTCCTGAACAATCCCAATGACTTCCCGGCCAACCCGGAGCAGGCACGGACCGCCCAGTCCGACCTTACATCGCGCGTTTCGATGTATGTTGCCAAAGCCGTCCTTGGAGATGGGCCTACAGTCCAAACTCTCGACGCCGCGACTATTCCCCGCAAAAACTTGATCGACGATTCCATCTTCGGCCGCATGGCTGGGGCCGGCATCCGCTCGGCGCCGCTTTCTTCCGATGTGGAGTTTCTACGCCGTGTGACGTTGGACCTGACCGGCCGGATTCCGTCGGGAGCGGACGTCGTGACGTTCATGGCCGATACGAACCCGGCCAAACGGGACGCGAAGGTCGATGAGCTGATCGGTTCACCAGAATTTGTGGACAAATGGACGATGTTTTTCGGCGACTTGTTTAAGGTCAATGCGGCCTCGAGCAACATCAATCGTGATGTCCACGGGCGTGACGCGTTTTACCTCTACATCAGGGATGCCATCGGCGGAAACAAGCCCTACGACCAGGTGGCTCGAGAATTGATCGCCGGTGCGGGTGACAGCTTCGACCAAGGGCAAGCGAATTGGCCCTTAGGCAACACAGTCACGATGGGACCTGCGCAAGACACTTACGACGGGCAAGCCGTTAACACGGCGTCGATGTTCCTGGGGATCAACACCGTCGATTGTCTGCTTTGCCATGATGGAGCCCGGCATCTCGATCAAGTGAATCTGTGGGGCTCGAAGCAGGTGCGTCAGAACATGTGGGGGCTCTCCGCGTATTTCGCGCGCGTCCGCATGCAACGGGAGGTCGTAACGACCACGCCGCAGGTCGCGAAATATATGGTCACCGACGCCGCGACAGGCGAATATCAACTGAATACCACGAATGGCAACCGCGTAGCGCGGCAACCGATCAATGGGGTCGCCTTGGCCGCACCTAAATATCCATTTGCCGGTGGTGGCGCTGCAGGCGGCGGTCTCCAACCCGGTGAAAACCGGCGGCAAGCCCTAGCGCGCCAAATCACCGGCGACATTCAGTTCTCGCGGGCAATCGTCAATTACATTTGGGAAAAATTCATGGTGCAGGCGTTCGTGTCGCCTTCGAACACCTTCGATCTGGCGCGTCTGGACCCCAGCAATCCACCGCCCGCGCCGTGGACGTTACAACCGACCAACCCCGAGCTTCTCGACGCATTGGCTAAATGGCTTCAAGCGAACCGCTATGATCTACGCGCTCTCATGGGGATGATTGCAAAATCCAACGCGTATCAATTGACGGCGGCCTATCCAGGGACTTGGGACGTGGGCTATGTTCCATACTACGCTCGGCGGTACGTGCGTCGCCTGGACGCCGAAGAAGTTCACGACGCGATTGCTAAAGCGACGGGTATCCCTGGTAATTACACGCTTACTGGTTCGGACCTGCCGCCCGTTCAATGGGCGATGCAGTTTCCCGACACGCGGGAGCCGCGATCGAATGGAACTGTAGCGGCATTTCTCAACTCGTTTGGGCGAGGGGATCGCGACACATCGTTCCGCCGCGCCGACGGCTCGATCCTTCAGGCGTTGAATATGCTGAATAGCCCGTTCCTGCTATCGCGTGTTCATCAGAACAACCAGGGCTCGCACGTTGCGACGCTGTTATCGCAGACCTCCAACTCGCAAACGATTCTGTGGGACCTGTTTTTGAATACGCTCTCCCGGCCCCCTTCGGGGCAGGAGATTGCGTTCTTCACTCCGATGTTTCAACAGCTGGGGAATCGCGTGGCAGCGGAGAATCTGCAATGGTTACTTTTGAATAAAGTAGATTTTCTCTTCAATTATTGATCTTTATGGACATGATCATTGATAGACGAGTTTTCTTCAAAGTTGCGGCCACGGGCGTTGCGGGATATTTCGTTTCACCGATGCAGACCGTCGCCCAAACCATAACCAGCAGCAGCCAGGCTACGATTCTCGGTACAGCAACGAACTGCATTTACATCCTGCTTGCTGGGGCACCCAGTCAGATCGATACGTTGGATTTGCGCGTGGATTCATGGACGCCACAAGACTTCTTGCCGACGACGATCAATGGCATCGACTGGCCGAATGGTCTGCTGCCGAATTTGGGTACGCAGCTAAGCCTGGGTCGATTTTCAGTCATTCGAAGCTGCCAGTCGACAGCGCTTGTTCATCCACTGCTTCAAAACTGGAACCAGATCGCAAGAAACCCGGCGAGCGCCACAGGCAAGATCGCTCCGAACATCGGCTCCGTTGTTGCGCTGGAGATGGACCCCCAGCGGAAGCCCGGCCAGAAACTTCCAGGATTCCTGTCGCTCAACGGTGGAGGAAGCTTGGCAGGTCCTGGATATTTCCCGGGAAAGTACGCGGCTTTCGATGTGGCGCCGAATCCCGGCGGCTTAACCAACCTGTCGAGTGCCGACGGGCAAGCGGTATTCACGTCCCGATACAACATGTTGCTGGCTGCCGACGCCGCACTCCGGGGTGTCCCTTCGCCCTATGGAACAGCGGTTGAAGAAATGGCGGACTTCTATTCGTCGGCGCGGACGATGATGTATGACCCGGCGGTGAATAACGCATTCCGTTTTTCAGCCACGGATCAACAACGGTACGGCAACACTGCTTTCGGCAATGCATGCGTCACTGCGCGCAATGTGCTGACAGCGGATTTGGGAACGCGTTATATCCAACTCACGCTCGGTGGATGGGACAACCACCAAAATATCTATACTCCAAATCGCGGAATCTATCCTTCGGCGCGGTCACTGGACGCTGGACTGGCAAACCTCATCGCCGACCTGGCGACGATGCCCGGCAGTCGGGGCGGCACAAAGCTCGACGAGACACTCATTGTCGTTAAAGGGGAGTTCGGCCGGACCATCGGAAACGTAACGGGTCAGCTCGGACGAGATCACTACTTCGTCCACTCCACATTGATTGCAGGCGGCGGAGTGCAGGGTGGCCGCGTGCTCGGCAGGACAACTCCGGATGGCGCATTTGTGGACGATCCCGGATGGTCGCAACAGCGGCCCGTCTATGCGGAGGACATTGCCGCCACGCTTTATTCGGCGCTTGGCATCAATTACACGACCACGCGTCACGACGATCCGCTTGGCCGCGGTTTCGAATACATCCCAACGACGACAGCGGCGTATATCGGCAGGCCGATCGTCGAGCTGTTCCAGTAAGCCTTCGCCTCTCGCTTTGGGAGAGGGTAGACTAAAGCGATGCGAAGACTCCTTCAGCTCGCAGCGCTATTCACCCTACTGGCGTGCGTCTCCGCGTGCCGGCAATCCGAATCACCTCGAGAGAACCCAATGACCAACTTCGTCGACGATTACTTCACGGCGTATTTCGAATGGAATCCCTCGGCCGCGACAGGCATCGGTTTTCATCAATACGACAATCGGCTTGAAGATTACTCTGCTGCTGCATTCGCGAAGCGCATCGCGAAGCTGAAGCAGCTTCAAACGCAACTGGCCGCGCTCCCGTCGACTCGAACTCCCGATGAAGCTATCGACATCGAGATCCTCGATAACCAGATTCATGCCGAGCTGCTCGACGTGGAACCTTTGCAAACATGGCGGCACAATCCAATGAACTATGTCTACGTGCCCGGCGGCGCGATCGACAATCTGATGAAGAGAGACTTCGCGCCCAAGGCGGAACGCTTGCGTTCGATTGTCGCGCGGCTGAAAGCGGTTCCCGCGATGATCGATGCGATGAAGCAGAACATGGACAATCCTCCGCATGAATTCACGGATCTTGCTGTTCGAATGGCGCGCGGATCTGTGGGATTTTTCAAAGAAAGCGTCGCGAATTGGGCAAAGAATGCGGCCGGTAGCGACGCGGAGCTGCTTAACGACTTCAGTAATGCAAACACCGCCGCCGCAAAATCCCTCGCCGACGCTGCCGACTGGTTGCAGAACACGCTTCTTCTGGAATCAAAAGGCGCGTATGCCATCGGGCCGGATCACTTTTCAAAGAAGCTTTTGTACGAAGAAATGGTCGACACACCACTGGATCGCGTCTTGGCAATTGGGGAAAGCAATCTCGAGAAGGACTATGACGCATTTCTAGAGACTGCCCGAAAGATCGATGCGTCGAAATCTCCGGCCGAGGTTATGAAATCGCTATCTAACCAGCATCCGACCGAAGCGAGCCTGATCCCCGACACGAAGAAAACGATCGAAGGAATTGTTCAATTTATCCGCGACAAGAAAATCGTTACCATTGCATCCGACATCCGCCCCACCATTATGGAAACGCCGCCGTACGCGCGTTCCGGCACATTCGCTTCGATGGACACACCCGGTCCTTATGAGACCAAAGCCACCGAAGCGTTCTATTACGTTACGCCGCCCGAGAAAGACTGGGATGCGAAGCATAAAGAAGAGCACCTGCGGGGCTATAACCCGCCGGTTCTGAGTATCATTTCGATTCACGAGGCGTATCCCGGCCATTACGTGCAATTCTTGAATGCCAAGGAGTTTCCGACCAAGACACGCAAGTTGATTTCATGCGGCACCAATGCAGAGGGCTGGGCCCACTATGCGGAACAGATGATGGTTGAAGAAGGATTTGGCAATGGGGATCCGCGCGTCCGCCTGGCTCAACTCCAGGAAGCGCTCTTGCGCGACGCGCGATACGTGGTCGGCATCAAGCTTCACACGGCTGGGTGGACGGTTGAGCAAGGCGCCAAATTTTTTCAGGAGAGAGCCTTCCAGGAACCTGCGAATGCCGACGAGGAAGCGCGCAGAGGAGCTTACAACCCGACCTACCTTTACTACACGTTGGGTAAGCTGCAGATCTATAAACTGCGAGAGGACTACAGGAAAGCCAAAGGATCCAACTACACCCTAGAGACATTTCACGATCAATTTGTCAAACAGGGAAGCATCCCGATCAAGCTGATCCGCCGGATTCTGCTGCCCGGCGACAATGGTCCGGTATTGTAGATTTCGTCTCCTTCTGCTTTGCAGGTATATTTTCAATAAAATGTTTTGCGTGTTTTAGGCTGCGGATTACGTCTTCTGAAGAAGGGGTGTCGAGCACGTACATGCATCAATGCAGGAGTGCGATTAAGGGAAGTGTCGGAATGGTCTTGGGTTTCCTGCTGTTACAAGGAACTCTATCCGCTCAATCAACGCTGACTTTTCCGAAAATTTATTCAGTGTCGGAACTCAAAACGACGGGTTTTGCCGTGGTAAATCCGGGTTCGGCGCCGGCCAACATTGTTTTTACGCTGTACAAACCCGAGCCAACAGCGTTGCAGGCGAATAACAATTCCGGGGAAGTCATAGACTACTCGACGTGGACGATTCCCGCGAAAGGACAATTTTCCAAATTAGGATCCGAGTTATTTCCGAATAGTTCTGCGGCCGGGTGGGTCGAGATGACAAGCACAACCACCGGTTTGCAAGGATTCTGGCTTGGGGGTGACTTCGCCACTTTCGCAGACGGCGCGACTGCTGCCGCAACGGGAGGAGACTTCATCTTTCCGGTCGTGGCAGGGCAGACTGAAATCAATATCCTGAGCCAAGACCGGCAAAACGTTGTGGATATCCGCGGCAAAACGGCAACTTTTCGGCTGATCGGAGCGAACGGAAGCGACCTGGCGACGCCGGCAGGACGGGTCATCGCCCCGCGTGGTGCGTTCCAAGGGCAACTGTCGGATCTTTTCCCGAGTGTCGACTTATCTCAGGTTGCATATCTTCGCGTTACTGCCGGAATGCGGGTGGCAGGTACCGAAGTCGTTCGTGGGTTATTGGCGACGGCGGAGTCCGCGGTTCTCAACGGCTCCGATGTGACCACGGCCGGAAATACTTTGAATTTTGTGCACGCCCTCAGCGGCTCGGCCGGCGCCGCTAACTATACGACGCTGCTGGGCGTCATCAACCTCAGTTCAGCCGCGCAAACTGTAACGATCAGTTTCCATCCCGAACCCGATGGAAGCCCCATTGTGGTTCAGCGCCCGCTGCCGCCCGGTGGCATGGTTCGGGAGACTGCACAGACCCTTTTTGGATTCCCCTCAACCTTGCAGAACGGATGGATACAAGTTTCGGGCCCGGCTTCCATTACGGGTTTTGTGGCTTATGCGGATCTCGCGTCGGGTGGGCTTGCAGCCGTTCCGGCTCAAGCTCAACCACAGACGAGCATGTTATTCGATCAAATTGCAGGACCACCAACCTGGTATACGGGCATCAGCTTGCTGAACGCTTCAGCCACGGACGCTCGTGTTGAAGTTTTCGCGTTAACTGCAGGAGGTACTCTCATCGGAGGTGCCGCAAACGAGCCGGCAGCCGCGTTTACTTTGCCGGCCGGTCACAAGGTGGCAAAACTTTTGACCGAGCTTGTACCTGCGGCCGCAACGCAAAACAACGGCTTCCTCTATGTGCGCAGCACCAATGATGTGCCGATCTTCGGGGTGGAGCTCTTCGGGAGTGATGTATTGCCGATTTTGTCCAACGTCGCGGCAAGTGGACTGACCGGTGTTCGGTATACGCCACCGGCTCCCTCAGAGCCGGTGAAGGTAACGTCGACTTCACCCGTCCGAGCGCCGCTCGGAACAACAACAATTCTGGATGGAAACGGTTTCGGTTACCCCGCAAACACGCACACCGTTT
>JACXTT010006358.1_pt1 | contig 16873 bp, 18 predicted proteins | sample 9270951 | NCBI WGS metagenome assembly JACXTT01 (sample SAMN15532306, study PRJNA645909) | rock metagenome | isolation source: weathered quartz diorite | place: Puerto Rico | collected 2017-06-21 | reverse complement strand
GAACGGTCTTACGGGGGGGGTAATGCACCGTGAGTTGTTAGGCACGGATGCGTCCAGTAGTGGAACGGTTCGCGGGGGTGGGGCGGGTTGGGGGCAAAGGTTTGCGGAGCCGGCGGCGGTGGCTGCGTCTTTTTTTCGGTGGAACGCGGCTCGAAGGAGAGGGTTTCGCGCGCGATCGAGAAAGCCGGAGCCGAGGTTTTGCCGGTGAAAGTCGCGATTCACGGGGTGAAAGTTCGCGTGCTGCGGGGTTCGTGAATGGATAAGCTGCGTACTGTGTTGCGAGGCGAGGGCGGTGTGGAACTGGATGCCGCGGCGCTCGAGATGGCAGCCATCGAGCGACCGGATCTGGATCCGGTGATATGCCTGGAGGCACTCGATCAGATCGCCTCGGAAATTGCGACACGCCTTGGCCGTGCGCACGATGGTCCCAAATTCGTCCGCGTCGCGAATCACTACTTATTCGAGGAGCTGGGTTTTCGCGGGAATGAGGCCGAGTATCACGATCCGCGCAACAGTTGTCTGGATGCCGTGGTGGATCGAAGAACGGGCATCCCCATCACGTTGTCCGTGGTGTACATCGAAATCGCGCGGCGATTGGGCCAGCCAGTGTCCGGAATCGGGCTTCCGGGACACTTTATCGTGCAGTACGACGATGGCAATTACTCGACTTTTATCGATCCATTCCACGCCGGCAAGCTGCTCACTGACGAGGACTGCCGGATTCTGGCGCGCGAAGTGACAGGCGTTGACATCACGGCGGCGCCATCCACGTTAGAGCCGGTGGATAACCGGTACATTTTGGTGCGAATGCTGAACAACATGCGGTCCGCGTATTTTCAAGCGAAGCAATACGCCAAAGCGTCGTCGGTGCTGGATTTGTTGGTGGAAGCTTTCCCCACGAACGCGGATTACTTCAAGGCTCGCGGAGTGGCGCGGTTGCAGCTGCGTGAATTCGGCGCTGCAAAGTCTGACCTGGAGATGTACTTGAAGCATTCACCGGACGCCGAGGATCGCGGCGAGGTGAAAAAGCAATTAGAGGCGATCCACCGGTGGCTGGCTAGGCTGAACTAGGCGTGGCTTGCAGCTTAGTACAGCCGGACGCCGCGCGGGCCAGGTTTGCTGGTCATATGAACCGTATCGCGGAAGCTGACATTGTTGGGGTTCAGCGTCATCACCAGTGAATGAGTCCGATAGCCGTCGCCAAAAAAGCGGACACCCTGAAGCAGATTCCCAGGCGTGACGCCGCAAGCGGCAAAGATGATCTGCTTGCCGGGCGCGAGATCCTCGGCGTGATAGACGCGGTGCGGATCACTGATGCCCATGCGTTGCATGCGGCGCTCCAGGCCGGCGTCATCGACGACCAGGCGGCCGACCATTTCGCCGTGCAGACAGCGCATGGCCGCAGCGGTGATGACGCCTTCGGGCGCGCCGCCGATGCCCATAACCGCGTGAACGCCCGCGCCACGAACCGCGGCTGCAATTCCGGCCGAGAGATCGCCGTCACCGATCAGCCGAATTCGGGCGCCAGCCTTACGAATGGAAGCGATCAGTTTTTCGTGACGCGGCCGGTCAAGAACGATGACAACCAGATCCTTCACCGAACGATCGAGGCAGACTGCGATAGCCTCGAGGTTCTCTTCCGGAGGAGCATCGATGTTTAATGCACCCTGGCAAGCCGGGCCGGCAATGATCTTGTCCATGTAGCAATCGGGGGCGTGCAGGAGTCCGCCGGCTTCTGAAGCGGCAAGTACGGCGATGGAATTCGCGGCGCCGGTAGCGCATAGATTGGTTCCCTCGAGCGGGTCGACTGCGATGTCGATCGCGGGATATTCGAAACCATCGCGAGGTGGCGCACCCACTCGTTCGCCGATGTACAGCATGGGAGCCTCGTCGCGCTCTCCCTCGCCGATCACGATATTGCCGGCGATGGGAACATCTTCGAAAGCTTGCCGCATGGCCTGCACAGCGGCGTGATCCGAACCTTTGCGATCCCCCTGGCCCATCGTGCGCGCGGCGGCGACGGCAGCCTCTTCGACAACACGCGCAAGTTCGAAAGCAAGTTGCTGATCGACGTTGAGTGCCGCGGAAGTGCTCGCTTCCGAGTTCTTGACGCGCTCGCCTGTCATCTGCACCTCCTGAGGGTGGTGTATCTATTCTTGTCGCTGAGACGCCACGATCATATCACGCGCTGAGGACTCGGAGAGCTCTTTTGGTAAAGACAGGGGCGATCAGAGATTGAAACGGTAGCCGAGAATCATTTTGACCAGCAGATGATCGGTGCCTTGCGTCATACCTACGCCGACACCGAAGTTGAACTCCCAGTTCGGCGACAGATTCAGGTCGACGACTGGAATGATTTGCTGCTGCTGGTCGTGGAGTCGATCGAATCCGGTCACCGGTCCGAGGGAGCCGTAGTATTCAAAGCCGGCGTTCACTTTCTTGGTGATGTCATAACCGATCTTGAAGTTCGGCGAGAATTCAAAGCCCTTCTTGGTATCCGGACCTTGCAGGGCGCGGCCGAAAGTCGGATTGAAACTGAGATACCAACGGCCAATTTCCTTGTCGATGATGGGCCGAATTTCCCAGTCCCAGAGCGACGTGGAAAACGGGCGTCGCTGATAGCCAATTTCATTGGAGATGCTCACGCCCACCGGCCATTTCCAGGATTCAGGTATGCGGAAGCGTGGACGTATATGGGTACCGACAAAATCCCATCCGGTTTGACTCTGCGCGCTGGTGAAAATGTAAAATCCGGTTTCAAACCAGTCGTTGAAGCCGTGCGTGATCTCGATGGTCTCGTGCAACTGGTGATTGGTGGGATAGAGGCCATCCTCGGAGGTCTTGGTGCCCTGGAACGTGAAGTTGCTGTGCAACTCGACCATGGTGCGATGAGGCGCCACGGTTTCGTAAGGGTACACCTGGATCTCGTAATTCTCTTGGCAAAGCAGGGGCGCTGAACAAAGCACTAGCAAAGGCAGGATTCGCATCAAACTCTCGAATGTAGCACGAAGGCGGCAGCATTGCCCGGCTTTGTGATAACTCGCTACAGTAGAGGAAGCCGCAGGCGTCTGCGCAGAACTTCCTCCGTGACGGGCATATACCCAACGTTAGTTTGTCTTGTGATTCTCACACTCGCCGGAGCGATGGCCGGGATCAAATTAGCCGAGAGCCCGATGTTGTCGCAGCGGGTTTTGCCTTTTAGCGGAGGCATGCTGGTAGGAATCGCACTGTTCTGGATTCTTCCCGAGATTGCCGTACAATACGGCTGGAGCGGCGCCTCCGCGGGAGTGATCGCCGGCTTCGGGCTGCTGTGGTTGATCGATCATTTCGTCTATCCGGTGTGCCCCACGTGTTCGCACACGCACGACCACAGAGGCTGCACACAGGAGCTGCATGGATTTGCCGTGCCATTACTGATCGCGTCGGGTCTGCACAGTTTTTTCGATGGCTGGAGCCTGGCGGTGTCTCAGGAGAAGGGCTTTGAGAACCTCAGAGTCGCGTTCCTGGTAGGGATCGGAGCGCACAAATTGCCGGAAGGTCTGGCGCTCGGCGCTCTCCTGGCAGCAGCGTTGGGATCGACCGGGAAGGCGATGGCGGGTGCGGCGGCCGCTCAGTTGATGATGATCGCCGGGGGTGCGGTCGCGATCGTGCTCACGCCGCGTCTCGGTACAAACTGGACAGCCGGATTTTTGTCGGTGGCCGCGGGCGCCTTCGTGTACCTGGGCTATCACGCCATCGACAGTGAGTACCAACGGCGAGGGGCGACGACGTCGGTGATGCCGGCCTTAACGGGAGCCGTGGGCGCGGCGGCGCTACGCGTAATCGTGCCAGGGATCTGAACGAAACGCGTTCGCCTATGTCCGAGCCTCATCTACCGGCGGCCGGCGGCGATGGAAATTCGTGCGCTCCTGGAACGCCTTGCCGATCGCGATCAAGGTGTTCTCTGAAAATGGCCGGCCCACTAGTTGAATCGCCATCGGCATCCCGTCACAGAATCCGCACGGCAATGAGAGAGCGGGCAGGCCCGCGAGGTTTCCGGCTGGAATGAGCGCTGTGAACCCAGGATTCTTGGGAGTCGGCCGATCGCTGAGCGGGCGGTCCAACGGCTGAGTGATTTTTGGCGCCGGAGTCAGTCGCGCCGGCGCAATCAAGACCTCGGTATCGGCGAGAAGTTCGTGGAAAGCATCCTGAATCAGGCTGCGGATTCGCATGGCCTTCAGATAATCCTTAGCCGGAATTTCCAGGCCCGCTCTTAGTCCTGCAATTTGTTTCTTGTCGGCGAGCTGGTCGACGTTGCCGCTCTGGATCAGTTGCTCGAATATCGCGGCTCCTTCGGCCGACACGATGGTGCCGATGACCGGGCCGTACGGGAATTCGGGCAGCTTGGCTTCCGAGACTTGGAGGCCGAGCGAACGTATCGTTTCGAGCGCCTTGGTGAAATCTGCACGCGCCGCCGGTTCGGCCCATTCTTCAAAGTCGACTGGTGCGAAGGCAACACGAAGGTCCTTGAAGTCACGGACGAATTGCGGTGTGTAGTGAAAGCTCTGGCCGGACGAAGCGGGATCTAATGAATCGCCACCGGCGATTTGTTGAAGAACCAGTCCACAGTCCTCCGCGGAATGGCACATGGGACCGATCTTGTCGAGCGTCCAAGAGAGAGCCATCGCGCCATAGCGGCTGACCAGACCATACGTGGGGCGAAGACCGGTGATTCCGCAAAATGAACTGGGCGTCAGGATGGACCCGGACGTTTCGGAGCCAAGAGCAAACGTGACCAATCCCGCAGCAACAGCGATTCCTGATCCGCTGGATGAGCCTCCCGACCAGCGTGTGCGGTCCCAGGGATTCAATCCAGGCCCGGTTAGGGATGCGTTCGCGAATCGATAGCTTGGACCGCCCGCCAGTTCCACCATCGCCAGTTTGCCGGTGAGGATCGCTCCGGTTTTGCCGAGCTTTTTTAGCACTGTAGCCGTATAGTCGAAGACTTGGCCGGCATAGGGTTTCGCGCCCCAGGTGGTCGGTAGTTTCTCGTACGCAAGCAGGTCTTTCGCGCCGTATGGAATGCCTTGCAACAGACTGCGGTAACGCTGGATTTTCAGATCGCCGTCGACATCGCGCGCAACACGATGGGCGTGTTCACGCATCGGAAGCGCGAGAGCGTTGTAGCGCGGGCCGAGCCGCTCCAGACGATCGGAAAACGCGTTGGTGAGCTCAACGGTCGAGAACTCTTTGGCTTTGAGCTTCTGGTTGATCTCCGGGATGGTCGCGAAAAAAATGTCGTCTGGAATGGAGGCCATGGCGATGCTCTAGGGCTTGAAATGGACGGCTGGCTCGGTGGACATAGGAAGCGGGAACTTGGATAGCTGGTCGGCGTTTTGGTGAATCGAGTCACGGGCGGCTTTGAGCTCGTCTTCGGGCGTTTGCGGCTGAGGTGTCGCGGGCGTCTGCGCGAGGAGCGCGGCTGACGCGGACAGGGCCGCTCCGATTTCACGGCGCGTCATTTTCGCTGTTGTGGCCATTAAAGGGAGTGTAGCGCTTCCAGAGCGGCCTTTTCCATGACCGTACGCGGCGCATTGGCTCCGGTCCAGATTTCGAACTGGCGAACGGCCTGCTCGACGAACATCTGCAGCCCGGAGATCACTGTCAAACCTTGTTGCGCGGCGCGTCGTGTGAGCGTGGTTTCAATCGGGTTGTAGACCATGTCAAATACCAGCTCGGCCGGAATCGAGTCTTGAAAGAAGCAGCCTTCGGTGTGGGGATACATGCCGAGCGGAGTGGCATGAACCAGGGCATCGAACTTTCGGGCAACGATTTGTTCACGCAGCAGCGGTTCGGCGCCGCAGGCCTTAGCGAGCGATCGCACGCGGTCTGGATTGCGTCCGACGATCGAGACCTTGGCGCCGCTTTCGACCAGTCCATAAGCGGCGCTACGCGCAGCGCCTCCGTTTCCGACCAGCAGAATAGAGGATCGCGCGAGACGCAGTTTTCGTCCGAGGGGAACAGTGACGGCTTCGGCATCGGTGTTGGCACCCCGCCATTTGCCGGCTTTCTTCCATATGGTGTTGACTGCGCCGATCCGCCGCGCCAGGGGCTCCACCACGTCGAGATAACGCAGCACCTTTTGCTTGTGCGGGATGGTGACACTGAACCCAGCCACCGGCAACTTGTCGGCCAGGACAAAGAAATCTTTCAACTGCGCCGGCTGTACCAGAAACGGCAAGTAGACCGCATCCAGGCGATGCGCCTGAAAAGCGCGATTGTGCACGGCCGGAGAGATGGAGTGGCGGACCGGGTCTGCGATCACTCCGTATATCTTGGCCGCTCGCGAAAATTTTTCGACGCGGTAAAGGTGGCGCAGATGCCGGGCGCTGACTTGACCGGAGGCTGTTCCCTCTGAACTCTTCGGCGCGGCGTAGGTGAAGACTCCGCCCCAGGCAGTGGAGAGCACTCGTGTCGGGAATCCGGTTTCACCCATGGCCAGAACCACGAGCGGCGTGCGCGGATGCGACTTGGTGAGGGAAAGGACACGGTAGTTGTCGGATGGCTTGCGGGCGGTGGTGACGATCTTATAGGCATCGGCCGGGACGCGCATCATCCTGCGCAGAATCGCTTCAGGCGAAGGTGTTCCTTCGTAGTTGTGATAGGAGAGGATGAGGCATCCCTTGCCGCGAAAGGCGTCGAGCCGGGCCGAGACACTTTCTGCGCTCTCAATCTCGATATCGACCGCGCGTGCTCCCGCGTCCACGGCCGCGCTCAAGATGCGAATCTGGTCTTCCACGCTGCCATTGAAGCGGCCTTGGTTTTGATGACGCCGGCAAGTAGCGAGGATGTAGCACTCCGAATGAGCAGGGAGGAATTTGCGGATGACCGGAATCCCTTGCTCCGGCGACGGCAGGTAATCCAAGCGGAATTCGAAGAACGACTCGCCCGCGTTGGCCTCGCGGCGGGCACTCTCGAGCAGCCGCTGCGGCTCCGGGAAGCCCATTGCGATGCACACGCGCGGGAGGGAAATTGTGGGCGGCATGACTACTGGCGAGGGAAACAGCATAACACAACAGGACGGGATGCCAGGAAGAAGTCGGGCGGAAAGAGGCTGCTAGGTGGCGGGTTGGATTTGCGCAGCGAGCCTGGCTTTCCAGTCCTCGAGGATAGGCGCCGGATCGGCGAGTTGAAGGCGCGAGCAGCCGGCATCGCGATACGACAGTGCCTCATCCAGAGAACCAATCGAACCGTCAGCCTTGATCTTCAGCCGTTCCCGGGCATGGCTCCCGAGCAGAGCGACATCAGCGAGATTGTTGGAGCACACGTAATCGCCGCCGGAGCGCTTAAGAATACGGCAGGCGACGATCTTCAGTTCCTCGGTAAGATGCTCGCTCTCGAGGCTCACGGCCAGCGTGGCGGCGGATTCGTGGCAGGACTCGGCCATCTGGAGCAGCTCCATCTCCAGGTATTGGAACTGGCGCGAGACCAGCTTCCCGGTATTCATGACGGTATGAATTTCGCGAGCGCCCCGGCGCAGCAGATCGCGGGCGGCGTAGAGCTTCGAAGCGGTAGCCGAATATCCGTGCGGAGAATCGACCAGCACGCCGAGGCGCACGCCGGAGCCTGCGAGCCAACGGGCCGCGAGATCGGCATCGCAGGGGCGAACGATAACGGATGCAACCCGATACGTCTTGGCGAGCTCGCAACCGCGGTTGACATCTTCCTCAGACAGTTGCGGCGCGGCCAGCGCGTATTCGATGAGCCCCGCGAGGTCTTCGTAGGTGGGGGACGGCTGCTGGACCGGATGATCGCTCAACGGCGTTTGGTGCGGCCTTTGGAGGTCGTGGTGGCGGGGCCGACGTTCAGTCCCAATTCTCGAAGCTTGGCTTTCGACTTGGCGGCGAGGTCGGTATCGGGATAGCTGGCGTAAATATCACGGAACTCCCGCGCGGCCGAGTCATTCCTGCCGAGCGCCATCAAGGTCACGCCTTTCATATAGTGGGCGTCGGCGGTTTTGTTGCCGTCCGGGAAACGCTCGAGAACGTTGTCGAAGGCTTGCAGCGCATTGGCGTAGTCCTGCTTTCTGTAGTAAATGTCGCCAATGTAAAACTGCGCGTTGGAGGCAAACGTCGTGTTCGGGAAGTATTTCAGATAATCGTTGAATTCCTGCATGGCCAGGTCGGACTTGCCGGTGGTCTGGTCGCGCACGGCATTGGTGTAGAGAACTTCAGCCGACATACCCGCGGGTGGACCAGTGGGCGGTGAATCGCTTCCAGGCACTCCGGCAGGGTTCAGGGAGGCGGGCGGTGCGGCGGGAGGGGCCTTGATGGTATTGATGAGATTCTGCAGGTCGGCCATCTTGGCATCCAGCTTACCCATGCGCGTGTTCATGTCGAGCACGGACTCGCGCACGGCGCGGAAATCCTCCGACATCTGATCCAGTTTCTGGCTGACGGTGGCGACCGGCGCGCTGACACTAGCCTGCTGTTGCTTCATCGCGTCATTAAACCGGTCCTGCATTACAGCGACGGCCCTGTCGGTATTCTTGACGTTGTCGGTTGCTTGCTGGACGAGGGTCTGGATCGTGGTTAATTTTTCGCTTAGTGCGGCCTGCATTTTTTGGACCTGGTCCTGCAGCATGGCCACATCGCGCTGCAGTTCGATAATCTCCTTGCTCGCTCCGAATGTGAGCGGTGCGAGGGCAAGGAACACTAAGGCGGTGCGGGGCAAGCTCATAACGACTCCTGTGAAACGAGCGCCGCAATCGAACGGCGCCCGTCCTACGTTTAACTTAATCTCACTGGCCGGCCGAGAGGTGAGCGCGACGATTCTTCTGCCAGCACGCCTCGGCCGCCTCGGTACATTGCGGTCTCTCCTTGCCATAGCTGATGGTCTTCATCCGGTCCGCTGGGACTCCCAATTGCACCAGGAGATCCTTGGCGGAAGTAGAGCGCCGGTCGCCGAGCGCGAGATTGTACTCCGCCGATCCACGTTCATCGCAATGCCCTTCCACGACAACGGTGAAATTGGGATCCTGCGCGAAGATTTGCTTCAATAGCCCGGCATCCCGAGTTAGTGCATCTCTCGCGTCTGGACGAATGTCGCTCTTATCATAATCGAAGAACGCATCCTGGGCCTGTTGCTGCAACATTTCCGCGCTCGACAGCCGCGGCGCGGTTGGAGGTGGAGCCGCCGGAGGCGGAGGAGGCGTAGCTACGTTCACGGTAACCGATCGAGTGTCGGTTCCTCCCGGCCCACGCGCCGTCAAGGTGTAAGTGGTAGTGCTGGTCGGGAAAACCTGGCGTTGACCCTGGCTTTGCACGGCGCCGATTCCCTGATTGATGGACATGTCGGTGGCGTTGCTGATCGACCAGCTCAAAGTGGACGATTGCCCCCGCTCGATGGTGGATGGTTCCGCGGTAAAACTGTTGATCGTGGTTCTCTCAACTCTCGCCGGAGGTGGAGGCTCGTTCCGCGCCGGTGGCAGAGGCGGTTGAGGCGGTGGAACCTTCTTCGTGCATCCGGAGGCAAACATGAACAGCATCAGCGTCAAAAGGGCGGCGCTGAATTTGCCACTAAGACGCGCCCAACGGAAAGCGGCGTGGTTCTGATCAAATCGGAGGCCGCTGCAACCTGCGCGCTTGGAAGCGAACAATCTGTCACTCTCGTTCATCCTAAACATTCTCCTCTTTGCTATTAGCAATTCTCTTCATGGTGCGGGCTGGGATCCGCACCCCGTGCACTGCTACTGAGTCGCCTTAGTCCAAACCGGCTTCTCGTTGTTTCCTTGCGTTGTGAGCTGTTGTACTCCGGTGCCGTCAGCAACCATGGTGTATAGCTGCGTTCTTCCACCACGCGTCGATGAGAACACCAGGTGGACGCCATCGGGCGCCCAGCTCGGATTTTCGTTTCGTCCGGCCCCATGAGTAAGTTGCACAAAGTCTCGAGTGGCAACGTCCATAACGAAGATGTTAAAGTTTCCCGGTTCGAATCCACGAGTCCACGAAAACGCAATATGCTGGCCGTCTGGACTCCACGAGGGATTCACGGCATCGCCTTCCCCCGTGGTCAAACGGACCACATCTGTTCCATCTATATTCATTCTATATATTTGAGGCGTGCCTCCGCGCCCCGACACGAAGACGACGTCGTTGCCGGTTTTGGGATTCACCCTCGCTTCCACTTCGAGCGATCCAGAATGCGTAACGCGGCGCAGGCCACTGCCGTCGAGATCAGTTTCGTAGATCTGCGAGTATCCGCTAGCGGTGCTGTAGATAAGAAGGTGCCGACTATCCAGAAGAAAATCGGCCGCAGCATTCATCGAAGCCTTTTGGTTATAGTAGACCAGCTTTCGTCCCGTCTCGGTGGAGTGTATGTAGATCTCCGGCTGGCCTTCACCGATCACCTTCCCTGCAGCGCCTTTGCGGACCGGGTACGTAGTGAAGGCGATCTTGGTCCCGTCCGGCGACACTACCGGAAAAGTGGTGATCGTCCCGTAAGCGGTGAAAGCTTTTTGATTCGCTCCATCATAATCCATCGACCAGATTTCTTTGTGACCGGTCCGGTTCGAGACAAAGTAGATTTTAGTGCCGACCAGGCTGGTGGCGCCGAACTGCTTCAGAATGTCGGATGCGAAGTCACGGGCGACTTTGATAGCGCCGGCCTCGTCAAGCGATCCAAGATAAACTTTGCCGATCACCTGCGCGGCGCTGGTGTTGGACTGTTGGACGTCAAATAGAAAGCCGTATACGACGATCTGGTTGTTCTGGACTGCGGTGTACCCAAAGGCCAGGTAGTTGGCATTGACGGGCGGCCCGGACCAGTCGGTCATCCAGAGTCCCTGACTGCGGCCGCTGACGGGCGGGCGAAAATCGGATGGCTGTTGTGGAACCTGCAACGGGTAGACCGTCTTCGGAATCATTTTGAGCTGTCCGGAGGTTTGGAGCTCCTTGAACAGCGTGGCGTTGAAGCTGTCCATGAAGCGCTGGGCGTCGCCGGCGCCGCGGAAATCGGGGATGGCGATGGCGGGCTTCTCGCCACGCTTATTGATGTCCCCCTGAATCTGACTCTGGGCTAAGACCAGACGCCAGAGAATTAAAACCAGGCTGCTCGCAAAAATCGTTCGTTTCATCGCTTTAGTTGAAATCGTAGTTCTACGTTTGCTTCGTTTCGCTCATATCCGGGCGGAAGCGGAGGAAACGGGCCTGCATCCATAACCGCGCGAAGGGCAGAGTAATCGAGCGTGCTGTTGCCGCTGCGCTGGGCAACCTGAGGATTTCGGACCGAGCCATCGCGCAAAATATCGAAGGTAACAATGACCAAAGGCGCTGAGTGCAATTCAGCTAGCCCGCTGGTTTGCCATTTTTCCGTTACTCGCTTAATCACAAGATCTGCGTACGCACCAAATCGATTTCCGAAGACGCTGTTCGGTCCCACTCCGACTCCGCCAGAACCGGGCTTTTCGAACATCGGTGAAACCGCGGCCGGCGCTTCACTGGTAAAAACCTGGTTGGGCAGTGGAGGGAGCGGGCGGTAGCGCTGCTGCGCCTGCTGCCGTGGCTGAGTCTCCGCGAGCCGGCTCTTCATGGGAATCGCTTTTGGCTCGGGCGCCCTCACCTGCTTCTTTGGCTCCGGCTTCGGAGGCTGTTGCACCTGCGATTCCGTGTCATTCGCCACGGGATTGACTTGCCCGGTGCGGGAGTGGAGCGGAATATTTTTGATCGCGTTAACTTGAACCGCGTTTCCGGTCTGCGTTGTGGTTGATCCCCAAATCTCGCGCGAGTGGCGATAGCTGATGGTCCCGAGCACTAGCAGCCCGAAGACGGCAGCATGCAGGCCGACTGATCCGAAAAACGGCCAGCGCAACGAATCGCGTTCTTCGAGGATTTCGACGCGCGGTGTCACGTTAACGCTGCCTTCCGGTTTGATCTTCGGGTTGCGTGACCATGTTGACTGCCAGTTTCGCATCGCCGAGCGTCGCCACTACTTGTGCGATCGGATCCCATGGAGTCCGGCGGTCAGCCCGCACGTAAACCGACGCGACATTTCGGAAGCGCTTTCGAATCTCATCCGCCAGAAGGTTGATATTGACGGGCTTGTCGTTCAGAAATGAGTTGCCTTGGCGGTCGAGCGAGACGACCGGAAGTTCCTGGATGTTCTCTTTGACCGGCTTGACTTTCGGAACGTCGATTTCGAGGCCGAATTCCATTACGTGGGCGGTCAGCATGAAGATGATCAGCAGCACGAGCACGACGTCCACCAAGGGAACGACGTTGATTTCGGAAAGCGAACTGGTGCCGCGGAAGCGGCCGCGCCTGATTCCTCCGGATGAATTGCCCACTGAGAACGCCATGTTACTCCAAGCTTCTTTCGGTCAAGTTGAGGAACTCGAGCATGAAATCCTCCATGCGCGCGCCAAACTCTTTGATCGAACTACCGAAGAGATTGTAGAAGACTGCCGCGGGAATGGCGGCTGCCAAGCCCATTGCAGTAGTGATCAATGCTTCCGAAATTCCGGGGGCCACGGCCCGAAGACTTGCTGCGCCGGCGGTTCCAAGTTGCTGAAACGCGTCGATGATGCCCCACACAGTGCCGAACAGTCCGATGAACGGCGAGACCGTCGCTGTGGTCGCGAGCAGGCTCATGTTGCGTTCGAGCCTCGTAATCTCTTCGCTCATGCCGAGTTGAAGCGTGCGTTCGAGCGCCAACGGATTCGTCACGCTACCGCGCGATTTCATCTGACGAGCGACCTCGCCGTATCCGAAATCAAAGACACCGACGAGCGGCGACCGGCGGAACTGTTCGCTCGCAACAGCGACTGCTTCCAGGCCAGGAGCCTTCCGAAAAGCTCGAAGGAACGCGCGATTCGCGGATCTGGCGCTGCGAAAGACGGCCCACTTGGAAAAAATCACCGCCCAGGAAAGCACGGAAAAAATCAGGAGGATGATCATGACGGCCTTAGGCAGCGGGCCGGAGCTTTGGACCAGATCCCAAAGATTAAGTTGCAGAAACAGCCCGCCAAGATGAGGAAAGATCAACCGGGCTCCTTTCGACTCAACGCAACACCATGATAACGTGCAGGGCGCTTTCTCAGCCTCTCTAAAAACAGAACGAGTGCGCTCTGTTTCACAGTATGACGCAAACCGCTCGTAAATAGACGACGGCCTAACCGTTTAGACGAAACAAAACCACGTATAATTTCATCGAGTGTTGCTGGAACTGGTTGTGGAAAACTACGCTGTGGTGGAGCGCGTCCGCGTTCGATTCCACTCTGGGTTGAATCTTCTAACCGGCGAGACCGGCAGCGGCAAATCCATTGTCGTAGACGCACTTGGACTGCTGTTTGGAGGCCGGGCTTCGCCTGACATGGTAAGGTCGGACACGGATCGGGCCAGAGTTTCGGGCATTTTTGAAGCGCCCAAGGACAAGGGCGGCCGTGTTTTGCTCGAGGATGCGGGCGTGCTGGTCGAAGACGGCGAGGTGCTGATCGAGCGTGAAGTGCTGGCGGGAGGCAAGTCGCGCGCCTTCGCGGGTAATCGTCCGGTAACGGCCGCGCTGCTTCGAACACTCGCGCCGTTTCTCGGCGATATTCACGGCCAGCACGAACAACAGCAACTGTTTTCGCCGGAGGCCCAGCTCGAACTGTTAGATCAGTTCGCCGGGCTGGATGAGGCTGCCGAGCGCGTTGCCGGGTTGTTTCGCGACTGGAAGAGTATTGAGGATCAGCTCGGCGAACTGGAAAGGTCGGAGCAGGAGAAGCTCCGGCTTGCCGACTTGTGGAGTTTTCAGCGCAAGGAAATCGAGGCGGCCGCGTTGAAGCCCGGCGAGGATGCCGCGCTTGAGAACGAGCGCTTGGTGCTGAAGAATGTGGCCAAGCTCCAGGAGAACGCGAATGCCGCCTATGCAGCGCTGTACGATGCCGAGCAAAACGCGTCATCGCAGATACGCGTCGCGGCCAGGAAGCTCGATGAACTGTGCCGCATCGATGGCAGCTTGACCTGCGCGCTGGAGACGCTGCGATCCGCCGAAATCGGTGTCGCGGAGGCATCCAACGCAGTCCGCGACTATCTCGATCGGCTGGAGGCTGATCCGGATCGCTTGGAAAAAGTGGAATCCCGGCTTGCGACCATCGAGCGCTTGAAACGCAAGTACGGCGCGAGTCTGGACGATGTGGTGAGGTTCCTCGACAATGTGAGAGAGCAGTTGGAAGCAGTCGAAACCGCGGGCGAGCGGAAGGTGAAGCTGGAGCAGGATCTGGCGCGGTCGAGCGAGACTTATCGCGTCGCGTCCGGGACGCTCACCAGAGACCGCAAATCGGCGGCGAAAAAGCTGTCAGAAAAAGTGGAAAGCGAGCTGGGTTCGCTGGCGCTTGAGAGCGCGACGTTCCGGATCGAAATTCAACCGGCCGCCTGGTCCGAGCGCGGCGCAGATCGTGTAGAGTTTCTCATTTCAGCGAACATCGGCGAGGAGCCCCGGTCGCTGGACAAAGTCGCCTCGGGTGGCGAACTTTCACGCATCGCACTGGCATTAAAAACATCGGCAGGGCAAGCGCGGCGAGCGCCCGCCATGCGGCGCACCCTCGTATTCGATGAGATCGATAGCGGAATCGGCGGAAGCGTCGCTGAGGCGGTGGGCCGGCGTCTGAAGAAGCTTTCCACGGCGAACCAGGTGCTATGCGTCACGCACCTGGCGCAGGTGGCCGGGTTCGCCGACCATCATTACTTCGTCGAGAAGCGCGAGGTAAAAGGGCGAACGATCGCTGAAATTGAAGAACTGACCGGAGAGGCCCGGACGCGCGAGATCGGCCGCATGCTGTCGGGCCAGAGGGTCACTCCTGAAGCGCTGAAACACGCCGAGCACTTGATCCGGCTGGGTGCTGAACCGCGGCGCTAGTTTTTACTTTACATTTAAAAGTAGTTTGTGATATGCTTAAGCATGCTTCGAGCCGCGTGCGCTTTTTTGATCCTGGCTGGCTGCTCTGGCGCGCGTCCGGACACCCACTCGCTAATCGGCGCAGCGCGCGAGGGAAGGGCAGATCTTATTCCAGCGCTTGCGCGGAATGGCGCCGATCTTAACGCGCCCGCGGGCGGGAACGGCTGGACGCCGCTGATGCATGCCATCCACAAGAACCAGAAGGCGTCAGTGATCGCCCTCCTGGACGCCGGAGCCGATATCAATGCGCGAGGCCGGGACGGAATGACGGCGCTCACGATGGCGGCAGGCTACGGATACACCGACATCGTCCAAGTTCTGCTCGATCGAGGCGCCGATGCTCACGCGGCACTCAAAGACGGAGAGAATGCGCTTTCACTGGCGGTGTTGGGGATGCCCGACATAGACCGCTTCACTGTCACCGATTGCCAGTTGGCCACCGTCAAGGCACTGCTTCGGAGGGTTCCGGATTTAAGATTCATCGGCCCCTCGGGGATTTTGCGAGGGATCACCATTGCTAAAGTCAAAGCGTGCCCAGGTCTGGCGGAGCTGATGGCCGTGCGCAAACAATAGGCGCGCTGCGTTTTTCGGAATTGTTCCTACTCGGCTACTTCATCTACGTGGCTTTGGTCAGCCTCGCATTTCCGCTCCCTGCCCGCATGAAATGGCTGGCGCTGGAAGTAGTCCTTCTAGTCGCGGCCCTGTTCGTGGTGCTTGCGCTGGCGGAGTCGTTCGGCAAAGCGCGTTTTGCGGCTATCGCTCGCGACTGGATCCCGCTGGCGCTTACATTCGTCGCTTATCGGGAGATGGACTGGTTTTCGCTGTTGGCCCGCGACTATCAACTCGAACTGCGGTGGGTAGAGTGGGATCGCTCGCTGCTGTATGGCGGCGGGTTACAACGCGACATTGAATCGCTGGGCGTTCTAATTCCCGGCTATCTCGAGTTCTGCTATCTGCTGGTGTACGCGGTGGGGCCGTTCTCAGTCGCGGTGTTGTACTTTGAACACCGGCGCGAAATGGTAGATCGCCTGCTTCTTTTTTATCTCGCGGGAACGCTGCTCGCTTATGCGCTATTCCCCTACTTCCCCTCGGATCCTCCACGCACGCTCTTCGGCGGAACAGACTTGCCGAACGTCGTGACGCCTTTACGACGATTCAACTTGTGGATCGTGGGCGGCTATGGAATCCATTCCAGTGTCTTTCCGAGCGCTCACGTCTCGTCGGCATTTTCGGCGGCCTGGGGCCTGCTATGGTTGCTCCCGAATCGCAAACGATACGGGCTCGGTATGCTAATTTACGCCTTAAGTGTTGCTGTAGCGACGGTTTACGGCCGTTATCACTATGCTGTCGATGCCCTTTCGGGCTTCGGTGTGAGCGTTGTAGGAGCGCTTATTCTTCTTTTTGCTCTTCGTCGCCCTCGTGCTCGCGGCCTTCCTTGATGGCCTTGAGACGTTCTTCGCGGCGTCTGGCGCGTTCGGCAGCGCGTTTCACGAGTTCAGAACCGACCAGCTCGAGCATGGCCTGCTCGGCGCCGTCGCCTTTGCGTGGACCGAGCCGGACGACGCGGGCGTACCCGCCATTACGCTGGCCGAATCGGGTTCCCAGCTTGTCGAACAGTTTCTTGACCGACGCGGGCGTTCGCAGAAACTGCGCGGCTTTACGGCGTGCGTGCAGTGTATCTTCCTTGGCCAAGGTGATCATTTTCTCCACCAGCGGTTTGGCGGCCTTGGCCTTGGGAACGGTGGTAATGACGCGTTCCTGCTCGATGACGCTCGTAACCAGGCCGCGCAACAGCGAATCGCGCGCGGCGACGTTGCGCTTGAGTTTGTATCCGGCTCGATTGTGTCGCATGGCTATTCAGGGGACTCTTCGGCGCCCTGCCCGTCGTCTGTTTCCGGCGCTCCGGCAAAATGCGGGAGTGAACCGGGAGCCGGCACCAGTCGGCCTTGAGGGTCGGACC
>JACXTT010006357.1_pt1 | contig 16875 bp, 17 predicted proteins | sample 9270951 | NCBI WGS metagenome assembly JACXTT01 (sample SAMN15532306, study PRJNA645909) | rock metagenome | isolation source: weathered quartz diorite | place: Puerto Rico | collected 2017-06-21 | reverse complement strand
TGCCGTGAGCCAATCGCAGTTGGTGTCGCTAGCGTACCGGAAACCCTCGGCAAGAGGTGATCCGAGCGGTATCGGCTGGTCCTTCCACCATGGGTGCATTGGAGTGATGACATATCGATCGTCGATCTCCACGGAGTGCCGCGCTTCGTCTTCCGAAAGCAGCACTTCGTGGACTTTTTCGCCCGCACGAATGCCGATCTCTTGAATCTCGCAATCGGGGGCGATCGCGCGAGCCAGATCGACGATTCGGATGCTCGGAATCTTGGGAATAAAGACTTCTCCTCCCGCCATCATTTCGATCGACCGCAGAACGAACCGGACTCCCCGCTCGAGCGTCATCCAGAATCGTGTCATACGCGGATCCGTTACGGTAATCCGGCCGGTTTTGCGCTGTTCTCTAAAGAGCGGCACCACGCTGCCCCGGCTGCCCACCACGTTCCCATACCGAACGCAACTGAAGCGGATGGGATCGCCGCCGCGATAGGCATTCGCTTGCACAAATAGTTTCTCTGACACCAGCTTGGTAGCGCCGTAGAGGTTGATGGGGTTTACGGCCTTATCGGTGCTCAACGCTAGCACCCGCTGCACGTGGCTGTCCAGCGCAGCCTCAATGACATTCTTTCCGCCGTTAACGTTGGTATGAATCGCTTCGATGGGATTGTATTCACACGCGGGCACCTGCTTCAGGGCTGCGGCGTGGATGACCACGTCGACGCCTACCATTGCTCGCCGCAGGCGGTCGACATCACGAACGTCGCCGATAAAATAGCGCAGACATGGATCGTCAAAGCCAGCTTGCCGCATCTCGTGCTGCTTCAGCTCATCGCGGCTGAAGATGATCAGGCGCTGCGGATGGTATTCCCTGAGAAGTATCTCTGCACATGTGTGACCGAAAGATCCCGTACCGCCGGTTATCAGAATGTTCCTGTTTTGTAAGTCGAAGTTCATAACACCTCCCCATTGCCGACGAGCGCGGCAGTGCGATCATTTTCTTTCGCTGTCCGTTTCTCCACGATGCAGCTGTTCCAATCCCACATCCGATGGACGCCCTCTTCCGTTGAGATCCAAACTCGCAGGCCCAGCTCTTTTTCGGCGCGCTGGATGGCCGGCACATAGCGCTCAGACGGACGTAACGGATCAGGATGTTGCAGGGTAAGAATCGGCACGTGAGCCTCCGATGCGCTGGAAACAACCGAGGCAAGCTCACCTATCGAGATGGCGTTTCCCGATCCCACGTTGTACGGCCGGCATGATTCACCTTTCAGCAGAATCGTCCAAAGCCATATGGCCAGGTCGGCCGCGTAGAGATACGACCGGTATGGTGTCCCGTCGCCCTTCACCACGATGGGCCCGCCGGCCAGCGCATCGCGGATAAAGTTTCCAATTGCGTAATTTGCGTCCAGCGGCAAATACGGCCCCACAAACGCAAAACATCGCGCAATCGCGGCGCAAAATCCGTATTGCTGCGCGTACATGGCGCACATGAATTCGGAGGCGCGTTTTCCGTGCCCGTACGCCGTTGTTGAATCGGTTGTGGCCGGCGCACGTGGATCATCTTCCGGAACGTGGGACACGTTTGCGGGCTGTTTTCCGTACACCGCTCCAGAACTAGTGAACAAAAATCTCTCCGTCCCGTGCGAGCTGGCGAATTCCAGGACCCGCCGAGTGCCTTCGATATCGGGGTCGAATACTGAGAGGGGCTGCGGCGGGCTTGGCTCGAAGTATGCCTCGGTCGCCGCATGAATCACAATCGGGAATTCACCTTTCGGAAAACGAAACAGCCGGACATCGCCCAGTTCCAGCTCGATCGCCGGATGCCCCGCCAGGTGCGGCGCCTTGGCGCGGAAACCCACCGGATTGCGCGTCAGCACTACGGCCGAGGCATCCAGCCCGAAGCGCTCGTTGGCCCAAACAAAACTCTCCAGCAGCCAGCAGCCGAAGAACCCCGTGCCCCCCGTGATGAAGATCCGCTTGCCGCGCAATTCTTCCCACAGGCCCTCGGTGTGCGCCAGGACGTGGTCCAGATCTCGGGCCAGTGGGTTGTGCATCTTCATAAGCGGACCACGCAAACACACAGCGCTTTCGGCATCGCGTGCAGCATCTCCAGCATGTACTCCAGCATCTGGCGGCTGATCCCCGGATACACGCCGATCCAGAAGAGATGGTCCATGGCGAAATCCGTGTTCTCGAGCACTCCCACCACCCGATGCTGCACGTCGCGGTACGCCGGCTGACGCACCAGGTTTCCGGCGAACAAATGCCGCGTCGCGATTTTCTTCGATTCGAGATAGCGCACCACTTCGGTCCGTGTGAACGGCGCGCCGGGCCGCACGGCGATCGGGAAGCCGAACCAGCTCGGGTCGGAGTCGGGCGTGGGCTCGGCAAAAATTAAGAATTCTTCTAGACTTCGCAGCCCCTGCCGCAGTTCCTGAAAATTGCGCTTCCTGGCTTCAGTGAATGCCGGCAATTTCCGCATTTGCATGACGCCGATGGCCGCCTGCATATCCGTCATCTTCAGGTTGTAGCCGACGTGCGAGTAGATGTACTTGTGGTCGTATCCGCACGGCAGGTCGCCTAACTGCCACTCAAAGCGTTTACCGCAAGTATTCGCTTTGCCCGTGTCGCACCAGCAGTCTCGCCCCCAGTCGCGGAAAGACTCTACCAGCGTCTTCAGCAGAGGCTGGTCGCTCAACACACATCCGCCTTCTCCCGTCGTGATATGGTGCGCGGCATAGAAGCTGGCAGTCGCCAGATCTCCGAACGTTCCGACCTTCTGGCCTTGGTAAGTCGAGCCCACGGCGTCGCAGCAATCCTCGATCAGCCAGAGATTGTGGCGCTGGACGAAATCCTTCACCATCGCAAGATTGAACGGATTGCCTAGCGTGTGCGCGAGCATCACCGCGCGCGTCCGTTCGGACAAGGCTTGCTCGAGTTGACTGACGTCGACGTTATAAGTCGGGACATCGATGTCTACGAACACCGGGACCAGGCCGTTCTGCACGATTGGATTCACGGTAGTCGGGAAACCCGCGGCGGCGGTGATCACTTCATCGCCCACCTTCAGACGTCGGTCGCCCAGCTTCGGCGAGGTCAGGCAGGAAAGCGAAAGCAGGTTGGCGGATGATCCGGAGTTCACCAGCGTGGCGCTGCGAATTCCAAAATACCTGGCCAATTGTTTTTCAAAGTCGGCGGCGAACCGGCCCGACGTCAGCCAAAACTCCAGTGCGGAATCGACTAGGAGCTTCAACTCCTGGCCATCGAATACTCTGCCGGAAACCGGAATCTCGGTTTTTCCGGGCACGAATGGGCGCGGCGCAAAGGTCTCCTCGTAATACTCGGCCACCAGGTCGAGGATCCGTCCGCGAAGTTCTTCGGTTCTCCCGCTCACTGTACGAGAAACTCCTTGTACCAGCTGATGGTTCGTCCTAAGCCTTCGTCGAGGCTGAATAACGGCGCCCAGTTGAGCGCCTGCCGAGCGCGCTTCGCACTCAGATATTGCGCCCGAATCTCGTTGCTCGCCTCGTTGCGAACGTCGGGCGCAAGCGGCGATCCCATCTGGCACACGATCTTTTTCACCAGGTCGAGCACCGGTACCGCTGTCTCGTTGGAGAAGTTGAATGCCGTGCCTGCCACCCCGGAGTCGGAAGGCACGGCCTGGGCTAACAACATGTAAGCCGCCACCGCGTCTTCGACATAGAAGTAATCGCGAATCAGTTGGCCGTCGGAACGAATTACCGGCCGCTGCCCGCGGATCAAGGATCGAATGGTTCCGGGTACGATGCGGCTCCAGTTCAGATCGCCGCCACCGTAGAGATTGCCGCAGCGGGTCACAGCAACGGGCAGTTTATAAGTCTTGGCGTATGAGCGGGCTATAAGGTCCGCGCAGGATTTGCTGACGTCGTAAGGGTATTGTCCCTGCAGGGGGGCGTCTTCCGAATAGGGGAGTTGGTCGTGCGAGCCGTACGCTTTGTCCGATGAGGCGACCACGATCGATTTGACGGTCGGTGCGCGGCGGCAAGCTTCGAGCACGCTCCAGGTTCCGCGCACATTACTGTCGAACGTGGAAATCGGACTGCGATTCGCGATCACTACACTTGTCTGGGCACCGAGGTGAAACACCGTGTGAATTTCGTATTCCGCCAGGGTTCGTTCCACGAGTTCCAGGTCCTGTAGATCGCCGCGAACCACCTTGACCTTCTCGATCGTATGCGAGCGGACAAGCTCGCTTTGCGGAACCCAATCGCGAAGCAGGCACACAACGTCGGCGCCGGCATCGCGCAGTTTTTGAGTCAGCCAGCTGCCTAAGAAGCCGCCGCCGCCCGTAACAAACACCGGGCGGTCCAGCCAATAATTCGCGCTCATGACCACACCTTCCACGGAGCGGCGTCCTTGGACCACAATTCGTTCAAGTACTGATACTCGCGATATGTATCCATCGAGAAAAAGAACCCGTCATGTTGGTAGGCCATCAACTGGCCATCCGTGGCCAGCCTTTCTAGAGGCTCCCGCTCGAAGATGCAGTCGTCCACGCCGAGGTAATCGAACACCCGGCGGTCGAGGATGAAGAATCCCGCGCTGACCCATCCGTCAGATCTGGGTTTTTCCAGAAACTGATTCACCCTACCGTCCGGTTGAATCGCGACGCTGCCGTAGCGCGACATAGGCCGGACGGTAGTCACCGTGGCCAGCCGGCCGTGGCTCTTGTGGAACGCCACCGCATCACCGAGGTTCAGGTCGGTTACTCCATCCCCGTAAGTAAGCATGAATGTGTCTTCGTCGATATACTTTTCGATCCGCTTGACCCGGCCGCCGGTCATGGAATCGAGGCCCGTATCGGCCAGTGTTACCCGGAAGTCCTGCTCCTGGTGGGAACCGTCGTAGTGGATGTGGGACTTTTGTCCGAGGCAGATGGTGAAATCATTGTTCATCGCCTCGTAATTGAGGAAGTACTCCTTAATCATGTTGCCCCGGTAACCCAGGCAGAGGACGAAATCGCGAAAGCCGTGGTGGGCGTAAATCTTCATGATGTGCCAGAGGATTGGCCGCCCGCCGACCTCAACCAATGGCTTGGGGCGGAACTCGGTCTCTTCGCGGAGACGCGTCCCCAAACCGCCGCATAGGACCACGACTTTCATTTGCAGCATTAGACAAAGCAACTCGTGGTCCAAAATCGAGCTGATTTTTCAATGAGTTAGGGGTTGAAATCACACCCGTTGACGCGAACCGTAAACTGACGTTTACACCGCTGTGCCCGGCAGGCCACGAAACAGGCCAAAATGGAGGCCCTGGGCAAGGGGGGCGCGTTCGGCTGTTGGTTTGCAGTAGTTCGATGGCCGATGAATCCAAGTCAGCGCTTCCAGACCTTCAGCGAGTTAGCGGTATTATCGGCCAGCGTGTGCGCTTGCGCTTTGTTCCTAGGCAAACTGATCCCGCAGGCTGTGGGGTGGGATTTCCCCCAATATTTTCTCGCCGTACGGCTGCCCCTCTGGACCCGGCACAATTACGATGAGTTCTTGCGTAATGCTCACGCATTGCTGGCCCCGGTGGGCGTCGCCTATGTTCCACCATATGTACGGCCGGCCGTATTTTCGCTGCCATTGTGGACGATAATGTGGCTGCCTTACTGGACCGCCTTCCGGCTGTGGGCTGGCATCCAAGGGGTGGCCTATGTTCTGACGGTTTGGTTGCTCAAGAGGCGACTGATTTTCATTCCTCCGCTACTGGTCGGCATGGGGATTTTCATCCCGGCCACTCATGGCATTGTCAACGGGCAGGATGCGACCTCGATGGCCTTGTTATGTGTGATCGGCTTTCTTCTGCTGGAACGCGGTCGCGGCACGCTGGCAGGGTTGGTTTTCGGGTTGTGCCTGTACAAGTACAACCTGTTCGCCCTGCTCCCGCTCTTCCTGATCCTTCGCAAAGAGAGGCGGGCATTGTGGTCCTTTCTTGTTACTGGAATGGTCATTGCCGCTGTTTCATTGTTCTTGTTTGCTCCCAGGGAGTACCTTCATCTGCTCTCGAGAATCCCGGATCTCACAATTGGTTTCGGCCCGCGTAATATAGTGGGGTTGCGTGGAGTGGCGGCTACAGTCCAAATGCCGGCGCTGTACTGGACGTCGGCGGCGGTTGTTGCCGTGGCAACAATATACGCGATTCCCCGGTTACCTTTCGATCGGGCTTACTGTGCGACGCTGCTTGGCTCGCTTCTATGCGCCTACCACGTCACGTGGTACGACTACAGCATCGCCATATTTCCGCTACTGTTCCTGCTGTCGTCGCCGGGCTGGACGGGGCGCGCGGTTTCCTTTGTCATGCTGTTTTACCCAGCGATATGGTTCGGAAACCGGATTATCGTGATGTGTTCTTTCATCTTGCTGGCATGGGTGATCCTGATCTGGCCAGTTGCGGTAGAGGTGGCCAGTAAACTGACACGGCCAGCGCCTAGTGCCGCAGAAACCGCGAACTCCGCGCTTAGTCCACAATGCGCCGGCCTATGATCAGATCGGTTCAATGGAACTCGAACCTGATCAAGGCGGGCGTAGTTGCTTTGCTGGCGCTGATGTTGTCCGCTGCAATGGTGCGCATAGTCACACCGGACGCGAACGAGGCGAGAGACTTCTTTCGAGACTATTCGTCTGCCCGAAACCTGTTGTCGGGCAAACCCGTGTATGGGTCGCTGGAACAGTCGTTGCAAGAATACCTTGGACCACTACCTCATCTAGGAGCAGTGTACAACGGTCATCCGCCAACATCGGTTCTACTCGCGATTCCCTTTGCGTCGACCGATTACGTACTTGCCACCAAACTTTGGGGCTGGCTATCATTGATCGCCCTGGGTCTATCGCTGGCGATACTCTTGTCTGAGATGAAGTGCAGTTTATCAATTGAGCGCTGGATGCTGGTGCTGATTGGCTTTGCGGCCTGGCCTCCCTTATGGCTCCATATTGGTTATGGTCAGTTCGGCCTTGTCCTCTTGCTGCTCATCACACTTGCATGGCAGGCTTCGAGGAGTGGGCAGGATGCGTACGCTGGTTGCGTGATTGGATTGGCTGCCGCGATTAAAATCTTTCCAGCCTTTTTATTGCTGTACTTTATTCTACGGCGCAGATGGCGAGCCGTGATTTTTGGAATTTCATCATTTATCGTAGTCAACGCGGTGACTTTGGTCATCGTAGGAGTACGCACTTACAAGGACTACCTTGCCATCGGCCTACCACATCTTTCTCTCTTTATTGCGCATGACCGGAACAGCTCATTGACGGGTTTTTTCAGTCGGTTGTTTAGTCCTCCGCTGTCCTCGTGGATGATACTGATCAGCTCTGTGGTGATTCTCGCAGTGATAGTGAGAACCGCAACTAGAAGGGAAACCGACTTCGATCGTGAATTTGGCCTTACAGTGACTGGAACTCTACTGCTCTGTAGCCTGACCTGGGAGCATTCGTTTGTCATTCTCTTGTTGCCACTTGCAGTTTGCGCCAGCCGATTTTCGCATGCAGATGCAGGTTCACGGCATCTGTTGATTGGAAGCTGGATACTTATGGCCCTTTCGGAACCTCTTCTACCGGGTTTCAACGCTGCTCCTTCGACTCTCCGATCGCTGGGAGTTCTCTCGCTCAACTTTTATGGCCTCCTCGCCTTCTTTATTGCTCAGACGAGATTTCATGCAGCTCAGGTTCACGATAGTGCTGGCGAACAAGTGCAGCGAGAGGTCTGCTGTGACTGTACGGCCTCAAACTAGTCAGTGCGAATCATCATCCGCGACGCTTCTGGATAGCGTGACTCGAGATCGATAAACTCGATGTTGTCCAAGGCGTCTTATCCTGTTTCGAACAAGAGCACTTCAGGCTCCGCGCTAAGATAGCAGCGTCGTTCACGTTGAAGACTTATCGGGAGATTTGAAAAAAGTGTGAATGAGATCTCAATGTGCGCCTGGCACTTCCCTCCGGTTTCGGCCTCTCACCCTACTATCTATCGGAAGAAACGAGAAAAGTGAGCGCGGGCACCTTGGCTCGCGGTACCCGGCTCGCCGGGTGCTCCAGACCCAAGAATTCCCCTGAACTGCGCGCATAGACGCCCCGCGTTCGTTCGAGGGTAAGTATGGGTGTTGGTGCGGCTTTCGGCCAGGAACGAGTTCTGTGGGCAGCGTGCAGGTTTTCGGGCGTGAGAGGTGACGCTAATGCCAAAGTCAGATCAGTGTCCGGCGATGCCGAGCGAAGCCATAGCAGGCAGCATCGAGTACGATGGGGCATTGTCCGCAGCGGGTGACCCCACCAAGTGCTATAAATTGGGGCATGAAAACAGCATTGACGCTGGCGCGCCAATATCAGATCGTGATCGTCGGATTGTGCCTTTCGCTAGTGGCTTACTTTGGAGCGCAGTACGTACCGATCGCTAGCACTGTCATGAGCCACACCGATGCCCCGTGCTCACGATGGCAGGCCTTGCGCGGGCTGTGGTCGCGGCATCAGCGCAACCAAGTGCAGCCCGCCATCACATCTAAGTGTTCTCGCGTCTCCGTCGACGATAACGGCTTCGTGCTTACGTCTACGCCGGACGGCGACTACTGGGTGCCCAGTGCCGAAGACGCTACTGTCCTGCCGCTCTTGCTCGCTCAGGAAGCCAGCAAAATCTACGCCAGTGGTTCGACTCCCGTGCTTCCCGGCGATATTGTGCTCGACGGCGGAGCGCACGTCGGAGTGTTTGTGCGAGTGTCCCTGCGGGCCGGAGCAAAACTCGTGGTTGCCATCGAGCCCGCACCGGAAAACATCGAATGCCTCCGGCGTAACTTCAAAGCCGAAATTGCGGGGGGCCGCGTCATTGTGTACCCAAAGGGTGTTTGGAACAAAGACGATGTTCTGCCAATGCACAAAAATCGGAATTCCGCTGGCGACAGTTTCGTGCTAGAGCTAGACCCCGGACAGCCAGTCATTAACCTTCCATTGACCACAATCGACAAACTAACCACCGAACTCGCCCTGCCTCGCGTTGACTATATCAAGCTCGACATCAAGGGAGCCGAGGTTCAAGCCATTAATGGCGCCGCTCGCGTTCTAGCTAAATTCCGTCCGCGGTTGGCCACCGCCTCCGAGCACTTTGAGCGTGACCGTATCGACATCCCCAATGCAGTGCTGGTAGCCAACCCAGCATATGTGACTGAGTGCGGGGCGTGCTACATCGAGGATGGTCGAGTGAAGCCCGAGGTGTTGCATTTCCGTTAACGGACGAGTGGCTCCCGCGAATCGGTCCCCGATTACGGACGATTCATTACCAGGTCATAACTGTTCATGGTCTCCCGGAGGGAGCACCCACCGCTGCGTCGTACTGCCCAGACCATCGCTAAACGCGGCTGTTGCCAAGGTAAGGCCACGAAAGCTACGTCGACGGTGACGGCAACGGCCAGAAACACTTTGACGCAGATCACGATCAAGCGGCGGGAAGCCCTCGGTTCAATCGCCGCGTTATTTGGCTTATTTGGTATTTGGCTTATTTGGTGCTGAGGGCAGCACGCTATCTCCCATCACCCAGAAGTGCCGCTGCATAAACTGTTTGCGGACTCCTCCAGCACTGGATAATCATGCCGGCGAGAAGGCCAATAATAGCCAGCCGCACGATGTTGAGCGGATCGCCCTGGGTGAGGATGAGGTAGGGCCAGGGAGTGAAAAGCGCGATGCATAGGTAGTTTACGCGCCAGTCAGAAGAGCGGGCCATGAGGATGAGTAGTGCCGGAATCAGAAGCGTGCAGTCCTGCGGGTATGCATGATGGCTGATGAGGAGGCCGCCGACGAGTGCCGCGGCAAGGCCGTACTCGCAGTCCGAACGCCGCGAGATCAGCCAGACCGCGATGGCTGTGGCCAAGCCGAGCAGTAGTTCCACGAGCCATCCGTGCGGGACGCCGAGCAATAAGCCATGGAAATTGGGCATGATCTGCGGCTCGGGGGCGATGCCCGGCCGAGTCAAGCTATCGAGATATTGATTCGGCGACGCAGCAGCGAACGAAATGGCCGCAAGCGCCGCGTCGCCCGCAACGAGACCGCCCAGCATTCGCCATCGTTTCTGGCCGATGATCAGCAACGGCAACAGGAGAAACAGGTGGAATTTGATGGCACAAAGGGAAAGCACAACTCCGGCGGCAAAGGGCCGCGTTCGATAGATCCGGAGTGAAACGGCGAGGAACAGCAGGAGAACAGTGAGGTCCTGACCATGGGCGATCGCCAGAATCAGGGGCAGCGACCAGCAGCACGCTAGCACCGCCGTTCTCTTGTCCGGGATACGCCAGAGCAGAATGAAAGCTACGAGCGTTCCGGCCAAAAGCGTCTGCCATACAACGTAGGATTCTCTGTACGGTAATTTTCCGAGCGGCCAGAGCAGCAGGGCGTAGAAAGGCGGGCGAATATATGCGAGCGCCTCGCCAAAGAATCCCGCGGTTTGCATCTGTATGCTCGAGGCCTGCTGCGGATCATACAGCTTCGAGGACCCGACCAGGCGAGCACCGGTATAAAAAGACAGGTAATCGTTCTGGCCGCTCCACAGGTAGTGCAGACTGTCGCGCATGAAAAACAAGACAAGCGCAAGCCCGAACAGAGCCAGGATCCAGGTCGCCGAACTGGGGAGCGTCTTGCGTTCGCCGGGCGATGGAGGGGCGGCCGCGAGCCCTGAAATACCGGCCGTTGGTTCCGCGGTTCTTGGATTGAATAGGTGCATCGCCGGCCTCGGCCGCTCGCCTCAGGAACCTACGCGGCTGGGCACTAGACGCAGACCGCTCGCGGCCGTCTCGTCGCCGGCGGCTCCTGCCTCGTGATATTCCGCGTCCTGATTCACGCGCCACACGTCGTAGAGCGGCTTTCCGGCGAGGATGTTCTCAACGGTCAGCATGGCGGTCATCATGGCGTGGTCCTGGTTGTTATATTTGTGCATGCCGTTGCGCCCTACCAGGTGCAGGTTGGGGAAGCGCTGCACGATCTCATCGCGGATGATGGCCACGTTCTGCGCGTAATCGTCGTCATAAACCGGGTACGCTTTGCGCTGCCGCACCACGCATCCGTCGGTCACATCTTCATACTTGGCCAGCCCGACTTGGGCCAGCTCGCGCTTCGCCAGCTCGATCAACTCCGCGTCGCTCAGGTTCCAGAGGCCGTCGCCCTCGAAGCAGAAATATTCGAGCCCATAACAGGTGTAGGCAGGGTCCGGCACCATCTCCGGCGACCACGATTTGTAGTTTTGAATGCGGCCGAACTTCACTTTTGGGTCGTGAATGTAGATCCAGTTGTCGCTGAAAACGCCCTTGTCTTTCAGAATGAGGGCGACCGTCAGGAAGTCGCGATATTTGAGCGCGCGGCCGGCTGCCGTGGCCTTCGCCGAAGGGGGCGGATCGAGCGAGTGCGCCAGTTGCTGAATCGGCGCGGAAGAGATAATGTGATCCGCCATCAGCGAAGCAGATGCGCCGTCGCGGGATTGGTAACGGACGGTCCAGCGCTCGCGGCCGGCATCCAGACTGCAGCCCACGACGGTCTGGCCCATCAGCACCTGGCCGCCAATTTCCTGCAACCTCCGGGCGCAAACCTCCCACATCATGCCGGGCCCCTTGCGAGGGTAGCGGAATGAGTTGATGAGGGTCTTGATGACTTGTGTTCGATCCGCCGGGGTGCGCTTGGGAAAGAGACCGTTGCGGATGGCCGCGCCGAGCGAGAGGCCCTTGATGCGCTGCGCAGCCCAGTCCGCGGAGATCTCCCGGCAGCTCATGCCCCATACTTTTTCCGTGTAGGTTTTGAAGAAAATGCGGAACAGCCGGGCGCCGAACTGATTGGTCACCCAGTCCTCGAAACATTTTGGATTGGACTTGGGCACCAGGCGCGCTTTGGCGTAAGACAACGCGCACAGCCCGGATTCCACTACGCCCAGCTTGATGAGCGCCTCAAACGGCTTCAGCGGATACGAATAGAACTGGCCGTTGTAGAAAATGCGCGACGAGCGCGGGCGTTCCAGCATGTCGTCCGGCAAAATCTCCGTCCAGAAGTCTTCCACCCAGCTGGATTTCGAGAAGAAGCGGTGGCCGCCGATGTCGAAGCGAAAGCCTTTATACTCGGCGGTGCGCGCTAGACCGCCGACATACTCAGGGTCGGATTCGAGCACCGTAACCGCCACGCCTCGTTTAGCGAGCAGATAAGCGGCGGTTAGCCCGGCGGGCCCAGCTCCGATGATGGCGACTCCGACAGGTTTCCCCACGCTATACCCGCACCTCAACTCTAAGTGCTGTGCAACTGACACTCCAAAGGGCCATCCTCGAATAGATTGAGGATGTGACCCGGGCACCGGATACTCCCGATAAACAGTAAACTCAAGTTTACACAGCCTTCGTCTAAAGGCAACGGCAACCGCTTCTGGCGCCTGCCTGACACGAGTGGGCCTATGGTTGCAATTTGGCCTTCTACGCTTGGGTTACGCAAGTTAAGTGATCGACCGGGGAAACACCTGATGGTGCGGCTTTGAATCTTGCTTTGGGCGAGAAGCGCCAATACCTGCATTTTGTTGCGACACTCGTCCTGCTGGTCCTGTGCTACCCGTTGGCAGCCGCGGCGCGGCTGCGCCTGGATGGCCCGCTTTATCTCTTCAGGCAGATGCTCCCTCCATTGGTGGCCCAGGCCATATTTTTGGCGACGGTCCTCTATGCCTTGGCACACCCGGGCAACTTGATGACTCGCCTCCGGGCTGGAAATCCACTCCGGTTTCTATTCCTGGTCCCGCTTGCGATTCTGATGTTCTATCTATACGACTGGCGGGTAGCTGCGATGCTTACGACTGGAGCCATCGCAATGCTCGAGTTCCTTCACGCCAACCATCAACACCGGGTCCGCGCGGCGGCCTCATTTCTCCTGCCAGCGGCTTACTTCGTGATCGGATTCTGGGTGGTGTACAAGTACAACGACATCATTGCGGTATTCCGATTCTACGGAGATTACGACCAAGCGTTTTCGCGAATGGATTCCTGGCTTCTGTTGGGGCACAGCGTGTCTGAGCTCGGTCACAAGGCTGCGACCGCCATGCCTCACTGGTTTTTTCCTTTTTTGGAGGCGGTCTACTATGGCACGTTTGCGCAGGTGGGTGCTGGGATCATTCTGGTTGGGCTAGAGGTGGGAATGGTGCGTGCGTTCCGCCTCGTCGGCACCATTCTGCTGGCGTACTATGCAACCGTGCTGTGCTTCTTCTTGTGGCCCAGCCATGGCCCGTACCTGCTTTGCCAGAATCACTTCGCCACATTTCCGAACACGCTGAACAGCTATGCTGTCCAACAGGTGTTCCTGGAAAATGTCAAAACCCTGTGGCAGCACGCCGGAGTTATGATTTCCACCGGTGGGTACTATATCTCTTTTCCATGCATGCATCTGACACAACCGTTGATCGTGCTCTGGTTCCTGCGGCAGTCGAAGCGCATGGTGGTCGCACTCGCGATCTATGACGTGGTCCTTTGCGTGGCCATTGTTCTATTGGAATGGCACTATCTGGTGGACCTGATTGGCGGCGCGATTGTGGCAGCGGCAACGATCTGGTTAGTCGCGCCGCCAGGCGAGATCCCCAAAGAGCGGCCAGCGAATCGTTCAGAAGTGAGCCTGTATGAAACGCCGGTGCGGTGAGCGTTCCTACGGGAAGTAGCGGTTCATCTTGTTGCGCCGGCGCCTACGGACTTCCGCGGCTACCCGTGCTCCCAGCCGCCAGTCGTTACCCAGACTGGCGGTAAAGATCGAGCTAAATGCGCTGAGCTGGCGTTTCTTGAGAAATCGGCTCATCGGCCTCCAGTGCTAAGGATGAGGTTAATTTGTGGCGGATTGAGCTCAGTGGTGAGGTGTCGGAACCTGTGCCCCTGCCCTTTGGAGTAGGCGGAAGCCGCGCACAACCGTTGCACAGCGCGGTGGCGGCCGCGCATCGAAGCCTCGATATCGGCGCCCGCGTGGCAGCAACAACTCATGCGGCGGCTCCCTTTCGCTTCTACGCGAGCGCTTCGAACCTGCTAAGAACCGACCTGCCCACCGCAGACAGGGCACAGCTTGAAGTAACCCAACGGAAGCGTGAAGCGACACTGCTGACAGGAAACCCCATTTCCCGCATAGGGATTGCTCAGATAAACTTCGGCCACAACTGCGGGGAACGCGAGCGGCCGCCCTTCGCGAACATGTTCTCTCACTCGCATCAGGAACTCGAAAGCCAGGCCACGCGCGGGGCTCGGCTCGTGAAAATTGCTTTGGAGAACCTCAGCCACCAATCGCCCGTATCGTTCATCAATCTTGCGCGTCAGTTCTTGAGCCTTCTCCAGAAACAACCGATCCGCTGGGCTGGGCGGAGGAGGTGGCTGAAAGCGAGGGTTCTTTTCCAGACGCTCTACGCGCTTTAACAGAGAACGTTGCATCCATTTCCTCCCCTTGGTCTCAAAGTCTCAAGCCTGCTATACCGTGACGGTCCCGTGCGGCCAGCGGGGTCAACCACTGCAGTTCGTCCGTCAAAAACACCGCCGCCAGCTCATGTCAGGGCGGCACGGCGAGCGTATCTGGAGCTTGCAATATGCTATGCGGCGCGTTCTCCATCGTCTTTTTGCCCCTGAGCAATCTGCTCCAGTCTGTGGACTCGAAGTTCGACATCCGCCAAGTCGAACGCACCCTTCGCATGATCTAGAATCCGGCTGGCAGCTTGCAAGCGCGTGGAAGGCGCAACGTTGGCATCGGCCATGATCTTCAACAGAGTTGACACAGCCGCACAAGACCCCTGCTGCAGCCGCCCGACGGACTGCGAAACTGCCTCGCGACACGCTTCGAGATACTCCTGACGGAACTCGGGCGTTTTACGAATCCGCCACGCCGTTACCTCGGAAATCCCAATCGAAGCGGCGGCCTTTTGGAAGGTTGGTTGTTGGAGCATTGCCAAGATCAGGTACTGTCGCTGCTGCTTCTTTTTCGAACCCCGACCGATTCCCATTACCTTTTCATTCACGGCCAAGTCCCTGAGCTTGTCGTCGTTCATTCCGACCTCCCCTGCTGTTGCTTACAGCGCTGGTCGGCAATCTCATCGAAGTTCCGGCTGTCGCCGTCTAGCACGGCGGTTTTGCCCGTATACTTCTGCCAGCGGCGGACTGTTACGTCTACATACCGGGGATCGATCTCCATCAGTCGCGATCGCCTGCCGCGACGCTCACACGCAATCAGTGTCGAACCAGACCCGCCGAACAGATCTACAACCAAATCGCCCGGCTCGCTGCTGTTCGCCAAGGCGCGCTCGACCAGAGGCACGGGTTTGGCCGTGGGATGTTGGCGATTGTCCGCTGGCGTATTCTCTTCCCAAAGGGTGGATTGCGATTTGTTTCCATACCAGGAGTCCTCCTGTCCTGCCAAGTGTCCATAGAAAATCGGTTCGTGTTGATGTTTGTAGCGGCCAAATCCTCGTGCAAAAGTCTGTTTGGCCCAGATGATTTGACAGCGCACCACAAATCCCGCCGCCTCCAACGCATCCTGGAACTCTCGTTGCACGGATGAGGAATGGCACGCGTACACTGAGGCGCCCGGTTTCACGATTCGCCGGTAGCTGGTGAATGTGGCGGATAAAAACTGGCGAAATTAAGCCGAAGTTATGAGGTCGCGCTGGATCTTCACGCGGTCCTCGGTGTGCTCCTCGTGGGCGACATTGTCGGGTAGTGGGTCGATGAGTACAAGGTCGGCTGTCTCTCCTGCCAATAGCCGGTCCACGTCGTGAGGCGACAGGGCATCTCCACAGAGAAGTCTGTGGTCTCCCAAATTCCAGAGTTCGCCTGGCATCGTGATCGCAGTCTCCGCGACGGCGGGGATCGTGTCCTCGTCCCTGAGTCCGACGACGGGATCTTCCGCGGTTAGGATTCGGGCGAGTTCCACATCGTCAAACCCGATTAGGTCCAGAGAAAAGTCTTCGTTTTGAAGGGAGCGTAGCTCTTCGCTCAACATTTGCTCATCCCAGCTGGCGTTCAGGGCCAGTTGGTTGTCGGCGATTACCAGAGCTCGACGTTGGGCATCGGACAAATGCCCCAGTATTATCACCGGCACCTCGGGCATGCCAAGCTGTTTGGCCGCCAGAAGGCGTGCATGGCCGGCGATGATGACACCATCGGCGCCGACCAATATCGGGTTTACGAATCCGAATTCGACGATAGACGCGGCAATCTGGGCGATTTGATCGCCATTGTGGATGCGGGCATTAGCGGCAAATACTAGCAGTCGCCCCACGGCCCAACGTTCGATCTGATGTACGGTCATTGGGGAGGTCATGGTTTGTCTCCTGAATTATCTGTGGGCACTGGTTTGACTCCAGCCAGGCCCACTTACAGGGATAGCAGACTGTATCCGTAACTCCAAGAAAATAAAACGGAAATAAGCGTTTGAGCTTATGTCTGTTTTTCTCTGGATGAGGACGTCTGGCCGGCTCGGCGGTTGCTTCTGGGTAGGTTAACCGTGGCTTTGGCTATGACAGGAGATCGTTCGACGAGGGCGGCTTCGAAGCTGGAGCTGCGCTTTTATCCGGAACTTTTGGCGATGGGGTCTAGCTTCTCGTCCGGCCTAAGATTCCTGAGGCGCGTCGGCCCAACCTTGGCCGAGTGCGGATTCCTGCACCGCATCCTCTACGATCCGAGCGGGTTCGCTGCGATGGTACTTCCACTTCGGGAATTCCTGATGCGTGTAAGGGGCGGGAGTACTCGACGTGCTTGCCTTCGGCCTCGTGAGCCAGCCGGCGGTCCGGAGCACGTCGGTGGCAGCCTTGATCACGGTACTCTCCTTGGTTTGGTATTTAAAGGCGATCTCTTTCCACGATTTCCGGCACAGACGCATCGCTGCCCATTCGTATCGGCGTTCGATGGCTGTATTCTGG
>JACXTT010006356.1_pt1 | contig 16875 bp, 11 predicted proteins | sample 9270951 | NCBI WGS metagenome assembly JACXTT01 (sample SAMN15532306, study PRJNA645909) | rock metagenome | isolation source: weathered quartz diorite | place: Puerto Rico | collected 2017-06-21 | reverse complement strand
TCGAAGACGAACCCCATCCACTTGGCGACATTCAGTCCGAGCGAGACGTTCCAGCCGTTTGGCCGCGCGATATGGCCGGAGTTGAACGACTCCGTCATCCCATAGGAATAGCCGCCAAAGAGTTCGGCGCGAGGGTACTTGGGCGCGGGCTCGGGATTCTCTCCCGGAAGCTGCGCCCACGACATCACGCACAGCGCAGCCACACCCGCCAACACTCCCAACATTCTCCTCACGAATCCTCCTTGAAATCAGTACCTGGTACCCAGTTGCCAGTACCAAGTAACAGCGACCGCCCACTGGCGACTAGCTACTAGGTACTGGGTACTGTTTTTCCGAACACCGTATTGTAGTGAAGCTGAATCTCGCCGCAGGTGCCTTGTTCCGGCGAATAGACCACACACGTGTCAAACGGCCGCGAGTAAACGTGCAGTGACACTGCCCGTTGGTTGAATTCCCCCGGGTTCACCACCCTGTGCACCGGCTCCTGCGGATCGACGGCGCACGGATTGTCCGCCGTCAACTCCACCCGGTTGGATGCTTCCAGACGGCATCGGCCTGCCTCGATATCCTGAAATCCGACACGAAAATTCTCGACGACCAGCTTCCCGACCGGGGCGGCCATCCAGCAATTCTGGTCGCGATGGTTGTGCACCGAACTCGCCTGGCCGACCTCCCAGCAGATCGCAATCAGCTCATACAGGTCGGTCTTGTCGATCAGGTTGCGGGTGTAGTGCTGGCGGTTCCAGGTGAGATAGGGGGTGAGGCTCTCCTCATCGACCGGTGCCTGCTGCAGAAATGCCCGAATCGGCCCGGTCTGGTCGAAGGCCGACGGCGGAAACGCCCGCAGCCGGGCCACAAAGGCGTGGATAGAAAGCCTCATGGAAACTAGCCAGTATATCGTGTGCCCGTGTAGCGCGGGCCCTTCGCCCGCGAACTGCCTATTCCACAAGCATGCAATCCCCGTAGGAATAGAACCGGTACCCTGCGTCGACCGCATGGCGATAAGCGTTCATCACCAAGTGCTTGCTACCAAGGGCACACACCAGCATCAGCAAAGTGGATTGCGGAAGATGAAAGTTGGTGAGGAGTGCATCCACGACGCGAAACTGGTATCCCGGATAGATAAACAGATCGGCCTCCCCGCTTCCGGCTTTGATGGGGCCGCCGCCAGCAGCGTGCGCAGCATATTCTAGGGTACGGACCGTGGTGGTCCCGACCGCAATCACGCGCCGGTTGCCTTGTTTGGCGGCGTCGATCATCCGCGCCACATCGTTGGGAATCTCGTACCATTCGCGATGCAACTTGTGATCTTCCACTTTGTCGACCCGCACCGGTTGAAACGTCCCCAGGCCGACGTGCAACGTGACCTCGGCAATCGCAATCCCGCGTCCTCGAATTCGCTCCAGGATCTCCGGCGTGAAGTGCAGACCCGCAGTCGGCGCAGCCACCGACCCGCGCTCCCGCGCATAGACAGTTTGATAGCGGTCGCGGTCGGAAGCCCGATCTTTCCGGTCGATGTAAGGCGGCAGCGGCACATGTCCCACGTGCTCGATGCGAGCAAAGAAATCGGAAGACGGCTTGAATCGAATGCCGCGCTCTCCAAAGCTACCGCGTTCGACGACCTCAGCTTCCAGTTCGACCGGATCGCCAAAGAAAAGCCGTTCTCCGACAGCGATCTTTCGCCCCGGCCGCACCAGGCATTCCCATTCATTCGGATCGGTAGAAATCTGCCGGGTCAACAGCACCTCGATTCGTCCTTGCAGGAAATCCCGGGCAGCCGGGTTGTGCGGGCTCAGCGGACGGGACCGCTCTCCGCTCCGCCGCCCATACAGCCTGGCCGGAAACACCCGCGTGTTGTTGACGACCAGCAAGTCGCCTTCCCGGAGCAAGTCGGGAAACTCCCGGAACATGCGGTCGTCCCACTTGCCGGCCTGCCTGGTCAGATGGAGCATTCGAGACCCCGCCCGGTCCGCAAGCGGCTCTTGTGCGATGCGTTCCGGGGGCAGGTCGTAGTGGAAGTCAGAGACGAGCACCGGGGAATTATAGGGTTTGGTGGGCAAATGGCTCGGGCATACGGGGACTTTGGTCCGGAGGGCCGCATACATTTACGATTCTTGACGTTTGATTCTGTTGAAGGCTTGCAAAACCTGCTGTACCATGACCGGGGCTTCGGGGAAGATGGCCAGCGAGCGACAACATCGTCTTGCGATCGTCGAGTTCGGACGTCTGCTGCACGGCAATGGCTTTGTGGCGGCGACCGACGGAAATCTGTCCGTCCGCCTGGACGAGAGCCGACTCCTGGTCACTCCCACCTACATGAGCAAGGGCCGGATGAAGCCTTCCGATCTGGTCATTGTGGACAACGACGGCCACCGGCTCGAGGGCAAGCGGAACGTCTCCAGCGAGATCGGCATGCACCTGCTGATCTACCGCCTGCGCCCGGACGTTCGCGGTATCGTGCACGCCCATCCGCCGACAGCCACTGGTTTTGCTGCGTCCGGCATGGATCTAACCCGGCCACTGGTCTGCGAGGTGGTCGTCGGCTTGGGCGAGATTCCGCTGGCGCGCTACGGCACTCCTGGCACTCCGGAGCTGGCGGAAGCCCTCGAACCGCTGATTCCCGCACACGACGCCATCCTCATGGCCAACCACGGTGTCGTAACCTACGGCTCAACCCTCGAAAACGCTTACATGAAGATGGAGACGGTCGAGCACTTCGCGCACATCGCTCTGGTGGCCCACTTGCTCGGCCGTGCGCAGCCGCTTGGCGAAAAGGAAGTCGAAAAGCTTTGGGCTGTGCGGCACAGATACAACAACTCCCAATGTGGGTCGGACACTCTTGTCCGACGCCGTTGAGGTTGGGGTTGGTTTTGTAGGTCGAACGATGCCTGTCCCTGCGATCCCATAACTTTTTTCAAACAGCCGCAGAAAGTTACAAGCTCTGAGCCGAGTAGAGGAACCCTCCGCCCTAACCTCACTCGCCGCCGATCCGGAACCTCATGCCGGCGCGGAAGTTCGCCGACAACGCGGGATATCCCACGACTTCGTTGTAATGATCGTTTAGCGCGTTCTCGACGTTTGCGTAGGCTGTGACGCGTGAGTTGATCGCGTACCATCCGCCGACATCGATACGAGCATAGCCGGCGGCGTGGGTGACTTGCAATCCCAGAGGAGCTAACTGGCTGAAGTCCGAATCCAGCCGCCGGCCCACGAAACTTCCGCCCAGGTTCGCCCCCCAACGCGAGCCAAGATAAGAAAGAAGCAGGTTGCCAAGGTGCTTGGGCCTGCGGAGCAGCGGCTCTCCTGGCTGATGCAGTTGATCAAAGGCAAAAGGCTGGAAAAGAATCTCCGACGAGGTGTAGGTGTACGCGCCTGTCACGGAAAGCCGAAAGGCAAGTCGTCCCCTGATTTCGACCTCGGCTCCGTGCGCCATCGATTTGTTGATGTTTACGTACTGACCGCGGAAGTCCGCATCGCAGCAACTGAAGTCGATCTGGTCGTGGAAGAGGTTATTGAAATAGACTGCTTTGACGGCAAACTTTCTAGACAACAGGCCTTGCTCAATTCCCGCTTCGAAAGCGCGGTTTTGTTCGGCTCTCAAATTTGGGTTCGGCTTGGTAAAGGCATCGTCCGGGAACGACTCCTCAAAGCGAGGTTCCTTGATTCCCGTGGCGTAGGAAAAACGCAGGCGCGTGCCGGAGAAGACATTGTCCCCCTTTAAAGCGAGAAGACTGAGCGCCACCCGTGGAACCGCTTTGTCGCCGAAAGTTTCGTTGTGCGCGTAGCGCACACCCGCGATGACTGTAAGCCTCTTCCAGACTACTCTCTGCTGAACATAAAGAGCGTGGTTCACACGCAGACCCCGGATCGACTCCGTGAACTCCGAAAATGGGTTCAGCGTGATCGAATCGGTGAAAAATCTTCCATTCTCGTCTTCGAACTCGTAACCGATTGTCGTTTGCCCCCAACTGCGCGGCGTGTAGTCGCCCTGATACATGAACCCCGCTCGGTTGATGTGCGCTGTGGTGATGAAGGGGCAGTCCACGAACACAAAGTTCGTGTCATCACACCCGTCGTGCGGGAGTTCGGTCTGGTCCGGCGTATTGTCTTCATTCAGGCGCCGCGTGTTGTATTCGTAGCCAGTCAGCCGATGCTGCCAGCGCCAAGGGCCGGAAATCAGAAGTTCTGCGCTCGCCAGAAAATTGTTTGAGCGAGCGCGCTGATCGAGGTCCGGCAACAGTAGCCGCTGATTGTTGAAGTCCCATTCGCCTTCCACTCCGGTGCGACGGTTGGCATGCCGCGCCCGAAGGCGGAGCAGCACGGTCGGGCTAATTTGCACGCCGACATTTCCGCCTTGCAGAGCGTTCCAGTAGTCGGCGTTCGGGCCTTGTCCGTTGGTGCGGAACTGATCCGCGAAGGCGTTGTAGTCAAAGCGCGAGCGAGCGCCTGCCAGCGAAACGTAGCCGTGGGCTGTGCCAAAGTTACCGCCATCGGCGCCGAAACGAAGTTCCGGAACGGCGGTCGTGCCGTTGCGGCTGAAGATCTGGAGCACACTGGTCATTGCATCGGAGCCGTAGAGCGTGCTTTGTGAGCCGCGCTGAAATTCCACGCGATCGGTTTCGGCCAGCGGAACCGTACCGACATCGAACGTGCCACCGGGCTCGTTTACCGGTACGCCATCAATCAGAACCTTGTTGTAACGCGAGTCGCCGCCGCGTACGAACAGCGATCCCAGTCCGCCACGCTGCCCCGCAACGTTAACGACCGCTCCCGGCAGAAAGCGCAAGGCGTCTCCAAATGAACTCGGCTGCATGGCGGTGATCTCATCACCGGTCAATAGCGACACGCTGCTCGCCGTGTCCTGTTGGGGGACCGGCGTGCGGGTTGCGGTTACGATCACAGTCTCCGATGCAGCCGCGAGCTGCAACGCGACGGTCACGCTGGAAGCTGACGGTTCCACCGTCGCCCGAGCAACGGCGAATCCCGGCGCGAGCACTTCCACCCGTAGCGGAGCGGAAGAATCTACGTCGAAGGTTGCGACGCCTTCCCCGGAACTCGTCCGGACCTGAAGCGGCGCCGACGCGCCCGCCGGGTAGACAGACACCTGCGCCCCGGCGACCGCGGCCGAGTGCGGATCCACAACTTTGATATGAAGCTCACCGGCGAGGGCCGCCGGCACAAACAGCAGAAGGAAAGCCACAGAAAAAACAGCCAGGGAGCGGACCATACCATTCTCCTTTGCACGCGAAAGGGGTTTCTGGTGACGGTTCGCGCCGGTCTCCTGGCTTGCGAGTAAGGACTTGGTCCGTCCATCGTCTGCGTCCGTCCTTCCCAGGTCTTCGTGTTTGAAGATTGTTCCCAGTGGACGTCCGCCGTGTCCTCGCTTACAGTTGCGCGGCAGCGCGGGATTCACACCCGCTTCCCTCGTAGTCAGGCGTGGAGCCGTCCTACGAATTTTGCGCGAACCAATTTTGGAAAGAGCGAAAAACCAGCCCCGCAACTCTAACGGGACACCTGGCGTCAAGTCAAACAGGCGGTCGGCGGCAGGGCCCTACAGTTGGGAGTCCCGAGTCCGCGAGTGGGCACCAATAAGATTTCGGAACGCCGGGAGCCTTACGCGCTGGCCGCTTCCTGGCTGCCCAGCGGCAGGAAGTATTGGGTGCCTTTGATCGGAGCTGAGACTTTCTTCAGCAGTTCCTGCAGGTCTTCGTTGCGGTCCACGAAGTCAATCTCGGAGGTGTTCACGATCAGCAGGTCGGACTGAGTGTAGTGAAAGAAAAAGTGTTCGTAGGCTTTCACGACTTCCATCAGGTAGTCCTCGCTGATGGCTTTTTCGCCGGGGGCATTTTTCTTCTTCAGCCGTTTTTTCAGGACCTCAGGCGTGGCCTGCAAGTAGATGACGAGGTCTGGCGTGGGAAGCTGTTCGCGGAAGTAGTTGAAATAGCGGTTGTAGGTATCAAGTTCCTGGTCGTTCAGGTTGAGGCAGGCAAAGAGCTTGTCTTTTTCGAAGATGTAGTCGGCGACGATAGTTTTGTTTGAGCGCGGACCGAGATCGAGCGTGCTTAGCTGCTCGAAGCGGCGGATCAAGAACGACAACTGCGCCTGAAAGGCCGCGCCCGGTTCGCCTTCATAGAAAGCCTTAAGAAAAGGATTGTCGTCCGGTTCGATGACGCGCTGTGCGGCCAGACGCTCTCCGAGAACCTGCGCCAGCGTGCTCTTTCCGACGCGTATCGGACCTTCCACTGCAATGTAGCGGGGCAGCTCGAAAAGCTTGGCCATGGGAAGACGTGAGCAGAATATATTGCTTCGCGAGAGTGCGCAATTGGGAAGAACAGGTCGGACGAAAAGGTCAGAGGTTAGAGGTCAGATTGCAGAGGTAAGAACCCATGCGACGGACGACAATGCTGAATCGCCAGGCTTTTTACCTCTGCAATCTGAACTCTCACCTCTGCAATCCCTATACAATTTCCACATGCTCCCAGCCCTGATTGGCGTGGCTGCAACCGCGGCGGCTTCGGCAGCGGGATATCAGTCCATGACGCCGACTGGGCAGTGGTATGGGCGGACGTTTATAGGCCTCGGGCGCGGAAGCAAGCAGATCGCTCTCACCTACGACGACGGGCCGAATGATCCGCACACGTTGAGCTTGCTGGAAGTGCTGGCTCGCCACGATGTCCGCGCGACGTTTTTTGTGATTGGGCGCTATATTCGGCTGCGGCCGGACATCGTGCGAGAAGTCGCCCGGGCCGGCCACGTGATTGGCAATCACACGTTCACACATCCGTTGCTGCTTTTCGAATCTCCTACCGAGACCCGTAAGCAGCTCGTCGAGTGTCGGACCGCGTTGACGGATGCAATCGGCGAACACTCGAATCTGTTCCGGCCACCGTTTGGAGGGCGCCGTCCGGCGACCTTGCGGATCGCGCGCGAACTCGGGCTGGAACCCGTCATGTGGAACGTTACCGGCTACGACTGGAATGCGCCGCCGGCGACTGCAATCGAAAAGAAAGTCGAAGGGTACATAAAGGGCGGTGACGTGATCCTGTTCCATGATGGTGGACATCGGGATATGGGCGCAGACCGATCGCAAACGGTCATTGCGACCGACAATTTGATCCGCCACTACAAAGACCAGGGCTTTGAGTTTGTCACGGTGGCTGAGATGATAACGGCTGCCCGTCGGCAGTCCTCACCGGTCGCTTCTTAGTTCGCCCCAAGTGTTGCTGAAAGCTGACAGCCAAGAACTGAGAGCTTCTCTACGCGTGCGCCACCGCAAACGCCTGCTTGGCGGCTGCGATGGTCTGTTGCACGTCGTGCTCAGTGTGGGCGGCACTGATGAATGCCGCTTCAAACTGCGAAGGCGGCAGGTAGATGCCGCTTTCGAGCATGGCCCGAAAGAAGCGTCCGAAAGCTTCCGTGTCGCACTTGGCGGCGGAGGTCCAGTCGGTGACGGGGCCGGGCGTGAAGAACCAGGTGAACATCGATCCCACGCGGTTGTGACACATGGTCACGCCCGCATCTTTCGCTGCGGCGGCCACCCCCGCCACAACTTCGACCGTAAGCTTGTCGAGCTTCGAATAGGTCTCCTTGTGCTCTCGCAAATAGCGCAAGGTCGTATACCCCGCAGCCATCGCGAGGGGATTGCCCGATAACGTTCCCGCCTGGTACATGGGGCCGAGTGGAGCGACGAGATCCATGATCTCGCTCGGTCCACCGTAAGCGCCTACCGGCAACCCTCCTCCGATGATCTTGCCCATGGTGGTCAGGTCGGGTTGGATACCGTAGAACTCCTGGGCGCCGCCGAAGGCGAGACGGAAGCCAGTCATCACTTCGTCGAAGATCAACAGAGCATTGTCGCGCGTGGTTACCGCACGCAGCGCTTCGAGAAATCCGCGGGCGGGCGGCACGCATCCCATGTTGCCCACGGCCGGCTCCACGATCACGCACGCGATCTGGTGCCGGAACTGGTTGAAGGCGTGCTCGAGGGCCCCGGTGTCGTTGAAGGGCAGCGCGAGCGTGAACTGGGTGAACTCTTCGGGAACTCCCGCCGAGCCGGGGATGCCGAGGGTTGCAACCCCTGATCCCGCTTTGACGAGCAGCGCGTCTGCGTGTCCGTGATAGCAGCCTTCGAATTTCACAATGTACTTGCGCTTGGTGTAGGCGCGGGCGAGGCGGATCGCCGTCATGGTCGCTTCCGTGCCAGAGCTCACGAAGCGAACTTTTTGCATATGGGGAAAGGCGGAGATCACGAGTTGAGCGAGATCGGCCTCCGCGGGAGTAGACGCGCCGAAGCTGGTGCCCTTGCGAGCTGCATTCGCAACGGCCTCTACCACCGCGGGCGCGGCATGACCCAGGATCAACGGCCCCCAGGAACCGACGTAATCGATGTATTCGTTGTCATCGGCATCCCAGATGTGAGAGCCCTGCCCGCGCACGATGAACAATGGATCACCGCCCACTGCACGGAAGGCACGCACCGGGGAGTTCACGCCACCGGGGATCATCTGTTCGGCACGCCGTTGCAGTTGGCGCGACTGGTCGGTTTTGCGGGGCAAAGTTCCTCCACATGCGACGACTTCACTCAATATAGCAGTGGCCAATAGGCGCCGCGCACCGCACTCGTGTCAACGCCAGGATATGGAGGAGCTTCCACCTCCGCGCAAATTCACAGGATTTTTACTGAATCGCAACACTCCCGCAATGAAGGCCAATTAGCCTTCCTCTCAGATTGCCCTTCTAACCGGGAGGGTAGATCAGGACAGCTTTGGGGGGCTCCAGGCTGTCCGTTTGTTTTTTGGGGCAAATTCTTGTTCGCAGTGTTGCCGCTCCCATTCCTGCCTCGTGGCCGAAGTGCTAGCATCAGCAATCGTCATCCCGTCATCGATGCAACCGACGAGTGGAGATCCGCAAAGCCTCATGCTCGGAATGTCAAAGCCGGATGTCCTCGCGAACGCATTGCGTTTGGGTACGCTGGGATTCCTGCTGTTCTGTGGTGTGACAGTCGTGGCTGGCCAGCAAGACGATGCCGGCAACCCACCAGCATCCGCTGATGCTCTCGATCCCGCGGTCACGATGTTCCCGCATTCGCAGACGGCGCGGTGGTGGGTTTCCGGACAGGACAACATCATTTCGCAGTGGCACCCTTCGTTCGACGCGAGATACAGCGGGCCGAACAGCTTTCGAACGCACGGCGAGCACGCCACCTCGAACATCGCGACGCTCTTTACGGGATTTCAGCTCACCAGCACAACCGAGATCTTCATGCACTTCGAAGCCGCCGCCGGAGGCGGCCTCAGCGATGCGCTCGGACTCGGAGGCTTCACCGATCTTGATGTGGTTCGTAACCCGACACTCGGCACCACGCCTTACATTGCGCGCGGGATGATCCGGCAGATCATTCCGTTGAGCAGCGAAACGGTCGAGGCGGAACGCAATCCGTGGTATCTGGCAACGAAGGTTCCGGAGCGACGGATAGAGTTGCGCTTCGGCAAGATGGGCGTCAACGACTTTTTCGACATCAACGACCTGGGCACCGACAGCCACTTCCAGTTCATAAACTGGACGGTGGACGACAACGGCGCCTACGACTACGCGGCCGACACACGCGGCTATACGATCGGAATGCTGGTCGAGTATCACGACCGGAACTGGGCGTTTCGATTTGAAGAAGCACTTATGCCTAAGGTCGCCAATGGCATCGATCTGGAGTGGAACTTGCGTAAGGCGCGCGCGGAGAACTTCGAATTGGAACTTCATCCTGCGTTCCAGGGCAAGCGCGCGACCACGATCCGGCTGCTTTCCTTCGTCAATCACGCCAATATGGGCGTGTATCGTGACGCCAACGCCGACTTCATCTCCGGGAAGACGCCACGGCCGACGATCACTGACCATCCTCAGCACACAACCATCAAGTACGGATTCGGGCTCAACCTGGAAGAGCAGCTCAGCCGCAACGCCAGGGCCTTCGGTCGTTTCGGCTGGAATGAAGGTCAGCACGAATCCTACGCATACACGGAAGTGGACCAGACTTTCCAGTTGGGCGGCGACCTTGCCGGTGAACGTTGGCATCGGAAGCTGGACAAAGTCGGAGTGGTCGTCGTTTCCAATGCGATCAAGAAAGATCATCAGGAGTATCTAAAGCTGGGCGGGCTAGGGTTTCTCCTGGGGGACGGTGCACTGAATTACGGGCGGGAGAACATCGTCGAAACCTACTACAACGTGCACGTCTGGCGTGGAATCTTCGCCGCCTTCGATCTGCAACGCATCAACACTCCCGGATATAACCGCGATCGCGGGCCGGTGCTGGCGCCGGGTCTGCGGTTTCACCTGGAATTCTAGAGGCGGACCACGCTGTCCCCCCTCAGAAACTGTACTTCACCGCGACCTGCAGCACACGTGGTCCGTTCAGCGCGTTAATTCTCTGCAGGCTGCCAAAGTCACTGTTTGGCACCAGGCCGCAGGTACCACCGTCCTGCCCGCAGCTATCCCCGATTGGCGTGTACTGGATTGCATTCACGCCGTTTCCGTTGGCTACGTAGTAGTTGGCGTGATTCAGAAGGTTGAACGCCTGTACCTGAAAGGAAACAGCCTGGCGTTCGGTGATGCGGAAGCGTCGGAGCAAGCCGAAATCAATCTGCTGTGTCCATGGTCCGCGAAAGGAGTTCAGCCCGGCGAAGGGACTGGGGCCCGCGCCATTGATACCGAGAGCCGAGTTGGCGGTGCTCTGCAGTGCCGCTGTGTTGTTGAGGATGTCGCCGTCCTCAGTCGCACCCAACAGCGCTGCGTAGGGACGTCCGGAAGCGAACTGCATGACTGTGCTGATCGTCCAATCGGAGACGATGCTTCGCAGTACAGTGGAATGAAGATTCCTGCCAACGTCCGGTTCGTATATCCCCGCAATCGAAATTCGGTGGCGCTGGTCAAGGAGATAGGGTGAACGGGTGTTGCTGAAATCGAATTGATTGTTGAAGTCCACGCCCCGCGACATGATGTTCTTGGCGAACGTGTAGGAAATGTTGAAGGCCAATCCGTGGAGGAGGCGCCGCTGTGCCTGTACGAACAGCGAGTTGTAGTTGTTCACGCCGGGACTGATCAAGGCGTTGATTTGGTTGAAGGTCGAGCTGATCCGTCCTTCGGCGAGCTGACCCGAATTGAGAGCCGGCAGAACTACCCGCCGCCCGTTGCATTCTTCGGCATCCTGCACGCCCGCCGGACACAGCACATACGTAGTCGTTCCAGTAGGGGGCATCAGGTTCAGGTCGTAGGCGCTGGACGCGATCAGGTGAACGCCATGCGTCCAGGTCGTCCCCACAGTCACTACCGTGTCCGGCAGCAGCTCGCGTTCGATTTGAAAATTGCCTTGCAGGATAGAGGGGAATCGGAAGCGTGGATCCACGAGGGAGATGTTGGAACTCTCGAACAGCGATGGATCGGTAATCTGATTCGGGAAGATCGCCTGCTGCCGGTCAGCCGGCAGATCGGCGTCGAAGGCTACGACCGCGGACGCCTGTTGCGAAAGCAATCCATTGGAGACCACTGCATTCCGATAGTTGAGGCCGTTGAGGTTCTCATAGAACAAGCCAAGTCCCCCGCGCAGCACGGTCTTGTCGCGGGGCTGCCAGGCAAATCCAAACCGGGGAGCGATGCGCTGATACTGGTTGGCGAACTGGCTGGTGAGCGGGAACGCCGGATTTTCCTTCGGTTGCGGGTACACCTGAAAATCTTCGCGCACGCCCAAGTCCAACGTCAGTTGCGGCCGAACCTGATAGGTATCGTGGAAGTAGAAGCCGAGATAGGGAACATTGAACGAGAACTTTGGCTGCCCGGCGCTCTGGACAAAGGTATCGTATCTGCCGATGGCGAAGTTCGGCAGGCTGGAGAAACTATAGGTTCCGCGGAATGTTCCGTTCTGCTTGGCGGCGTCGGGATCGAATCCGCCAAAGGCCAGGTCGGCCAGGTGGGCGTGAGTGAACTCGACTCCGACCTTAAAGGTGTGCTTGCCGCGCAAGTAACTCACATGATCAGAAACCTGCCATAGAGCTTCGTTTGTGCGGCCGCCCGCGAAGCCCGCATTCCCCATCTGCAAAGCGCCACTCGCTTCGGCATCGCCGCCGGAGGTCACTACAATCGCGGGCAGGCGCGGATCTACAAGGCCAGTCGGCGTGAAGAATTGGTCGTCTCGGGAAAAGCTTACGTGTACCTCATTGAGCAGGTTGGTACCGTAAGCGTGGCTCCATCCGGCACTCGCGTGGTAATCGCGCACGAACGCGTTCGCCAGCGTGCTGTTTCCAAACAACGAAGTCTGGTTGCCGACGATGGCGCCACCCGGCGAATCGAACCGGTTCCAGTTCAGGCTGAGGTAGAAACGGTCGTCCTTGGCGTCGCGGTAGTCGAGCTTTGAAAACAGTGCCCAGTCGTTACGAAAACGGGGATGGACTCCCAGACTCGAATGAATCTCGTTCAGAGCGTTGGCGACGCCTTGAAGATAGACGGGGTCCGAAGTGTCCCCGGGTGGGGTGATCAGATCGCTGGCCGCTGGGAACGGCGCGTTCGGAGGCGGAAGCTGGACGTCGTCCGGTACGTTGAAGCTGGCCTGATCCGTGTCTGAGAAGGCGTTGTTGATTACCGATATTGGGTTCTTCTGGCGCTGCTGTTCATAGTCCGCAAAAAACCATGCGCGGTGCCGGACCACGGGTCCGCCGAGCGAAGCGCCAAACTGCTGCAGAATATTGACTGGCCTCGGGACGTTGTTCGCTTTGTTCACGGCATCGTTGGCGCCGGTGCCGGAATTCCGATTGTAGTAGAAAGCGTTGCCGTGGAGATCATCGGCGCCCGAGCGCGTAACCACATTCACAAACCCGGTGGCAGCGCCGCCGTACTCCGAGCGGTAGGGCGACACGGCCACCTGAAACTCCTGGATGGCGTTTTCGCCAAAAATGTAAGGGACGCGCTCACCGCCACGCGCGGCGCCGAAATAGCTGCTGGTGGCGCTGGCACCATCAACCGAGAACGAGTTGCTACCGTTGGCGTTCGCGTAGCCGGTGTCTTGGCCTCCTTGCTCGCCGGCAAAGCTCACCAAGCCTTGTTCGCCATCCGGCGATGCATTGGGAACGAGCAGGGCGAAGTCGAGGAACCGGCGGCCACTCAGCGGGAGTCCGTTGAGCAAGTCGCGGTCAATGACGGAGCTTTGGTTAGAATTCTCGGTCTGGAGCAACGGCGACTCGCCCGTTACTGTAACCGACTCGCTGCCCGCGCCGGGCTGCAGCCGCGCGTTCACCGACGTCGTCTGACCGACTTGAACCAGGAGAGGCTCAATGATTTCCTTGCGGAACCCGGAAGCGTTGACCTCGAGCGTGTAGAGACCGACCGGTTGCGACGGAAAAACGAAAATGCCGGCTGAGTTCGAGGTATAGCTCTGTCGCCGTCCGTCGCTGTGGGAGCTAATAACTGCCGAGGCTCCCGAAATTACAGCGCCGCTGTTGTCGGTGACGACTCCACGCACGCACCCGGTCGTAATCGCCGCCTGAGCCCATACGAAATGACCGCTCGCGCCGAGCAACAGGCATATGATCCAGTTAAGAATGCGGCGAGCAGACCGCTTCGAGTACGACATACATATCCTGGTAGTTCAGTGCGCGCTGAAGTGCGAAACACGGAGGGGGAAGGCCCCAACGCCCCACTCCAGAACTATTAAACACCCGAGCAGGCACAAATGTTGTGAAGCCCTGGTTAAAAAAGTAGAGAGCTTCTGGCGCGCATCGCGTTACCTGTGAATTACTTTTAACACTACTAACACTAGCTGCAACGGGTACGAAACTCTCACAGCGTAGCTTCACCTCCAGACTTAACCGCCGAATTGATTTTGACGCGAACGTGTGACCGTCGTACGCCCTTTGTTGTTGAAGACTCGCACCCCACGTTTCCTCTCCGCTCGGGCTGGTGACGAGTTGCGAGAGGCTGGGTGCAAGAGTCGCAAGCAATCATCGCCGACCTAGTTGGGCCTTGGCGCGAGCCGGTGAATCTGGTTGAGCAGGGCTTGCGGCGAAACGGGCCGCCCTAGAAAATCCTGCAACAACGTGCTCGCGTCGTGCTCAGAGCCGTATTGCAGCAAGTGCTCCCCAAGCCACCCGTACCAGCGCGAGTCGCCAGTATCAAAGGGCCCCATCGCATCGCGGATGTGCTGTCGCATATCGGCGGTAAGTACGGCGCCAAATCCGTAGTTGACCATGTAACCGGGCGCGTCGGCCAGTTGTACCCGCAAGGCCCACCAGGACAGCTCGGGGTGCGGAACGATGTGAAGATAGTGGTTGGTGATGTCGGTCCAGAGGGCATTGGGGTCGGTGGCGGGAGCGCGCAGCATTCTTAATTCGAATAGCGACCATGCCACATCCAAGATCACCACGGAAAACAGAGCACGCAAAGAAACCTGCTCAGGGGTTTCGCTACCCAGATAGCGACGCTGCCAGGCGGGCTCATAGGTGCTCCAGGAAGGAACGTCGGCAAAGGCCTCCGCAAACAGGGAGCTTGGCCAGTCGACAAAAGCGGGACGGTTGCGAATGGCGGTGATGTTGATGACATGACCATTCTCATGCACGAGTTCATTCAACACAAACAGACCGCCTCGCGCATAGGGAGCGGACACGCGCGCGATGGTGGGCTGCCAGACACCATGGACCATCCGTCCATGAGTGACGAACTCCGTATAGGCCAAGGCCGCTTTGCCCGGTTGCGGGTCGAGGTCATACAAGGCGCCTAACTGTTTCAGGTCGGCACCCAGTTCCTGATAGAAATGCAAGTTGATGGGCTGCAGGGACGCGCGAGGAATGGCGGCTGCCAGCAAACGGTCCGCCTCGGCTCCCTGATAGCTGAAGCTCCACGGCTCGACCGGATGATCGCTGGCGGACTGTCGCCAAGCGTCAAGAATTTGCTCCAGCCAACGCTCCACTTCAGCCGTGTCCACTCCGGCATCGCGGGCAGCACGGTCGATCTCGAAACCGTTTTTGGCGGCGTCTGCGGCCGCCATCGCGATCAAGCGGCGATAAGGACTGTCCGGTTCGTTGTTGCCGTTGATGGCCTTCCAGAGAGGGTCGAGGGCGGCAAACACAGCCTTACGCCGCTCCGGCTCGTCGATCTCATGAAGCAGGTCGAGTGATCCCTGCCGATTGATCTTTCCGCCTTCAAAGGACAAGTTACCGCCGATCTCCACGAAGCAGGACACCAGCGCTTTGCGTAGAGACGCATAGTCCAGGTCTGTCCGCTTGCCGTCCTGGCAATGGCTGCCGGAACTGAAAGGGGCGGAGAGGTTATCGGAGAAGGAGGCAAGCTGGGTGCGCATGGCAGAGACCGCCTTAGCGTCGTTCGCCGAGAGGCCCTGGCTGGACAGCTTCGACAGGCGCTCGCTCAGTTCCTTGCGCTTCTTGCGGTACTCCTGCTCCCAGGCGTGGCGGTTCCTGCCCCGATAGGCGGTGAACAAGCCGGAGTCAATGGCACCGATGATCGTCGAGGCGTCGCTGACGTCGGCGTAAGTGTTTTCGGTCTCAGCTACCTTCTTGGAATCTGCGGTCAGGCCGGCGGTCGCTGTGGCAGAGAGGCAAACGATCAGGAACACAGCGGCGAGATATCGAGTCATTGAAAAAACCTTATCGGTTGCGCTGAATCCCGGCCTCTTGCTTCTGCGTCGTTCGCACTGCCCAAGCCATGCGCGGCGTGTTGTGCGCAATCCCGAAGCGGCCCCGAGCGTCGAGCAGAATCATGCCGCCGTGGCCGTTCACGCGCTGTTTCAGGTAGTTCATCGCTTCCTGCGCGACCCATTCCGGCAGGCTGCCCGATTCGACGCGGTCGGCCGCCCACTTGGCCAGCACCAACTTCATGATGGGCTCTCCCCGCCCGGTGGTGGAAGCCGCCGCGCTCTCATTGTTGGCGTAGCAGCCGCAGCCGATTAGAGAGGAGTCTCCGAGACGTCCGGGGGCCTTGGCCAGGGTGCCGCCAGTGGAAGTGGCGGCGGCGATGTTGCCCCCGCGATCGAGGGCGACGGCGCCGACGGTGTCATGCGAAATGGCAGGGGCGAAAATATCTTCCCGATGATCTTCTCCGCGCGCCAGGTATTCCCGCAGCCGGTCGACTTCGCGGGGAATGATCAGGTGTTCGTTCCTGCACAACGGGATGCCGTGCTCGGCGGCGAATCGTTCCGCGCCTTCCGCCACGAAGTAAACATGGGGGCTCTCGCTGAGAATTTTGCGGGCTGCACGGACCGGGTTGGCGATGCGCTCCACGCACCCGACTCCTCCGGTGCGCAGGGTGCCGCCGTCCATGATGAGCGCGTCGAGTTGAACTCTGCCATCGCGATTGAGGAAGCTGCCTCGGCCGGCGTCGAAGGTCTCGTCATCCTCCATGACGACGACGGCTTCTTCGACGGCGTCGAGGGAAGAGCCCCCACACTCGAGGACACGCCATCCGGCAGCGACGGCGTTGTGTACGCCGTTGAGGTGCGCCTCTACCACGTCATCGGGCATGGCCCAGGCGCCGCCGTGGACGACAAGGACAGGATCAGGCAAGAAGGACCTCGGCTACGGGAAGAAAACGACCGAATAGTCTAGCACCGGGGATTGCGAACTTCGATCAGGGTCAGGCGGCGCGGCCGGTTGCAGGACTCGCCACTTCCCTGGTCTGCTGCCACGTGAAGAGGATGCGGTGCATCACGGTAATGGTAGAAAGCACCGCGATGACCCAGAGCACCGGCGCCATGACATTGAAGAGCGCGCCGATGATCAGCAGGACTAGCCGCTCGGGGCGTTCCATGAATCCGACGCGGCAGGTGCCAATGAGAGATTCGGCCCGGGCGCGGGCATAGCTCACCATGATGGCGCTGATCATGAC
>JACXTT010006355.1_pt1 | contig 16875 bp, 13 predicted proteins | sample 9270951 | NCBI WGS metagenome assembly JACXTT01 (sample SAMN15532306, study PRJNA645909) | rock metagenome | isolation source: weathered quartz diorite | place: Puerto Rico | collected 2017-06-21 | reverse complement strand
CGTCGGTCGCCGGCAAAGAGCGCCTGGCGTGTGCCGCATGAGCGTGCTGCAAGGCTGGCTGCGCCATCGCCGCGCCCTCCGCCAGGAGCGTGCCAGCCGACCCGGCGCGCAGTTTCGCGGATGTCCGGCTGGCGCTTGACCTGTCCCTGGACGTAGCAGCTCACCAGGCCGTCGGAGTGATCGGTGCCGCCAGGGCCGTGATCCTGCTGGAAGTCGTAGCGGGTGATCGCGCCGTGGTAGCCGTTGAACACCCAGTAGACGTTGTCCTTCTCCCAAGCGATGCCCATGCCGTCGGGGCTGTGGTGGAGCATGTCGATGTGGCCGTTCACGCCCGCGTCGAACACCGAGAGATCGCTGGTCCACAGCGTCGGGCCCATGAACTGCGCGGGCGTCTGATTGCCCTGGGTCAGCTTGTCGGTCTCGTGGATGGTGGCGAACGTGCCGGCGCCGCTAGGTCCGCTGCCGTCCTCGTTGAACGCGAGCGCTGCCGGCTGCGCGAGGAAGTGGTGCGAGTCCTCGCCCTTGTAGCGCTTCGCTGTCTGCGTGGGCTCGCCCGGATTGGTGATCACGACCATCGACTCGTCGCCGCGGTTGACGATCCACAGCTCGTTTGGGCGCGCGGGGTTGAAGGCGAGATCGCGCGGGACGTCGAGCCGGTCGGCAGCGTTTGCGATCACGGTGATCTCGACCGCCGCCGGGTCGTGCTTGTAGTTGCCAAGCAGCGGCACGCCCGTGGGCGCCGGTGGCGGTCCGCTGCTGGGGTCGTCGGCGATCTCCTCAACGGTGCACGCCGTCGTCAGCGGGAAAACCGCCACGAGCGCGCCCATGCGCGCCCATGTGGCCATCGTCCGACGACGGCGGCGAGCGGCCGCACACGCCGCGGTGGCCGCGGCGAGCACGAAGCCGAAATTCGTACCGTCAGCGCCGCGCGACGCCACGCTGCAGCCTCCCTTGCTGCCCGAATCCGCTGCGGGCTGGTTGACGCCGGCGCCGGTCGGCCCGGACGTCGCGCTCGCTTGGCCGCTCGTCTGCCCCGCGCCGCCCGAGCCGACACTGGCGCTGGTCGTGCTCGTTGTCGTGGTCGCGCCGGCGCCGCCTGCGCCGCTGCCGCCCGAGCCCATTGGCGCCTGGATCGCGATGTCGGCGCAGTGGTGATAGAAGCAGCCGCCCGGGTTGTTGAGCCCGTGGTTCGACATGAACTCGATGATCTGCAGCGTGCACTTAGTGCAGCTGACGTTGCTCGGCAGCTTCACCTGAATCATCTGCGGGCCGTTGAACGCCATGGTGTGGTCGAGCACGCCGTCGGCGAGCACCGGAAACACGGGCGGGCTCTCGACGACGGCGGTGCCGCACGGAGTGTTGGCGGGCGTCACGGATGGATCGGGCGGTAGCTCGCTGCGATCCTTGAGCGCCAGCGCGACACGGTAATGGCCTGGATGAAAAACCATTTCTTGGATTCCGATGGTGATGGTCTGCCCGGCCTGGAACGTGGTGATCTTCCCGGTCGGGCTGCCGCCCCCCTCGTCGCCGCATGGCCCCGCCTTCTGCGGGCTGCCGAGGGAGTCCTGTGTCCACCACGCGTCAGGCGATTGCAGGATAAAATGGGCCCGCGCTTCTCGCGGTGCGACGAGCCCATCGGCGGTGAGCACGGCAAAAGCCGCAGCGGCGATGAAGACCGAGCGCGGACGAACGAAGGAACGCAAATGCAGCATGACCGTTTCTCGAGACACGAAGTCCTTGGCGGCGAGGCGCGCCGCCGCGCGGGAGAAGCGGTCAGGTCAGCAACGATAGACGCGCAACTGGGCCAGCCGCGCGCTCAGCGGCGGCGGCCCAACGGCGACCGGCGAGAAGCGGTGCGCACGGATCGCGCCGCTTCCAAGCGGCGACCGCACGTCCAACCGCTGCAGCGAGCTCAGCGCCGGGAGCGCTACGCCGACTTCAACCACGGGAGGAGCCGCCGCGACGGGATCTGCGACCTGTTCGACGGTGGTCGTCGGCACGCCGTCACGGGTGCGCAGCTCGAAGGTGAGCGCTTGGACGGTGGGCTCGGCCGACCTCGTCTGCGCCCGCATGCGCTCCATGCAGCAGTGCGGCATCGGGCGCTGCATCGGGACGCACCACCCGTAGGTGGTGCCGCCGAAAACGGCGCCGTTCGCGACGACGCAGGTGACCAGCAAGGTCACGAAGGCTCGGATCAGCCGGCGCGTCAGCTGCAAATACCGCCCTCTCACAATCGCGTACATACCACAGCCAGCAACCTCGTGGCGAGCGACGTCGGCCCGAGGTGCTTGCGCCGCAAGCGATGCTTGCGCTAGCGGTAGGCATGCGGCGCGCGGGGGCCAGTACCATACCGATCATCGCCGCCGTGGCGCTAATGAGCGCGCGGGCGGAGGCGGTCGACGTGCCTGTCGGCGACAAAACGCTGTCCGTCGACGTCAGCAACACGACCGAGGGCGGCTACCACTTCCACAACCGGCAGATCGACCTCAACCCGATCGATCCCAACAGCCCGACGCTCGTCCCGTCGCAGCGCATCCTCCAGAGCTACGGCGAGTGGTTCAACCGGCTGCAAGTGCGGGCGTTCTACGGCAAGTTCTCGCTCGGCGCGCGGCTCGACAGCGCCATGTTCTTCGGCACGCTGACGCCCGAGGGTGTGCAGCGGCTCATCCAAACCGAGCTCGGCCCGTACGGTCACGGCAGCGATCTCGCGCTGGAGAACCGCTTCCTCGAGGAGCTGCACTCGCGCTTCGGTCAGAACCTCGGCAACGGCACGCGCGGCCTCCTCTACCCCGCCAAGCTCTGGCTCGGCTTCAAGAACGAGTGGATCGACGCGACCCTCGGTGACTTCTATCTGCAGCTCGGTCGCGGCCTGACCTTCAGCGTGCGCAAGATCGACGAGCTTGGGGTCGACACCACGGTGCGGGGCGGCAAGGTGCGCGTCGCCAAGACGATCCACGGCTGGCGGCTCGAGGCCACGGCGTTCGGCGGCCAGCTCAACCCGGTGCGCATCGATTATCCGACGGGCCGGATCCTCAACGGCAGCGGCTCCCCGCTCTTCTTCGGCTTCCCGCGCGCGGCCGCCACTGTCGAGTTCCAGCCCAACCCGAGCTTCGATCCCAAGAAGCCGGCGAGCGAGTTCACAGAGCTCCGCAAGCTCGCGCGACCGAGCTACCTCGAAGACAGCGTCGTCGGCGGCAACGTGACGTTCGGGCCGCGCCAGGTCGAGCTCGGGGTCAACGCAGTAGCCCTCGTGCGCCAGAGCAACAGCTACGCGCTCGAATCCTGCAAGCTCCAGCCGGGGGCTGATCCGGACGCGTGCGCCGCGGCCTTTCCGACCTTCAGCCAGGTCGACGCGGCGCGCCTTCACGATCTCATCCGCAACTTCAGCGGCTCGGTGCGGGTGCCCTCGATCGGTGGCGTCGTCGACGGCTATGTCGAGGTCGCCGGCCAGCAGCAAACCGAAGGGCGCGTACGCTCCATCGGGCCGAACGGCACGCTGCGCGAACCGGATCTGCACGGCTACGCCATCTACGCCAACGTCAACGTCCACGCCGGGCCGATCGCCGCGACGCTCGAAGGCAAGCACTACCGCTCGTTCTACCCGCTGGGAGCGAACATCGATCTCGGCGGCCCGCCTTTCTCCGCCCCGGAGTTCGGCGTCATCAGCTACAGCGTCGCGCCGCGCGCAGAGTCGATCTACACCGAGCCGATCGGTTCGCCGGACGTGTGCATCAGCGGTGGCCGCGCCAAGCTCGACTACTCGCTCGCGCCTGAGAAGAAGGTCTATGCCTGGGTCGGGCGATCCTCAAGCTGGACCGAGATCGATCCCACGAACAGCACCTGCGCTCCGGCGCCCGAGCTGCGCACCGACACCTGGGACAGCGCGGCCGGCCTGGAGCTGACGACGCAACAGGGCGCCTCCCATTATTGGGGCTGGATCGGCGCTCGCTTCACCGATCGCGCGGTGCCCGCGGTGACCAACGCCGAGCTGCCGACGCCATCGAGCGTGTTCTACCGCGAAGGGTACGTGCGCTACGACCTCGGCCAAAAGCTCACGGGGCCGTTTTCGCTGAGCATGCTCGGCTATTGGCGCTACCGCTTCGAGCCGACGCTCGAGCCGAAGCCCTGGGTCGAGGGCGAGAACCTCCTGGCGCTCAACTTCAACCCGAGCTGGTCGTTCATCTTCGGCAACGAGGCGTTGACACGCCCGGGGTTCCCCACGCTCTACTTCAACGGCTCGATCGTCTATCGCAGGAAGAGCCAGGACAAGTGGTACGACAAGGTGTTCGAGTCCGCGCGGCTGTTCGTTGGTCAACGGCGCGCGGCGCTGCGTTGCGTCGGCGGCGTGTGCCGCGTGTTCCCTGCGTTCGAGGGCGCGCGCATCGAGATCGTGTCGCGGTTCTGACGGCGCGTGCTACGTTCCGCGCGCATGGATGCGACTCAGCTCGTCAAGGCGGCATCGGCCGCGCTCATCGCGGGCCTCGTCGCGGGCTGCGACAAGGGCGCAGCGCCGTCGAAGGGCGATGTCGTGTTTTGCGGCGGCGTGAACAGCTGCGCCGGCAAGAGCGCCTGCAAGACCAAGAAGAACGACTGCGCCGGCAAGAACAGCTGCAAGGGTCAGGGCGTCATCGAGATGACCGCGGGCGAGTGCAAGACCAAGGGCGGCACGATCGAGCCGCGCGAGATGTAGGCCGACATCAGGGCGCACCGCCGGAGCCGCCGCTGCCGCCTCCGGAGCTCGCATGGCAGGCAAGCCACTCGCCGAGCATGGCGCGCTCGGCGACCGAGGGTTGCGGATACGCGGCGGGAGGCATTCGGGTATTGGTCGCCAGCGGACCGGCTGCGGCGTCCCGAGCCACATGCTCGGCTTCGTCGAGAATGCCGTTCTGGTTGTCGAAGTCGTGCCCGGGGGTCGCGCAGAGGCGGGCCTCGTCGCCCTTGAGCTGGCTCGAATGGCAACGCGTGCAGTACGTGGACATGAACGCGCGTATCTCAGGCTCGTATTGGACCGTGGAGTTGCTCGGGCAGATGGCTCCGGTCGGCTTGCCGAAGCTCGGTGACACCGTCGGGCATGCAACTCCGCCATTCGACGGCTGGGAGCCGGTGCCGTTGTCCTTGGTGCCGCACGCCGCCGCGTAGATCGACAACGCGCACAACCCCGCCAGCGCCGCTCGCATCTTGCTCAACCAGTATGTCCGAAGCGACGAAAGGGCCATGCGGCACTTTGCCGCGCCCGCCGCGGCAAGCGCGTCCCCACGGCGCCAATTTGACACGCGAAGCCGCATGAGTAGAAGGCCCCCGCGAGTAGCTACACGCGAGTAGCCCTCAGGTGCCCATCGGCCGAAAATGTGCTATTTGATGGCCTCGATGCGGAGGGTTAGGCGTGCGCCGCAGACGTGGTACCGAGCGCTCCTTGCGCTGCTGCTCGCGTGCGCCTGCTTCTCGGGCGCCCTGCTCGGTGGTCAGCTCTACGGCTGGTGCGTCGCGATGGACCGGCCGATGCCCGAGTGTTGCATGCACGCTCTGCGGCAGAAGCAGCAGCCGTCTCGCGGGCCGCAGATCGAGCGCCACACGTTCGAGATGCGCGAGATCGCCAAGCTGCCGACCACCACGGCGCCGGCAGCGACGGACCTGACGCTTCGGCACGACGCGCCCGTTCTTGCAGTGTTCGCACCTGAGCCGTTCCGCGCCCGTGAATTTCGAGCGTCCGCAGTGGTGACGGCGCCCGCGCCTGAATCGCCCGAGCCCGTTGGCGTCGGTCCACCGGCGGCGCGCGTCCGACGGGCGCTGCTGCAGATTTATCGCTGTTGATCCTTCGTCGTTCTCGTTCGCAGCGGCGCACCGGTGCGCCTCGTGTTTGGCTTTGAACGTTCGAAGGAGTGTTTCGTCATGCGTCAGCTAGCTTTGCCCCTGTGCCTCCCCCTGGTGGCGTGCGCGGTTCAGGAGACCGCGCCCGACCAGCCGCAAAACACCGACCCCTACGCCTACTGCAAGGACGCCAATCCGCAGTACGTCGACACCGACGGCGACAAGCTCTCGGACTGCGACGAGCTCGCCCTGAAGACCGATCCGAAGAAGGCGGATACGGACGGCGACGGCCTCGATGATCTCAAAGAGGTCCAGTGCGTCTCGAACCCGCTCGACAAGAACGAGCTTTGCTACAAGTGCGGCTGGTTCCACAACGATCCGAAGAACCTCGCCTCGAACGGCAAGGCCGAGGGCAACGTCATCGGCAACATGAAGCTCTCCGATCAGTGCGGGGAGACGATCAGCCTGTGGGACTTCGCCAACACCGCCATGTCGCCCACCAACGTGTGGGCGAAGCTCGTGAAGGGCTTCAACGGCCCCAAGCCCGAGTACCACATCTTATTCATGACCGCTGCGTGGTGAGGCATCTGCATCGGCGAAGCAGTTGGCTTCCCAAAGGTTGTCTCGCAGTTCAAGACTGACACTGGAATCGACATGAGCTTCATCGTCGCGCTCGACGAGGGGATTGACGGCAAAACACCGACGGCCACGACGTCACCGAAATGGTCGGTTTCCGCGAAGACGATGGGCGCCTACCCCGTCGGCTCCGACATGACGGGCCAGATCCTTCAGATGACCACCTACGACGAACAGGCGCGCCCCGGAAAGTGCGCGCTTGCGCCGGACATGACCATCTTGAAGTGCTGGGTCGGCGCGACCAACACGCCCGGCTTGGACGCCATCAAGGCGCACGCAGCCGCGCACCCGAACGGGATGTAGCCATGACGGCGACAACCGTGGGCCGTCGCGCTTTCTGCGCGGCGGCCATCCTTGTTTCGTGCGGCGGTCACGCGGCCAAGAACCACGCGACCGGTGGCGGCGGGTCGAGCGGCTCGTCCACCGCCATTTCGTCGAGCTCGACGGGCCCGAGCGCGCCGGTTTTCTACGCCTCGCTGGTGGCCGAAACCCAACCTGGCGAAGCGCCCGCGTACCTCTCGCTCGAGAACGACACGGACGTTTACCTGAGCTTGTGGATCGGCGGCGCCGCTTGGATCGCCGTGCCCGCTGGCACCACGACCGACGCGCAGCTTTCGTGGACCGCCGACATCGCGAAGGAGATCAAGATCGGCTACTGCCTGCCCAATGGCGGTAGCTGCGTGACGTTCCACCCGAACATCAAGAGCGGCCCCAACGCGTGGACGCCTGGCAAGTACTACCTCGTCACCGCGACCGGCACGAAGGGCAGCGTCGATCTCGACATGGCGGAGGTGGCCGGTGAGCCGTTCGTCGCGATTCGCGGCTGGGACGTCCCGCATGTCGCTGGCGGTAATGCATTGAACATCGAGTTCGGTGGGGGTGTGCCGCCCATCGCGTTCGAGACGCCATATGGCACGACGACACCCTACCAGCTGGTCGCGAAGAGCTCCGAACCGCAAATCGCGCGCGTGCGGTTCACGGTCGAGGGCTCAGCCGACGGCAAGGAGCGCAGCGCCGATTTCCCGGCAAAACTGACTGGCGCATCGGGATTCACGGTCGTCATCGACAAGATGGCCGCGCCGGGAGCCATCGCAAGCGAGCAGCTGAAGTAGGCGGGGCTGGCGATGGGCAGGGCGCGTGATACGGTTTCAAGCATGAAGCGGCGACGCGAGCTCTCGCGGCGGCTCCGCGCGTGGATGCGCGCCGTGGCAGCTTTTGCGCTTGCCGCCGTCGTCCTCGGCACCGCTGTGCTCGCCGGCCGAACGTACCTGTGGTGCGTGGCGATGGACCGGCCCATGCCGGACTGCTGCTGCCGGCAGGTGCTGGGTCGATCCGAGGCGCCTCGGCAGGGCCCGGCCGTCGAGCGACACCTGTTCGACTACCGCACCATCGCGGGCGTCGGCCAGCCCGTCGCGCCGGCGCGCGATGCGCGGCCCGCCCCGTCGGCGGCGGCATTCGTTGTCATCGCCCCGGACGTGCCTCGAATCCCAGCGCAGATTCGAGCCGAGCGCACGCCCAATTTGCGCCGCACGGCGCGACCACGCTCGGGCGCCGATCCGCCGCCGCCGCAAAGAGCGCGCGCGCTGCTGCAAGTCTATCGCTGTTGACAGCTCCTTCGCTCGCGCAGGAGTGGTGCGCCATTTGCCCTGATTTGGGCTTTGGACGCGCTTACCTCCCACTTCGGGCCGAAGGACCTCGTCATTTTCCATCTTCACAAAAACACGCGGCTGCTCGCGCTCGTCGCCATCTCGGCGCTGGGGACGGGCGGCTGTTTGTCCGCGCGGACCCGCCAGCTCATCGAGTCTGGCAAGCTCGCCGCCGACCGGCCGGCACTCGAAAATAACCACCCGGCACCCGCGACAGGCCCACGCCCAAGCGACGACCATGTGCTCGCCGGCGATGTCGAGCTCGCGACGCTTGAGGGCCTCCTGCTCGCGCGTCATCCCGCTCTGAGCGAGGCGACCGAGCGCATCCGTGCCGCCGGCGAGAAGGCTCGCGCCGAAGGGAGCCTGCCCCCGACCGAGCTCGGCAGCGAGCTATGGCAGGTGCCGCTCGCGCGCCCGTACCGCATCGATCAGGCCGGGATGATCATGAATTCGGTCCGGCAGACGATCACGCCGTTCGGGGCGCGCGACGGCATGGCCGAGGCCGCCGCCCACGAAGCGCTGATGGCCGCCGCCATGCGCGACGTCAAGGCCCGCGAGCTGCTCCACGAGCTCGGTCGCGCGTTCGCCGATTACGCCGAAACCAACGAGCGCAAGCGCATCCACAAGGACCACCTCGATCTGCTCGCCAAGATGCGCGAAGCGGCGGTGGCGCGGTATTCGACGGGCGGGGCCCTGACCGACGTGACGAAAGCCGAGCTGGAGCAGGCGATGATGCGCGCCCACCTCGCCAAAGAGCACGCGGGCCTGCGCAGCCTGCGCGCCCGCATCAACGGCCTGTGCGCGCGCGAGCCGGATGCGCCGCTCGGATCGCCACGCCTGGCCGATCCAGCGAGCGTTCACTTGCCCGCCAAGGACGTGGCCCTTCGCGCGTCACGAAACAACCCCGATGTCCTCGTCGCTGACGAGGCGGCGCGCGCCGCCGCCGGCATGCGTCGTGCGGCCGACGCTGAAAGCGCCGTGCCGTCGTTCACCATCGGCGCGAACCTGTTCCTGCCGGTGGCAGGCAACGATTTCACGCCCGGCTGGGGCGCGAGCTTCGGCATGACCATGCCGTGGCTGACCCGCGGAGCAGCCCACCGGAGGCGCGAGCGCGAGCACACCGAGCGGGCCGAAAAATTCGCCGCCGACGGCGTGCGCCTGCGCGTCGCGACCGATGCCGGCGCAGCGCTTGAAGAGGTGCGCGCCGCCGAAGATCACCTCGTCTTGCTTCGCGACGGCGCGCTGCCCGCGGCCCGCCGCTCGCTGGAGGCGACGGCGGCAGCCTACGTCGGCGGCGGCAGCGACATCCTCGCCTGGCTCGACGCGGCGCGCGCCCAGCTCGACATCCAGCTCGAAATGACCAGCGCCCGCGCCGATCTCGACCGCGCGCTCGCCGATCTCGACTTCGCCGCCGGCGAACGCCTGCCGCGCTCGCCGCTCGTCGATCACGTGGAGGACGATCATGACCACTGAAGAAAATTCGCACGAGCAGCACTTCGAAGAAGGCAGCGAGGCGCCACCGCCCGGCGTGCACGCCATGGCGATCGTTCGTTGGCTGTTGCTCGCTGCCATGGCCGTCGCGGCGCTCTGGTCGATCGTCACGTACGCACAGCCGCCGCACGAGCACGCCGCCGAGCAGAAGCCGAAATTCCACTGCCCGATGCACCCGCAGATCACCTCGGATCAGCCAGGCGAATGCCCCATCTGCCACATGAACCTCGAGCCGCTGGCCCCCGACAAGCCCGCGCCGGGCGCGCCCTCCGCCGTTCCCGTTCCGCCGCACGTCGATCACGAGATGCACCCGATGCCGCGCGGCTCGGCGGATCCATCGGCAAGCGCCGCGCCGAATCTTCCCCCCGGCACCACCCCGATCACCCTCAGCTTCGACCGCATCCAGGCGATCGGCGTGCGCACCGCGCTGGTCGCGCGAGGCGAGAGCCGCGAGGCGCTGCGCGTCAACGCCGTCGTCGAAGTGCCCGACGAGGCGCGCGCCGAGGTGCACTTCCGCTCGGCCGGGTTCGTCGAAGCCATCCGCGTCAAGGAGCTGGGCGTCAAGGTGAAGGCCGGCGAGCTGCTCGCCTCGATCTACAGCCCCGAGGTGTTCCAAGCCGAGCAAGAGCTCATCGCGGCGCGCTCGTGGGCGACCCTCACCGACAAGCTCGTCGATGGCAAGGCGCCCGTCGCGAGCCCCTACGATGCGGCGCGGCAGCGCCTCGGGCTGCTCGGCGTGGGCGCAGGCGCGGTCGATCAAGTCGCCCAGACCGGCAAGCCATTCCGCGCGGTCGGCGTGTCGTCCCCGATCGGCGGGTACGTGGTCGCTAAGAACGTCGTGCTCGGCTCACGCGTCGAGCCGGATACCAAGCTGTTCGAGATCGCCGATCTTTCGCGCGTGTACGTGATCGCCAATGTTTTTCCGCAGGAACTGAAACAACTGCACGTTGGCGACAGCGCCACGTTCACGACGCCGGCGCTGCCGGACCGAACCTTCGCGGCCAAAATCGATCTCGTCTACCCCGAGGTCGATCTTGCGACGCGCACGGCGCGCGTGCGTTTCCACGTCGACAACCCCGAGCTGCTGCTGCGCCCCGGCCAATTCGGCACGGCCGAGCTCGCTTCGGCGGCGCATGAGGTTCTCACCGTGCCGCTCGACGCGGTCATCGACACCGGCCGCGCCACCTACGCGTTCGTCGCCGAAGAGGGCGGCAAGTTCACGCCGCGCGCGATCGAGCTCGGCGATCAGCTCGGCGACCGCTTCGTCGTCCTCGGCGGCTTGTCGGAGGGCGAGCGCGTTGTGTCTGGCGCGACCTTCCTCATCGATTCGGAGAGCCGACTGCAAGCGACGCTCACCGCGGCGCCGGCGGCGAGCGCGGGCGCGGCACCTGCGGGATTTTGCGAGCGTGAATTCGATCGCGACAAGTTTCGCGACAAGTACACCGAGTGCAAGAAGTGCGAGGCGCACCGCGGCATGGGCACGATGGAGGACGAGTGCCGCGCCGCCATCGCCAAGCCCTGGAAATAGCCGATGATCGGCCGCCTCATCGATGTATGCGCGAAGCACCGCTGGCTGGTGATTTTCTTCGCGCTCGTGGCAGCGTTCGGCGCCGAGGCGGCGCGCCGGCGCGTGCCGCTCGATGCGGTGCCCGACCTCTCGGACACCCAGGTCATCGTCTTCACCGAGTGGATGGGCCGCTCGCCGACGTTGGTCGAAGACCAGATCACCTACCCGATCGCGAGCTCCTTGCTCGCCGCGCCGAAGGTCACGGACGTGCGCGGCTTCTCGATGTTCGGCATGTCGTTCGTGTACGTGCTGTTCGATGAAGGCACCGATGTCTACTGGGCGCGCTCGCGCGTGCTCGAATACCTCTCCAGCAACCGCGCCAAGCTCCCGCGCGAAGTCACGCCCGTGCTCGGCCCCGACGCGACCGGCATCGGCTGGGTCTACGAGTACGCGCTCGTCGACAAGCACGGCGGCCACGATCTCTCCGAGCTGCGCACCTTGCAGGATTTCACCCTGCGCTACGCGCTCGAGAGCGTGCCCGGCGTGGCCCAGGTCGCGCCCATCGGCGGCTTCGAGAAGCAGTACCAAATCCAGCTCGATCCCGAGCGCCTGCGCGCGTTCGATACCAGCATCGACGAGGTGGCGGATGCCGTGCGGCGCAGCAACTCCGAGGTCGGCGGGCGCGTCCTCGAGCTGTCCGGTCGCGAGTACTACGTGCGCGGCCGCGGCTATGTCGGCAAAGTCGACGACCTCGCCGCCGTCACCATCAAGACCAGCGCCGCCGGCGCGCCGGTGCGCGTGCGCGACGTGGGGCGGGTGCAGCTCGGCCCCGAGATGCGTCGCGGCGCCGCGGATTTCGACGGACTCGGCGAGACCGCCGGCGCGATCGTCATCATGCGCTACGGCGAGAACGCGCTCGACGTCATCGGACGCGTGAAGCAGAAGCTCGCCGAGCTCGAAAGCTCACTCCCCGAAGGCGTCGAGATCGTCCCGACCTACGATCGGTCGGGGCTCATCCACCGCTCGATTTCGACGCTGAAGACGGCGCTCATCGAGGAGATGGTGGTCGTCAGCCTGGTCATCATCCTGTTCCTGTTGCACTTGCGGAGCGCGGCGCTGCCGATCATCAGCTTGCCGCTCGCCGTCTTGCTGTCGTTCGTGCCGATGTGGCTCATCGGGGTGCCGTCGACGATCATGAGCCTAGGCGGCATCGCCATCGCCATCGGCGCCACGGTCGACGCGGAGATCGTCATGGTCGAGGCGTGCCACAAGAAGCTCGAGCACGCGCCGCCCAACTTGTCGCACGCGGAGCGCGCCAAGCTGCTCGGGCAGGCTGCCAAGGAGGTGACGCCGGCGATCTTCTTCTCGCTGCTCGTCATCGCGGTGTCGTTCGTGCCCGTGTTCGGCCTGACGGGGCAGGCCGGGCGCCTGTTTCGGCCGCTCGCGTACACCAAGACGTTCGTGATGCTGTCGGCGGCGATCCTGTCGGTGACGCTCGCGCCCGCGCTCCGCGATGTGCTCATCAAGGGCAAGATCCGCCACGAGGACAAGCACCCCGTTTCGCGGTTCATCATCCGGCTCTACAAGCCGTTCGTGTACGTGGCGCTCCGCAGGCCCATCACCACCGTGCTCATCGGCGTCCTCGCGGTCGCCTCCGCCGTGCCGCTGTTTCTGCGGCTTGGCAGCGAGTTCATGCCGCCGCTCAACGAGGGCGACATGCTCTACATGCCGACGACGCTGCCGAATCTGTCCATCGAGGAGGCCAAGCGCCAATTGCAGCGACAGGACGCGCTGCTACGCGCGTTTCCCGAGGTGCGCACCGTGTTCGGCAAGGTCGGGCGCAGCGATTCGCCGACCGATCCGGCGCCGCTGTCGATGGTCGAGACGATCGTCCAGCTCGAGCCAGCCGAAAAATGGCCGCGTGTGTCGGAGAAGCGCTGGTATTCGGGTTGGGCGCCCGATGCGCTGAAAAGGCCCCTACGCAGCCTATGGCCGGAGGAGCGGCCCGAGACCTGGGACGAGCTCGTCGCCAAGATGGACGTCGCACTCAAGCTGCCGGGCTGGACCAATGCCTGGACGATGCCGATTCGCACGCGCATCGACATGCTCACGACCGGCGTCCGCACGCCCGTCGGCATCAAGATCTTTGGCTCGGATCTCGCCGCCATCGAACGCGTCGGCCAACAGCTCGAAGCCGTCCTCGCGCCGGTCGCAGGCACCCGCAGCGCCTTCTACGAGCGCACCCTCGGCGGCTCGTACCTCGACATCGTGCCCGACCGCCAAGCGCTCGAACGGTACGGCCTGCAGGTCGACGACATCCAGATGGTCATCGACAGCGCCATCGGCGGCGAGCCCGTCACGACGACCGTGGAGGGGCGCGCGCGCTACAGCGTCAACTTGCGCTACCAGCCCGATTTTCGTAGTACGCCGCAGCAGATCCGCGGCATCCGCGTACCGCTGCCTGCGCGCATGGCCGACGGCGGCGGCGCGAAGTCGCAGGCGCGCAGCGTGCCGCTCGGCGAGATCGCCAAGGTTGCCGTCGTCGAGGGCCCGCCGATGATCAAGGACGAGGCTGGCCAGCTCGTCGGCTACGTGTTCGTGGACGTCGATGGCTCGCGCGACCTCGGCGGCTACGTCGACGACGCCAAGGCCGCGGTAGATCGCGCGCTCAAGGGCGGCGCGCTCCAGCTCGACAAAGGCATGTACCTGAAATGGACGGGCCAGTACGAGGAGCTGGAGAAAGCGCGCGATCGCCTGAAAGTGCTGGTGCCGGCGGCGCTATTTCTCATCGTGCTCTTGCTCTACTTCCAGTTCCGCCACGCGACCGAGGTCGCCATCGTCCTCTTGTCGATCCCGTTCGCGCTAGTCGGCGCCGTGTGGCTCCTGTTCGCGCTCGACTACCGCCTCTCGACGGCTGTCTGGGTCGGGGTCATCGCCCTCGTGGGGCTCGCAGCCCAGACCGGCATCGTGATGATCGTCTACATCGATCAGGCCTTCTACCGCCGGCTGCGCGCCGGCAAGATCCGCAACCTCGACGACATCATCTGGGCGCACATGGAAGGGACGGTCCAGCGCGTGCGGCCGAAGCTCATGACGGTTTCGACCATGCTCATCGGCCTCGTGCCGCTCTTGTGGGCACACGGCAGCGGCGCCGACGTCATGAAGCGCATCGCCGCGCCGATGGTCGGCGGCCTCATCACCAGCGCGTTCCTCACGCTGGAGATCATCCCCGTCGTGTACACCTACTGGCGCTACGGCCAGCTCAAGCACGCGGAGCGCACCGGGAAGCCGCTGGCGGATGTCGTCGGCCTACCTGATGACCCCTGACGACATGAGCAGCGCCCTCGCGCGGGTCAAATCGCCTGCTCGTCCGCGAGCGCACAGTCCGAGTTCTCGGGATCGATCTGGATCGTGACGTGGTGCACGGAAAACTCCTTGCGGAGCGCGGCGTCGATCTCGCAGGCGAGCGCGCCCACTGGCATCTCGCGGACGACGACGTGTGCCGTAACGACGTTCTCGGTCGTGCTCATCGCCCAAACGTGCAGGTCGTGCACTGCGATGACGCCAGGATACTCCGCTAGGCGGGCGCGCACTGCTTCCTCGTCGATCCCGCGGGGAACGGCGTGCATGGCGAGATCGATCGCCTGCCGCAGGAGCGACCAGGTCGACACGAGGACGACGGCCGACACCACGATGCTGGCGGCCGGATCGAGCCAGAGTAGGCCGGTGAAATGGATGATGACGCCGGTGAGCGCCACCCCAGCGGCGACCGCGGCATCGGACAAAAGATGCAGGAACGCCGCCCGCACGTTCACGTCTGACCTGTTGCCTTTGGCGAAGAGGCGCGCGCAGAAGCCGTTGGCGGCGACCCCTGCCAACGACACCGCGATCATCGCGAAGGCGCCCACCGGCTCAGGGCTGCGGAACCGACCGAACGCTTCCCAAGCGACCGCGCCGTTCACGAACACGAGCGTGAGCGCGTTGGCGAGCGCCGCCATGATGCTCGCGCTCTTGAAACCGAAGGTGCGTCCCTTGCTGGCTCCACGCTTGGCGAGCCGATTGGCGCCCCACGCCAGCGCGAGAGCCAGCACGTCGCTCGTGTTGTGGCCGGCGTCGGCGAGCACGGCGACCGAGTTGGCGATGAGGCCCACGACCACCTCGGCGATCACGAAGCCGAGCTGGATCGCGATGCCCAGCGCGAACGCGCCGCCGAAGTCGGTGGGGGCGTGGTGATGTCCGTGACCGTCGTGGTCATGGTCGGCGCCGTGATCGTGTTGTTCATGGCTCACGATTGGGGTCCTCGTATCCGCACGCTCGGCGGCACGCGATCGCCGACGAGACCGTAAATCGCTGGCAAGAGCAGCATGGTGAGCAGGGTCGCAGAAATGAGGCCGCCGATCACCACGGTCGCGAGCGGCCGCTGCACCTCGCTGCCCGGAGCAGTCGACAGGGCCATCGGGATGAAGCCGAGCGCCGCCACCAGCGCGGTCATTAGCACGGGGCGCAGCCGTAACTCGGCCGCCTGGCGGATGGCATCCGCGTGCGCGACGCCGGTCTCCTCAAGATGCCGGCTGAACGAGACGAGGACCAGGCCGTTGAGGACAGCCACCCCCGACAGCGCGATGAACCCCACGCCCGCCGAGATCGAGAACGGAATGTCGCGTAGCCACAGCGCAAACACGCCACCGACCACGGCGAACGGAACGTTCAAGAAGATCATCACCGCTGCGCGCGTCGAGCGAAAGGCGAGCCACAAGAGGAACGCGATCGACGCGACCGCCATCGGCACGACCACGCCAAGCCGCTCCTTGGCTTCTTGGTAGTGCTCGAATTGACCACCCCAATCGAGGCGATAGCCCGTCGGGAGCGCGACGCGGTCGTGTGCGCGCGCCTGCGCTTCGCGCACCACCGACAAGAGGTCGCGGCCACGCACGTTGAGCTCGACCGTGAGCCGCCGCGATTGGCTCGCGCGGCTCACCTGGGCTGGACCGGTCTTGAACTCGAGCGAGGCCACGTCGCCGAGCGGTACGATTTGGCCGCTGACCGATTTGAGTGGCAACGACTTGAGCGGCTCGAGATCGCCGTCGAAACCGTGGGCGCACCTGACCACGACTCCGAAACGCCGCTCGCCCTCCAGCACCTCCCCCGCGCCGTGGCCAACCGCGAGGGTCTCTGTGATTTGGCTCACGTCGGCGACACTGAGACCGTAGCGCGCGAGCTTCGCGCGGTCGGGGACGATGCGGAGGTAGCGCAGGCCGGCGACTTGCTCGACGCGCACGTCGACCGCGCCCGGGACCGTACGCACGGCGCGCGCAACCTCTTCGCCCAGGCGCGCGAGCTCGCCGAGATCGCGGCCGAAGATGCGGATCGCCACGTCGGAGCGGACGCCGGCCACGAGCTCGTTGGTGCGATCCTGAATGGGTTGGCCGATGGCGCCGTCCACCTCGGGCACCTCCCTGTCGAGCACCTCCGCGAGCTCGCTCATGAGCGCGGTGCGCCCAATCCCTTTGCGCCACTTGCTGGGCTCGGCCACGCCGATGAACACATCCGATTGCTCGAACCCCATCGGATCGGTCGCGACCTCGGGCGCGCCGATGCGGCTCACAACGTGGGTCACTTCGGGAATGGACAAGAGCGCCTTCTGGAGCCGCGCTTCGATGGCCACCGACGCGGCTAAGAAAAGTGAACCCGCAAAACGGACGGTTGGCAAGGTGGAACCGTGCGGCCGGGGCGGCTTGGTGGGCGTAGTTCGGCGGCGGCAGGTGGTCGTCGGGCGGCAGAGCTGGA
>JACXTT010006354.1_pt1 | contig 16884 bp, 33 predicted proteins | sample 9270951 | NCBI WGS metagenome assembly JACXTT01 (sample SAMN15532306, study PRJNA645909) | rock metagenome | isolation source: weathered quartz diorite | place: Puerto Rico | collected 2017-06-21 | reverse complement strand
CTCTAACTCACCTCTCAGTGTAGTTTCTTATGGGTGTCACTACGATAAAAAAACGCCCATATATTCTCTCCAAGGAGGCATCTATGAACTTGAAAGAAGAGCAGGAGATTTTAAAATCTCGTATCTTAGCTCGCATACTGGGCGAGCAGGATATAAATCCCACCGCTGCTCTAACCATTGACGACATTGAACACTTGTTTGGACCGATGTATTTAGGCCGCCTCACTGTAACCACCGAACCTTGCAGCAATCCCACATGCCGGAACCACTCACCTCGATCATTTCATTTCATGGCTGTTGATATGGGAAATGAGATAGCTATATTCATGGATATCTCATTCATCTTTGACACTCAAGACTCTGCTATGGGTCAAATTGCAGATATCGTTGAGATGTCCCCATTTCATGCAGCTGGACCCGTCGAAGTTAAAATCAAACGCATCGCTAATGATTGATGACTCTGGGCTTTGCCCGTGTCATATAGGAGCATGAATATGCTATCACTTGGCAAACGGAAACTCTACATAGGCAGCAAGTGTTTAGTTGTTGAAATATACACTGATGTTGCTGGTTCTCATTTCTGCAAAGTATCGGAGAAATGGGTCAATGATGTAGGACGTTTCTTTCTGCCAGAAGGAGATGAATTAGAGTTAGATACTAGTGTACTGGTATTGAATACAACTAGACCAACTTTAGCACAAGGTGGAACTGAGATTACACACAATGGCGACGGGGCTACTCCCCCCGTTCGTCGTGTAGTCAAAAAAATCTATAGAAAGGTTAACAAGTGAAACTGGGCTCACTCAACCTCGAGGGGATAAAGTTTCTCGCTCAATGGCTAGGATACGTAACAGTTTTAGGAGTTGCAGCATACTGTGATTTAGTATTCCTAAATATTGTTAGTGTTATCTTTCCAGTGGGCTTCCTCAAAATAATGGCAGCAATGGGAGCTATAGCTAACTTCCTGGCCGTGCTAGTTCTGATGATAGGCAAGGCAACATGGTTCCGACCTGGAAAGCAGTTAGTTTTTAGCTGGATACTTTCTCTTGCTGAGATTGCTGTTATGGTCCTAAATGTTATCATGGCTTTCAGTCTGCACAATGGATCAATTGACGGCTGGCTGAAAGTGTGGTACGACATCTGCCCTGCCTCCCCCGTTGTGAGCATGGTAGGAATATTCATGCTCTTTCAATTGGATCAATCAACCGAAGATGCACACCTTGAAATGGAGTTTGACGACAAACGTAAGCGTATGGAACTACAGTACAAGCTCGCTGTGTTCAAGGCTGAAATGGATGTCAAACATGAATATCTGAATGAGACAGAGTCGAGCGTCAAGAACTATCTGTCTAGTTCAGAACATAAGGGCCATATTGCCGCATACGGCAAGAAGCTATCTATCAGAGTGCTAACGGATGTCACCGGTATGCATCCCGATGATTTGAATAACAATTCAACTGTAGCACCTGAGGTAGTAGTCGCTCCGCCCGGAACAAAAAAACTTTTTCCAGTCAGCACGGCTCAACTCAACGGAAACAAAAACTAGGTAGCCCACTAGGCCGTAAACGTAGTCGTGCTAACTATATACAAGCAATTGCAGCGGGTGTTTACAAGAATAACTATTGGATGAATAAATACTCAAATAAACACCCAGAAGGGAAATAGGAACCTCATAACATGCAACTACAAGGAATGATGTCAGGTAGAATATCGCACCCCGATATGTCATACACTGATAGCGGACTGGCGATAACCAGATTTTCGATGCCCAGTGAAGAATGGGACAGCAAGACCAAAACTAGCTCAACCCAGTGGATAAAGGTTGTAGTTTTTGGCCCGCGTGCTGAGTTCATCAATCAATATGCAGTAAAAGGCTCTATTGTTTGTGTAACGGGGGATATCCGGCTCAGCGCATGGAAGCGCAAGGACGGAACCATGCAAACAGATGTAGAGCTGAGAGCCAACAAGATTGATATTGTCTCTGGCTTCAAAAAGGCCGAACCATCAGAACGCGGTGTCCCGGATATGGATCTAGACGACAAACCATTCTAGAGAGGTGAGATATGCCAAAACAAGATTTTTTGCAGATGAAAATGCCAGCATCAGACGGCGACCTATCCAAACAAGTTGCAGACTTACGGCTTTTCGTAGGGCAGTTATTCATGGCGTTGAAAGATGCGAGAACAGAAAACAGCCAGCTCATAGACTTCATTAAGGAGAGAGTTCCTATGGAGGATTTGAAGCTGTCTATAAATGCGTTGTCTCTCCAGTCCGCCACAAACCAGAGCACAATCAAACAGATCATCGAACGATTAGAACAACTTGAAAAAGATTTGTACACAACAGAAGGAGCAGAAGATGCAGGATAACATCACACTTCAAACTGGCGACTTTGATATCACCGGAGACGGCACCGGCGCTTATGAGCTGCCAGACGGCAATAGCACACAATTAACCAGAGTTGTGCCTATGGAACTCATACAGTACAAATCACTGGCCCTGGATAATGTCGAGAATATACCGGAGCTTTTCAGCCGCCTGGCTATGCTAACATCCTACACTGAAGTTGCGAGCCAGCCCATGAATGAGCTTGTCAACAGTACTATCGATGTCGTTGGTATGTGCTTGCAGGATGTACCATCATTCATTGAACGGTCAACCGGTGAACAGAAGCCCGGATACAGGAATCTCTTGATAAAGATACTGGTAGATGGCAGACCTGTAGTTTTGCGAACCGGGGCCAGACATGCCATACAGATGGCCCAGGAAGTACTGCTGCCGTATCTGGGCTGGCTTGACTGGCCGGATGGCCCGTATAAGTTCAAAGTTGAGTCTAGTGGTGGTATGTTGTTGTTGCGTCCTGTAAAATAGGGGAGAGTGGGCTTGACCTGAAATACGGTCAAGCCCTGTTTTTATGGACAAGTTACACTATACCACAACAGAATTAAGCAAAAAGTTTAGTGTAAGTAGACAAACCGTGATAAGTTGGATCGAACACGGTTACATCTCTGCTGAAAAACGCGGCAGGAAATACTATATCAATGCTGCAAGTATTGCAGAGATAGAGCAGCTAGGTCAATACATCATAGGCTTAAAGCCTAGGGACTGGCCAAGATTGTTACACAATATGCGGAAAGAGGAGCGCATGGTAACATGGCTAGAAGACCGTTTGACAAACAGCAAGCAATCGACTACCTAGCGGCAAGGGGCATACACACAAAGTCAACCAACGAGACATACCTGAAACGTGTGTATAACTCTGTCAAAAAACAAGAACAGCAAGGGCTAGAACCATCATTGAAACGTGCCAGACGTGGTGAAACGGAGTTCAAATATGTTCCCAGAAGTCAAAAAGATCATACGCTGGCCCGGTGGGAGATAAAGACAAAGTTGGCATCAATCCGAGCTTTCTTGAGAGCTAACCCCAGAAAGGATAGGTTCACATTCATAGTAACTGGCATAGCTTCAGAAGACAGCCCGAACCGTAGGAAGCAGAGAGATACATCAAAGCCTATAACGTTAGGCATAGGCCAGATACCACGTCAATTTGTTCTAGACTCTCTAGATATGGCAGAAGCTATGGAGAGAGAGGAGGGTCAACAAGCCGCACTGGTGGCATTTGTAAATGATCTGGGGCAAATAGGCCAGGATTGGGAGCGGATAGATGATATCAGTATTCTCGACTACAGGGGGTTATGATGATTGATCGATTAGAGAGTTACAGAAGTGTAAACATGTTTCCATATCATATGTACACTAAGAAACCAGAGAGAACAATGGCTCTCTTCACTGGTGACTCGGTTGTGACAGAGAATGGAGATATATACCGCATCGATGATTATGAGTCCCTTGTTAGTCTCTTGTTTGATAGAAACCTGCTGGTATTTACTGACAATGTGAGTGCATCATTTAGGTTTATCAATGATGCAATTGTTGACCCAAACTGCAAGATACTTTGCAGTAAGAAAGGAGTACCTTTATCTGTTCGTTTCAGTCGGAGAGGTTTTTCTCGTTGGCTTGCATCATTTTCCACATGGAATATATCCCCGTCTCTAGAGTCCTTATCGTTACTGAGGGATACATTCTCATATGTCGGAACCGGTGTATATTCTACTCCTGGCGCGTTAGGACGTTCTGTTCTGTTGGAAACATGGAAGTCGAACCATCTGGCCCGTTACACCATGGTAAATGGATTTGCACAGCGGTTTATACGGTCCCATATGAGCGGGGGACGTGCTGATACTCCTGGGCTGGGTCAATCATATGATCTAGTTCTAGAGTATGATGAAGTGTCAGAATATCTATCGAAGTTCGTAAAGAACCCAGTAGGGACATCGGTTCCTTTCAAACGTCGTAGCCCAGATATGTTTGAAACATGGTTCGCTGAGTGCTCTGTCATGATACGAAATGAATTGCCGTTAGGCCCTTTTCCAGTAAGAGACGGTGAAAGAATATCATACCCGTCTCTGCCAGGAGAATATACGGCCTACCTATGGAGAGAGCAAGCGGAACAATCAGAACAGATAGGTTGCATTGTTCGACCACTGCAAGGGTACGGTTTCTGGGAGACTACGGGTGATACTGCCTATTGGTGCTACAGCATGTACGACCTGAAAAGAAATGCACCAAATGATGATGTAGAGGGCATCATAAAGAAGTCTATAGTAGCTACTATAGGCGGCCATGGTATGTCAAACATGTTTTACATGTTGGTGCCGGAGCATATGTATCAAGTAGGAGATACACCATTAATGGAAAATGGTAACGCATACGACTACTTGATAAGACAGTACACTGACTACAATACCGCCAACATGATACACTGGTATGCATATAATACTGCTATGGCCTCAGTTGATTTATTCGACGTAGCGAACTATTATGCATTTCAGGGTAAGTTGGTTTGTACTAACTATGACTCTGTTATGATCCATAGTCCTGCACCAGATGATTATGAATGGTGCAAGCCTAGAACAGAGTCTAAATCTCTTCCTCCCGGTTCGTGGCGGTGGGAAGAGTTGCACGACGTGAAAGTTGTAGCTCCCAGATCAATTATCAGTAAGGAGAAAACGACCTTACCAGGAGTTCCGTATGATGAACGTGAAAACATCGAAACAGACTAACTATCTGTGTATCCTGATAGGAACATTGTTAGGTGGTACTATTATGCAGTTTATGAAACTGCCTGATAGCAGAGACATCATATCAACCGCTGTAGTTCTACTTATAGTGGCTCATACTTGGGTATATCTACTCACAGGAGAAGAAAATGGCAAAACTACCAACGATAAGGCAGACTAGAAAGTGTTTATCTTGTGGCAGACAAGTTGAGAACCCGGAGAAGATATATTGTAAGTCGTGCATCGAAAAGAGAGCTACCAGAAGAAAGGGCAAGTTATGACACTTACTATCATCGACCCAGAGCAAGGTGATATGGAGGTTGATATGGAAACGTTAGTAGATATCATGCGAGAGTCTTTTAATGTGGGCATCGCTGCAACCGCTGAGATAGTCGCTCTCGGCAGCAGAAGAAATACTGATAAGTTGGTTAAACTTGTGATTAATCGTACATGGAACCGTGAAATATGGATTGAACAATTTATCCGGCATGTGACTTATGCGGCTCGCCAACATCAGGAAAAGCGTAAAGTTCCATAAATACTCTTGTGAGTAAAGATGTCAATGTTTCTACTGTTAATTCATAACGTAGATGCATTGACATCTTTTTGTTCCATGTGTTATAATTATAGATATGGACTGGGCATCTATACATAGTAACTGCCCAGTCCCACTATGTTTCTAGATGCCCAGTACTGCAAGTGCACTCTTACTTATAGAATATATATACAGCCTCAACAGCTGAAGGTTCCAGGTTCGATCCCTGGCAGGGTTAAAATCCTGTAGCTCAATTGGCAGAGCAACAATTCTATAGACTTGTGCATAAGTATTTCTGGGCATTTAGGAGCAAAAAACATGTGTGCTCAATGTGAAGAAACTTTATCTAATCTAGAAAAGAACTTTCTAGAATATCACAAGCAACTAGGTCTTTTAACGAGACAAATACAGAAACAGCAGAGAGCTAGTATCCCCGTCTACATAGATGAATTTAGTTATGCCCTCAACGATACATCACTTATCGTCCCCGCTCAAACCATGAACGTAGTAAAAATCACCACTGCTCTAATATCAATATCATCTAATGGTTTTATTGTTATTGGTAGTCGTGTTATAGGACTGGCTACCGGCACATATAATTGGCATGGGCTTTGTTGGATATTGAAACCTAGTGATAAAAGGCAGGTTAACCAGAACGCTGCCGGTATTATTTCTATGGAGTTGTTCGGTGAAACATTAGTGGATCAAGGAGCATATTAATGGACGGCGATACACCACCAGAGGAGGTAACTGCAATTGCCGAAAATGACACCCCAAGCGGCCCAGTGGCGGATAAACTACGCGAGGAAACACGGCAAGGAACCGGACCCGGCGGACCTGGAACTAGCACAACAAGTACGCCAGTCGTCAATAGAATACAAACACCAGTCGCCGCAAAGCCAGACACAGAGCAGCAGCAAAAACCAACCCAACAAAATACCGGTAGGAAACGCGGTCCCTGGCGTTTCAGCCCCTTCAACAAAACTTACCCCACGGGCTAGAGACTGGCAGGATTTTACTGCTAAAAATCTGGGACCATTGATGATCCTGGCGTTAGTGATATTTACGGGCGACTGGGACAAAGCAGCATTTTATGCATTTACGCCAGAAGAATGTAAAGCGTTAGCACCGCACGTAGCGAAGATAGCTCCTAAGATAGAGGACTACCTGCATGTACCTAAAGTAGTGCATGATGCTATAGTTAATGCAGATGATACTGTAGCACTACTATCGATCATGCTAGGATACCTTACCCGTATCGGAGTTATGGATAGGATACTACCACAGGTAGTACGTGTGATTAGAACCGAAAGAAAACAGAATGAGCAAAGCGCTAGAGATACTGAAAAGGTACCGACAAGTGGCAGCAATGGATACAGACAATCATACAACTCAGCAGACCAGGAAGGACACGTCGACATCTCAAGAGTACCGGGGCTTGGGGGACAATATAACTCTGAGTCGTAGTCCTGCTCAGCAGGTGGTTGATAGTTTGATGCAATCGATAACAGGGAAGATGCCTGCCAGTGTATCAAATATGATCTTCAGTATGATACCTGGTATGTCAGACTTTGTACGATTGAAAGAAGACCCGATAGCTCTGCATATCCAATTGCAGGAAGTGAGCGAGAAAATACTATTTGTGCTGAAAGCCGATTATGAGTATGGTATTAGACCAAACACAACAGGAGATCCTACAGAAAGTACTGATACTGCCGAAAGCTAGCCGTGCATTTCTGGTAGGAGAGACAGAGACAGGAAAAACTACTCTTGCTGAAGTTCTGGCTACAATGTATCAAAATATATATAGTCTGCCTAAAAAGCACGTTCGTACTCTGGTAGTGGACACTAAGCCGCGATTTAAAGCAGAGTGGGAGTTGAGCGGACTGCATACAAATGTATCGAGACGATACGCAAAGTGGGGCATAGGCTCGGACACATTTAAAGGTTCTTATGCACTTAATATAGATGGACCTGGATTTTATTCACAGTTGCAGCAAGTATGGAGGTTAGGAGGTCATACAGCTATTATACATACTGAGAGAGAGTCTGAATGGCCTGCTGCTTCAGAATGTGTAACAAGGTTCTATGAAGACTATGGGGCCGGATACCCTAGACTTGTATTTGTAGATGAACTGGCAGACTTTTTTAAACATAGATCATTAGGCGATATTTTCCAGAGAATAGCGAGAAATGGCAGAGAGAGGAATTGTGCTATGATTGCTTGCTCTCAACGACCCAGAAAGATACCTACTGAGGTTATGACAGAGATGAAACGGCTCTATATGTTTTTCCTGTCATATCTGGAAGATATCAAGCATATCTATGAGTTCGGTATACCTAAAGATGTACAGCCACCATTAGGACATGCATTTTATATGTTTGACAAAACACTGAGGATGCAGTTTCCTAGCCATGCATACCATGAATTGGAGATGTAAGTATGGAGGACTTTCTAGACGGGCTTAACCACCCATTGCTGTTTGTCTTCTTTTTGCTGATGGCCTTGTGGGGAATGGCCTCAGTACTAACGTTTGTCTTCAAAAAGCTGGGCTGGCAGGGACCGGCTAGCTTTATTCAGCATCCCTAGTAAGGAGGTCTTATGGCTCAAATGCTTATCGAGGTGGACAAGGGTAAAGTGCAGGCAGCGAAAGATGCATTAAGTGGAGTAAATGTATCTGAGTTCCCAGAACATGATGCCAGTGATGGCTGTGTTGTGTTACGTCTCGATATGTCAGACGACAAGAGAGACGAACTGCTGAAGCAGGATGATAAAACAGGAGAGAGGTCTATCAGTACCATTAATAAATCTCTGCTCCCTGCTTCAGTGTCGCAAACACAATCCGATAGACTGGCAGCTATGGAAGAACAGTTGAAGCAAGCGCTTGCACAGCTAGCAGCTCAAGGTTCTGCACAAGCGGCAAATACGCCGGTAGCCGGAGCTAATACACCGGTGCCTGGCTCGCAAGGGTAACAATTTAGACAAGTACTAAGACCCGTTTCATTTTCTTCTAGCGGGACTGGGAGAAAGTTGTATGTATGGCACAAGCTATGGCAGGTACTGAGGAAGAGAGAATATCTGCTAGGCAACTTGTGGGACATCCTCAGTTAGGCATGGGAGCAGTTTTCAATCTTCCAGGCATAACATACTGGAGTGAACAAATAGAGAACAACGACCAGATTAGCACCACGCTTGCTACTGGTACTCAGGTCGTTGCTCAATATCCGGCGAACTTAACAAACACCGATGTCCTCTATAGAGAGATGGTTGAGTTCACAATCACTCAATCTATAGCTCTGGGCGGCGGCGCTCTCACAACATCACCTTACTTCCCGTATTCCTACCTAGGCCCGGTATCTTTGTCGATGCAGAACCAGTTCAACACGTTTGACGTGTTGAATGGGATTGATGCAAAGATATTTGAGCTAATTCGGCCTCAGTATCCCAACAATCAATCTAGCAATATGTGGGAAACGAACCCTGTAACAGACCCCTATAGCATTCAGACGAATCAGCAGTCAGCGTCAAACTATACCAGTGCTTCTGGTACATTAAAGTTCAATCTTGATATCCCTATGGGCATCAACTTTGACAAATACTATGATCTGGACCCCGACGGCCAGTTGCGTGGCAATATGGGACCTGCTCGAGCATTTGTCACACCTCAATTGATGTCAGGTTCTAACCGCATCGTCACCCCAAGATTGACATACAATCCCATTAATGCGGCCACGGTTGATAACGGTCCATATAATATCACCGGCGGCGCGCCGGTGCTGTCTGCTTCCTCTATTCAAGGCTGGCAGCGTAAGATTGTATATCAACCGCATGATGCAACTGACACTCCTGTGATATGGGGCTGGCAGTACACCAGAGAAGCTAAACAATATTCTCTCTCTGGCAGATCAACAATTGACATACCGCTGCCTATCACCGGTCAGTTGTTAATGTTGTATTATCGTTTCTTCGATCCAAGCGCCGCCGCCGGGTTAGGTGCTGTTATCGTTATAACCAGTGTGAAAAACCTCTGGCTACAGTACGGCTCTGGATTGTACAAGTTTCAAGATACGTTCCTTCGTGCTCAACGCCGGTTTGAACGCCAGCACTTGAATACATTCCCACCTGAGGGAGTATTAGTACATGATATGGTTGAGGATGAAATGGGGCTAGCATCAAACCAGAACGCACTCAACACTCTAGATACCAGCTCATGCAAGATACACTTTGACTTCACGGTAACCTTGAGTGCAACTGCATACGTTGTTATCGGGGTAGAGTCGTTGCGTTACGTAACGCAAAGTTAGGAGGTATCAATGGCTGGGCCATACGGTCTTGAGTCTGCTGGAAGTATGCAGGTTAACAGCCAGATTGTTCCTGTACCTATGTCTGGGGCTTTCTTTCCTGCACTGGCTCAAGCTCCATACTATAACGGCAGCGGTCAACCTCCCCCTACCGTAGCATTATCTTACATGCAAACCGGCAGCGGTGGAACTAATCAAGCAGCCGCTGATGTTGCGGCGTCTAACCCGTTCTCGTTTGTTGACAGTCCCCTTATCATTGCAGTATTAGCTCTGGTTATCGGTATACTAGGTTTGCGATATGTCCACTGGAGAGGTTAATGAACTTCGGTGCTTTTCTAGTTTTAGGCATAGGAGCTTTGTTGTTAATTGTTGGGCTGAGAGGATCATATGGCAACATATGGCAATCTTTCGGTGGTGGTCCTGTACCTAACGCAAGCATAGGCGGTTTCTCTTCTGGCAACTGGCCCGGCACTGGTGGTACAGTTGGTGGAGAAGCACCGCCTATAGGTGGAACAAATCCATTGCCGGTAAAACCTGTACCATCTATAACTGCACAAGGACTTAGCAATCATAGGATACTCTAATGGCAGTAGCAGCAGAAGAAGTTGCCGCAAGTGATGAAGCAGCAACGGAACAATCAGAGCAAGAGGAAGAAAAGCAGAAAGAGGAAAGTGAAGACGAAAATGGAGAAGGGATAAAACCTGCTGCTTATAGTTCTTCTAGCTCATCTGGTGGCGGGTCTAATATCAGCGTACCCATTAGTGTAGTGACTATGACGGGACTGGGATTAGTGGTAGCTAATGGTATAACATCTGGAACTTTTGTATCATTGTGGGATGCCGTGTGGAACGGTAACATAGGCACCACGGCCAAAAGTGATTTAATGCGACTTGGAGCAGAGACACTTTTTGTACTCATCATGTCATTTCTTGCAGAGATAAATGACGATGTAGATAACCTGATATTTGCATTGTTTATCGGGTTGTGGCTCGTCTGGGGTGTACATAATGCACAACAGTTACAGAAATTTACCAGCGCTATAACATCGAAAGGATAGTATAAATGAACTTGCTATCTCAAATACACTGGCCGACTGTTGCGGCAACAATAATCGTACTCTTTGTACTTGGGTTCATTTTAGGAGTACACAGGAGGTAGAATATGAAAGGAGTCATGGATATAGCCATGTGGTTAATACTGGCTAGTCTAATTGTACTCATTGTGATGAACCCTAAAGGTTTCAGCTCTGCTGTTTCGTCTATAGGTGGATTTGTACAGGGTGAGTCGAAGATACTGACAGGAACCGGATACAGCGGCAAGGGTGGCGGTTAACATGTGGAACCCATTTAAATCAAAAAAGACTGGCACCATACCAGACCAGCAGTACCCGGTTGTCTATTCACCTATTCTATCATATAGAATGACTGAACAGGACAAGTGGACATATCCATGGCCGCACCAAACCAGACCAGACTGGGCCGCTATGATTAACTGCTGGTCTGGTAACCAGTTGCCTGGAGCAACGAACTTTATACCAGGTGTAGTGCAATCGTATGCACCGTGGATGCATCATAGAAACCTAATGAACAACCCACCTGTTACAGATTTAATACACAACAAGCAATTAAATCCCGGCCTCAATATTGCAGGCATGGGACAAATAGATAGTAACCTGGCTATACAATCAGCCGGTACTGACTGGCACACAAAATTAGTTCAAATTTGGCAGGGAGGTGATATGCTTGCCAGAAGAAGCTGAGGAACACGGCTTACCACATGAGCAACATCATGAGGATGTGCATATACCAGATCAACCTAAAGAGGAAGGTATACTAGGACATCTCAAGAAACACTGGGCTGTTTATACAATTGGTATAGGCGGTGCTACACTGGTGGTTGCTATCATAGCTCTGAAAAGCGGTAACCAGGCGAGTCCAGATCAAACAGGAGTAGGCAACGATTTAAGCAACCCTAACATGCATACTACAGATACTACAGGTGGTATGTCTAATGATAGTGCAGACATAAATAGTATAGCCAGTATGGTTCAGGGTCTAACATCGCTGGAGGCTCAAAATTATAATCTATTGCAGACTTTAGCTAATGGTGTACAACCTAAGCCGACTCCTGCTCCTACACCTGCACCTACGCCTAAGCCTAAACCGACTCCGTCGCCTAAGCCTAAGCCTAAACCGACTCCAGCACCTAAGCCTAAGCCAGTGCCTAAACCACCTGTAGGTAAAAAACCGCCGGTGAAAGTTACGCCTAAGCCGCCTGTTAGGCCAATTGTTCCAATTCATCCCGTGAAACCAATTCACATAGGGGCAGCTCACATGCAATAAAGCATAACTTTTTTGCATGTTAAAACTTCACATAGGGAAGTCACTTCAAAAAGGGAAGTGTGTCTAAATCGCGTCAGGATGCGTTTCTGGGAGAGTAAAACGCGGTGGATATCTTCTATCAACTTTGTCCAGCAATACGGGCTGGTGACAATCGCCCCTAAACGCGCACCCGGCGCGGCTTTACGACAAGCGTGCTGCTATAACAGATTGCAATATTATAACTGGACGAGCACTGTTAGTCGTAACACCAGTTACAATCAATAACTGTAGGTAATGATACACGTTGAAACATAGTTACATTATTTTTCATGCTGTCTTCTTAATATGGATTGGTCTTCAGTCCATTGTATATCCTACTCATAAACAGTTCAACGATTATGAGTGTAAAATCGCTGGAGTATCTATGGCAGGACACTGGTACGATTACCCGGTAACTGAGAGTTATAGCCCACCTAAAGAATACGGTACAGATATAGGGACTCCATTTCATACTCAGATAACAGAACTGTATGGAGGCACAGTATTTAAGGCAGACTATGCACCATGGGGTGGTGAAGTGGGAGTGAGGGTCAATATACCAGGTAAAGGAATAGTCAATGAATACTATCAGCACTTAGACGTACTAAATGTAAGTCCCGGTCAACAAATAAGAATAGGAGATTTAATAGGTTTATCAGGTGGTCAGTTGACTGGCGGCTCGCATCCTGTTAGCAGACAGTATTCATCTGGGCCGCATACAGAGTACGGGTTTGGTGCACCATGGATAGGGGGAGGTTCTAACTTCAATAGTCTACAATCCATATTAGATGCACAGTCAGGTAAGACAGGAGGAAGCCCAGTGATAAATGATCCATGTCTAGGTTGCGGCCCGTTAGGCACTCCTGCATATACACAATGTCACTCTGCACTAGCAGCAAAAGTCGGAACACCGCCGCCATGCGCTGTTATTCAATCTCCCATATCAGGATTGCCGGGTGTATCATCACTAACCGGCCTTGATACATTCTTTACCGGTCTATCTAGTGTCAATTGGGCGGATGTAGGTATTAGAGTAGGTCTTATTCTAGGAGGAGGTATAATAGTGTTGATAGCTCTATTCATAATGGTGAGGAATATCAGGTGAGCTTCACTATCAAATATGAGGGTCTATTCGATGATAATGCAGTAGACCTAAAACTAACAACTCAGCCGACACGTATACAAGCAGTTAGGGTTATTAATAGAAGCCCATTTGATCTACTGTTTATTGGTCTACCAGGACTAGGGCAGGTGTGGCATGAGGCATATAAATCAGAGTTATATCCTATTTCTCAATTAATAACATACTCTGGAATAGTACACTTTACAGCAAAGATGCATTCAAATATTGTGCCATATCATAGCGTAGGTGGAACTGGTGAATATGACGTACTATTTAATGTATATGAACTAGATGATGTTATACCTAATGTAGAGTCCTACAGTACACCAGTCATGAGCCCAGAAGATGTAGGGTCAATTAATCTTATCAATGTTATAGGGTTGATCGATGCAGCAGCAGGAGCAGCAGCTAGTACGACATTGACAGCGGATACAAATGCATCGCTTCTCGCAATAGACAAGATATATATGGTATTCAGCGTCCCAAGTGTAACAAATGTAGGAGCCGACGCAACGTTAACTCATATAGCAGGCGATACATCTGGAACAGATACAACGCAAAGATTTAAGATAAGAATGTTTACAGGAGCCATATATGTTATGGACATTAATTTTAATCCACCGTTAATGTGTGTAGGAAAAACTACTACCTTTAGTGTACCAGCCATTGCTAATGGAGGTGGCTATACAGGTCAAGTGTATGGTCATAATATTTACACATCAGGTAAAATAGCAGGTTCTATCCCATAGGAGGTATTGTATGCCTAATTTATCAGATGTCACTAAATTAGTGGCAGCAGCTTTTCTACTGTTGGTTATGTGTACTTTCCTTTTTATATATGGCTACGACGTATTGCATAATACGCCAGTACCGGACTTTATCACACAGTTTATTAGTGTTGCAGTTGGTGCTGCTTTGTCTGCACTTGGCTACCATGGTGGATTTAGTATCGCTAATCGTTCTACTGGAGATATAAATGCCAGAGATAGTAGAGGAACGCCTGGCCCGTGAGGCTGATGAAAAAGGTCTGACAGGAGAACACAAGCAGGCATACATCTATGGAACAATGCAAAAAATGGGCTTGCTCCATAAGAAGAGCAAGCCACGTTTTAAGTTTCAGAAACCTAGATCAAAGTAAAAGGGTTGTCCCGTCTCTTCTGCCAGTCCGCTGGCTGGCCGAGAAGTTTTTCACGCCAGCCGCTAGACTCTACAGGATCATCTACGATGTCTAGTATCTCGTTGGTTGATTTAAATACCACCTCTCTAATGAGATAGTAGTAAATCTCTGGTGACAGTTTGAAACGATGTTCAGAACCATCTAATTCTACGTCAACCGCTCTGAGTGACTGGTGTTTTAACACGGAGTCGTATATGTCTGAATGTTGTTCATAGACAGGTATGCCCAGAGACTCTAGAGTCTCTTTAGCTCTTGAGGTTAATTGTAAAAAATGGTTCCTTGCCATTTACTTCATCCGTCAATAATTGTAGTGAACGTGCTACGGTGCCGATGGCCTCAGGTTCGGAATATCCGAACTGCTTCATAAGTTGTCTTATCATAGGTCTCATCCTATAGGCAACTTTGCTATCTAGTTCGGAGTAGGCATTCTGCACATAATACGATGGTTCGTATACACGGTCCTGTTTAGAATCATCGATAACAATGGTGCAGATAAGACGGGTAGATTTATTTTTGTAACGCGCCAGCAGGTTATGAGAGAGTAGATTAACAACATTATCACCGTTCCAGTCTGCAATGATCTTCAATCCAGGCTTTTCTAGCTCTGTTTTCTGTCTCTCTACATATGTCTGCACTTGCTTCAGCACGTCTTCATACGTCTCCCCAGTGCAAAGAACGGCACTACTAGTAGTGCCGTTCTGGAAACGTACCCGTGCTGATAGTTTATTCTGCACTGAGCACCTGGTTGATAACTTCATCTAGGTCTGCCGGGTCAATCTCAAGAGCAATCAATGCATGAGCCACAGTCTGTAGAAATGCCACCTTGTGTTCATCGGATATTTCACGCTTGCCACTCAAAGCAGCAGTTGCCGCTGAGAGATTAGCAAGATGCTTTCTCACGGATATAACGGCGGTTGTCTGAAGTGGCGTTGTACCATTGCTGGCGGCCTTGCTCATGCGCTCAACCAATTGATCCATAGCGGTTGCATCGGGTTCCCACTCTCCGGCGGCGTTGCGTTGCTCGATACCTACATCAGACATACCTTTCTTAATGGCGGACTTAGCAGACTCAACCGCATACCAGCGGCGATTTTTGTAGACGAACTGACCATTAGGAAGTTTCACGCGATAGTCATACAGAACGCTTTCAGTGTTCAACATTTGTTGTTTGTCCTTTCTTTTCTATCCGGGGTGCCCAGTCCCGTGTTAAATGGGCTATGGTTCTTGGGGAGACTTGCACTCCCCTGTATGCTATTAGAACCCTTGATCTACGTGACTATTGTACGTGTTGATCTTTCTAGTAAGAGCCTTTTCAATTGCACTGCTGCCGCGATACGTACCAGAGAAGCCGAGCTTTTTTCCAGAGTGAGCAATCTTGACTCCATAATTGCTGCCCTCTTTTATAATCCTCTCGGCTTCTTTCGTAAAGTTGTACATTAATTCAACTCCTCTAAAACTTGTTTGCCGTCTACAATTTTTGTTATGAACTTCTTAGACTCAGGCTTAGGCAACCATGGTGTACGCTGTATTTGTTCGGCGAGTCGATCAATAATATTACCGTCAAGAAACTGCGAAACATGCCAATTGACATTGTTATCATCGTCTGGCCAGACGATGTAAGCAGTTCCGAAAATAACGACTCTTGATAGACCGTCGTTAGCAGTGGTAACATCTCGCACGAACTCTACTGACTGCCGAGAACTTTCGGCCTGTCCAAAACGGTGTGCAAAGATTTTACGGTCAAGATACCTTTTCATTAGTTTCACCTCTCTGATTTAATTGAATGTTCTTGAGTCTTTATTATCGCACATTTCAAGAGTGATGTCAAGCGTTTTCCCAGAGAGATTTAAAATGTCTTTTCATCCACAGTACTTCTATTTTCATCTGTTCTGAATGCTTGTTGTACTTGGATATGTGTTTCATCTCAACACGTTCCCAACTGGAGAGAAGAGCGTCATACAAATCAGAAGTATAGCCAGACAGAACAACTTGACCTTTAGTGGCTTTGAGTTTACGTATCAAATCCAACTGCTGGCTATCTGTCAATTCATGAGTGTATGTCTTCTGGGCTACTCTGGTATTAGTGACATACGGCGGGTCTGCATAAAATAGTACATCTTCTCTGTCATACATATCAATAACATCTAGTGCGTTACGGTTCTCGATATGTATTGTGCGTAACATCTCTGCAAATTTATAAAGAGAGTCCACGCTGTTAGCATACTTTGTTGCCAGATCATCTAGAATTGCTGGCCTCCATCCAGAAG
>JACXTT010006353.1_pt1 | contig 16887 bp, 17 predicted proteins | sample 9270951 | NCBI WGS metagenome assembly JACXTT01 (sample SAMN15532306, study PRJNA645909) | rock metagenome | isolation source: weathered quartz diorite | place: Puerto Rico | collected 2017-06-21 | reverse complement strand
GGTTCAGAACGTCGTGAGACAGTTCGGTCCCTATCTGCGGTGGGCGTTGGAGATTTGAGAGGATCTGTCCTTAGTACGAGAGGACCGGGATGGACGAACCTCTGGTGTTCCGGTTGTCACGCCAGTGGCACTGCCGGGTAGCCAAGTTCGGACGGGATAAACGCTGAAAGCATCTAAGCGTGAAACCCACCTCGAGATGAGATCTCCCCGGGAGTTTAACTCCCCTAAAGGGCCGTGGTAGACCACCACGTTGATAGGCTCCATGTGTAAGCGCCGTAAGGCGTTGAGCTAAGGAGTACTAATTGCCCGTGTGGCTTGACCATATAACACCCAAAATGTCGGGTGTGTGTTCAAGCCAACGCAACATCCCGCGCTTTTTACTTACATACACTGCCCGAACATAGGCTGTGGCATGAAAATGCCGCAGCGTAAAAGGTCTGCCTGGCGGCCATAGCGAGTGGGAACCACCCGATCCCTTTCCGAACTCGGAAGTGAAACTGCTCAGCGCCGATGATAGTGTGGGGTCTCCCCACGTGAAAGTAGGACACTGCCAGGCTTTTTATCCAAAACCCGCCAGCTAACGCTGGCGGGTTTTTCTTTTATAATCCAGTCAAAGCAACGGGCGGAAGTAGCAGTCTGTATGCGTTTGGCACCGGTGCGACGGGCAAAGTAAGTCATTTGTCCCCAATGTGGCGACGGCCCGTTGTCGGGTTTTTTATTGCCGTCTATCCGGTGCCGGTTGCAGGGTGCGGAATATCGGCTACGGTTTACGGGAGAAGTGATGGGAAAAGCATGGCGCTCGATTCGTTTCAGGTGTGAGATAATCTTTCCGAAATGAGAATTTCAGCAAGCAGTATGCCTTCCTTGGGCGAACGCGATGGCAAGGATAGAACCGTCACAGAAGTTACTGCCACACGGCGGATGAAGCTGTTCAGCTATAACATCCAGGCCGGGATCGCCACCAACGGCTACCGTCACTACCTCACGCATAGCTGGAAGCACGTTCTCCCCTACCCGAAACGTCTCGATAATCTCGATCGCATTGCGCACCTCCTGGGAGGGTTCGATATTGTCGGTTTGCAGGAAGTGGACGGTGGCAGTCTGCGCAGTGGATTCATCAATCAGACAGAGTATCTCGCGCTATCGGCGCGCTTTCCCTACTGGTATGACCAGACCAACCGCAATCTCGGAAAATTTGCCCAGCACAGCACGGGGCTTCTGAGCCGCTTGTGCCCCGCGGAAGTAACGGAAGTGAAACTGCCCGGCAGGATCCCTGGCCGCGGCGCGCTGACGGTACGTTTCGGCCATGGCGCGGACGCGCTGATTCTGGTGATCGCGCACCTGGCCCTGGGCCAGCGCGCGCGTTTTCGTCAGCTCGAATGCATAGCCGATATCATCGACACCTACCGTCACGCGATTGTGATGGGAGACATGAATTGTGGTACCGACAGCCGCGAGATCGATTGGCTGGTGAAGCACACTGTTTTGCGCGAACCGACGCATCACCTGCCGACATTCCCCAGCTGGCGCCCGTCGCGCAACCTCGATCAGATTCTGGTGTCATCGTCTCTGAAAGTCGAACGCATCAACACGCTGAACTATCCTTTTTCCGATCATTTGCCGATCGTCATGGAAGTCGCGCTGCCCATGGAGCTGCCGTGGTTTGACGATCACTCCGTCGCGCCGCCGCTGTCTTCGCTGGCCGTCGCGGCGGCTTGACTAAACCGTCGGTTCAGGTTTTTTTCAGCTCTTCGAGAATCGTTTCCACCAACTTCAGCCCCGCCGGACTCATTCCGCGCGACAGTTTTTCAACATCGTCCTCGCCCTGTTCCATCTGTGACAGCGCCGAAGCCAGGCGCGCCATGTCGCCACCGGCGTGGCGCATTTGGGTCGCCATGTCCGCGAGCGCCTTCAGTGCCTCGACGTTGCCCCGCCGTGCAGTGGCCACCATCGAAGCCAGACCCGGTGCGGCATGTTCTGGGTCCGGTGTGGCGCTGAGGTCGGGCAACGACTCGGGATTCTGCAATCCGCGCAAGATGGCCTCCGTGATCACACGATCCTCTTCATCAAGGTCAGTCAGAACGCTGATATCGCGCTGACCGCCCAGGATGCGCCGGATGGAGGCCACCAACCGGTTCCAGCCATTTTCCTCCGAGAGCTTCAGTAATTGTTCCAGTTGCGGCATCAGGTCACGGTTGTGACAGGTGCGTACCACTGCATGCACTAGTCCGGCGTGGGACGAAAGGATTTGTTGGTCTTTCTCAGGTAGGGCAGACATCGTAAATTCCCTTCAGGCTTTGATGAGTCTGGTAAATATACTACGCTTGTGCCGGTCGAATGAACCGCGAGATATCCATATTATGATCGGTCTGTTGCAGCGCGTGCGTTCAGCGCGGGTCGAGATTGAGGGCAAAACTGTCGGCGCCATCGGGCGCGGACTGCTCGTGCTGGTCGGCGTGGAGCAGGGCGATGACGAGTCCAGGGTCGAGCGGCTGCTGGAACGGCTGCTGGGCTATCGTGTGTTCCCGGATACCGCCGGCAGGATGAACTTCAGCATGCAGGACATCGACGGCGGTTTACTGTTAGTGCCGCAGTTCACGTTGGCGGCTGATACGGAAAAGGGTATGCGTCCGAGTTTTACGCCCGCGGCGTCTCCGGAATTGGGCGAACACCTGTTTGCTTATCTGGTTGAGCGTGCCCGGGTACGGCATGCTCCGGTGGAGGCAGGCGTCTTCGGTGCCGACATGCAGGTCACATTGACCAATGATGGACCGGTGACTTTCTGGTTGCAGGTGAAATAGTCTGACCTCAGGCACGGTCCAGCGGAAAGGCCATCACGTCATCGATTGTGCGAACACCACTTGCCAGCATGACCAGCCGATCGAAGCCCAGCGCCACCCCGGCACAATCGGGCAGGCCATGTGCCAGTGCCGCCAGCAGGCGCTCGTCCATCGGTATGACCGGTTGGTCACCGGCCGTACGGGCGTGCAGTTGCCGTTCAAAACGCACGCGTTGTTCGTCCGCGTCGGCCAGTTCGTGAAAGCCATTCGCCAGTTCTATGCCATTCAGGTAAAGCTCAAAGCGTGCTGCCAGCGGCGGGTTGCCCGGTTGAATGCGGGCGAGGGAGGCCTGGGAGGCGGGGTAATCATATATAAAGGTCAGATGTCCCTGTCCGAGCTTGGGCTCGACCGCATGTGTCAGCAACAAATCGCGCCACACCGGCACATCGCTGTGCTGATGCAGGTCTGTTGGCGCGCGAATGCCGTGCTCGTCAGCCACAGCCGCATAATCGGAGGACGTCGCCGTGTGCGGGTCGATATTCGCGTGACGCAGAAATGCCTCGCGGTACGTCAGCTGTTCGGGGGGATTCAATCGTAGCGTAGGCGCGAGGAGCTGCATGACGAGCTCGCCAGTTTCAGCCATTAATCGATGGTGATCGAAACCCAGGCGGTACCACTCGAGCAGGGTAAATTCCGGATTGTGTCGCCGCCCGGATTCGCCGTCGCGGAAGACTTTGCAAATCTGGTAAATTGAACCGCTGCCGGCCGCGAGCAGTCGTTTCATCGGGAATTCCGGTGAGGTGTGCAGGTAAAGTATGTACCCGTGGGGGAACAGCGGACCGGTATAGCGCGTGGTGAAGCTTTCCAGCGCCGGGTCGGTGACGGCGGCGCTGGAAAGAATCGGTGTTTCCACTTCCAGTACGCCGCGCCCGGAAAAAAATGCCCGGATCTGTTCCAACAGCCGGGCGCGGAGCTTCAGGACTTCCAGGGCAGCGGCGGGTCGCCAGTCGCCGGAAGTGTCGGTCTTCATCGGATCAGGCGCGCGAAATGTACTCGCCGGTACGGGTGTTCACCTTGATCGCCTCGCCAATTTGCACGAACAGCGGTACGCGCACGACCGCGCCGGTTTCGAGTGTTGCCGGTTTGCCACCACCACCCGACGTGTCGCCCTTGAGACCCGGGTCGGTTTCGGTGATCTTGAGCACGACGGTATTCGGCGGCTCGACAATAAGCGGCACGCCGTTGAACAGGGTGATGATGCACACGTCCTGTTCCTTGAGCCATTTGGCGTTATCGCCCACGACCGCCTTGTCGGCGGCGAGCTGTTCGTAGGATTCCGGATTCATGAAGTGCCAGAACTGACCGTCGTTGTAGAGATATTGCATCTCCACGTCGGCCACGTCCGCCGCCTCGATGGTTTCGCCGGATTTGAACGTACGCTCGATGGTGCGCCCGGTTTTGAGATTGCGGATCCGGACGCGGCTGAAGGCTTGCCCCTTGCCCGGTTTGACGAACTCGTTTTCGACGATCGATGCCGGGTCGCCATCGAGCATGACCTTGAGTCCGGCCTTGAATTCATTGGTACTGTAAGTTGCCATCGCACACCCATTATTAAATAATATAAGAGAGGAATTTGACCAACTCCCCCTCTCCCCTTGGGGGAGAGGGCAAGGGGAGAGGAGTAAGCGTTTCAGCATCCCCCTCATCCCCATCCCTTCTCCCGCGAGGGGAGAAGGGAGCGAGCCGTTGCGTGCTACGCACGCACTTGCTAATTTCGGAGCGCGCTATGATACCCAATACTTCCGAATTAAGGCAGGTACCCGTGTGGCAATCGCAGCTGGCCCGCGCCATCACCGACCCGGCCGAGTTGCTCGCTGCCGTAGGGCTGGGCGAGAAATGGTTGCCGCCCGCCCTGGCCGCGGCCCGTCTTTTCCCGTTGCGCGTCCCGCGTGGATTCGTCGCCCGCATGCGCCACGGCGATCCGTATGATCCTTTGCTACGGCAGGTGTTACCGCTTGCCGAGGAGTGTCTGACGGCGGAGGGATTCGGTACCGATCCGGTCGGCGATCTCGACGCCATGGCGGCACCCGGCGTGCTGCACAAATACCAGGGACGGGTGTTGTTGACGGTGACCGGCGCCTGCGCCGTGCATTGCCGTTATTGTTTTCGCCGACATTTTCCCTACACCGATGCCAATCCTGCTACCGACCAGTGGCACACCGCGCTGGAATACATTGCCGGCGATGACACGATCAGAGAAGTTATCCTGAGCGGTGGCGATCCGCTGACATTGTCCGATCGTCGCTTGGCCGAATTTACGCGGCAGTTGGAAGCCATCTCACATCTCAGACGTTTGCGTCTTCACACCCGTTTACCCATTGTTTTGCCCGAGCGTGTTAACGACGAACTCCTGGCGTGGCTCGGCAACGCGAGACTCAAAACTGTGGTTGTGGTGCATGCCAACCACGCGGAGGAAATTGATTATTCAGTTCGGACAGCATTGGGTTTTTTGAAAGAGGCCGGCGTGGAACTTCTTAATCAGTCCGTATTGCTGCGTGGCGTCAATGACAGCGCCGACGCACTGACATCACTGAGCGAAAAATTATTTGAAGCCGGTGTGCTGCCGTATTACCTGCACATGCTCGATAAAGTCCAAGGGGCGGCGCATTTCGAGGTAAGCGAAACCGAGACCCGGCGACTGATGACGGAACTGCAAGAACGCCTGCCGGGCTATCTGGTGCCGCGCTTGGTCCGCGAAATCGCCGGCGCATCGGGCAAGGCACTCATGATTTGAAAAAACGCAGGACGCGAGACGCCTTTTCCAGAATTCCACATTGTGAAATAACCTGAGCAAAACACACAGGATTGATTTGCTTAACCGTCCAGGCATGCTTGAAATATCCTGCCCGTGTGCTGAGAGACCGTTGCTGGATATCGCCCAATAATCGAGAGTAGACTAGTGTGGCAGTGTTCGGATACCTGACGTCTATCGAATAGACTGACAAATCGCAACAAGGAGGAAGCATGAACAAGAAACTCACAAGCAAATCGAATCCCGCCAAGCCAAAAAATTCCCAGCGCCCCATGTCCCGCCGGAAATTTTTGACGGCCACGGCGGCTTCCGTGGGTGGTGCCGCCGCGATCGGTTTCCCGATGGTGTCGCGCGCCGAGGCAACTACAATGCGGTTCCAGAGCACCTGGCCGACGAAGGACATCTTTCATGAGTACGCCCTCGACTTTGCCAGCAAGGTCAATGACATGACTGGCGGTCGGCTCAAAATTGAGGTGCTTCCCGCCGGTGCTGTAGTCAAGGCGTTCGACATGATAGACGCCGTGCACAAAGGCATCCTCGATGGCGGACACGGGGTCTCGGCGTATTGGTTTGGCAAGAACTCCGCCTACTCGTTATTCGGAACCTCGCCCGGTTTCGGACTGGATGCAAACCAGATGCTGGCGTGGATTGAATACGGTGGTGGCAAGGCGCTTTACGACGAGCTGCAACACAGTATTATGAAGTTCGATCTCGAAGGATTTCTTTACGGTCCGATGCCCACGCAACCGCTCGGTTGGTTCAAGAAGCCGATCAAGTCGTCCGCCGACTTCAAGGGGCTCAAGTATCGCACCGTGGGTTTGGCCGTGGACATGATGAAGGAACTGGGCGCATCGGTAGTAGCGTTGCCGGGCGGGGAGATTGTCGCGGGCCTCGATCGTGGCCTGATCGACGCGGCCGAGTTCAACAATGCTTCATCGGATCGTGCTCTGGGTTTCCCTGACGTCTCCAAGGTATGCATGCTTCAGAGCTATCATCAGCCAGGAGAGTGTTTCGAGATTCTGTTCAATAAAAAGAAATACGACGCGTTGCCGGCGGAAATCAAATCCATTATTCGCTATGCGGTACAGGCCTCCAGTGCGGATATGTCGTGGAAGGCCGTCGACCGCTATTCCACGGATTATCTGGAAATGCAGTCCAAGCAGAACGTGAAGTTCTACAAAACGCCGAGGGAAATTCTGGATGTGCAATTAAAAGCATGGGACAAGGTAATCGCACAGAAATCCTCGGAGAACCCGTTCTTTGCCAAGGTGATCGAGTCTCAGAAGAAATGGGCCGCGCGCGTGGTGAAGTGGAGTCAAGACACCGTTGTTCCCGTGGATCCCGCCTATCAACACTGGTTCGGTGGGAAAAAGGCTTGATCCAGGACTTCGACTCGAAACAGACACCACCCGGTGAGTTATTCGCGCCGGGTGGTTTTTTTTAAAGGGAACAACCCTTCGCTTTTTCCTGAACGTTGCTCTTGCACAGAATAACGGGGGATAAATGCAGCGGTATTTGTTGGCTGTCGACCGTTTCAGCACCTGGATCGGCAAGACTTTCTCCTGGTGCATCGCCATTCTGACGGTGGTCGTGTGTTATGACGTATTTCTGCGCTACGCGTTGAGTGCGCCGACGTTGTGGGGGTTCGACGTCAGTTACATGCTCTACGGCGCGCTCTTCATGATGGCCGGAGCTTACACGCTGGCCTTGGATGGCCACGTGCGCGGCGATTTCCTCTACGGTTCGATGCGGCCGCGCATGCAGGCGGCGCTGGACCTGGCTCTTTATATTTTGTTTTTCATACCCGGCATTGCCGCCCTGGCGTATGCCGGCGTGGATTTCGCCGCGACTTCCTGGCGACTCGGGGAACACTCCAGTCTTACTTCCGGCGGACCGCCGCTGTATTACTTCAAAACTTTGATTCCCATCGCGGGGGCCTTGGTGCTGTTCCAGGGCCACGTGGAAATCATTCGCTGCATCATCTGCCTCAAGACGGGCGCATGGCCGCCCCGTCTCCATGACGTGGAAGAAGCCGACGTCGTCGAGATGCAGTTGAAGGAAAGCGATCTGGTATCGGAAGCGGACAAGCGGCTCGCGATCGAGAAAGTGCATGAACTTGAAAAGACCGAACCCGGCCAGCACAAAGGGGGAGTGTAAATGACTGATCCGGTCTTAGGCCTGACGATGCTCGGGCTTATCGTGGTGGCGATCATGATGGGCTTTCCCACGGCGTTCACCCTGATGGGCCTCGGCATGATTTTCGGTTACGTCGCTTTCTACGACCCAAGCCAGTCATGGGCCGACAACAGGATTTTCGATTTGATCGTCCAGCGCACCTACGGGACGATGACCAACGACACGCTGATCTCGGTGCCGCTGTTCGTGTACATGGGTTACATCATGGAACGCGCCACGCTGGTGGATAAGATGTTCTATAGCGTGCAACTCGCGTTCAAGCGTGTTCCGGCGTCGCTCGCGGTGACAACGCTTATCGTGTGCACGTTCTGGGGTATCGCCAGCGGAATTGTCGGCGCCGTGGTGATATTGATGGGGGTTATCGCCTGCAAGCCGATGCTGCGCGCCGGCTATGATGTACGTCTTGCTTCCGGGGTAATCACCGCCGGCGGCACGCTCGGCATTCTGATCCCACCGAGCGTGATGATCATTGTGTATGCCGCGGTATCCGGCCAATCAGTGGTGAAGCTCTACGCCGCCGCGATGTTCCCGGGATTCTTTCTGTCGTTCCTCTACCTCGTTTATATCATCGGTTGGGCCGTGCTCAATCCTCGGATCGCGCCCAAGCTGCCCGAGAGCGAGTACCAGGTGAAAATTCCCCAGTGGCTTACTGAAATTCAGACGCACTATTCGCGCAATGCGTTTGTGGGACTGTCGGCAGCGCTGTTCAGTCCTTCTCGCATTGTTGGGAAAGACGCCGGGGACGGCAAGCCGATTACGTCCTGGATGCTTTATAAGAATTTCCTGGTGGCCTTCGGCCCGGCGATGACGACCGTTGCGACGTTTTACGGCGCTTATTGGTTTTTTGTGGTTCACCAGCAAGTTGAGGGCGAAGCGCTCGATCTCGGCGATTTCTACACGTATTTCTGGATCTCGCTGGTGGCAGGCGTACTGCTGACCGCGAATTACTACCGGAAAATGGACGCCGAGAAGTACGTGATCCTGAAGATGCTGACAGAATCGGTCATGCCTTTAGGTATTCTGACCGTGGTGGTGTTGGTCGTTATTCTCTTTGGAATCACCACCGCCACCGAGTCCGCCGCGGTGGGCGCCGCCGGTGCCGTGCTGATGGCGTGGCAAGCCAAGCAGCTCACGTTCGCGCGGGTCAAGGAAGCCACGTTTCTAACCGCCAAAACGACCGCGATGGTGTGTTGGCTGTTCGTGGGGTCGGCACTGTTTTCCGGCGTGTTCGCGCTGCACGGGGGGCAGGGACTTATCGAGCATTGGGTGTTGTCGCTGAACCTCACGCCAATTCAATTCATGCTGCTGTCCCAGACGATCATTTTCTTTTTGGGCTGGCCCCTGGAATGGACCGAGATCATTGTGATCTTTGTGCCAATCTTCCTGCCGATGTTGCAACACTTTAATGTCGATCCGATCCTGTTCGGTACCTTGATTGCCGTCAATCTGCAAGCGGCCTTCTTGTCCCCGCCGGTGGCGATGTCGGCGTTCTATCTCAAGGGTGTTTCGCCCCCGCATGTTACACTCAATGAGATTTTTGCCGGCATGATGCCGTACATGGCGATCATCATCGTGTGCATGATCCTGATGTACATCTGGCCCGGGATGACGTTGTGGTTGCCAAACTTCCTATATAAGTAGAATGGCATGGGGTATTTGCAGCCGGCACTGGAGCAGATTCGCGGCAAATGCCAGCCAGAGTGGAGGCGATATGTCTGAAATTTTAGTTTCGATGATCCTAGTCATCGTGCTTTTTGTGGGTATCTGGTGGAACTACAAGCTCTTCATGCGAGGCAATTCGCCGGAGGAAAAAGCGAAGGCAAGACTGCCCGCGGATTTCAAGCCGGACTTCTTCTATGCGAAGGCCGATACCTACGTCGGCTATGAAAAAAGCACGAACCGGCTCGCCGTAGTCGATGCTCAGCATGCCAAGGTAATTCAGCCAAAGGGCGTGGTGTCTATCGAGCCTGAGGAAGACGGTATTGCCGGGATCCGCCATCAATGGCTGGCCATCAGCGTTCGGGACCATGCATTTCCCCGGTACAGGATATGGTTCCGATTCAACCGGCGGGAACGGGACGGTTGGCTCCAGCGCCTAAAGGAAATTTGTAGTTAGCACGGTTTTAACTGAAAGTCCGCAACGCCGCGCGCTCGGTGTATTTTTTCCCGTATGCTCGGAGGCGACATGAAGCCGAAGGTCATGGTGACGCGTGAGGTGTTTCAGGAGACGCTGGATTACCTCGCGCGGCATTTCGAGGTTGACTCCAACCAGACGGACACGCCGCTGACTCCAGCGCGACTGGCTGAGCGCCTGACTGACAAGGATGGCGCGCTCGTCACGCTCAGCGAACGCATCGACGCGGCGCTGTTACAGCGTTGCCCACGACTCAAGGCAGTGTGCAACATCGCCGTCGGTTTCAACAATATCGATCTTGAAGCCTGCACCGAGCGCGGCGTCATGGCGACCAACACCCCTGGCGTGCTCGACGACTCCACGGCGGATTTTACCTGGGCACTGATTTTCGCGACCGCACGGCGCGTGACCGAATCCGAAGCCTGGCTGCGCGCCGGGCAGTGGAGCGGTTGGAAACTCAAACAGTTTCTCGGAACCGACGTGCACCACGCCACGCTCGGCATTCTCGGCATGGGCCGCATTGGCCAGGTTGTGGCACGCCGCGCCCGCGGTTTCGACATGACCGTGCTATACCACAATACCCGCCGCCTGTCGGCGGAAGTTGAGAAAAGCTGCCACGCGGCGTATGTAAGCATGAATGAACTGCTCGCACGCGCCGACATTCTCACGCTGCACATGCCGTATTCGTCGACGACGCACCATATTATCGGCGCGGCGGAACTGGCCAGCATGAAACCTACCGCCATCCTCATCAATGCCGCACGCGGCGGCGTGGTGGACGATCAGGCCCTGATCGAGGCGTTACAGCAGGGGCGAATCGGCGGTGCCGGGTTGGACGTGTTCGAGAACGAGCCCAGGCTCGATCCGCGTTTCCTCGGTTTCAAGAACGTGGTACTGACGCCGCATATCGCGAGTTCCTCCGAAACCACGCGGCGCAACATGGCGATGCTGGCGGCCAAGAATCTGGTGGCGGCACTGACCACCGGCCAACCGCCTAATCTGCTCAATTCAACCACCTAAATGGCGGAAGCCCTGCATCATCTGGGCGTGAAGCAAGCCTTGCACGGTCTGTCGGAGGGCCGTTTCACCAGCGAAGACCTGGTGCGCGATTGCCTGGTGCAGATCGCGAAGATCGATCCAAGAATCGAAGCCTGGGTCTGGCTCAAGTCCGAGGCGGCACTGGAGCGCGCACGCGAGGCTGATCGCCATCGTGAAGCCGGCAAAAATGGAGTGCTGCAGGGTATACCGATTGGTGTGAAGGACATCATCGATGTGCAGGGTGTGCCAACGCGCATGGGCTCATCCGTCTTTGAGGATTACGTGCCGTCCATGTCCGCGCGTGTTGTGCGCCGGCTGGATGAAGTTGGCGCCGTGATGCTGGGTAAAACGGTAACCGCGGAGTTGGCCTATTACGCGCCCGGTAAAACCCGTAACCCGTGGAATCTGGCGCACACGCCGGGCGGCTCATCGAGCGGTTCGGCCGCGGCCGTCGCGGCCCGATTTGTCCCGGCGGCGATCGGCACCCAGACTAACGGTTCCGTTATTCGTCCCGCGGCGTTTTGCGGTGTGGTGGGTTACAAGCCCAGCGCCGGTCTCATTTCACGCTCCGGCATACTCAAATTCAGCCACACGCTGGATCAGGTCGGCGTGTTCGCGCGCAACGTTCCGGATGCGGCGGCGGTCGCCAGCGCGTTAATGGGACACGCGCAGGACGATCCGGACAGCGTGTCTGATTTCGCCATGGTCCCGCCGAATCTCGATCCCAAGCCGCTGTTCCAGCCGCCGCGACTTGCCGCCGTGCGCACGCCGGCATGGGCACTCGCGGATGCCGATCAGCAGGAAAATTTCACCCAAAGCATCGCCCTGTTGCGCAAGACAGGCGCGGTAGTCGAAGCCGCGGTACTTCCCGATGTCTTCGCCCAGGCGCATGAAGTCCACCGTACGATCATGCAGTACGAGGGCGCGCGATCGTTTGCCCATCTGCAAGCGCAACAGCGTGATCGACTGAGTACCGAGATCAATCGTTTGATCGATGAGGGCATGTCGATACCCGAGCCTGCGTATCACGCGGCACTGGAAAGCCGCACTCGCTTGCGCGGCGAGCTGGGTGATTTCATGAATCGTTACGATGGCATACTCACGCTACCGGCACGCGGCGAAGCGCCCGCGACATTGGCGCATACCGGCGATCCGGTGTTTTGCACGATCTGGACGTTGTGTGGCGCCCCTGCCATCGCCCTGCCTTCGGGCCTGGGCGCAAACAGCCTGCCGCTCGGATTGCAACTGGTCGGCGGATATCTGCAGGATGCGCGCCTGCTACAAGTGGCACTATGGTGCGAAAACTCGCTTGGCTTCCGGGGCAACCCTCCCGAACTTTAGTTCTCGCTGTACGCAATTCCCGCATTTGGTTCTTTACACAGGTCGTTTTTCCTTTTTAACTGGAGCACCGCAGTTTTTTTAGAAGAGGCTCAACGATGGCAATAAAGCTGGGTTTTATCGGACTCGGCATCATGGGCCGGCCCATGGCGCTCAATCTGCGTCGCGCCGGGCATGCGCTGTGGGTATACGCCCGGCGCGCGGAATCCATGAAGCCACTGGCTGAGGCCGGTGCCGTTGCCTGTCTCTCGCCGCAGGAGGTGGCAGCGAATGCCGATGTGACCTTCATCATGGTTTCAGACACGCCGGATGTAGAGCAGGTGATTTTTGGCGATAAGGGCGTCATTCATGGCGCGCGTCGGGGTTCGGCAGTGGTGGACATGAGCACGATTTCGCCGGCGGCCACGCGTGTTATTGCCGAGAAACTCGCGCAACGTGGCGTCGAGATGCTGGATGCGCCGGTTTCCGGCGGTGAGGTGGGCGCGCTGAACGCCACGCTATCGATCATGGTAGGCGGTAGGGACAAAACATTTCAACGTGTGAAGCCGTTGTTTGAACTTATGGGCAAGAATATCGTGTACGTGGGCGATCACGGTGCCGGGCAGGTGGCCAAGGCCTGCAACCAGATCGTGGTGTCCATGACCCTCCAGGGTGTGAGCGAAGCGCTGACTTTTGCGCGCCGTAACGGTGTGGACGCGGCCAAGGTACGTGATGCACTGATGGGCGGTTCTGCCAGCGGCAAGATTCTTGAAGTGCATGGCAAGCGCATGCTCGACAATGAATTCAAACCCGGTTTCAAAGTTAAGCTGCACCAGAAGGATTTACGCATCGTCATCGAGGACGCGCACAAGCTGGGTATAGGCTTGCCGGGCACGGCGCTGGTGGCGCAGCACCTGAACGCCCTCATGGGCAGTGGCGACGGCGAGCTGGATTCCGCCGCGATCGTGAAAGTGGTGGAGAGAATGTCCAACAAGAGCGGGGCGTAGCGCCGTAACGGACATGTAACGAAGCACGGCGCGATTTTGGGTGATCGCGCGGGAGAGTGGAATGATTGAGTGGCTGATGGATGTACGCAACTGGCTCGCTCTGCTGGAGATCATCGGCGTCAACATCATCCTGAGCGGCGACAACGCCGTGGTGATCGCGCTGGCCTGCCGCAGCTTGCCGCCGACGCAGCAGCGCCTGGCGATTCTTTTCGGCAGCGTCGGTGCCATCGTATTACGCGTGGTACTGACCGGTTTTGCCGTGCTGCTGCTCAATCGCCCCTACCTGAAGCTTGTCGGCGGCGTGTTGCTGCTGTGGATAGCCGTGAAGCTGTTGTTGCCGGAGGATGAGGGTGGCGGCGAGACCGAGGACAAGGCGGGTATGGTCGCTGCCATCCAGACCATCGTGATCGCCGATCTGGTGATGAGCCTCGACAACGTGCTCGGCGTCGCCGCCGTCGCCAAGGGTGATCTGGCGCTGCTGATACTGGGACTGCTGATCAGCATGCCATTGATCATTTACGGCAGCACTCTCATCATGAAGCTGATGGGAAAATTCCCGGTGGTAATCACTCTCGGCGCCGCCCTGCTCGGCTACGTGGCCGGCGAGATGGCGGTGTCCGATCCGGTCGTGGCGTCCTGGATCGAGACGAATATGCCGATACTGCATTCGCTGGCGGCCATCATGGGCGCGGTGCTGGTGGTGCTGACCGGAAAGTTTTTTGCACACCGTAAACGGCGCGCTGTTGTCGAGATTGTCATGGAAGAACATCAGCCCAAGCCGTGACTGAACCCACGACATGAATCAACGGGAGGGAAGATGCTCAAGATTGTGCTAGCCGTGGATGGATCGGAGAACGCCAACCGGGCCGTGGATTATGCACTGCAATTCGCGCGGAACAGCCGCGAGCCGCTGGAAGTGCATGTCCTGAACGTGCAGCCGCCGGTCACGTTCGGTGACATCAAACGGTTCGTCGGTCAGGATGCGCTCAATGCCTATTATCACGACGAAGGTGTCAAGCTGATAGCGCCCACGCGCCAGCGCCTCGACAAGTCTTCGGTCGCGCATCACTATCATATCGGCGTCGGGCCAGTGGCGGAGACGATCGTGAACTATGCTCACGAACACGGTTGCGACCAGATAGTCATGGGGACACGCGGGTTGAGCCCGGTGTCGAGCCTGCTCGTGGGGTCCGTGGCCTCGAAGGTTTTGCATCTCACGAACATCCCGGTTACCTACGTCAAGTAAGCGCCAGAGGCGGCGGCAGGCGGGAATCGGGTACAATTTCCGCATGAACACCCGCGCCGAAATTCTCCGAATGCTATCAGATGGCGCGTTTCATTCCGGTACCGACCTCGGTAAGAAACTTGGCATCACGCGTGCGGCGGTTTGCAAAAATGTCCATCATCTCGCGCAATCGGGCCTCGAGGTTCACCGCGTGACCGGGCGCGGCTACAAGCTCGACACGCCGCTGATGCTGCTGGATCGTTCCCGACTCCTGAAATTGCTGGGTAGCTCGGCGGCAGAAATTCGCGACCGCCTGCATGTGCTGGATACGGTGAATTCCACCAATCGTTATCTTGCCGATCAGGCAGCAATGGACAAGGACATTAACGGCATGGTTTGTGTTGCCGAATTCCAGTCGAGCGGTCGTGGCCGGCGCGGACGTTCCTGGGTCGCAACACCTTATTGCAATCTTATGCTGTCCATGACCTGGCGATTTCCCGGCGGGCCGGGCCTGGTATCAGGATTAAGCCTCGCGGCCGGAGTCGCCTTGGTGTGCGCGCTGGAGGAATACGGCGTGACGGGTGCTGGTCTGAAGTGGCCGAATGACGTGCTGTGGAATAACCGCAAACTCGCCGGACTGCTGGTCGATGCCCAGGGCGAAGCGGCGGGACCGACGTTGGTCATCCTGGGGGTGGGTGTCAATGGACACATCAGCCAGCATGATGCCGCGCACATTGACCAGCCGTGGATCGATCTGCAGGGCATCACCGGCGCAACCACGGATCGCAATCGCCTGGCGGCGCTGGTCATTCGTCACCTGCTCGACATGTTTCATTTGTTTGCTGACAAGGGCTTTGCGCCGTTTCGCGACGAATGGCAAAGACGGCATCTGTTCCACGGCCGGCGTGTGAGCCTGATACAGGGCGATCGCGGATTTTCCGGAACTGCCGAGGGCATCGACGAGACCGGCGGACTGATTATCCGTCATGCCAAGAACCGGCGGGTATTTCATTCCGGTGAAGTCAGCTTAAGACCCGTCCGCGCCTAACGGTGTTGTCCACATGAACTTATTAGTGGATCTCGGCAACAGCCGGTTGAAATGGGCGCAATATGACCCGGGCCTCTGGCGTGTCGATGCCACGTTACTCGATAGTGAAAAAAATATCGCATCCTTGTTCGATAAAGCGTGGGGAAAAATCGCGAAACCGCAGCAGATAATTGTATGCAGCGTTTCCAGTCCAGAACGATTAAATGCACTCGAGTATTGGACGCGGACACACTGGTCAGTCACGGCGCACATTGTGCGCCCGCAAGTAGAGCAACTCGGTGTGAAAAATCTGTACCGGAAACCACAGCAGCTGGGCACCGACCGTTGGGCCGCTCTGATTGGCGCGCGCGGACTGACCGCGCGGGCGACATGCGTGGTGGATGCCGGCACGGCCGTGACGGTGGACGTCCTGTCATCACAAGGTGAATTTCTCGGCGGCGCGATTTTTCCGGGCCTGCGGCTTTTGCGTGACAGCCTTGTACGGGGAACGCAAACCATCCCCGCGGCCGAGGGCAACGCGACGGATTGTTTGGCTCGTTCCACCGAAGATGGCGTGGCGGCCGGTACCCTGTTCGGTCTGGCGGGTGCGGTGGAACGTCTGATTGGGGAGTACAGGCGAACACTGGGTGAGTCAATGGAAATTTTTCTCACCGGCGGGGATGCGCCGATTCTGGCCACGCGCTTGCCGATGAAGGTGACATCCGTACCGGATCTGGTACTGAAAGGCCTGGCGCGGATCGTGGATACCTTATGAAACTGAAATGGGTCTTCGCCTCGCTGGTGCTGGCTAATCTCGGGCTTGGGATGTGGGCGACCTGGTACCGGGAAACGCCGGTGGAAGAAAGCCGCACGGCGCGCGAACCAGTGGCGCCGGAGAAAATGCGTCTGTTCAATGAGCCGGGAGTAAAACTCGCGCCGCGCAAGGCGCCACCACCCGCGAACGCAGAATTGACGACCGGCACCGCGCCGGCCTGTTTCCATATCGGCCCGTTTCCGGATATCGATCTCGTGGCCAGGGCGGAGACTCGTTTGAATGAACTTCAGCTCACTTATTCACGCCGCTCCGAAGAAACTCGTACCGTCACCGGTTACCAGGTTTATCTCCCGCCGCAGTCCTCTCAGAAAGCCGCGGAACGCAAACGCCAGGAACTCACTCGTCTTGGGTTTAAGGACCATGCCCTGATCCAGGAGGAGGGTATGCAGAACGCCATCTCCCTGGGATTGTTTACCATCGAGGCCAATGCCGAAAGCCGCGTGCGCGAGCTGGCGGACAAAAAAGTGCAGGCCAGGATTCAGCCGTTTCAGCAGACGCGCACGCGCTTCTGGTTGG